>SPJK01025042.1_pt1 | contig 18949 bp, 16 predicted proteins | sample 3741771 | NCBI WGS metagenome assembly SPJK01 (sample SAMN10925997, study PRJNA522277) | cold seep metagenome | isolation source: Elba SIP-enriched marine methane seep metagenome, extraction at timepoint T2 | place: Italy: coast of Elba, Mediterranean Sea
AGCCAGCCCAAACACCAAAACAATACATGTTTTTTAGTAAAAGCTATCTTTCTAAAGACCACAAAGCTTAACAAACCCATAAAAAGCCAGGTCCAATAGCCAATGCGTCCCGCGAAGCTGCCGCTTTGAGCACTGGCATTTTCTATGGGATTGGGTGGTGTATATTTGCTGCCTTTAGGCCGCCAAACATAGATGTTCTGCTTGGTTTTGAATTCGATCTCTTGATGCCCGCGGGGCCCAGATAAAACAGCGTGGGGCTTTTCTGAGTCTTGATAGGAAAAGATCAGCTCTCTAATAGGAACCCGGGCGGCGTAACTCGCTGATAGGGAGAAAGATAGTTGACCCTGCTTATTCTTTACAAAGCGAAACTGGCTAAGTTTGGGGCGAATCTTCCGACCGTTGATAGAAAGCAGATGTTTTTCCGTAAAACGTCTTCTCAGAGGGGCGCTGAGTTCCTCATCTAAAGGCCCCTCTTGAGCAGGCTGAGTCAAACCCCACTTCAGAAGCTCTGCAGGGGCCAAGAATAGCTGCACCACCACCCCTTTTTTGCCCAGAAGGTACTGCAGACTGGCTTCATGTTTGCCGTTTTGGTGCGCCCAACTATCTCCTGCGGGTAGAATCGCTGTCAAAATGCCCAATAATATAGCCTGGATACGCATTGCTCTCTGCTTAGCGGAGGGGAGATCACCAGGCAAGCTTGCTTGGGACTTGAGCCTAGGTGAAAGCTCTGGGCAAGGTAGTTTCGATGAAGAAGGTCCTAAAGTTCCTCTTCGGGGGCTTATTGGTTTTGGCGTTAGTTGCCGTGGCGGGCTTCTATTCCATGCGCCTTTGGTGGTCCGACCACGACCAAGCCCCGGAATCAGCCACCGGCCGGCGCGAGATAGCTGCCTCCCACACCAAAAAATATATGGTAGTGGCCGCGCACCCGTTGGCGACCGAAGCCGGTGAGCGCATCCTCGCTCAAGGCGGTAATGCCGCCGATGCGGCGGTGGCAGTGCAGGCCATGCTAACTTTGGTGGAGCCCCAATCTTCGGGCATTGGCGGCGGCGCCTTCATGCTTCATTACAACGCCGAGAAGGGCGAATTCGACGCTTACGATGGCCGAGAAACTGCGCCCAAGGCCGCCTCCAGCGAGCTCTTCATCCAAGAAAACGGCGAGAAGTATCAATTCTTTGAAGCTTTGGTGGGCGGACGCTCTGTGGGTACGCCCGGCGTACTGCGCATGTTGGAGGAAGCCCATCGTTGGCATGGTAAGTTGCCTTGGAAGGTGCTTTTCGAGCCGGCGATCGAAGTGGCTCGAAAAGGTTTCAAAGTTACTCCGCGGCTTCATCTATTGCTGCGCCGAGACCCCGCTTTTCGCGCCATGGCAATCGCACGCTCCCACTTCTATCAAGAAGATGGTCGCGCTAAACCCATTGGTGAGGTCCTCAAGAACCCCCAGTTGGCAGATACTTTAGAGATCATTGCCAATAAGGGCGCAGATGGTTTTTACACTGGAGAAGTCGCTGAGGACATCGTCAAGACGGTAAAGCAGGCTCAGCAGCCAAGTAAGTTACACCTGGCGGTGAACTATAACCTGCTTCAGTCCGGCGCGCCCTATGGTATCGGTTGGGAGGCTGACACCCCAAATCCGGGTTTGCTCAGCCTAGAAGACCTCAAAAACTATCAGTCGAAGCTGCGTAAGCCCGTTTGCATCGACTTTCACCAGCATGAAGCCTGCGGCTTTCCTCCGCCCACCTCAGGGGGCATCACTAGCCTACAAATCTTGGGCATACTCTCTCATTTCGACCTCGCAAAGTATGAGCCCAACAGTGTTGAGGCCGCCCATCTATTTGCGGAGGCGAGTAAGATCGCTTTTGCCGATCGCAACAAATATATTGCCGACCCTGATTTTGTGAGGGTTCCTACCAGAGAGTTACTATCTCCTGAGTATCTCAAAAGCCGGGCGGCTTTGATTAGTTTGGACAAAGCCTCAGGCCGCGCCAAGCCGGGAAATATGGGGGAGATGGCTTTTAACTATGTAGAGGACACTTCACCTTCGTTGCCTTCCACCAGCCACTTTGTCATCGTAGATACTTCGAGCAACACCGTGAGTATGACGACCAGCGTGGAAAACGTCTTTGGCTCCCGAACGATGGTGCGCGGCTTTGTGCTCAATAACCAACTCACCGACTTCTCCTTTCAGCCCGAGCGCAACGGCAAACCCATCGCTAATGCAGTGGCTCCTCTGAAACGGCCGCGCAGCTCTATGTGTCCGTTGTTAATCTTCGACAAAGCCACTAAGAAGCCGGTGCTGGCGATCGGCTCCCCCGGTGGCAGCCGCATCATCGACTACACGGTGAGAGCGGCTTTGGGTGTCTTGGTGTGGAAGCTGCCGGTGCAAGAGGCTGTGGAGTTGCCCCATGTCATCAACCGCAACGGTCCCACCGAGCTTGAGGCCGGAGCTTGGCCAAAAGGACAGCTTGAGAAGGTGAAGAAGGGCCTCACCGCGCTCGGACACCAGGTGAAGGTCAAAGATCTCAACAGCGGTCTCCACGCCATTCACCTCCAGGCCGACGGCTTTCACGGCGGCGTCGACCCCCGCCGCGAAGGTCTCGCCAAAGGCCAGTAGTCGCCTTTCCCAAAGCCCAGCTCCAGGGTAGCCTCCGGCCATGTCTATCGTCACCGCAGACCTCTATGACGCCCATGGCGAGGCCCTTTCCGTCCTAGAGATAGGTCTCAGAAGCTTCGGACAGCACCAAGCCTTCAAAGGAAAGATCTCCACCCTCAAAGTCTATGAAGACAATACTTTGGTCCGAGAAGCCCTCTCCGAGGATGGTACCGGCAAAGTATTGGTTATCGATGGCGCTGGCTCCTTACGCTTTGCTTTGGTGGGAGATCGCATCGCTCAATTAGCCGTGGATAATCACTGGGCGGGGATAGTTATCTTTGGCTGTATGCGAGATTCGGCCGAGATCAACGGGATGCCTATTGGCATCAAGGCTCTGGGAACCACCCCACGCAAGACTGTGAAGAGGCAAAGTGGGCTCAAAGACACCCCTGTGCACTTTGGCGGTGTACAGTTTAGGCCTGGCGATGTGCTTTTTGCCGACGAAGATGGTGTGGTTACCGCACCTCCAGAGATACTTTAAGATTCCCCTTTGAGCCCCTGAGGATACTTTTGGCTGGGAAACTATGACGCAGTGTACCAAAGGCGAAATAGTTGCGTAAAAAGGGTGTGCTTGTCTCGGTATCTATCTGCTTAGATAGTTTAATGTGACCCTCCTACCTACCTGAAAAAGACCATTTTTCCGGAAATATACCGCATCTTGCCTAGATTTTTCCGAGAGTCTTGTTCTATCCTTATTAGACAAACTCACAGATCGGGCACTGAGAAACTCAGTTGCGGGGAGGGACACATGTATCTAAGGACAGGTGCGATAGTTATCGCGTTGTTGTTGGCGGGGCCGTCGTTTGCGCAGGCAGACCAGACCAAGACGAATAAAGATAGTTCCAGTAAGATAGATCTGACCCGAAGAACGCCCGCAGCTGCAAAGGGGGTTCGTAACTCAGAGGTCACTTTTGAACAATACCACCAAGTATTTAAGGTGGTTCGAAAACGCAGTGGAGATAAGGAGTTTGCCGTTTTCTCTGCCGAGCCCCATTTGCTGGATGGTGCTTCGGTTATCCTCTTGCAAGCTCAGTCGGTGGCGCCCAAAGGCAATGTCACTCGCTGGCGCTGTGTCGCTTACAAAGATATCGCCGATTGCTTAGGGGTGCCGCTAAAGATTAGATACTTGCCCGCCGACACCGAGGTTGTCTTGAGTGCGGTGGTTATTCCCAAGATAGAATTAGCTCAAACCCTCAAGAAACTCGCGAGAAGATAGTTCTAGGCCTTCGAGGCCAGATAGTCACAGATCTTGCGGCCCAGTCGTGGTGAAAGCCGCGAAACGAGTAAGGTCGCTTTTGATTCCGTGCCAGGAACTATCTCATACCTTCCCTTGGCTATGCCTTTAAGGGCAGCTTCAGCCACTTCACTTGCCGCCATCGTTTTCACCGTTCCCGCAATCGCCAGCGTTTCGGCAGGGATATAGTTACGCTCTCGGTGCAGCATCGGAGTATCGGTATCGGGAGGTAGGAGGTGGCTCACCCGGACTTTGTGGGGTTTGAGCTCTGCTCTTAAAGCCTCGCTAAACCCACTCAAAGCAAACTTCGAGCTGGCATAGGCGGTGTAGCCATAGATACTTATGGCACCCGCCAAAGAGCCTATATTCATAATATCACCACCACCTTGCCCAATCAGGTGTGGGGCAACTATCTTACAAGTATGTAAACAGCCAAAATAGTTGATGTCCATGATAGTACGGGCAATCTCAGGACCTTGTTCTAAGAAGCGTCCAGGGCGAGATACACCAGCGCTGTTGATAAGTATCTGGGCCGGGTGTGTCTCAAGGTGAGCAGAGAGTTGTTCATTAACCGTGGGCCAGTCGCTGACATCAAGGCGAAGTATCTCAACTTGAGCAGAGTAGCTTCTTTGCTGCAACTCAGCTTGGGCCTTGTCTAAGGCAGATTGGGTTCGGGCGATGAGGGTGACGGAGGCTTGAAAGTCGAGCAGCGTCTTAGCCATAGCGAGGCCGATGCCACTGGAGCCTCCGGTGATGAGGGCGTGTTTGCCGCGATAGTAGTCCGCTAGAGCCACCCGCACGGTATGGTGGCTTCCCGATTTGGGGTCAATCTGACTTTGGGAGCCTAGGAGGCGTGGGCGAGTTGAGGCACGAAGACGTCTCCGTGCTCTTGCTGGTAGCGCTCGGCCATATTGGTAACTTGCGTAGTCAGCAGGTCGAACCATTCCATGCCAGGAAGCTTACGAATGCGCTCTTCGGCTTGGATGAGGGCGTGACGGCTTTCCTTGGTGGCGAACATCGTCGCCGAGATGTAGTCGAGATTGTCTTGGCCGCCAACACCAGAGCCCACCACGGTCCAGAAACGCTGGATGGTGAACTTGGTTAGCTTGCGAGCAAAAGAGCTGCGGGCCAGGCGCTTTTCAGCTTGGGCGTAGTAGAAGCTAAAGTGCTTACGCTCTTGTTTGACGATGCGCCTGAGCAACTCGACCAGCACTGGGTTTTCTGAACGCTCGATAAGTCCGAGGTAGGCAGCGCCGGCGGTGAGCTCGTTGATCGCGCCCCAGGTCATGTGGGCAGCAATGAAGTGCGGAGTTAGGTATGCCGCACCTTGAGACAGTACAGCCTCGACGACCTCACGGAAGGAGACGGACTCAGTGACTTCTGAGTAGCGGTCCTCAGGTTCGGGGCGGCCCGCTTCTGCGAGCAAACGAGAGATGGCCCGGCCATGCCAGAGTTCTTCGTAGACCCACACCGAGAGGAAGGCAGTGATCTCGGGATCTGCTGCGCTGTGCCCAGCCAGGAGGTCGCGCATGTAAAGAATGGTATGGGTTTCCGTATCTCCCATGTATTTGAGGATGCGCTCCTCCATATCGGTAACTCCGACTTTCCTGCAGGTTTCCCAGTCCAGGTCGTCGAGGTCTACCGCGCCCGATAAGTCTACAAATCGCTCGATGTTGAATTCTGCCATGCGTCCTTCAGTACGTCAGTGGACCCCAAAAAGATCCCTGTGTGACGCAAATACGACGCATTCGGTTTAGTCTGCAAGATCGATCTTTTCGAGTACGTAATCGTCGTTGGGCATTTTGGGATAGGGTAGGGTATCCAACAGTTGGCGCAGCACATGGAAGCTGGGGGCTATATAAGGAAAGACCCCAGGGCCAAACTCCTCCATATACTCCTGAATCAGCTCTCTGACGTTGCTGTCTTGCTCTGAGAAAACGCCGCCCGCTGAAGCCGACCAGATGTCTTCCCCGTCTCGGCAGCGATACAGACGCGCCTTGATGACCACTTCCACCTCGCCGCCTTCGCGCTTGAAAGCTTCGGGCAGCAAAGTCACCACCCCTTCGGTATCATCCGCGCACAAACTATCTGGATGGGTTTGAGTAGCGAGATCTTTGCGGGCGATATAGTCGCGATGATGGTTGATATATCTGCGAGCCATACGGCTCCACATCTTAGCAACGTCCTTTTTCTCTCCAGGGAAAGGGGTGGTTAGGACGGTGAGTCGTAAGGTTTGAGTTTTATCTACCTGCTCGAAATCTGGCCGAATCCGGGCTGATTGCACAGCTCCACAGGCAGAAACTAATAGAGCCAAAGAGACAACTATAAATCTAGGCACGGCTATCCTCCACTGAACTAGAGTTTCGGCGATGCTGGAGGATTTGAAGCAATGGAAGCATTACTGTGAAAGAAACTAACAAGGTCGATAACATACCTACACAAGCAATCTCTCCCATAGATTTAAGTCCGCGGTGGGCTGCCGCAAGCAATGCTGCCCAACCGGCTAAAGAAGTGAGTGTAGAGCAGGTTACGGCTACACCTACCGAACGCAGAGCCTCCATCGGACTCACACCTTCATTGACACGATGTAATAGATAGACGCCGTGACTGACGCCATAACCCAGTAAAATGGGGAAGACGATGACGTTCATGAAATTGAGTCGGAAGTCCAAAATGGCCATCAAACCCATCATCACTCCTAGGCCAATCACTAGCGGAATCAGTGCTATAAAAGTATCCCGAACGCTCCTGAGATCGACCAGAAGTATCAAAACCAAGAAGACCGCCGTCAGACAGACGGTAAACTTACCATCGAAAATAATCGTATTCGCCAGCTCAGCAAAAAGGATGGGTAAGCCGGCGGCGTGATACTTCTTGCCAGAAGGTGCTTCGATAGTTTCTAGCTGCTCGCCAAAAGCGAGCATCTGCTTGCCATCCCAAAGGTCTACAGTAGGATAAACAAAGGTTAGATAGCCGTGGTTCTCTGGCTGGGCGCTAGGAAGGTGCCGAAATAGTTTCTGATAGTATTCAGGAATATCATTGAGTTCAAAAGGCTTAGCGTTGAGATAGGGCTGAACCATATCCCATTTCTTTTCCACATCCGGGGGCAGCGAAGCTCGGTCGATCACCGAGAGTTCCTGGCGCCATTCCTCAAGAATCTTGGCATTGGCGGCCTGTTTTTCAGCGCTGGGATAGAAACTATAGATACTTACCACCTGATCGACGGTAGAAAAGCGCTTCTTATCGAGTGGGGTGAAGAGCCCATGCACTTCCTTAGTCTCTTCGAGATTCTTAGTATAGATAGCCACTGGATCAGCGGAGATGTGAAAGCGCCGGTTGATCTCGTCCTGCAGTAAAACTGCCGGCTGATTCTCCACCATCAGAGCCCGGGTATTGTACTCAAACTTCACCTGGGGCGCGAAATAGAGCACTGCACCCGCAACCAAAGAGAACATGGCCAACCAGAGTCCTGGCCTACCAATGGCGCCCTTTCGGCTGACTTCGGCGTCCTTTTTAAAGGAGAGCCAGCGAGCCACGCTTCCGGGATACTTGCGGTCCACCAAAAGTAAGATGGCCGGTACCCATAGATACATATAGATGCCTACTAAGATGACGCCCACGCTGGCCAACAGGCCGAAGTGAGAAAAGCCTTTGAAGCCAGAGAAGAGCAGGGACATAAAAGCGGCGCCAATGCCTGCAGCGCTGGCTGCAGAAGCGGGTCCGGCATGGTGGATAGTTTCCTCAACCGCTTTTTCTAGAGGCTTTTGGCAGCTCAGCTCATAACGTAGGCGATAGATGAGGTGGATGCCGAAGTCGATGCCGATGCCTAAAAGGATACCACCAAGGATAGCGGTCACCATATTGAGTTGTCCCACGGATACTTTGGCGAAACCAAAGGTGGAGACAATACCCATGAGCAGTCCGAAGACCACTAGAAAGACCACCGGCAGGCTTTGGCGGAAGAAGAAGGCCAAAACAATAAAGACGCCCAAAAGAGCCAATCCAGATACCGGCTGCAAGGAGTTCTTGATCGAAAAGGAGTCGTCGAAGTTGGTTTTATAGACTCCGGTGAAGCCAAATTCGATAGTTTTTGGGTCGCCACTAGGCTGGTCGCTGTAGTCTTCCTTGAGGCGAATACCGTCTTTGGAATAGTTGGCCAGGTCTTTGCGTAGCTTCTCAACTAACTCTCCGGTTTCAGTGAGTTGGTTGGAGTCCCACATGGGTTTGATGCGAACCAGCAATAGTTTGCTGTCTTTAGAGAGATAATAGTCGTCCGCGACCCGCTTTTTGCCCACCTTTTCATATTTGGCCATCAGGTCGTCGAGCTTTAGCTCTTTTGGCTTGGTCTTTTTGATCTCAAAGTAAAGGGGGCTGGCGCGCTTGATGCGGTCTTTGACATAGACCATGACCCGCTTTTTGAGTTCTTGGAGGTCCTCGGTCTCCATGAAGAGGGCGGCGCGCTGTTTGAGGAACTCGGTAGATAGTTTCTGCTCGGCGCTGCGGATATCTTTGTTTTGCTGTAGATCAGCAACAATGTCGTCCGCGGCCTTTTTCAATAGTTCGGGGTCGTTGCCGCGCAAAGCTAGGGTCAAGAAGCCCGCGCCACCGATCATATCGACCACTCGCTTGACGTTCCTGACTTGTCGCAGGTCTTGGTCGAGCAGTTCGAGCTGGTTGGTATTAATGCGCAGTTGGCTGGCCAGGCCAAAGGAGATGGCGGTGATCAGCAGCAGCGCAGACGCCACCTTGCCCGGCGCTTTAAGTAGGACCAGGCACCATAGTTTTGCGAATCTATCTTTCATGGGGATACTAAGGCTTGGGCAGTTCGCTCATTCGAGCGCGGAGCTGGGTAATGAGATGGTTCCAGCCCCCTTCTTTCATCAAAGGTCCAATTTGGTCGTCTCTGATGTTGGTTAATAACGATTTGTCGCCCTGAAAAGTTACATCGACCAGCTTATATCCACCCTTAGTCTTCGCCAAAGTATAGCTCAGCTTGATCTCTTGCTTCTTGAGGGCATGCTGCACCACCAAGGTACTAGGAAGTATTGCCGTTTTTCCCTTGAACTCCGGCTTGCCGTAAAGAATAGATGCAACCTTTTGCAGATTGTTTTTGAGTTTAGGGAAGGCGATCACCGAAAAGAGCTGCGAGAATAGTTTACGGAACTCTTTTTGCTGTTCCTTAGTACCTTTGTCCCATTCGTCTCCCAGCAATAGTTTAGCTTGGGAAAGATCATCCACCATCTTCAGTGCCATCTCATTCTTGCCGTAGCGCACCGCTCCGATGAAGCGTTTGATGGGCTTTTCAACCACCGAGCTTTTCTTGGCCTGAGCGGGGAGAGGAACGAAGCCGCTGCCCAGGATCAAAGTTCCCAAGGCAACTGCGGTCAGACGTCTGCGGGTGAGTGATGGTCGCACTGGCGTTTTCCTAACAGTCTGGGCCCGGTTCGCAAAGCGGGTAAGCGCGCGCACTGGGACGTCGATGGGGTGATTCTTTGGAGACATGTCGTCCCCTTAAACGCTTCCCAGGGCTTCGGATTCATTGGGAATACGAGTTTTCACCTATTCCTCCGACCATTCGGTCAGTTGACGGCGCTCAGTCAGATCTCGATCCATCACCTGGCCAACTAGACGGTCCTGATCTGCAGGACCAATCTCCGTGAAGGCAATGCCCAAGCATTGCAGACCGTCGCCGCTTTCATGAGTCCAGGCCACCACCGCCTCAGCGATCAGTTGCTCTTTGCGATTAGGCCAAAAAGTCAGCCTGAGCCGGTCTTTGGGGACTAAGCCCAGCTCGGTCTCCAAGCTAATGCCACCGCCGCTAAGGTTCTGGCAGTGGTGATGATAGACCTTCTTCGAAGCCAGACCTGACTTCTGGGCATGCTCCACTTTGAGCGTCACCGGAGTGTCCGCGTCCATGCGATAAAAGGCCCGCCGCTGGTTCAAAGCCAGGCTAAGTGGCGCTTTGAGGTAGATGCGATTGGCGCCCTGCCAGCCTTCAAGCAATTGTGAGTCGCCAGAAATGACGCCGCGATGATCGGAACGCTGGACGACCAATCGTGTGCTCCGTGCGATACCTCCAGGTACGAGAGGAACCTCGGAAAGCCCCACAACCAGAGCATCTCCATCTCGTCTTAGCAGCACACCTTTGAGCGTTCGCCCAAGTACAAAGAGTTCGATTTCTTCACCAACGGAGAGAGTGTGCTTTCTGCGTACCATGTAGGATAGAGTACGCAAAAATTCTCAGGCTGGAAGTTGTGAGACGCAAAAGTGGCTGTAAAGACGTCGGGCTGACTCACTCTGGTGCAGTGAGGACCGGGTTGGGCATTGCTACTCCCACAAAATAATTGGGACCGGTGAAGCCAAAAGCAGGCATCAATTTCTGGTGAAGAAAATGTGCGACCACCTTACTTCTGCTTCGGCCGGCTAGGGGGATGCCCGATAGATCTTCAAGTATACGTAGCGATCTCTGGGTGAGCCTTTGAGCGGGAGGAAGGGTTGAGTCTATTCGCCAAAAGCCTTTTAAAGGTAGTTGTCCACGCTGAGCCCGTTGATATTGCGAACTATCTAGCTCACAGCCCCGAAGTATATACCGGAAATCCTTAGTACTTAGGCCCCATAGATAAGCAATACATCCCTGTAGATAAGACTGGGCTTCTTTACGTTCCTCTGGATCCAAAAGTACAGCCTGCCCGGGAATAAACCAGCCAGGCAGACTATCGAAGGACTGCCAGAGAGTCACTTGCTCAGGTAGAGTGAAGCTTAAGCGCGCTACCCACCAAGCCACCTCTTCTGGAAGATCTTCGGGCGCCAATAGATGGCATTGCTCAAGAATAAAGCGATTGAGATTATTTCCCACCAGCCGGATGCGCATGGCGAAATCAAAAGCAAAACTATTAAGCACCGCCGTTAGCTTCAAGGCTTCGATAAGCCCTTGGTGGGTATAGATGTTCACCAGCGAATTACCACAAGGTCTATCTATCAAAGGACAAGCGATAGTTGTCCGGGCATTGGTCGCTGAGGAAATTGCCATGATAGATACTTTGTGGGGGTTTGATGGCTTCTTTTCAAAAGTCTCTCGACGGACCAGGAATTGGGGTTGAAGCTCTGAATCCAGTTCATCTACCTGTGCCCACTGCGCTTTCCTTCCTCTGCCGCTTAGCCAGGCTTTGGCATTAGAGCGGTAGGGCGCAAGCATTCTCCCTTCCAGCAAAGGAAGATAGTTTTCGGCCGGCCCCTCAAGTTTTTCAGAGGTTGCCACGAAGTGCTCAATATGGCTGGTCATATTGAAATCTCCTTGGCTAAAACTAAGTTTCCAAGGCCCCTCTTGAGAAAAGGACATCGGCACCCCATTGTTCATGAGCGTATCTATACAATCGAGGTCTTTTGGGCCCTCTATTTCAAGAAAACTATAGTTCTTAGGGCTATACCGGACGACTTGAGCTGCGGAATAGGCCGTGAGCGGCAACGCCTTTAGTCCTTGTGATGGGATAGATTGGGACAAAAAACGTGTTTGAGCTGGTGGTTCGGAGGCCCCTCTTGAGACCCCCAAGAGACAAAACTTATATCTACTATCTATCGCAAACCAGTTTGCCCGATTCTCAAACCCAATAAGATAGTTGAGAGTATGTCGCTCTAGAAGGTGTCTGCGCAGCTCAATGCAGCCTTGGTCGGCGTAGAATGCGCCAGGGATGACAAAATGGAAGGAGCCTTGGCTATTGAGCAGCTGTAAGGCCCGCTCTAGGAAGAGTTTATAGGTATAGAGTTTGCCTCTGCCCTGCAAAATATAGCCGTTGGCTGACTGCTTGAAATAATCTCGCTGGCTTTCGAGGAGCGCCTGATGGTTTTGCCAGATGGCCTGGTCTTCCGGCCGTTGTGCTAAATAATCGCTTTGCTCCTGCTCGGCCTCTTGACGGGTACGATCGCTATAGAGCTGAGAAAAGCTCTCTCTAACCTGGGTTTGCAGAGTCTCCCAAGGAGGATTCCCTAGGATGAGCTCAAAGCCACCGTTTTCCGAGCTGAATACCTGTGGATAGTTCTTCTGCCAATTGAAGCCCTCTTGATTAGGGCAGGTATCTAAGACTTCTCCAACGAGCGCGTTGCCTAGCCTAAGATGCCTAAAACTATCTCTAGGGATAGTTTCGGGTGCTTCCAAATGCAACCACAAAGCCAAACGTGCTGTAGCCAGGGCACCAGGATCTAAGTCGGTTCCGTATAATAGTTCCTGATAGTTACCGTGGTTAGGAAAGCGTCTTTTGAGCTCACTGAGAGCGGCGAGTAAGAAAGCCCCGCAACCTAGCGCGGGGTCGCAGACCTTTGGCGTTTGAGAGAAGTTCTTAGTTTCGAAAGCGAAACGAGTAAGCTCCTCCGCGAGACCTTTAGGACTATAGAAGGTTCCTGTTTGCTTCCGATGGGTGCAGAGTTCTTGATAGATGGCGCCTAAACTATATCCATCCAGTTGCTCTAGCCGAGGCCATGAGTAAGCTCCGGTGAGCTTAGGATCTGAAGGGAGCAGCTGCGAAAAGCCCAACTGCTCTAGGGTGAGATTGCGACCCAATAGTTTTGCACAAAGCGCGCCCCCAAGCTGAGCGATGACCCAACAGCGGGCTTGTTGCACAGAGTATCCGCTTTCAAGAGCATCCTGAAAGGCTTGCCTGGCTTGGCGTAGGAGCGGCCGCATGGAAAAAAATCCGGCCCAGCTTGCAGTAATCTCTCTAGGATTTCAAGGGGGCTAGACTGCTTGGGAGTAGCGGAAACCTTGGAGTTTTTGACCTAGATAAGTATCGAAGACCATGGCGATATTGCGCACAAAGAACTGGCCTAAGGGAGTGAGGGCGATCTGGTTCTGGTTAAGAAAAAGTAGACCGTCTTCTTCGAACTCGCGCAAACGCGCAAGCTCCCCGGCATATTCTTTGCCACCTTGAGGTCCAAGGTCTGCCCAGAAGTTGCACATCAAACTATTGATGATCTTTCTGCGCTTTAGATCTTGTTCACTCAAGGTCATTCCCCGCTGAATAGGTAATCTATCTTCACCTAGTAGATCGTAGTATTTCTTCCGCTGGGGAACATTTTGAAAAAACGATCCGCCGAAGTCACTAATGGCAGTCAAACCTATAGCTAAGATATCCTGAGGAGGGTTGACACTGTAGCCTTGGAAGTTTCTCCGCAGCTTCTTCTGCCTTTGAGCAATACTCAACTCATCTCGGGCATGGGCAAAGTGGTCGATACCGATAGCTTGGTAGCCCACCTCTAATAGTTGACTATAGGCATTAGTGAAGAGCCGGTGTTTTTCGGGGCCTTGAGGGATATTGGCGATGGGAAGTCGCTTTTGATGCTTTCTTTGCTCGGGAAGATAAGCAAAGCCATACATTGCTAAGCGATCGGGGGCCAAGTCGATGACTTGCTCAATAGTATGGTGCCAGCTTTGTTGAGTTTGCTCAGGGAGCCCGTAAATCAGATCGAAATTGATGCTCCTGAAGCCGAGGTTCCGCGCCGTATCCACCATCTGGGAGGTTTCACTAAAGCTCTGATTCCGGTGGATAGCTGCCTGAACTTGGGGAGCAAAGTCTTGCACACCCATACTGAGGCGGTTGAAACCATAGTTCCTCAATAGTTTGAGCTGATCATGCGTGGTAACAATGGGATCTATCTCTAGGGAGATTTCCGCATCATCCGTGGCTGAGAAGTTTTTATAGATGAGTTCGCAAAGACGAGTGAGTTGAGACTCATCCAAGAAGGTTGGGGTACCTCCACCTAAGTGAAGTTGGCCAAACTGGGTTCTAGAGCCAAGGAGAGGGCGGTAGAGTTCGATTTCTTGCTCTAGATAGTCGAGATATTTGTCGGCCACCGATTGGTTTTGGGTGACCACCACATTACATCCACAAAAGCTGCAGCGGTTTCGGCAAAAGGGCAGATGAAAGTAGAGCCCGATGGGTGCCTCTGGCCGCTGTTTCTGGCCTTCCTGAATGGCTCGTTCAACATGAGCCTCGCCAAACTCCCCGCTCCATTGTGGCACTGTGGGATAGCTGGTGTATCGAGGTCCAGGAACGTTAAATTTGTTGATGAGAGCTTCTGGAATCACCGGTTCGTTCGACACCCGACTACTATGAGCAAGGCTCATACCAGTCCTTGTGGGAGCTACATTTCCCCAGGATGGTCACCTGCTTGTAACTCCTGTTACCAGCAGGTCACCATCGGGGGAATAGTTCCAAAGTCAATAGGGGGAGATATCGCTCCGAAACTATGCCTGAGCGGCCTTAGCCTTTCCCAGCAAGGGTGCTGAGGGGATAGTTTTATTATATTCCTTAAGCCACTGGACAACTTTGGGATATAGATCAGTGGCTGCTTTACTGCCCACCACAGCCCCTACATGACCACCGCGAACCGAAAGGACTTCCTTGTCCTTACTGCTGACGTTGTCATTGAGACCACAAGCGGCTGAAGGTGGACAGATATTGTCTCGAGAAGCGACAATACTTAGTACCGGACAAGTAATGCTTTTAAGCTCTACGCGCTTGCCCAGGGCATAGTGTTCACCTTTGACCAATCTATTGTTTTGGTAAAGATCGGTAATATAGGTTTTGTATGCCGCTGCGGGAAATGGCGTATTATCGCTGGACCAAGTATCGAGCGCCTTGAATGAATCACGTGCTGCAGGATCATGAGCCCGATAGGCATAGTTCACCCACTTGGCGACATTCAAGGTGGGACGCAGGGCCTGAAAGCCACTTTGCATTTGCTGGGGACCAACATTGCCAGCATCGGTGATGGCTTCGGGGTCGAACCATCGCTCATCTACCAAGTGCCGCAATAACCCACCTTCGGTGAAGTCAAAGGGACCCGCTAGATTAATAAAAGCGGTGAATTGGTGGGGGTGCAGGGCTGCATAAATACCCGAGAGGGTTGCGCCCATGCAGTAGCCCATCATGGCAATTTGCTTGTGTCCAGTTTCTCGCTGAACCTTGCGGACTGCCCGACCAATCTTTTTGAGCACCCGATCCCAAGTGAGGTATCTATCTTCGTCCTCTGGGATGCCCCAATCTAATAGATAAGTATCGAAGTCCTCGGAGAGAGCTTCAATGAAACTATATCCTTTGCGCAGATCGAGGATGTACCAGCGATTGATTAAGGAAGGGATCACCAAAAGAGGCGCTCGATCGGTCGCCGGCCGATCGCTCGGCCGACGGAAACGATACAATCGAGCGGTTCCCTCCTTGAGGATGGTGTCCTTAGGCGTAGGAACCAGCTCAACCATTAGGCTTGCATCCAGGGGTTGACCATCATCTGAGCTGCCTGGCGGGCAGTCTCAAAAGAGATGCGCTGAAACTCGGAGGATAGTTTAGTGGAATAGTTGATCTGCTCTTTCATGAGCTTTGCAGCCTCATCAATCACCTGATGAGTTTGCTCGATGCCCTTTTCCTGCATCTTGGTGAACTCGCCGAACATGGACTCCATGCGGGCAATGTTCTCTTCAGCAGCCTTTTGGAAGTAGTTGGGGGCCTCAGCAGTGTTGCTGCGTTTGCGTTGTTGCGATTGCGAAGTATTTTTCTCAGTCATTTTTCTGCTCCTAAGTGCGCTCTTGGGGTCCAATTGGTCCCCTAGTGCCTCGAAGCTATTAACCACCAGGGGTGGCGTCAAGTAGAAAAATGTTGCGACGCAACAATAATGTCGCAGTGCGGTAGAATCACTCTTGATTTTTAAGTAGGGTCTCTTTGAGTGCTGACTTCAGTTCGAGCAGTTCTTTGCGCAGATCTGCTATTTCTTGACTAGAATCCTCATTCTGCGGCTGTGGCTCTGCTGGTGGAGGCGGAGGCTCAGGCGGAGGGGGCGCGGCTTGTTGCGCTGCACCCTCAGGAACGCGTCCATTGAAGAAGCGAGCGATGGCATTGCTGGCGGTAAAGGGGAGCGACATAAAGGGGTTAAGCGGGGCCATAGCGTGGGCTCCGCTGCGGGCTTGAACATAGAGTTCAAGGGCCCAGGACATGTATTTGCCAAAGAATTCAGCGAGGGCGTCATCGCCCATCCGAATGAGTTGGGTCAGCAGAGGAACTGGGAGTAGGCGGGCTGCACGGCGACTTTCCAGAATGATCTGAGCCAAAGTAGCCTGGGTGAGATCATTGCCCGTTTTGGCATCTACGACCCGTACATCGTTACCGTCGCGAATTTTCAGGGCCAGCTCATCTAGGGTGATGTAGCGGCTACTACTGGTGTCATAGAGACGGCGGTTGGAGTACTTTTTGACCACCACCGTGGGGTTAGGGCCTTGCACCGAGGCAACCTAGCACGGAAGCGCAGGTGCACAAAGCAGATCTCCTGCGCTGCAACAATCGCCTTGACGAGACCATAGCCTCGCATTAGCCTGGCCTCGAATTGTGCAGCGCAGCGAAGTGCTGTAGCAAGGAGTTCATCATGATGTTTTGGGATGTGTACAAGAAGTATTTCGACGTTTGGGAACAGGCAACGGCAGAGATGGCGGACACTTGGTTGCGTAGCCCCGCGGTCCTTGAGCCTGCTGGCAATATGCTGACCGCAGCGATGAAGTTCAAAACCATGAGCGACAAGGCGACCGCTATGTGGTGGTCAAACATGGGGCTGCCTACCAAACGTGACCAAGAGCGCGCCCTACATGCCCTCAACGAGCTTGAAAGTAAACTATTAGACCTAGAAGAGCGTCTCGAAGAAAAGCAGGGCTAAGCCATGGATGTTTCGCGCCATCTTACTTTGAAGCCCGGACCCCAGGCTATCTTAGATCTCCTCCCTGAGCGGGCCGATCGCCCTCGTTTCCTTGAGTTGGTGGGGGGCCAGTGGGCCTCGGTAAGTTATGGAAGTTACGCGGAACAAGCACGAGACCTCGGACTATATCTTGAGCAGCAAGGCATTGGCGCCGAAACTCGAGCGGCCATCTTCGGCCCTAATAGTTCGCGCTGGGCTGCAGCGGCCTTGGCCATTCAATCTGTGGGAGGAGCACTCGTTCCTATCTATCCTTCTAATACCAGCAAACAAGCAGCCTATATCGTCGAACACAGCGATGCCAAAGTGGTGTTGGTGGATACTCAGCCCTTGCTGGAGCGGGTTATTGAAGGTTTTGGCAAATATGAGCAGGTCAAAAAGGTCATTTGTCTTTCTGATAGTTTAGATATCAACGCAGCCATCAAAAGCCTCAAGGAACGCGGTATCAATACTCCGACCTTCTCGACCATCGAGCGCCACTTTGTTTCTTGGTCGGGAGCTTTAGGGCAAGGGCGTGCTCGTCATAGACAGGCACCGGATAGATTTGGAAGGTTAGTCTCCAATCTATCTTTAGAGCAGATGGCCTTGATGCTCTATACCAGTGGAACCACTGGGGACCCCAAAGGGGTGCCCTTAACCCACAAGAACTTTGCGGTTAATCATCGAGATTGGCTCAAGGTTCTCGCGCCGCTGTTAGAAGAGAATGTTAATGACCTTCTGTGGCTGCCCATGAGCCATATGTTTGGCTATGGTGAGACTTTCATCGGCAGCGTTCTGGGCTGGACTAGTTATCTTTGCAGCCCCATAGACGTGCTCAAATATATGCCGAAGGTTAAACCTCGGGTATTTATGAGCGTGCCAGCCTACTGGGAGAAGTTAGCCAAAGAAGCCCTGGAAGCAGATAGTTTGGCTGAAAGAAAGGCCAAACTGGACCGAGCAACGGGTGGAAATCTACACTTTTGTCTCTCCGGAGGAGCAGGGCTCAAACAAGAGGTTAAGGAACTGTTTCAGGAGTGCGGAACCTTGATAATCGAGGGTTATGGACTCACCGAAACCTCTCCGACTCTAACTATGAATCGGCCGGGAGACTATCGCTTTGACTCGGTAGGTAAGGCTTTTCCGTCGGTACAACTTCGTCTGGCCGACGATGGGGAGATTCTCGCTAAAGGTGACAGTGTCTTTGCCGGTTATCACAAACGCCCTAATGATAGTTTAGATGTCTTTACCGAGGATGGCTGGTTTAAGACAGGAGATATAGGGCAGTGGACCGATGATCGCTTCTTAAAGATAGTTGATCGGAAGAAAGAAATCATTGTCACTTCTGGGGGCAAGAATATCTCACCTGCCAATATCGAGATTCGCTTTCGCGACATTCCCTTGATTGAACATCTGGTAGTCTATGGAGATAGTCGCAAGTATCTCGTGGCTGGTGTTTGGCCAAATGTAGGTCTACCAGTTGAATTGAATAGTTCTGAACTAGAAGAGCGAGTCCAAAAAGAGATAGACACCGTCAATGTACTGCTCGCTAAACATGAGACTATCAAAAAGTTTGTCATCTTTGACCAGCCTTTGACAGTGGAAGAGGGGATGCTTACGCCCACCCTCAAGCTCCGTCGCAAACCTATCTATGCCGCATACGGCGCTCAATTAGAGGAACTTTACTCATGAAAGGCATCTTCAACCTCGTTGACCGCCTAGCTCAAGGCCGCCCACCCGTCGGAAAGGCTCCCGCAGATGTGGTGGGCCAAGAGAACAAATGGAAGCTTCTGCGTTATCGCCGAAACGGGTACGAGCTGAAGCATAAGACTCCCGTTCTCTTGGTGCCTTCCTTGATTAATCGACACTATGTGCTCGATCTGCTGCCTGGACGGAGCTTCGTTGAATACTTGGTCAAGCAGGGACACGATGTCTTTATGATCAACTGGGGTACGCCTGGTTCTGAGGACCGCTATCTTGAGTTCGACACTATCTGCGATAGATACTTAGGCCGTGCTCTGCGCATGACTTGTAAGGCCGCGGGAAGTAGCAAGGCTCACCTTCTGGGTTATTGTCTCGGAGGCACGCTGACATCTATCCATGCGGCTGTACGTCCGGAGCGTGTCGCTTCCATGGTTGCTATGGCGGCTCCCATTAACTTCCACGATGAGGGCCTATTGTCCTTGTGGATGCAGAATCCAGCTTTTCAGATAGATCCCATCATAGACGCCTTTGGCAATATGCCCTGGCCGATGATGCAGTCTAGTTTCCAAATGCTCAAACCGACCCTCAATTTGAGCAAACTAGTGACTCTATTAGATCGCTCTGATGACAACCCATTTTTGGATGGTTTCTTAGCGATC
>SPJK01007084.1_pt1 | contig 18942 bp, 21 predicted proteins | sample 3741771 | NCBI WGS metagenome assembly SPJK01 (sample SAMN10925997, study PRJNA522277) | cold seep metagenome | isolation source: Elba SIP-enriched marine methane seep metagenome, extraction at timepoint T2 | place: Italy: coast of Elba, Mediterranean Sea
ATTGCCGCCTTGGTGACCGTCATTGACTTACTGATTCATGCGTTTGCACTACCTTTACATAAAGTGCTGGGCATTTTCATCCCACTAATCGTTGTGAACTGCATCGTGCTTGGTCGTGTCGATGCTTTTGCTGCTAAAAATCCACCGCTGCAATCCATCTGGGACGGCTTTATCATGGGCATCGGCCTCACCGTCGTATTAGGGTTACTAGGTGGCATCCGCGAAGTATTAGGCAGAGGTACCCTGTTTTCAGGGTTAGACCTAGCCTTAGGTCCAAGCTTTGAACATGTGGTTATCACGGTAATCCCAGAGTACCAAGGCTTCTTGCTTGCCGCTTTACCACCTGGCGCATTTCTTGGTTTGGCGATGCTAATTGCCGCCCACAACTGGGCAGAGCAACGCAAGACCAATAAAAAAGCCACGCCAAGTGCTGACGGCTCACTCAAACCTGCACATTAAGTCACTAGGCAATGAACGCTGAAAAACGATATGAAATTTTTAAGCGCTTAAGTGTTGCCATCCCTAAGCCAGAGACTGAGTTAGAACACAGTTCAAACTTTGAGTTGCTGATTGCAGTCATTCTATCGGCACAAGCAACCGACAAGGGCGTCAACATTGCCACGCGCAAACTGTACGCCGTTGCCAATACTCCAAAAACGATTTACGCATTGGGCATCGACGGTTTAGAACATTACATTAAAACAATTGGCCTTTACCATGCCAAAGCTAAAAATGTCATTGCTTGCTGCAAAATGCTGATTGAACAACACGATAGCCAAGTACCTGATACACGTGAAGCATTAGAAGCGTTACCTGGCGTTGGCCGCAAAACGGCCAATGTCATCCTCAATACGGCTTTTGGTCAGCCAACCATCGCTGTCGATACGCATTTATTTAGACTAGGTAACCGCATTAAACTGGCAACAGGTAAAACCGTATTAGAGGTAGAAAAGAAATACCTTAAAACCATTCCCAAAGCCTTTATACAAGATGCGCATCACCTGCTGATACTACATGGTCGCTACACTTGTACCGCACGCAAACCCAAATGTGGTGAATGCTGCCTTGTCGACTTATGTGAATACAAACAAAAAGAGATTCCTAAGAAACACTTAATGGCGGGCGAAGGATGAAAAAGATTGCAACAGGGTTAGCATCTGGTGGCAAGGCAACGCCAGCGCTGGCCGCTAATGCCGTCCAAGCAGCCATGGACAAAGGCAGTATTCAGTCACCTAGCGCTGTGTTACTTTTCTTAAGTGCAGAGTTTGCTGCTGACCCAGCATCGGCCATTCAAGCCGCAGCAAAAGCCGCTGGCTGTACACAAATTATCGGCTGTTCTGCGACAGGTATTTTCACCGAAGAAGACTGGATCTTAGACAGTCCAGCAGCGGCCGCCATGGTGTTTAGTGACACTGCGTCATTAAGCGTGATTCAAGATGATCGCAACACACAGCCACTATTAACACTTGCAGCCCCTAATGCTATGAACAGCACTTGGCTCAATGCCGCAGGGTTACGCTTTGGTGGCATTTCTGGTGATGCAATTGGTCACGGCCCATTTTCTGTTTGGAAGAGCGGTAAAGGCGTTACAGCAGGCCATTGTGAAGTCAGCATTACACAAGCAGAGGTTGCTGTTGCCGCCTCACACTGATTGAAAAGCATCTCAACACCTCAAAAAATTACGGCTTGCAAAGAGCATGACATCCTGTCAATCAACAACATCCCGGCTGGCAGTAGTCTAAAAACAGCGTGGCAAGCGTTAAACAAGAATGGTGAAGATATTCCTTATCATCAATTAGTCGCCATGACGGCAGCAACAACCGACGCATTTGCTGAGGATGCTTATGATGTCGCCGCCATTATTGCTAACGACTCAAAAACAGGCGCCATTACGTTAAGCAAAACCTTACAGCCTGGCGACTGGTTAGCTTGGGGCTTAAGAGATGCTAACACCGCACAAATCGACATTGTCAAAACCGCAGGTAAACTAAAACAACACCTTTCAACAGAGCCATCCTTTGCCATGTTATTTTCGTGTCTAGGCCGTGGCCCTTCTTTCTATGATGGTAGCGACCAAGATTTAGAACTGCTCAAAACCTTACACCCACAGCTACCCATTATTGGCTTTTATGGTAATGGCGAAATTGCGCCGATTGCTGGAAAAAATGCCATGCTGCAATATTCAGCCGTACTCGCGCTAGTCGCGGAAAAGCGATAGGGGTATCACAATGAGTCTATTTAACCCCTCTCGTGACGAAGTTAGAGATTTCTTTTTTCAGGCTTGGGAAAAATTCAAACAACAACAAACACTAACAGACTTAGAAAAAATCGCTATCGGCGTAATTCAAATGCACCCTGAATACCACCCTATTCTAGATGCACCCGAACAATACAAGCAGCAAGAGTACTTCCCTGAGCTTGGCGAGACCAACCCTTTTTTACATATGAGCTTACACCTTTCCGTACTTGAACAAATCAGCATTAATCAACCAATTGGTATCATAGAGGTATATGCTAAACTCAAATTAACACATCAAGAGGAACATGCAGCCCAACATGATGTCATAGATTGTCTAGGAGAAACGATATGGCATGCACAACAAAATAAAACAGCCATAGACGCAACTTATTATCTACAACTATTGAATAAGAAGATTGGACTAGCACCATCATGACAACAGAAAATGCGAATGACTGGCTCAACGAACATGGGGATTACCTTTACCGCTTTGCGCTTGCACGTTTAAGAGACCCTCACCAAGCAGAAGATGTCGTACAGGAAACATTTTTTGCCGCTATCAAGAACAATAGCTTTGCAGAGCAATCAAGCCCGCGCACTTGGCTAACAGGTATCCTCAAGCACAAAATCATTGATGTTATGCGCAAAAAAAACCGAGAAACCCCAGCCTCTGAACTCATGCATGAATCTGATGCCAATATGGATGAGTTTTTTGATGACAAAGGTCACTGGGTGGACAAACCACAAACTTGGGACGTACCAGATAACCTATTAGAGCAAAAACAATTTATGGGTGTTTTGCAAAAATGCATCGATAAAGTCCCTAACAAACTCGCCACCTTGTTCATGATGCGTGACGTCGAAGAAAAGGATAATCAGGAAATTTGTAAGGAATTAAACATCACCACGACCAATGCATGGGTGATGTTATATCGCGCCCGAATGGGAATCAGGAAATGTTTAGAAATCAATTGGATAGGTCATTAATAGATGTTGAATTGCAAACAAGCCAGCCAGCTTATCTCGCAAAGTTTAGACAAAAAACTGTCTTTGCGGGAACGTTTTGGCCTAAAGATGCATCTATTCATATGCAAATACTGCAAACGGTTTAGTCAACAGATACAAAAGTTACACGTTACTATCCATAGTATTAGCAAACAAACTGAAGAAGACGAAAACATTAAGTTACCCGAGGAAGCAAAAAAACGTATCGTTAAATCAATGAACGAAAACATTAAATAACGATTACTTTATTTGTAACAAAACTTTTTAATCATTACTAAAGGAAATAATCATGAGCGTTACTAAAAAATCAATCGCATTAGCTGTAGGCGGTGCATTCGCGTTATCTTTAGGCACAGCAGCAGTTGCCGCCACAGATAACCCTTTTGAAATTAAAACACTTTCTAGTGGTTATCAAGTAGCTGACAACCATGCTAAAGGCGCAGAAGGTAAATGCGGCGAAGGTAAATGTGGTGCAGATAAGACCAAAGACGGCAAATGCGGCGAAGGCAAATGCGGTGGCAAAGAAAAAATGGATGAAGGCAAGTGCGGTGAAGGTAAATGCGGTACTGGCGAAAAAGCCAAAGATGGTAAATGCGGCGAAGGTAAATGTGGTGCTGAAAAAGGTGCTGAAAAAGCCAAAGACGGCAAATGTGGCGAAGGTAAATGCGGTAAATAATTAAGTCTTAGTACTGAACCATATGTCAGCATTATCCGACATCAATGGCGTTGGTTTGGGGTTGAAGCGAGAGCTGATACCGCAAATTCAACGCCATTTTCAACACAAAGAACCCGATGCGCTCATTAGCAATATCGACTTTGTTGAAATTGCACCAGAAAACTGGATTGGTGCCGGCGGTAAATACGCAGATCAACTCGCATGGTTTGTTGAGCGCTATCCTATCGCATGCCACGGCCTCTGCTTATCACTTGGCGGCCCAGACCCGCTAAATACCAAATTCTTAAAACAGGTAAAACAGTTTTTATCTGTCAATAAAATACCGCTCTATACCGAGCACTTAAGCTATTGCAGCGACAACTATCAGGGCAAACCGGGCTATTTATATGACTTGTTGCCCATCCCCTTTACAGAAGAAGCCGTACACTATGTTGCTGACCGCATTAAACAAACACAAGACATCCTAGGGCAACGCATTGCTGTTGAAAACGCATCGTTCTACTTAAAAGCGCCAATGGCAACCATGGATGAACTTACCTTTTTAAACGCGGTGCTTACGGAAGCAGATTGCTGGTTGCATTTAGATATCAATAACATTTACGTGAATAGCATCAACTTTAAATTCGATGCTAGTGAATTCTTAAAAGGCGTTCCAGCTGAACGCATTGTTTACAGTCATGTCGCTGGACACTACCAACAAACACCGGAACTGTTGGTCGACACTCATGCAGCAGATGTCATTGACCCTGTATGGAAACTAACTGAAGAAGCCTATGCTTTATTTGGCACCTTCCCAACCCTACTAGAACGCGACAGCAATATCCCACCGCTACCAACACTCATCAAAGAGGTTAACAAAATTGCTGAGTTACAAGCGGCTGCAGCGAATGTAGAGCGCCTAACGCAATCGGCTGCATAATGTAATGAAAGACTTCCAGCAATACCAATACGACTTCACCGCACACATCCGCGACCCAAAAAATAACCCCAAGCCAGACAATGTTGATGAAGAGCGTATGGCTGTCTACCGAGAAGGTGTCTACAACAACATTTTTGAGTCAGCCTCCGTCTGCTTCCCTGTTTGCCAAGAAACAGTCGGCGGCGAAGACTGGGATGCGACAATCAGAAGGTTTGTAGCCACACACCATGCTAGCTCACCTATTTTTAGAGACATTCCTCACGAGCTACTTACCTTTTTAGAGGCAGATGAGAAAACGCCTCCAATGATCAAACAGCTCGCTCATTACGAATGGGTAGAGCTTGCTGTTGGCGGTATGCAAACGGAAGCACCTGCGCTAAGCAACTCTGTCGACTTAATCAATGAAATACCAGTACTGGCACCCGCTCATATGCTGTTGCAATATGATTACCCAGTGCAAAAAATATCAGCGCAATTCAAGCCAGAAGAAACAGAAGGCACACACTTATTAGTCTTTAGAAAAGCTGATTTCGAAGTCAGCTTTATCGAGCTTAACCCTATGGTATTTGTATTACTTAACCTTGCCAAAGAAGGCTTAACAGGTGAGCAAGCACTAACTTCTCTAGCGGAACAAATTCAACACCCTGAGCCGGAGGCCATCATTGAATTTGGTCATGGCGTGTTGAAAGATTTAATGGGACAAGGGGCAGTGCTTGGTAGTAAAAAACATGAGTAGAAACTTCCCTATCGAGCAATTTTTCTTGTTGCGTCTTCAACCTGCTGCAACTCATCATCACTTAACGCACCATAAAATCGCGGATAAGACCATCCATAACCCCAACGGAATTTTGTTGGCAAGAATGGCGTGCCACCAACCCTAACACCCGCAAGCATTAACAAAGCCACCTCTTTCTCACCAACACCGGCAACACAAGCACGCAAAGCCTTATCTGCATCTAAACGTTGCTGATAGGTCCCACCTTTCCAATAAACATAATCATGCTGCTCACAACAAGAAAGCCAAAGTTGATTCTGCTCAATAGTTCCTTCTGGAAAAGCACTACAACCATCACTGGTGAAAGGCTTTAGTTCATCGGCATAAGCTGATATGGAAATAAAAAGTAGAACAATGCTCGTAAATTTTATGATGCGCATAAATTAAACCAAACCTAACTGCGGCTGACCTGCTAGCGGTTGCTCTTTTTCTAACCCACTTAAGCTCAGCCCTACCAAGCGAATTGGTTTTTCGCCGGCCTCTGTTCGTTTTAACAATTCAGGAATCCATTGTTTTATGGCTGTTAAGTTTAAAACGGTTTCAACGGATTGCGCACGTGTTACTTGTTGAAAGTTTGCATACTTTACTTTTAAAGTAATGGTTCTTGCTTGTAAGGCCTGTTCGGTCAGCTTATTAAGCACCAACTCAGCTAATGCATTCAGCTTTTCTGTCAGTAGCGTTACTGATAATACGTCTTCAGCAAAAGTCGTTTCTTTGCCCAGAGATTTTCGTACGCGCTGACTGCGTACTGGTCGTTCATCAACCGCGCGTGCGATGTTGTAATAATACTGTCCAGATTTACCAAACCGTTCGACCAATTGCATGAGTGTTTTTTGTTTTAAATCCGCCCCTGTTTTAATACCTAGCTTCAGCATCTTTGCTTCTGTCGCTGGGCCAATGCCGTGAAACTTACCAATCGGCAAGTTTGCTACAAAGCCTAAGCCCTGCTCTGGCTTAATGACATACAAACCATTCGGTTTATCCATATCTGAAGCAATCTTGGCCAGGAACTTATTATAAGAAACACCTGCTGATGCATTCAGCTGCGTCACTTTAAGAATGTCTGCCTTAATGGCTTGCGCAATGCGTGTTGCCGAACCATCATAATCTTCGGTATAGGTAACATCCAAATAGGCTTCATCAAGCGAAAGTGGCTCGACTTGTGAGGCATAGCGCCAAAATATTTCACGAATTTGATTAGAGACAGCACGATAAGCTTCAAAACGCGGCTTAACGAAGATGGCTTTCGGGCATAAACGATAAGCTTTGGATGATGGCATTGCAGAGTGAATACCAAACTTTCTGGCCTCATAACTACAGGCAGCCACCACGCCACGGCTATCGGGTTGACCGCCCACGATCAATGGTTTCTCTTGATATTCAGGGTGGTCTCGCTGCTCTACTGATGCAAAAAATGCATCCATATCAACGTGGATGATTTTACGTTGTTTTGCCATCAGTGCGCGTTATGTTTTTTTCAAGCATGAGGCCATATATTACTTTATACTGCTGTCTTTATCATTACTTTGAGAGACAAATGCGCACAATTGGCAATATCTTCTGGTTTATCTTAGGCGGGGTATTAATGGGCTTAGGATGGTGGCTAGCTGGCTTGATCGCCTTAGTCACAATCATTGGTATTCCATGGGCAAAAGCCTGTTTTGTCATTGGCAAATTTTCTTTTTTTCCTTTTGGTAAAAAAGCAGTGCCGCGCGATGAGGTTGCTACTGATAAGGACATTGGCACTGGTGCACTAGGTGTGCTGGGTAATGTTGTTTGGTTTGTTTTAGCTGGCTGGTGGTTAGCGATTGGTCACTTGCTCTCCGCACTGGTGTGCTTCATCACCATCATCGGCATTCCTTTTGGTTTGCAACATTTAAAGTTGGCAGGAATTGCCGTATTCCCGATTGGCAAAACCATCGTTGATATTAAATAGCGATCAGTGCAATGAATCAATAAAAAAACCGACGCGTAGTCGGTTTTTTTATTAGCGTTAGCGGTTAGTCAAAAACGGCCTGCTGCCGCTCTGATGCAGCATCTACAATCTGCTGCTTTGCTGCGTTATCTAAATCCCACCAACCTTGTATTTCTTCTAGTGTTCGATAACAACCCAGACATAAACCTGATTTGTCATCCATCGCGCAAACACTAATGCATGGTGATGTAACCTCTGTAACTGACATTAGCTTAATTTACCATGACATTGTTTATACTTCTTACCAGAACCACACGGGCATGGATCATTACGACCGACTTTTTTCCCTTCTCGCGTAATCGGCTGGCTACCAGCAGCAGGTGGTGTTTCTTCACCCTCCTCATCAGCTAACGCCTCATCATAGTCAGCATGTTGGTATTGCACATTATCAACTTCTTGCGGTTGATCAGCAGCTTCAACATCTTCTTCTGTTCTGATTTGTACTAGCATAGTCACTTTTGTTACTTCAGATTTCACTGTATTGAGCAAACCTTCAAATAGTTCGAAAGCCTCACGCTTATACTCTTGCTTAGGGTTCTTTTGTGCATAAGAACGCAAGTGAATACCTTGACGCAAATGATCTAGCGCTGACAAATGTTCGCGCCAATGATTATCTAGGCTCTGCAACATAACAGAACGTTCAAAGTTACGCATATTTTCATTACCAGCGAGTGCTTCCTTACCGGCATAAGACTCTTCCGTTAAACCAAACACACGATCAATCAGCGTTTCTTCGTGCAAGTCAGGGTTTTCCTCTAACCACTGCGCAATCGGCAAATCAAGACCCGTTTCAGCTTCTAGTGCTTTCTCTAGCCCTGGCACATCCCACATTTCTTCTACACTGCCAGGTGGGATATAGGCAGCAATCAAGCCAGTAATGACATCTTCGCGCATCGACTTCACGGTTTCGCCAACTTCAGCCACTTCCAGCAATTCATTGCGTTGCTCATAAATTACTTTACGCTGATCATTTGAAACATCATCAAACTCTAGCAGTTGTTTCCGAATATCAAAGTTGCGACCTTCGACTTTGCGTTGTGCATTTTCAATCGCACGTGTCACCATGGAATGTTCAATCGCTTCGCCTTCTGGCATGTTGAGTTTTTCCATAATGCTTGCCACGCGATCACCTGAGAAAATTCGCAGCAATTGATCGTCTAAACATAGGTAGAAGCGGCTTGAACCTGGGTCACCTTGACGGCCAGAACGACCACGCAACTGGTTATCCACACGACGCGATTCATGACGCTCAGTGCCGATAATATGTAAACCACCCGCTTCTAATACCTGCTCGTGTACTTTTTCCCAATTCGCTTTTATTTCAGCGACTTTCTTTTCTTTTTCTGCATCACTGAGCTTTTCATTTTGCTCGACTTCCAGAATCTCTGGCTCGGGATTACCGCCCAACACAATATCAGTACCACGTCCCGCCATATTGGTTGCAATGGTAATCATGCTAGGCTGACCTGCTTGCACAATAATATGCGCTTCACGCTCATGCTGTTTTGCATTCAACACCTGATGCTCTAGTTTTGCAGCTTTCAGTGCGTTAGAAATCACTTCTGAATTTTCAATCGACGTAGTACCAACTAACACCGGCTGACCGCGTTTCTGACACTCCTTAATATCCTCAATCACCGCATCATACTTTTCCTTCTCAGTACGATAAACTTTATCCATCGCATCTTTACGTTGCATCGGACGGTGCGTTGGAATCACAACGGTTTCTAGCCCGTAAATATGATTAAACTCATAGGCTTCCGTATCCGCTGTACCCGTCATCCCCGCTAGCTTTTCATACATGCGGAAGTAGTTTTGGAATGTAATTGAAGCCAGTGTTTGGTTTTCTTTTTGAATCTCAACACCTTCTTTAGCTTCTACCGCTTGATGCAAACCATCTGACCAGCGACGGCCAGGCATCATACGGCCTGAGAATTCATCCACAATGACAATTTCGCCATCACGAACAACATAATGTTGATCCACATTGAATAAGTGCTGTGCTCGTAAGGCTGCGTTTAAGTGATGTACCAAACTAATGTTGCCCGCTTCATACAAACTAGACCCAGCTGGTAACAACCCTGCTTTTTCTAGATATTCTTCTGCGTGCTCATGGCCCGCTTCAGAGAAGTTAACTGATTGGCCCTTTTCATCAACCCAGAAATCACCAGCACCCTCTTCAGTTTCTTGTTTTACTAACTGCTTAGCAACTTCGTTAATTTGTGTATAAGACTCAACATCACTCTCAGCTTGACCTGAAATAATCAACGGTGTTCGCGCTTCATCAATCAAGATTGAATCTACTTCATCCACTAAGGCATAGCTTAATGCACGTTGTGTACGTTGCTCTGGGCTATGCACCATATTGTCACGTAGGTAATCAAAACCGAATTCATTATTGGTACCGTAAGTAATATCAGCTGCATAAGCAGCTTGCTTATCCTCAGGCGCCATTTGCGATAGGTTGATACCAACCGTTAGCCCTAAGAAGTTATATAACTTGGCCATCCACTCAGCATCACGTTTTGCTAGGTAATCATTGACGGTCACGACGTGAACGCCCTTGCCTGCCAATGCATTAAGGTAAACCGGCAATGTTGCCACCAACGTTTTACCCTCACCAGTACGCATCTCAGCAATCTTGCCAGCATTGAGCACCATGCCACCAATCAATTGCACATCAAAGTGACGCATCCCTAGTGTACGCACACTTCCTTCTCGCACCACAGCAAACGCCTCTGGCAATAATTTCTCTAATGACTCTCCATCGTTATAGCGTTGTTTAAATTCGTCTGTTTTTGCTTTAAGCTCGTCATCAGACAAAGCTTGCATCGCGGGCTCTAGCTCACCAATTTTTTTTGCGATTTGTGTATAGTTTTTAACGAGCCTGTCGTTACGACTGCCGACTATTTTTTTGAACAACTTGGATAACATGGAATGACACCGATTTTCCGAGTAACGGAAACCTCAATAAAGTTAGAAATGGAATTAGTTTTTAAGTGGGGATGTTAATTTTTATTTCAATAGGATTCAAGAGCCAATTTTATTTTTTATTTAGATATTTTCTTGGGTCTAGGGCATGTCCGTTCAAACGGATCTCATAATGTAAGTGCGGACCAGTCGAGCGACCAGTGCTTCCGACTAATGCAATCGTTTGGCCTTTTACCACACGCTCACCTGGCTTTACCAATAATTTTGATGCATGCGCATAACGTGTTTCTAAACCAGCGCCATGATTTAACTTCACTAAATTACCATAAGCAGAAGTTCTGCTAGCGGTTGTGACAATACCATCTGCTGCTGCGCGAATCGGTGTTCCTGTTCTGGCAGTAAAATCCAGCCCTTCATGGAATGCTTTTGTCCCTCTAAACGGGTCAATACGCCAACCAAAGCTAGATGATTTATAGGCTGCTGATATAGGCTTGCTATTGGGTAACATGTCTTTTAGTACACTGTTTTGCAACACATCGGCTTCTACCGTACTCATGTACTCATCGCGGCTACCAACAGCACTCACTAACTTAACAATCGCCGCCTGCAAATCTAGTTCCGTCATCGGAGTGATTTCAACCATAGGGCCACCGACATTGTTCAGCAAATCATCAACGGGTTCTGGTTCGGCTTCGTCAGTATTCTTTGCTAGCTTAGCATTGCTACCACCAGCTAATTTTACCAATCGTTTATTTTGCGCATCAAGCCGCATAATCCGTGCTTGCAGCTCACCAATTTGTTTGGCATAAGCATCTAAATGCATTTGGGAGGAGTTAATCGATTTTTCTAATTGTGCTGGAGACATGACTTCGACAACACGCTGCGGTACATTCTCCGCTTTAGATAAGAACACGGTTGCTACGACAGTCAACGCTAACATAGCCACCAAGAATCCAAACAAATGCCAGCCTGTATATGTCCTAGGCTTTGCCATATCGCTAGAAACTAAGATAATATTCATTGTCTATAAATTCGTACTCAATATAATCACATGCAAAAAATCAATCATTTGCTTAATGACAACGATGACCAACCAAATGATTCGTTTAGCCATTTAGTCACACAAGCCAATAAGCACCTGAGTCTGCAGCAGTTCTGGCAAGAGGCAGTGCCAACAATTATTGGTCAATCAAGTTTTGCTAGCAATCTCAATAACGGCATCCTCGTTGTGTTCGCCCATCATAATGGCGTTGCCGCAAAGATCAAACTTACTAGCGCTAGCTTATTGACTCAACTGCAAAATTTGCAAAAAACAAATGCAGAATACAAGCCGTATAAAGTTACTGGAATTAGCGTAAAAGTGCAAGTAAAATCTCAACAAAAACAGGCAACTACATCACAGAGAACACTTTCTGTTGGTGCTGCAACAACACTCCGCGAGCTAGCAGATGATTTAGGCGACTCCGCTTTAGCGACAAAGCTCAAAAAAATTGCTGATAACGCTTAATTTACTCACATCAATCACTTAGCGATATTTCATCGCGTGGCAAACACACTAAACCACGGTAACTATATGATTTTATAGTTATTTTATACTTCAATACATTGCTTAAATTCAGCTGTTGTCCAACAACAGGATTAATGCCATAATGTTTTTGCGTTACAAATCATTTACATTTTTTCTGTGCATGGTTTGAGTACTGGATCAGTAAGAACAATTATAGTTTGAAGCATTAAAATTTAGGGAGAAGTTATGTCAGTCACAATAATGATCGCCATAGCTGCCGCAGTTTTAGCAGTGCTATATGGTTTAGTAATGAGCAAATGGATTTCAAATTTACCCGCAGGAAATGCGCGCATGCAAGAAATTGCTGGCGCGATTCAACAAGGCGCCGCAGCCTATCTCGCACGGCAATACAAAGCAATCGCCACTGTCGGCATTATTCTTACGATTGCCATTGCTGTTTTATTAGACCTAAACACAGCCATTGGCTTTGTGATTGGTGCCGTACTATCCGGAGCATGCGGCTTTATTGGCATGAACGTTTCTGTTAAAGCCAATGTCCGTACCGCGCAAGCCGCAACAAATGGCATCGTCCCAGCGATGGACGTTGCATTTAAAGGTGGTGCGATTACTGGGATGCTGGTTGTTGGCTTAGGCTTATTAGGCGTGGCTGGCTTCTATTGGTTTTTAGGGGCAGAAGATGCAGAATCGCTCAACCCATTGATTGGCCTTGCTTTTGGCTCATCATTAATTTCTATTTTTGCACGTTTAGGTGGTGGCATCTTTACTAAAGGTGCAGACGTCGGCGCAGACTTAGTCGGTAAAGTGGAAGCTGGGATTCCTGAAGACGACCCGCGCAACCCAGCTGTGATTGCCGATAACGTGGGTGATAACGTTGGTGACTGCGCAGGTATGGCAGCTGATTTGTTTGAAACATACGCAGTGACCATTATTGCAACCATGGTATTAGGCCATTTAATTGTCACAAACGGCGGTTCAAATGGCGTACTATTCCCGCTGATGTTAGGTGCAGTTTCTATTGTTGCCTCTATCATTGGTTGCTTCTTTGTAAAAGCAAAACCAGACATGAAAAACGTCATGCCTGCTTTATATAAAGGCTTGGCGGTAGCTGGCTTATTATCACTTGCAGCATTCTATTTTGTCGCAACAAAAATGTTCCCTGAGGGTATTGCCATAGACGGCGAACTTATTTCCTCCACGGCCTTATTTGGCACCTCAGCAGTCGGCTTAATCTTAACGGGCTTACTGGTATGGATTACCGAATACTATACAGGGACGGAATACGCACCTGTCCAACATGTCGCGCAGGCATCAACAACAGGGCATGCAACCAACATCATTGCTGGCATTGGCGTTTCCATGAAATCAACAGCTTGGCCAGTGCTTTCAGTGTGTTTAGCGATTTGGGCTTCTCACACATTAGGTGGCTTATATGGCGTTGCGGTGGCAGCAACGGCTATGTTGAGTATGGCCGGAATCGTGGTTGCCTTAGATGCGTATGGCCCGATTACAGATAATGCAGGCGGCATTGCTGAAATGGCAGAATTACCAAGCAGCGTCCGTGATGTAACTGATCCATTGGATGCCGTTGGCAACACCACTAAAGCAGTGACTAAAGGCTATGCGATTGGCTCTGCGGGCTTGGCTGCATTAGTGTTATTTGCTGATTACACACACAAACTAGAAGCTGCTAGCATTGTCGCTGAGTTTGATTTAAGCAACCCAATGGTCATTATCGGCTTGTTTATTGGCGGCTTAATTCCTTTCTTATTCGCCGCCATGGCAATGGAAGCTGTTGGTCGTGCCGCGGGCTCTGTGGTTGAAGAAGTACGTCGCCAGTTCCGTGAGATAACAGGCATTATGGATGGTAGTGGTAAGCCAGAGTACGGTAAAGCTGTTGATATGCTCACGACCGCTGCGATTAAAGAAATGATGCTGCCATCATTACTCCCCATTGCGGTACCGATTGCTGTTGGCTTATTGCTCGGCCCAATTGCATTAGGTGGTTTATTAATGGGTACGATTATTACCGGCCTATTTGTTGCCATCTCCATGTGTACCGGCGGTGGTGCTTGGGATAACGCCAAGAAGCACATTGAGGATGGTCACCATGGCGGCAAAGGCTCCGAAGCGCATAAAGCAGCTGTCACCGGTGATACAGTGGGCGATCCGTATAAAGATACAGCGGGCCCAGCCATTAACCCATTGATTAAGATTATCAATATTGTGGCGTTATTAATTGTGCCGCTGTTAGCTTAATAAGTTGCACCTCACTAAAAACCAGTGCTGAGCACTGGTTTTTTTATTCCTATCGCCTAAAATAGGTAATCACTCTCGCTAATAAATTGGACCCCAATGTGACACACCCTTCCGATCACCATCACCGTTCGCAGCATGCAAACTGGCTGCGTGCAGCAGTGCTCGGCGCGAATGATGGCATCATCTCTACGGCTAGCCTCGTGATTGGTGTTGCAGCGGCAAGTGCTACGCGTGACACCATGCTATTGACCGCCTTTGCAGGACTTATTGCTGGCGCCATGTCGATGGCAGCAGGCGAGTATGTCTCAGTGAGCTCACAAGCAGATATTGAGAAGGCTGACTTAGCGATCGAACGTCATGCATTGGCGACCAACCATGACAGTGAACTAAAAGAGCTGACCCAAATTTATATCAGCAGAGGATTAAGCCCCGAGCTAGCGAGTCAGGTTGCGATACAACTGATGGCGCATGATGCGCTTGGCGCGCATGCACGAGATGAGTTGGGCTTTTCAGAGACGGCTAGCGCCAAACCATTACAGGCAGCCTTCACGTCAGGGCTGGCCTTTACTATCGGCGCAGCATTACCATTATTCGTTATTATATTCACCAATACACAACACATCATCACTGCAATTGGCATTGCCTCTTTGCTATCTCTCGCACTGCTTGGTGGGCTTGCCGCAAGAATCGGTGGGGCTAACGTCATTGTCGGCATTTCCAGAGTCACTTTCTGGGGTGTTTTAGCCATGTTAGCGACAGCCGCTATTGGCAGTGCATTTGGGGTAGTGATGAATTAATGAGGCAAATAAAAAGCGCGGATAACCGCGCTTTTTATAGGGAGTAAACGTTTTTGCTAGAAAGCAGGCTTCACTTTAGCACTGTCATAACGCGTAACACCATCTGTAATTTCTTTATGTGCTTCTTCTATGCCTTCCCAGCCTAGAATTTTTACCCATTTACCTTTATCCAAATCTTTATAGTGCTCAAAGAAATGGGCAATCATTTCTAAACGCCATGGCGATACATCTTTATAAGATTTTTGGAAAGCATACAATGGGCAGACTTTTTCAATGGGCACAGCCAACACTTTCGCGTCTGCACCAGCTTCATCTTCCATATTCAGCATGCCTAATGCACGACAACGCACAACTACGCCTGGCAGTAATGGCACAGGTGTCACCACTAAAATATCAACTGGGTCACCATCACCACCTAATGTGTGTGGGATATAGCCATAATTACATGGATACTGCATTGAAGTACCCATAAAGCGATCTACAAACAGTGCACCGCTATCTTTATCTACTTCATATTTGACGGGATCACCATTAGCAGGAATCTCGATAATCACGTTGAAATCGTTAGGCAGGTCTTCGCCTGAAGGGACTAAGTTTAATGACATTCAGTTATTTCCATAATTTTATTAGGTGCGCATTATAGCAAGGCCTTGTAACAAAAGCATTACCGATAGCCCTATTTGGCCATTTCTCGGCACGCTTTAATCACGTCTTCCGGTGTAAGCTTCAATGCCATATAAATCAGCAAAGGTACAATCACGACATCATCCAACTGTCCTAAAAGCGGAATAAAGTCAGGAATCAGATCAAAAGGTAGTAATAAATACGCAATGGCTATGCCAAGCAGCATCTTCGAAGACAATGGTGTATTGGGGTGTTTAGATAACATACGATAAAACTCCAGCTCTTGTTTAATGGTGCCAGCAAATTGCTTTAATTTTGCAAACATTAACTGGCCGTACTCACTAAACTAACGCACGACCCGTGAGTTTCGAATACACTTCCATATATTTTTCGCTGGTTTTTTGTGCAATATCATCTGGCAAAATAGGTGCTGGCGGTGTTTTATCCCAGCCACTACTTTCCAACCAATCACGCACAAACTGCTTATCGTAACTTGGTGGGTTTTGCCCAGCTTTATAACTTTCCAATGGCCAAAACCTTGAGGAATCTGGTGTTAACACTTCATCCATTACATGCAACACACCTTGAGCATCCAAACCAAATTCAAACTTGGTATCAGCGATAATGACTCCTTTGGTGAGCGCATAGTCTGCCGCTTCGCGATACAACTGCAGCGCAACTTTGGCAACTTTATCGGTCATTTCTTTACCAATCAATGCCTCTACTGCTGCCACACTGATATTTTCATCATGATCACCAACATCCGCCTTGCTCGATGGCGTGAAAATTGGCTCTGGTAATTTATCTGCGATTCGCAAACCTTCAGGCAATGGAATCTCACAAATACTGCCTTTGGCTTGATACTCTTTCCAACCGCTGCCAATAATATAACCACGCACAATGGCTTCTACAGGCAATGGCTTTAGTTTTTTAACCACGACTGCCCGACCTGCTAATTGCGCAGCCTCTGATGGACTGACAACTGAGGCTGGATCGATGCCAGTAAGGTGGTTAGGTACGACATGGCTTAGCTTCACAAACCAAAAATTAGCCATCTGCGTGAGCATTGCACCTTTTTTCGCTATCGCAGTCGGTAAAATCACATCAAAAGCAGACAATCGATCAGAGCTGACCATCAGCAAATGCGCATCATCGACATCATAAATGTCACGCACCTTACCTTGGTGCAGGCGTTTTAAACTCGTAATATCGGTATTCAGTAATGCTGAGGTCATATCGGTCATATCTAAAAACAATCATGACATTATATATGTGATGACCTTCTGCTGTATAACAATCAGAATAAAAGCAGCCGCTATAATTGGCTATTCACACCAATTGTGATGATTTTCATGGTGTTTGTACCGCCCGGATGACCAATCGGCTCACCGAATGTCAGAATCACACGATCCCCTTGCTCAACCACATTCTCCTTAATAAGAATCTCTTCCATTTCACGCAAAATTTCATCTCGATTCTTACCATCTTGATTAATCGGAAAAGGAAATACACTGCGGTACAACGTCAGCTTGCGCCGTGCTGTTCGATCTGGTGACAAGGCATAAATCAATGCCATATTGTCTTTTTGTGCTAACCAGTGTGCAGTGTTGCCGGACTGCGTTAGCGTCGCAATTGCCTTCACCTCAAGTCGCTGTGCAATATAGATGGTTGCCATCGCAATAGACTCATCACTCTTATTAAACTCACTCCTTTTTATCCGGGAATCAAAGCGTGTGGAGTACTCTTTTTCTGCTGCCACCGCAACACGATGTACCGCTTGCACAGTTTCTAATGGATACTTACCAGCGGCTGTCTCTGCTGACAACATCACTGCATCAGTGCCATCCAGCACCGCATTGGCAACATCAGACACCTCAGCCCTAGTTGGAATTGGGTTATAAATCATCGACTCCATCATTTGTGTCGCCGTAATCACCGGTTTGTGATGCATCCGCGCTGTCGTAATTAAGCGTTTTTGCAATCCAGGCACTGCCGCATCACCGACCTCCACACCCAAATCACCACGTGCAACCATAATCGCATCAGACGCTGCAATGATTTCATCTGCCGCATCAATCGCTTCTGCACGTTCAATTTTAGCAACAATGCCTGCCGTGCCACCAGCCTCCTCAACTAACTGTCTAGCCAGTTCAATATCAGCAGCTTCACGCGGGAATGAAACGGCCACATAATCTGCTTCAAGTGCCACTGCCGTTTTAATATCAGCTCTATCCTTTTCCGTCAACGCATCAGCACTGAGCCCACCACCCTGCTTATTAATCCCCTTATTATTCGATAGTTCGCCACCAGCCAAGACAATGCAGTAAATTTTACTGCTTTGTACCCGATCTACTTGCATCGTAATACGGCCGTCATCCAGCAAGAGGATTGTTCCCTCTTCGACCTCGTCAGGTAGCGCCTTATAATCTAAGCCAACCTGGCTTTGATCGCCTACTGCACAATTAGCATCCAACGTAAACAGATCGCCTGTTTTTAAGGTGACTTTACCCTCAACAAACTTACCTATCCGGATCTTCGGCCCTTGCAAATCACACAATACGCCAATCGGCCTATTTAACTTAAGCGCAATATCACGCACAATATTCGCGCGTTCAATATGTTCCTCAGCTGTGCCATGCGAAAAATTCAGCCGCACCACATTCACACCAGCTTTAATCAACCGCGCTAGCATCTCTTCATTAGAAGAAGAAGGCCCCAATGTCGCCACTATTTTCGTTCTACGTATCGTCACAGTTACCTCTACATCTTATTGTTGACTAAATGTCTGTTCATTCAAAGCGCCTCTGCTAACACTTGCGCATCAAATTGCGTAGACTTGGACATTGGTTTGTATCTCGCTGCATGCTGTGCTAAACGCAACAGATTACAGGTATAACCATATTCATTGTCATACCATGCGACCACCTTAATAAAAGTAGGATCTAACATGATGCCCGCACTCGCATCAAAAACACTGGCTGATGGGTGCCCTCGAAAGTCAGTGGAGACTACAGGATCTTTCGTGTACGCCAGCACATGTTTCAGTTGTCCCCAAGCTGCCATTTGCATCGCGTGACATACTTCACCATACCCCGCTTCTTGATCAAGCTCCACCGTTAAATCAACAACCGACACATCCGCCGATGGCACACGCATCGACATTCCCGTCAGTTTGGTATTCAGTGATGGAATGACTTTACCAACAGCTTTCGCCGCA
>SPJK01084891.1_pt1 | contig 18933 bp, 14 predicted proteins | sample 3741771 | NCBI WGS metagenome assembly SPJK01 (sample SAMN10925997, study PRJNA522277) | cold seep metagenome | isolation source: Elba SIP-enriched marine methane seep metagenome, extraction at timepoint T2 | place: Italy: coast of Elba, Mediterranean Sea
ATCTCGTTTCTTTTCATTACGCGATCCGATAACTAGCGTGTCTGCTGACATGCCAATAGCTTAACGAGGGATCGCACCGTGGGAACCATCCGAATCGGATGATTTAGCGGCGCCAAGAAAATCCACTGCTGACAGTCTTCTTGGGAGCTTCGATCAGCTCAGGACGAATGTCGAACGTAATAGGACGATAAATCGATCGTCCATCTTTCTTTTCGACAAAGACTTGAGCGTACTTTGGATTATAGCCGCCAGCGACTTGTCCCACTTCACTGGTGAAAAGCTGGTTGAAGGTCTCTTTTGCTTCGTTGATGGTTTTCGAATCAGCGTTTCTCGCTGAATTTCGTTCGTCGATAGGAACTTGTGGAGTATTGTACTGAGCACCAAAGGTCTCAACAGCTTTGAGAACATCGTTTTTAAGTTGGCTCAGTGAAGTAATTTGATCAAGCGGAACAATCGAACCATCTTTTGCCACGCTGTCATAAGATCCAACGGACACATAACTCTGGTCACGATCATGGAATTCGTAAGCTTCCCAACCTTGGCGACGCATTGCTTCGCATAGTAGATGAGCATCAGCTGCTGCTTTGGCAAGTGGATCAACGTCAGCCTTCTTACGCTTAGCGGATGAGGACTTAGCGCTGGTCGCTCCTTGCAAAATACCTCGACCCTTGAAGGTAGCAACCTTCACCGTGTAGCGGCCATCCGCTTTAAGCAGACTATACTTTAAGCCCTTGTTCATCTTCTCAACGAACTTGTCGACACCCATGGGGGCAAAGTATTCAGGTGGCAACATGGGGTTGCGCGTAATAAACGCCGATCGCATTGGTCCGTCAGCGGCAGGTTTCTTACCAAGCTTTTCAAGTAGAGCCGTCTGTGTTATGCGAATGTGGGCATAGTTCTGGCTGGTTTCACCATCCTGTCCCAGATTGAGCGACTTTGGTTGAATGGATTTAATCTTTGCAAGTTGCTTTTCAGCAAGTGAATCTTCGACGTGGGTGAAGTCACCAACAAGAACGGCCCACTCTTCTCGTTGCGAACCACTACGATATCGCATTTTGATGGGATCACCGTATTTGTCGACGCCGCGTCCAAGTTGTTCTCCTTCTTTAGAGAACTCAAAAGTCATTTTATGGACATAGCACTTCATCCCATACTGATTTACTAGTTCCGTACAGAGCAAGGTTGCTTGTTGCTGGGCCCCTTCACCGGAAAAAGTCGATGCCATGATGAGCCAAGGTCCCGAAGTCTGGCTCAGCGTGAAGGATTGGTTCTCCATCGGTGCTTCAAAGGTAGCTTGCTGCACCGGTTGCTGATTCGGTTTGCTCTCTTCTTTTTTGGAGCCAAACGGGTTCCAAAACTGTGCCGAGCCGACCGAGCAGCTGACAGCCAAAACAGTGAGAATGGAAAGACGAATCAGGTAATTTGGCATTTTTTGGCCTCTCGGCATGGATTTCTTCAAGTTCCGCTTCCTGCGAACCGGCCGGAAAATAGCAAATGGCCTCAGATGGACCTAGAGCAGTTCAAGATTCGCTTTCCAGGGCGAAAAAACGCCTAACCTGCGTGCAAACCGGCTCTTTGCGTAGTAGGATTGCAGAAAGTGGCCAATATCGGAGAAGTTGTAACGAACAAGCTTTTTATAGGCCCTTAAACAATCTGTGAAACGATTCAGCGCCTGATTGTGTCAATAACTTAGTAAGCCACTATCGATGGCATCTTTTCTTGGAGATGAAAAACATGAGTAGCAATCACATAAAGGGAGTCTGCTTGCTAGTTGCAGCATTGATGGCAATGCCAGCAGCAAGTGCGTACGCCGATAAAGAGGAAACCAAGGAAGTAAAAAAAGAAGTTTTGGTTGTCGAAGAGACCAAGACCGAAGAAATCGAAGAAGAAAAGAAGGAAGCAAAGGCTGAAGAAAAGATAAGCGCTGCCGAGCGTGTGAAAGAAGCAAGAGCCAAGGCAGCGAAAGAACGTGCTCGTCGCGCTAAAGAACGGGCCGCACGTAAGCAGGCTGAGAAAAAAGAAGCCGAAGCAAAGATTGCTCGCTACGCGCTGTTCAATCTTTCAGGAGAACTTCCTGAATCGCCAGGTGGCTCGGGTCCCTTCAACGATCTTTCAACCGATTTGCGCAAGTTGATTGTTCGACTTGATAAAGCAGCCAAAGATGATTCAATCAAAGGTGTTGTGATCCAACTGCGTGAAGTTGCGCTGGGTGGCGGGCAACGTGACGAAATTCGTCAAGCCATTGGGCGAATTCGTGCCGCGGGCAAGCATGTCGTTGCCGACATGGAAGTTGCCTCGGGAAGCAGCTACTTAGTTGCCAGCGCTTGTGACGAGATCATTATGCCGGAGTCCGGCTTCTTGATAATTCCAGGCATCCGTGCTGAGCCACTCTTCTACAAAGGGATGCTTGCCAAGATTGGTGTCGAAGCTGACTTCGTCCACGTCGGAGATGCCAAAGGTGCTGCCGAACCTTACACCCGCAAAGCGTGGAGTAAGCCAGTCAAAGAGAACATCACTTCGCTCGTCGATGATATTTATGACCAGATGATTGACACGATTGCGATGGAACGCCCCATGTCACGGCAAGCTGTGGTCGATGCGATTAACCAAGGTCTGATGACATCGACCCAAGCCAAGAAAATTGGCCTCGTTGATCGTCTTGCCTATGATGGAGAACTCCGCGGAATTCTTAAAGACTATCAAAAGTCTGAAAAAGTTACCTTCGTCAAGAATTACGGCAAGAAGAAAGTTGATACCGACTTCAGCGGTCCTGCAGGGTTCTTCAAGTTGCTTGGCATGATGGCCGGTGGTGGTGATAAAAGTAGCTCGCGCGGCAAAAAGATTGCCGTCGTTTACGCTGTCGGTCCCATCATGACAGGCGAAAGTGAAACAGACCTGTTTGGCAACAGTAGCACTATGGGTTCAACCACGATTGTCAAAGCGCTGCATAAAGCTGCCGAAAATGACAAGGTCGCCGCGATCGTTCTTCGGGTGAACAGCCCCGGGGGATCGGCCGTCGCAAGCGACGTTATTTGGAGCAAGATCCAACAAATCGATAAGCCGGTTATCGCCAGCATGGGAAATGTTGCCGCCAGCGGGGGTTATTACATCTCCATGGGAGCCGACAAAGTATTTGCTGAACCGACAACCGTCACCGGTTCGATTGGTGTTGTCGGAGGCAAGATGGCTGTTGGCCGAATGATGAAGAAGATCGGCGTCACGCAAGATCTTATCAGCCGCGGAGAGAACAGTGGTCTGTTCAGCCCTTACCAAAAGTTCACTGAAAGCGAGCGCAAAGCTTTAGTTGACATGATGGAAGAGACCTACGACCAATTCACCGCCAAAGCTGCCGACGGCCGTGGTCTCACCCAAGAGCGTGTCAAAGAACTTGGCGGTGGTCGCGTCTACACAGGTCGCCAGGCTGAAGAACTCGGTCTAATCGACAAGCTGGGCGACCTTCGCGCTGCCGTTGCCGAGGCGAAGAAGATGGCTGACATCGATGCCGATGAATCGGTTAAGATCGTCACCTATCCGCAACAAGAAGACTTCTTCGAGTCGCTCTTTGGCAAGAATGAAGAGCAGCAGGAAGTTCGGATTCAAATCCAACAAGCCCTATCACTCGGCGGGGCTGCGCCTGAATTGCTTGAGGCAACTCAACGGCTTGCCTTGATGCGAAAGATGTTCGCCAACGAGCCTGTCGTGATGCTCACACCGTTTGAGCTTCACCTCACCCAATAATTGGGTAAACCTCGAAGAATCAGCATTTAAGAGGCCGCGGGTGGCTTGACCATCCGTGGCCTCTCTTCCTAGACTGCCGGGCTGATTTTGCCCGTTTTACTCGGTCAATCAGCAGGCTTCCCCAAGAGGGACCCCTGCCATGTTGACCTGATTCTCAGAGAGACTACCTGTGCCTGGCGTTTGTATTATTGGTTTGCAATGGGGTGACGAAGCCAAAGGAAAGCTCGTCGATCTCCTAACTCCTCGCCACGATTTTGTTGTTCGCTACCAAGGGGGAGCCAACGCTGGCCATACCGTGGTGGTTGGCGAAGAAGTTTACAAGCTTTCACTTTTACCTAGCGGTGTTTTAACCGAAGGCGTAACAAGCGTGATTTCGGGCGGTGTTGTTATCAATCCTGCCAAAGCAATTGAGGAACTAGCTGAACTAAAAGGTCGCGGTGTTGAAGGGCTTGAGAAAAACCTAAAGATCAGCGACCGAGCCCATGTGATTCTTCCTTGGCACTTTGCCGAAGATCGCGCTTTAGACAAGAACACGACCGATGGAGAAAACATCGGAACCACGCAGCGTGGCATTGGCCCCTGCTACCGAGACAAGGTCGCCCGATCGCACGCGATACGGATTGGTGACCTCTACCGCGATGACTTACTCGATCGAATCAAGCACATCGTTACCGCAAAAATGCCAGTACTACGTGCGATGGCTGATGGCGCTGAGGTCGAGGAGCTTGATGCTCAAGCGATTTACGAGCAGTATCGTGAGTTTGCTGAACAATTAAAGCCGCATGTCTGTGACACCAACGATATGCTTTTAACTGGCGCCGAAGCTGGCAAGCGAATCTTGTTCGAAGGAGCACAAGGTGCCCTGCTCGATGTGGATCATGGCACCTATCCTTTTGTAACGAGCAGTAACTCAAGTGGTGTTGGAATCACCAGCGGCTCTGGCCTACCAGCTAAGTACATTAACCATACGATCGGCGTTGTTAAAGCTTACTCGACACGTGTCGGTGGTGGACCTTTCCCAACGGAACAAGACAACGAACACGGTCAACAGCTTCGCGACCAAGGGAACGAATACGGCACTGTAACCCGCCGTCCACGTCGCTGCGGTTGGCTCGATGCCGTGGCGGTCCGTTATACGGCGCGACTAGGCGGCGTTGATAGCATAGCCATCATGCTCCTCGATGTTTTGAGCGGTGTTGATGAGATCAGTATCTGTAATTCCTATGAATTAGATGGCGAAACAACCCGCGCCTTCCCGAGCCATGTCGATGACCTTCGTCGTGTAAAGCCAATCTATGAAACAATGCCTGGTTGGTCAGAGGACATCACCGGCTGCCGATCAATTAAAGATCTGCCCGAAAATGCCAAGGCCTATCTGAAACGAGTCAGCGAATTGGTTGGCCTACCAGTTTCAATTGTCTCGGTTGGCCCTGGCCGTGATCAAACTATGCTTGCCCAAGACCTAGATCAATTGTTACCTTGATTGAATCCAAGGCCCCTATTCCTAAGCGAACCGATGCCATGTCGATTGCCGACTCGTTAGACGAGCTAAAGCCAGAACAATGGCCGGCACACATTGCAATCATTATGGATGGCAATGGACGATGGGCAGAAAAGCAAGGCTTGGCCCGCGCAGCTGGTCATAACAAAGGGGGCCGAGTTGTCCGTGCCATCACACGTGAATGCGCAAGGCTTGGACCGGTTCGTCAACTGACGCTCTATTGCTTGTCGAGTGAAAACTGGAAACGTCCTGCGGAAGAACTCGACTTCTTGATGGTCTTGCTCAAGCAATACCTGATCGAAGAGCGACCCATCGTGATGGAGGACAAAGTCCGAGTTAACATGATTGGTCGGCGTGAAGGCATCCCCGACGAAGTTCTTGCCGAACTTGATACCACGATGGCAATGAGCGCCGAGAATGATGGCTTGCAATTAAACCTTGCAATCAACTACGGCAGTCGTGGCGAAATCACCGATGCGGTTCGTATTCTTGCTAATAAAATCAAATCCGGTGAATTAGAGCCTGATGCGATTTTGGAAGAGCACATTGCGGAAAATCTCTATACGGCTGGAATCCCAGACCCTGATTTATTGATACGGACCGCGGGCGAAATGCGCATCAGTAATTATCTTCTTTGGCAGATTAGTTACTCAGAAATTTGGATCACCGACACGCCTTGGCCCGACTTTGACGAAACAACACTTCACGAAGCGATCCTTCAATACGCGTCACGAGAACGACGTTTTGGCGGGCTAAACATCTCTTAAGTGATCAGAACCGTCAGAAGATCCATGAAAAACAGGGTGATTCTTTCTCTTTGAGTTGTTAAAACAATACCTGTTGAATTGGTTTGTAATTATCTAGCAGGTTAGAGCTTTGCTTCATTGGCGGATTATTCTCGGAGTCCTCTTGGTCGCCATTCTTGGTGCGCTTGTTTGGTTCGATAGCACCTCAAGCATCACTGGACATACCACTCCCGGGTTGATCATGTTGCCACTTGCGCTTGTTGGTGCCTTCCTGGCCGCGGGTGAGCTTGTTCGACTTTTTGAACACGATCAAAACACGGCCGCACCTTCCCGGTATGTGGTGGTAACAGGCACGATGATTGCCAGCTGCTTTAGCGCAGTTCCAATGCTCTGGTCCGGGCTGCCCGGTGAAGGATCAATCCCTGCGGTTGTTGGCCGCGTTGGTTGGATCGCGATTGGCCTAGCAATCAGTAGTTCGTTGGCGTTTATCTTTGAAATGCTCCGCTTTCGCGGATCCGGTTCTGCGACTCATCGTTTAGCGCTCGCAATTTTTGGTATCGCTTACTCGGGTGGCTTAATGGGATTTGTTATTCAGCTTCGCATGCTAGCCGGTGGTCCATGGGGTACGGACGGTCGTTGGGGTTTGTTAGCACTTCTCTCGATGATGGTCGTAGTGAAGACCAATGACATCGGTGCCTACGCCTTCGGTAGGATGTTTGGCAAAACAAAGTTTGCACCTATCTTGAGTCCTGGAAAAACTTGGGAGGGTTTGCTCGGTGGATTCATCACTTCAACTTTTGCCACCATGCTTACGCTGGGACCAATTGCTTCTGCTTGCGGATGTCTATCTGACCGAAGCATGTTGGTCTGGATAACTGGGTGTCTTGCTTATGCATGGATCGTTGGCATCTTTGGCGTAGCCGGCGATCTTGCAGTTTCACTCCTTAAACGAGATGCACAACTCAAGAATTCAAGCAGTTGGATGCCCGGTTTTGGTGGGGTGCTGGACGTCTTGGATTCGATTCTCTTCGCTGCCCCGGCAGCCTATCTTCTCTGGCTCGTTCGGTGCGTCGGCCCCTAAAGCCCCCTATTGGGTGGTCTTAAAACCATATCAATCGATATAACCTTATGTCGCTTAACGGGTTGGGCCACTTGAGTAGCATGACACTAGTTCGAAACCCTGCGGGTTAGGTATATTTAACAGTGCTGGGTCAGGTAGTATCTGACCTAGCGATTTCCAACCTAAGTGCGAATGCCAGCGTGCCTTCGCCTGACTGAATGATTGAAGCAACCATCCCGCTTGGCGGACCTGAAGAGACCGTTCTGCTATTTGGCGCCGGTGACGAACATCTAAAGCGAGTGCGCGATTTGGTACCTGCCAAAATCTCGACCCGCGGTGGGCGTATCCATCTGACTGGCGACGAGCAGGCAGTTCTCCAGGCAACAGCCATCTTTGAACGGTTCCGAGCCACTATCGGCAGAGAAGGCAATCTGCTCTCAGACGAAGTTGATGCCATCCTTACCGAAGTTGTCGGCGGCAAGCCGCGCGTCGGTAGCGAATCGCAAGCAGTCGAAGTTAAACACTCCAACATTAAGATTCGTCCTCGAACCGAGGGGCAGGCCGAGTACCTCGAAGCGATTCGTTCACACGATATGGTCTTCTGTGTTGGACCTGCCGGTACTGGCAAGACATACTTGGCAGTCGCCGCAGCGGTCGAGGCGCTCAAAGATAAAGAGATACGTAAAATCGTGCTGGTACGTCCGGCAGTCGAAGCTGGTGAAAGCCTTGGCTTCTTACCCGGCGACCTCCAAGCCAAAATCAATCCGTATCTTCGCCCACTACTCGATGCCTTGGGTGAGATGATGGATTACGACCAACTCAAAAGATACACGGCTGATGACATTGTCGAAGTTGCTCCGCTTGCTTACATGCGTGGTCGAACACTCAACAATGCCTACATCATCATGGACGAAGCACAAAACACCACCGTCGCGCAGATGAAGATGTTTTTGACCCGAATGGGTTCCAATTCCAAAGTGGTTGTTACCGGCGATGCAACGCAGGTAGACCTACCAATTGGCACCCGCAGCGGCCTGACAGACGCTCTTCAACGCCTGGAAGGTATCGAAGGGATTTCTTGCGTTCGACTCAACAAAAAAGACATTGTAAGGCACCGATTGGTTAACCAAATCGTCGATGCCTACGAGAAGGGGAAACGGTAAAGCAACTTGCATTATTACGTAAGTAAGCTTCATCCGATTAATGGCAAGTAATCAACAACAAACACGAACACGCAGTCAACGAGTTGCCTCGGTCGAACTTCCGCCGGGACGATTTTCGTCGTTGGTAGAACGTATGCGCAGCGGCGCAGCGATGCTACGTCTTGCCATGGCACTGATGCTTGCGCTGTTGATGCTTATCATGACCCAAGGTTGGTCTCCACCAAGAGACTACTACCTGAAGAAAATACCGACACGCGATATCGTAGCTGCGGTTGAGTTCAAGCAATTCGACGAACGAGCAACGACCGAAAAGAAGGAACAAGCTCGTCGCTATGCCGAGGCGGTCTATGATAACGACCCGATACCGTTGGCTCAGCTGAAATCACAAGTCAAAAATGAAGTAAGCCAGCTTGTTGCTGCCGAGACGTACGAAGCAGTTGATCAATCACTCTGGCAGTCTTATCTCCCTGAGCGTGCTGAAAACACTCCTGCTCCTACGAAAGAAGAGCTGACTGCTCAGTTTATGCGTTTCAAAGAAGCGCTAACCGGTGAAGAAGAACTACGTGACTTCGATCGTGATATTGATACCGTTTTTGAACCACTTGAGCGTCAGGGAATTTTGGCTGGGCAACCAACGGATGCCAATCTTGAAAGAATCCTTGTACGAGTAGCAGGTAATCAAGGCTTTGAAACCGTTGTTCCTGTCCGAGATGCTCTGATTGATAATGTTCAGGGAGATTTGAAAGCCTCCTTGATTTCAAACCTGAGTGATCTGGGCGTAGCGCAGCACGTTTTCTCCCGACTACAGCCTCAATTACTGGTTACGCTTAAACTCAATGCCGAAGCAACGAGAGAGCAACAAGAAAAACTTGCCGATGATGTGGAAGATGTTTTCCGCACTTACGAGAGAGGTGAACTGCTCGCAAAAGCAGGCGAACCGATCGGTGAATCTGAACTTGAGCTGCTTGAGCTTGGATACAATCAACGACTTGAAAATCGAACGGTTGGTGACAAATTCATTCGCGGTGCATCGGTACTATGGTGCTATTTGGGCTTGATTGCGCTTTGTGGCGTCGGAGTCATGCGTAGCGATCCCCAAATTCTTGCCGAGCTTCAACGTTACACGATTCTCATTACGCTCTGCCTACTAGTACTAGCTGGAATTCTTTTGACCCACGGCCAATCGTGGAGGACCGAACTTGTTCCCCTCCTGCTTCTAGCAATGACCTTGGCGATTGCGTACCGACATACCACTGCTATGTTGATCACGGGTTCGGTCACGCTTGTTTCGGCAATGGCACTGAGGCTTTCACTTGCTGACACCATGGTTCTAGTCGCCCCAATGGCTTGTTCAGTCGCGATGCTCGATTCGATTCGGCATCGAAGTAAACTTTTGCTAGTTGGTTTTGCTGCGGGCCTGATTGCGATTGGTACGACCTTGGCGCTTGGCCTTGTCGAAGGAAAGCCATTCCTTTTGATCTTGCAAATCTCGCTAGTGATTGGTCTCTGGCCGGTGGTTGCCGCTTCGTTAATGACTCTTTGTTTACCAATTGTCGAGAAGCTCTTCCATGTTCAAACCGATTTAAGCTTAATTGAACTCGGTGACCCGGCTCATCCGTTATTGCAAGAACTCGTTCGCCGCGCGCCGGGTACTTATAACCACTCAATTACCGTTGCCTCAATTGCTGAAGCAGCGGCAGTTTCAATTGGTGCACGTGGGTTGCTTGTTCGCGTTGGAGCCTACTTCCACGACATTGGCAAAATGCTTAAGCCAGGTTACTTCATCGAGAATCAAGGTTTAAATAGTAACCAGCATGACTCTCTTGTGCCAGCAATGAGTACTCTGGTTATCATTGCTCACGTAAAAGATGGAGCCGACCTTGCGCGCCAAAACAAACTGCCCGAATGCATAATTGATTTCATCCTTCAGCATCACGGCACTACCTTGGTTGAATACTTTTATCGCCAAGCACAACAGAAGAAAAACGAATCGGGCGAAGAGGACGAAGTGGATGAAACATCATTCCGCTATCCAGGACCGAAGCCACAAACGCGTGAAGCAGGCGTTCTGATGCTTGCTGACGCTGTAGAAAGTGCGAGTCGCGCCTTGGTGGAACCAACTCCTTCACGCATTGAAAGCCTTGTCGATGACATTATGCGAAAACGACTTGAGGATGGCCAGTTTGACGAAAGTGGGCTAACTCTGCAGGAAGTACGTACCATCGGCGATAGTTTGGTAAAATCACTCACCGCCGTGTATCATGGTAGGGTGAAATACCCAGGCCAGGAGACCGCCTAACTTCAACAATGACCGACGAAGACCATCATCCGTTACCCAGCGTCGCGGTAACCAATCAACAAACCTCACTTGCAATCGACGAGCAAAGACTCGTATCGGCGGTTCTCCACATTCTTGAAGAAGCAAACATCCAATCGGGTGAGATGAGCATTGTGGTTGTCGATGACACAACGATGCACGAGCTCAATCGTAAGCATCTTAATCACGACTACCCGACAGATGTTCTCAGTTTTTGTTTAGAAGAACGCGATGGCCATCTAAGCGGGGAAGTCATTGTCAGTGCCGACATGGCTATCGAAAACGCTGCCGATTATGGCTGGGAATCCTCGAGCGAACTTTTGCTCTATGTTATTCATGGCACTCTTCATCTTGTCGGATATCGTGACAAAGCTGACGAAGATGTCCGCGCCATGCGAAATGCTGAAGCTCGTCACTTAAAGCATTGGGGAATTGAACAACCCGAAGATGTTTCCGTATCGATTGCGTCAGAAACAACTCCAGGAGAACGACTTTCGTGATCGACGACCCATTGCTATGGACTGCCTTAGGCGCCTTGGTATTCACTTGCCTAACGGCAATTGGCTCAAGAGCCTTGAGAGCATTCTCACGAGCCGAGCTAAAGGAGGTCTGTCAGCGCAACGGGAACAGCGGTCGTTTTAGTCAAATCGTTCTACGTCACGAACGTGTTTCGCTTGGCGTTGACATGCTCGGTGCCTTCGGGACTGCGCTTTTTGTCGTGAGTGCAGCCTATCGCGGCGTTGGCGGATTATCGCTTGGAACCGAGTCGGTCGCTGATTGGCGACCGGTTGTCGGAATTGGCGTCATCGCTGGCCTAGCGCTTGCCATGCTTCGTGTGGGTGTCTCTTGGTCATTGACCCGGCTCTATGGCGAAAGTTTTCTTTATCACACATGGCCTTTTTGGCAGTTGCTTAGCAACGTCTTCGCACCGTTACACTGGATTACTCAACTCTTCGACACGGCCATGCACCGACTTGCCGGCAAAGAGGCAGAAGATCAAGACGACGAAAGTATCGAGGAAGAAATTCGCAGCATCGTCAGCGAAGGCCATCGTGAAGGCTTGCTTGAAGAAGATGCTCGAGAAATGATCGAAGGAATCATTGAGCTGAGCGAAGATAATGTCGCCCATATTATGACGCCTCGCACGGACATGCACATGCTTCAGGCAGATCTCTCGTGGGATGAACTGTTGACGGATGTCACTCGTGCTGGCCATACCCGAATTCCTGTCTACGACAATGGACGTGATGACTTGATAGGGATTCTCTATGTAAAAGACTTACTCCCTGAATTTGCTAAGACAAAGGAATCGGATCGAAATTCCATCCGAGAACTTGTTCGCAAACCAAAGTTCGTTCCAGAAACAAAAGCGGTCGACGACTTGCTAACAATGTTCCAACAAGAACGAACCCATATAGCAATCGTACTTGACGAATATGGCGGAGTTTCAGGACTGGTTACGATTGAAGACGTTCTCGAAGAGATCGTCGGTGAGATTGTTGATGAGTATGACGATGAGCTCGTTGAAGAAATCCGCCGAATTGCCAACGACACATGCGAAGCAATCGGCAAGGCCCACGTTGATGAAATTAACGAAGTTCTCTCGATAGAATTACCAGAAGATCAAGACTTCGATACGATCGCAGGATTTGTCTTTTCCCAACTTGGTTACGTGACAGACGTGGGAGAAAGTCTACTTTGGGAAGAAGACGTCCGAGTAACGGTTCTCAAGGCAACTAGGCGACGAATCGAGCAAGTTCGTATCGAACGGCTTAAAACTCCAACGGCTGAATCTACTTAGCCATCTGATTTTGCTAGCAACGCTTGCAGCTTAATAGATTAAGAATCTCTTTGCTGGTGTTGACCCAAAGGTGGGTCCCTTCTACGGTTCGCAGCGCTAAGCGCTCCGATTGTAGGCGCGCGAGATATGTTTCTCTAGCCAAACTAGTTTTATGGTGATCCGAAATCGAATTAGCCACTGCCTTTTAGTCGCATTATTGACTTTATTATTTGGCTCTGATGCACAGGCACAGTTCCCGTCGCTTGGCGGCTTCTTCTCCGATAAAGAAGAAGTCGTTAGATCGAATGAAAAACCTGGCACGGCAGATTGGTGGAGTAAATATGAGAAGCAAGCAGTGTTTGTTCCAGGACAAGGCTATCAAGTCGAAGGGTTCGAAGGCTATTACGACAAAAAAGGTAGGCCCATCGATGCTCCCGTTGATGAAATCGGTGTGAAGCTAACCAACGATATTGATTCGGGGGGAGGTTTGATTCCAGGTCTCGATCCGAAATCGACGGCTAATCGCATGAAGGAGGCGATCACCGGAGGCCCTAACCAATCGGTTGCTGAACAATACCTCCAAGAAGGTATCGAGCGATTTAACGATGGCCGATATGGATCAGCCATTTCCAACTTTGAGAGCGCTGCGGATCGCTGGCCCGGTTCTGGCCTCGAAGCGAAAGCCATGTTTAACAAAGCTGAAGCTTTGTTCTTCGACGAAAGATACCAAGAAGCTGGAGACGCCTATATCGCGCTGTTGGAAAAACACCCCGGTACAACGAGGCTGAATGATTCCATTGAGCGTCTTTTCTCAATCGCTCAGTATTGGGAAAAAGCCTACTTTGAAGGCAATGCAGGAAGCATGATGGGAATCAACTTCACCGATAGCACACGTCCCAGATTGGATACCATCGGCCACTCAATTCGTTTCTATGAAGCGATTCGCTTGAACGATCCAACCGGGCCTCGTGCGGACGATTCCATTATGGCAACCGCCGGGATTCATTTCCGCAGAGAAAACTATATCGATGCCGATTATCACTATGGTTTGTTACGCAAAGAATACCCGCGAAGCGAGATGCAATTTGAAGCTCATCTATTAGGTCTTCAAACAAAATTGAGACTATACCGCGGTGCCGATTATGATGGCACGCCACTTGATGAAGCCAAGAAACTCGAAAATCGATTGCGAGTTGCTTTCTCAGGAAGACTCTCAGAAGAAGAGAAGCAACGTCTAGCCGAGACTCGGGCACAGCTTCTTGCCATGGTCGAAGAACGTGATTTGAGGATGGTTGAGTACTACGAAGGAACCGAACACTTCGGAGCTGCTGCCATTTATCTGTCAAAGATAATTAACGAGTATCCCGACTCGCCAAACGCTGAACGAGCAAGGGCACGTCTTGCTGAAATCCAAGACAAGCAAGCTGAACCAAGCACACGACTTGCTTGGTTTGTTGAAATGTTCCCCGAAGATAAGAAAACATTAGCCCTCAATAGCGTTCAGGAGATTACGCCAGATAATTTGAATCCTGACAACGGACAAATCCGAGTTGCAGAGGAAGGCGAAGATAATAACACCGAGACGACCACTCGCTAAAACCAATCGACAAAATATCAATTATGGGCATTGTTAATCTTGCATTTGGACGGGCTGCTCTAAGCTTCCTTCTTGTCCTGACAATGTCAGGATGCTTAGGCTACCGTGCTGGTAGCGGATCACTCTATGCTCCAGATATCCAAACCGTTTATGTTCCAATTATTGCGTCAGATAGCTTTAGGCGTGATTTGGGAGAACGGTTGACAGAGGCGGTTGTAAAGGAGATCGAACTCAAAACTCCCTACAAAGTGGTCGCGTCGCCCAATGCCGACAGCGTGCTAGATATTCGACTTCTTGGAGACAATCGGACCGCCTTGGCAGAAGATCAATTCGACAATCCACGTGTTTTCGAAAACCGCCTTCGAGCCCAAGTCTCATGGCAAAATCGTCGCCAACTGCCGATGGCACCCGTGCAAACGTTCGATCTACCAGCAGGATTCACAGGTGATTTAGTCGGCGTTGATCAGACGACTCCTTTAATACTCGAAGCGGGACAGACCATTGCTTCGCAACAGCAGTTAGCGATACAAAGACTAGCTGAACAAATCGTTGCGACAATGGAGACTCCTTGGTGAGTAATTTAAAAAGTAAAACTTCTAGCGGTGTTTGGCAATTGAAGAACCGCGAGTTGGTTCTTGGCAAGACTCCCCTCCTGATGGGAATCGTCAACGTCACGCCTGACTCATTCTCTGACGGTGGTCAGTTTCTTGATCCTGATCAAGCTGTTGAGCATGCACTAATGCTCGAAACAGAGGGTGCGGCCATACTCGACATCGGCGGCGAAAGTACAAGACCAGGATCGGATCCCGTCAGCGAACAAGAAGAACTGCGTCGGGTCATCCCTGTCATTGAGCAACTCGCTGGAAAAACTTCACTGCCCATATCGATTGATACTAGTAAATCGACGGTCGCCAGCGAAGCAATTTCTGCGGGAGCAGAAATTGTTAACGACGTAACCGGCCTAGAAGGTGACCCTGAGATGGCTTCAATTGTTGCGGAAACAAACGCAGCCGTTTGTGTCATGCATAGCCAGGGTAGACCGAAGACAATGCAGAACAACCCTGACTATCAAGATGTTGTTGCTGAAGTGCTCCTATATCTAAAAAGTCGTCGAGATGCTCTTATCGAGGTTGGTATATCTTCTAAACAGATTTGCCTTGATCCCGGTATCGGCTTTGGAAAAACCACTGAGCACAATTTGCAGCTCATGGGATCGATCAATGAATTCCATTCGCTCAATTGCCCCATCTTAGTAGGTCATTCACGGAAACGATTCCTGGGCGAATTATTGGGTGATTCAACGGCAGACCGAACCTTAGCGACCGTTGCCTCTTCCTTAGTACTAGCAGCCAAAGGGGTGTCGATTCTGCGTGTTCACGATGTCAAACCAATGGCGGAGGCAATCGCCATTTTCCGAGCGTGCGGAGGCTTCGAGCAGGTGAATTAGCCCCTTTCTTGCTGCTAGCTTAACACGACAACGTCCCATCGGCGTTGACCCGACTCGCTTCGGCTGGGATACTCGATTGGTTCTATTTCCATCCCTATTGCTAGCACACAACATTTATGTCCGCTGGATCGTCCGTCAATTCGACCGCCTCGCTGGATGCCCAGCTACAATCGCCTGAAGCTGTTGCCAAATATTGTGCAGAAGTTGCTGAGCGCGCGAAGAAAGCATCAACACAACTTGCCATTCTGTCTGGCGAAGTAAAGAACGCCTGGCTTAGACAGTCAGCAGAGTTAATACGTTCGGAAACCGACACGCTTGAAGAAGCGAACCAACTTGACCTCGAAGCGGCACCTAAATACGGCCTAACAGATGCCCAAGTAGATCGCCTTCGCCTTACGCCAGATCGCATCGAATCGATTGCAGTTGGGCTTGAAGAAGTAGCAATGCTGCGTGATCCGATTGGATCGGTTATCGATTCCACGGTCCGCCCAAATGGTTTACGAATCAATAAAATCCGAGTCCCCCTCGGAGTGGTCTTTTTCATTTATGAGTCACGCCCCAATGTTACGGCCGATGCCGCTGCGATATGCACCAAAGGGGGAAATGCCGTCATCCTTCGCGGTGGCAAAGAAGCATTCCACTCAAGCCACGCCATTGTTTCACTCTTAGCCAGAGCAGCAAGGGAAACCGGCATGCCCGAAGATGCCGTCCAATTGGTGGCCACGACTAATCGTGAAGCGGTTGGTCAGTTTCTAAAACTGAGCGATCAAATCGATGTAGCTATTCCTCGCGGCGGCGAAGGACTAATACGCCGGGTAGTTGCTGAGGCGACCATGCCAGTTATCAAGCATTACGACGGCATTTGCCACGTTTATTTGGATGCTGGCGCTGACGCGGATATGGCTGAGGCGATTACGGTTAACAGCAAGACACACCGTTATGGTGTTTGCAACGCGGCGGAATCACTCGTTGTTCATGCCGATGTTGCAACTGAGCTACTCCCTCGAATTGGTAAATCACTCGGGGCAGCTGGAGTCGAAATTCGTGGTGATGATCGCATTTGTGAACTTATTGAAAACGCTGTCCCTGCGACAAAAAAAGATTACGCAACCGAGTACCTAGGTCCAACGATTTCAGCCCTAGTGGTCGGATCGCTTGGCGAAGCCATCGAACACATTAATCATTATGGGTCGGGACATACGGACACGATTGTTACGAACGATCTTTCAGCCGCTGAAAAATTTGCTGCGGCTGTCGACAGTTCAGCGGTGATGGTTAACGCCAGTACCCGATTCAATGATGGTGGTGAGTTTGGTCTTGGTGCTGAAATCGGAATCAGCACCGACAAGTTTCATGCTCGAGGCCCTTGTGGAATCGACGAACTTACTAGCTACAAATACGTGGTCCATGGATCGGGTCAAATACGCCAATAAATTTATAAGTCTACTCGTGAGATAGTTGCAAGGAGTGCGACATGAGTGATGACAATATGCTGAGTCAATCAGAGATTGAAAACCTGTTGGGAGCAACAGGAGGCTCTAGCGATAGCTCGGACAAGAAACCGGAGCCAACTAAGCCCGCTACCAACTCGCTGCCACCTTCAATTGGCGATCTCTACGATATGCAAGGCTACGGCGGCGTTGCAATTAAACCTCTTCCGATGCCGGAAGAGAAAGTCACCAACTACGACTTCAAGCGGCCTGAGCGAGTTGGTAAAGAGCAAATGCGTGCGTTACAAACCATGCACGAAGGCTTTGGCCGAAACTACGGCGCTTCTCTTTCCGCTTTGTTAAGAACAATTGTTGAAGTGAAGCTAACAAGCGTTGACCAATTAACCTACAGCGAATTCGTTTTCAGTCTTGAAAACCCTACTTGCTTCAACTTAATCTCAGCCGATCCGCTAGAAGGGAGTTTGATTCTAGACATCAACCCATCACTTCTCTTTCCACTTATTGATCGACTACTTGGCGGTGGTGTCGACAGCGGTACTCCGGGTCGTCGACCATTGACCGAGATAGAATTGCGCCTTGTCACCCGGATTACTGATCTCTTCTTGTCGGAGCTTAGATCAGCTTGGGAGAATGTAATTCCACTGAATCTGGAAGTTATCGACGTTGAAAGTAACCCTCAACTTGTTCAAATCGTGCCACCTAACGAGGTGGTCGTGTTAGTTAGTTTTGAAATCACCGTCGGACAAACACGTGGAATGATGAACCTTTGCATTCCGTTTAACTCCATTGAACGGATCGCTAACAAATTAACAGCCAACAGTTGGGTAACCTTCAGCAAGAAGCCTTCGACTCCTGAATCAATCCAAAATCTTAGTGATCGCTTAAGTGACTCACCCCTTGAGGTTGTGGTTGAAATGGCAGAGTCCAACATTTCAACCGATGATCTATTAAGCTTACGTGTTGGTGACATCATCAATACGGAAAAAGATATTCATCGACCACTTGTTGTGGCAGTCGAAGGGGAACGAAAATTCTACGCTTCTCCCGGTGCTTACAAAGGACACAAAGCGGTACAGATCACTAAAGCAATCGAAGAGACTCACATTGACACTGGAAATGACTCAGGCGAAAATGTAGCTTAGCTTGAAGAAGCCTATGCATGATCAAGCCTAATCTCGGTCTGATCAGCGGTATCTTTTATGGTTGGCAATATTAGCAACGCTTCGATGGCCATCCAAATCTGAAGTGCCAAGATGGCAACTCCAAAGCAAAGCAACGGCCAACTCGATTCTCGGTTAGGCCAAAAGTCGGTTGAGACTTGATGAATCATTGCCCAGGCTGGCATGGCAAACATCACAAGCATCGGCAGCAAAGCAAACATGACTGGCAATCCTCTTCTTGCTAGATAAAACACTAGCACTAGAAGAGCTAAACCTGCCAACAACTGGTTCGTCGCCCCAAAGAGTGGCCAAAGGATTAAGCCCCCCGTGCCGGGAACTCCGCCGGGGCCAGGCATCATCGCAACTGCCCCACCTGCCACGACGGCAAGTGTTGTTGCCGCATACTTACCGGTAAGTGGTTTAACATGCAAAGTTCCAGCTAATTCCTGAATCACGTAGCGCTGCAATCGTGTTGCTGTGTCGAGCGTTGTCGCCGCAAAGCAAGCGACCAGCACGGCAATGATGGCAACAGAAATCTTCTTAGGAAAACCTAGTGCCGATACGAAGTTAGCACCCCCTTCAACAAATGCACCAACTTTCTGTTTTAGGCTGTGTTTCTTCCAGCCGCCGGTGGTTGTCTTACTGCCATCTTCGTTGACAGTCGTCGTAATTTGAGCCTGGTATTTTGTCTTCCAAGCCTCACGCCCGGTGACACGGCTATCCCCTTCGCCTACACCCATCCCCAGGCCTGCACAGCATGCGAGGATGACAATTACCGCCAAGGCTCCCTCAAGCAGCATCCCGCCATAACCGACGACGCGGGCATCCGACTCGCAATCGACCTGCTTACTTGTGGTTCCACTGGCCACCAAGCAATGAAATCCACTGCAGGCTCCACAGGCAATCGTGATAAACAAGAAGGGCCAAATCGGCGGCGCATCGACTGGTATTTCCTCAGCGATCATAGGAGCCG
>SPJK01064230.1_pt1 | contig 18897 bp, 17 predicted proteins | sample 3741771 | NCBI WGS metagenome assembly SPJK01 (sample SAMN10925997, study PRJNA522277) | cold seep metagenome | isolation source: Elba SIP-enriched marine methane seep metagenome, extraction at timepoint T2 | place: Italy: coast of Elba, Mediterranean Sea
AATATTTGGATCAGTATTTTCGCCGCCGATCACGGCGTTGTTGAAGAAGTGGTTTCCGCCTATCCGCAATCGGCCACTGCGGCAATGGTCAAAAACATTATTCAACAAGGGGCTGCCGCCAATGTGTTAGCACAATTCAACGATGCTTATTTGGAAGTTATCGATGTCGGCATGGTACAACCCGTCTTTGAAGCCGACGTGATTCAATGCCGGGCCGGTTACGGCGCCGCCAATTTTTGCCAAACGCCGGCAATGACGGAAATTCAACTGGAAAAAGCTTTATACAGCGGGAGAGCTGCGGTATTCCGCGCACTGCAAAGGGATGCGGATTTATTCATCGGCGGTGAAATGGGCATAGGCAATACCAGCAGCGCATCGGCTATCGCTTCGACTATTTTAAGGATTGATCTGGATGAAATAACCGGCGCCGGCAGCGGTATTTCAGACAGCCGCATCATTCATAAAATCAAAAGGCTGCAGCATGCATTAGATCTTCATCAGACCCATTTACAATCCCCTTTAAAAATTCTGCAGTATTTAGGCGGCTTCGAAATCGCCGCGCTCTGCGGCGCTTATATTTTCGCCGCTCAAAAAGGCTTGCCGGTATTGGTCGATGGTTTTATCGCCAGCGCCGCGGCCTTATGCGCGACGACAATTAATCCAGGCGTTGCGCATTGGTTTATTTTCGCTCACCAGTCGCATGAAAAAGGTCATCAACATTTATTAAAAGCGATGCGCGCCAAACCTATTCTGGATTTAGATATGCGGCTGGGCGAGGGAAGCGGCGCGCTGGTCGCCATACCTATTTTGCAAATGGCTTGTCGCTTATATAATGAAATGGCGACTTTTGAACATGCGCAGATACCAACTTGCTAGTGCGCCTTACATCAATCATTGATAAATCCGGAGGTAAGCTTTAGCCTGCATAATTAGCTATTCATGCAGGCTAAAGCTTGCGCCCCAAATGATTATGTACTGCTTATTGAGTGTGAAATGCGACTGTTTCAACGCTCTGCGTTTGTTGACGCAGAGCGCTTTTTTGCAGGAAACAAGAATCATTATTCAACGGTTATTGAGCCTGTTGCGGCAGTATTTTTATAGCCTTTAGCCACTGTTGTGTTACGTTTGTTAACAGATTGATTGACGACCACTGATTTTTTAATTTTCGAGTCGCGCACTGCTACTGAACCTGTTGTTGCAATGTTTTTCTTACCAAACGCCATCGTGTTATTACCTTTGTTCACTGATTGATTAACAATCACTGATTTTTTCACTTTAGCGCCTTTCAAGTTAATCGAACCGGTGCTGGCTAGATTGTGTTTGCCTTTAGCGATTGTCGCGTTGGCTTTGTTTACCGATTGATTGACCAATACCGATTTTTTAACAGTTGACTGAGCATGAGCAGATGTTGCGAAAACAGCGGCTAAAATGATGGTTGCAGTAGTTAATGTTTTCATGGTGTTTTCCTCTGGGTTGTTGAAAAAAGTAAGTTTCTGAAAACTTAGGTTTAGAATACCGACTCAAGCAATAAACAGATGTAATTGATGTACGGGTTTTTTGTGTTTTATTCACCTATTCAGCCAGCCGATGTTTTTTCAGTTTGAATTTATACAATTGATGAATGGTCTATCTATGTTAGCGTTACCGTTGTTGATGACGATGAAGTCAGCAGCATTCTGGCTGAAATATAGGAGGATTGAAAATTATGAATACGAAAACGTATAGGATTGTCACTATCTTAAGTATGGTGATGGGATTTGCGGCTTTTTCGCCTGCATCTGCTAATGACTTGAATTTGAGGACGGGTTCAGCGGAGGTTATGGATGCAAACGCTGTCTCACTGCAAAACCTGAGCTTAGGCGAACAACGCTATAATGCAGTCATTCAACTTAATTTGGATGGCAGTTATCAAGTGTTGTCGGCGGAACTGGCGCAAGCTGACGAAAATGCCCAATATGAGGTCATATTTATCAGCGATTGGAGTGTTGAAACCCATCCTTATCAATATCCCAGCGGGCAATCGCATTTTGCCGGGTTAATCGGCGCAACCCATCAAAGCCACTATCGACTCTGGACAACAGGTGAAACGGCGACCCCAGGTATAGAACAAATGGCAGAAACGGGTGCAAAATCAATTTTAAGCGCAGAAATAGAAAGCGCTATCGGTAACGGAGATGCGGAGTTTGTTTTATCAGGCGGTGGAATCGGCGCTTCGCCTGGAAGCGTTAGCCTCACTTTTGAAATTACTGCGGATTATCCTTTTGTATCGCTGGTTTCGATGATTGCGCCGAGTCCTGATTGGTTTGTCGGCGTTTCCGGGCTGAGTTTGATTCAAGACGGCCAATGGCTGGATGAGTTAGTGCTAAGTCTGTTTGCCTATGATGCGGGCACAGATGACGGTGAGTCTTATATATCGCCGAATAGCGATACTAATCCGCAATCCACGATAACGCTATTGCGGGAATTGCCTTTTGTCGAGGAAAATGATCGTAGACCTTTGGGAAGGTTTATTTTTAGACGCATAAGGCCATAAAAAAAGGCGTTCAAGGCTTGTTGAGCCTGAACGCCTTATTAATGATGAAAATACCGTGCTAAGACGGTTTTTTCCATCATAAATACTTGCCGAATTTAGCGCTTTTAGGCTTTGGGGCGATGTTGCTGGCAACAGCCGCCGTTGCAAATAAAGTCGATGAAATAATGAAATCACCTGAAATAAACACGACTAGACCGCCAAAAAAAGCGCTGCCGATTAAAATATCTTTGGATATATTGTTCATATAATGTCTCCTATAAAAAAATATGCACGGTTTTGTTAAACCGTGATGCAATTATATTTGCGCCACTAATAATTAACAATACAGCCTATTATGTACTTATTATTTTATATTGGTTTACAATTTAGACTGAACTATTTTTACAAACGAAATATCTTAACCTGTTCCTTAAATTGCTTAAGTTCCTCAACGCTGTAATCGGGAAAATATCGTAATCGGTAATATAATCGAGTTATTGCGGCAATTTCTTTTGCTGCGTTCGGATATTGTTGTTGAGCGCGTAAACTGAATGTTTCCGCCCCCTCGCCTCGGTGACGTTTAAGCGGATATAGTTTTTTAATAAAACGATGAAAAAGCTTAACTATCGGGTCATCACGCCGATGGCGGCTTTTTAGCATAACAAGAGCAATAAGACTGGAAATGATGCCGACGCCGATGATTAGCCCGATAAAAGTATCTTTAATGGTTTTAATGCCTAAACGACTGAGGAAATCGCTTTGGCTGAGATTGTCGTAATTAATCACCCAACGTTGCCAGTTGTAATCCACACTGTTCCATAAAGATCGCGCTTGCCGCAACCAGCTCAAATTACCGCTGACCATCGGCGAGAAGGCGACAATGCCTTCGGCGATTTGCAAATCAATATTAACATCTTGCTCAACTCGCTCCGGCGCGATTACCGCAGTGGGATCAATCCGTTTCCAGCCTTGGCCGGGTAGCCAGACTTCCGACCAGGCGTGAGCATTGGCTTGACGAACTTCCAGGAAACCGCCGATTTCATTCATTAAGCCGCCCTGATAACCGGCCACTACGCGAGCCGGAATGCCCGCTATCCGCATCAGGTAAACAAATGCGCTGGCGTAATGACTGCAAAACCCCCGTCGTTCATCCAATAAAAAAGTCTCTATCGGCTTATCGCCCATCAACGGCGGCTTCAGGGTATAGTGAAAGGGCTGAGTTTGGTAATAATTAAGCAGGTTGTCTATAAATTGTTGCTGATTCCCGTCGAAGCCTTTTAATTCATTCACCAACTTAAGCAAGCGGTCTGAGGGCGGATTCGGCAACTTTATATTGACCGCTCTTTCGCGATCACTTAATGCGCCGGTGTTATATTGCTTATACGAAGTGACTTGATATTCGGCGCGTTGGGTCGGGATTTTAGGGCTAATCAATTGATATGCGCCGTTTTGGCTTAAACTGTCATCAAACTGGGCAGGCATTTCTAAAGCATAAACCCAACGATTATTTTGCGGCTCCATCAGCAAGGTATAGCGATAGGATTGGCCGCTGAAACGGATATTTTCAGTTAAGCGCTTAAGCGAGTTGATTGAGTTTTCCGTCCAGCGTTTGCCGTCGGTGTTGGAAAAAACCGGGCCGCGCCAATATCGCTGGTTCGGCGGCGGAACTTCGCCTTCAAATTTAACCCGAAACGCCAATTCGGAGGATAAGCCTAATTGGCTGATTGAGCCTGGCTCCATGCTGTCGCTTAAACCGGTCAAACCTTGGTTTTGTTCACCGAACAACAGCCAGGCGGGCGGTTCCATGCGAGGAAATAAAATAAAAATCAAAACGGCGATTGGCAACGCCTGCAAGATAATGATAGCGGCGGTTTTAAAGGCCGCTGTCAATGGAATTGTTAAGCTGTTAATTAATAGTAAAGTGCTCAGTAAGACTATCCCGACGAATAGCGTATAAAACGCCATGATAATGGATTGTTCGAATAAAAATTGGGTGGCGGCAATAATGAATGATAAGAAAATAATTAAATAAACATCACGGGGGGCTTTAATTTCCAATAATTTCAAACCCAATGCGGTTACGAATAGCGAGGTTCCCGCGTCTCTCCCCATAAATCCCTGATGTTGAATGTACAATAGCGCAACGGCAATCAGCATCAGCAAATAAGTGATCCATTGGTTCGGTAACAAGCGGGGGTTGCTGAGCGCAAGCAACCGCCATCCCCATAACAGGCTGAAAAACAAAAATAAAGAGAGTGGGATATGGTTGATATGCGGCAGGGTGATAAGCCCCACCGAGACTAACAAAAATTTTAAAGTTTTGGGTTCAAGAGCCATCAGTATAAGGCCAGTTTTTTTAAACATTGCGCTAAATGGCTTGGGCCGCAGCCAGTATTGACTTTTATGCCGGCTAAATTAAGAGCATAGCGCATACCGGCTTGTTCAGCATCTAACAGCCAGCGACATAACACGCTCATTTTGTCTTCCAGATTATGGCCCGGCGCTGTGTTTAAATCAAAATAGAGGTCGCCGCCGACAAATTCTGCATAATGTTTGGTGTAAAGGCCTTGGTTTTTAGCGTATGACTTCCAATGAATATGTTTAATCGGGTCGCCGCTGTGGTAAACTTTTAACTCATTAAAATCATCGCCTTTGCGTAAATGACGACCTGTTTCGGATGCCTCCCCGCCTGTTTGCGGAAAGGTTATGTTTTCAGGATAAGGCTTTGGGTAGACTAACGCTTTTGTATCAAAGCGTAACGGCGACCAGGCTCGAAACAAGCCTAATGGAAATACACTGAATAAGGTAATTGTTTCACAGTCCAGCCAGCCTCTTTTATTGGCGCGTTGATAAACGGTGAGCTTTATTTGCTGCCCAGTATCCAGATTAATGGAATGAAAAGGTTGATCTTTTACCGATAATTGATATTTCGGCTGTTTGCCCGGATTGCTCAACAGAATATCAAACCCCGCCTGTTGCCCGACATAGCCCGGATGAGTTTTGCCCGGGGCAATGCGCAATCCGGCCAGGGCTTTGTAGCTATGTAAAATGGTCACGAAAAAGATCGCCGCCATCATAAAACCCAGAAAATAAGCTAGATTGTTTTTGTATACAAAAGCGATCAGCAGCACTAACAAAATGACCACGACAAAGGCCAAACCGCGTTGAGTCGGCAAAATAAAGATGCGTTGATGGGATAAGGTAACGGCTTGTCGATCCTTTTTTTTCTGTTTAAGCCATCGACTATTTTGCCAGCGTTTGTTCAGCTTTGAAAATATAGCCATTAATCAATTTCTATTTGTTCTAAAATCGGCGCCACTATCGCCGCTGAATCGGTTTGCCCTGAACGTATCCGGTGCCCTGCTACAGGCGCTAAGACCGCTTGCACATCTTCCGGAATCACCGCGTCCCGCTGTTGCATATAGGCCCAGGCTTTGGCGGCCTGCAACAAAGCTAATCCGGCTCGCGGCGAAAGTCCGTATTGGTATTCGCCGGATTGGCGGGTGAAATCAATAATCGCCTGTATGTAATCAAGTAACGCCGAAGAAGCGTAAATTTTGCTCACGGCATGCTGTATTTCCGCCAATTGTTGAGGGTTGATTTGCTGTTGCAAGTCGTCGATTAAACGATGGCGAAGTTGCCCCATTAACAGTTCGCGTTCGGCCTGTCGATCAGGGTAGCCTAATTCAATGCGCATTAAAAAACGATCCAGTTGCGATTCCGGAATAGGGAATGTGCCGATTTGGTGAGCGGGGTTTTGGGTGGCGATTACAAAAAAAGGTTGCGGTAAAATGTAGGTTTTCCCTTCCACGGTAACCTGGTTTTCTTCCATAGCTTCCAATAATGCGCTTTGCGCTTTAGGCGTAGAACGGTTAATTTCATCCGCCAACACCATTTGATTAAACAACGGACCGTGATGAAAGGTAAATTGATTGGATTCCTTATCGAATATCGAGCCGCCGATAATATCAGCGGGTAATATATCGCTGGTGAATTGAATGCGCTGATATTGCATGCCGAATAATTTGGCTAAGGTATGCGCCAATGTGGTTTTACCGACGCCGGGAATATCCTCGATCAATAAATGACCTTTAGCGAAAAGACAGCATATCGCTAATTTAATCTGATGTGATTTGCCGAGTATAATTGAATTGGCGGAAGCGAAAAGTTGATCTAAAGAAGAGTCCATAGTGCCGTTTCCCTGTCTGATGGAATTTCGCGATGGCGCGGTCTCGATTGAGGCGACATCAGCATTGATTGACAACTGTAGCAGGAGTATAGTTCAAATAAAACCCTGAGCAAGCTATGGTAAATTGCAGAATTTTTGATCGTTGACTATGGTTGTTTATTAGAGCTGCTGTGATGAGGTAAAGCGTGTGAAAGATTATGATGAAATGCGCCATGATTTGATCAAAATGCTTAAAGAGCTGGATGAAAATTTGGGTGGAATTAACCCGGAAAAAAGTCATCCCCTGCCGAAGGAATCAGTTTTTGACGCAGAAGATAAAGTCAGGCAAGAAATCGATAAAGTTAAACTGTCCATGGAAAGTATGGATAGTGACAGTTACAGTCAATGTTTGTTGTGTGGAAAGCCGATTCCACAAAAAATTTTAGCCGCAAATCCTTTTGCCGGTTTATGCGGCAAATGTTCACCCTCTGATGATGATCCAGTTGTTTAGATGCAACATTCCTGTTGCGCCCGCCTTGTAAACGGGGTGAGTGCTGACTTTAATCTTATTTTTGTCTGCTTACCGACAATCCGGATTTTATTTAAATAGCAATAAATCAATTAGTTAAAGCTACTTCCTGATTGGCATTCAAATTGCTCAAAATCATCTTAGGAACGTGAACTTTATCACATCCCCGCTCCTTAGATAAAAATGATCTTGGCGACTTTTTCACTAATGCCAAGCTATCTTTTGAGGCCTTGCCAGCGGCGGATGAATTAACGAGATTGATTATGAAATTACAGATTGAAAAAAATTATGTAGAAGCCTTGTTGAGCGAATTTCCTGATCTGGATTGCTTGCGCGATCAATTGCGCTTCGGCAATAAGGCGGAAATCGTTTTCAATCAGTTATCCAATAGCGAACTCGGCTATCTGCAAAATCTCTATCAACAAGGCGGCGAGCAAATGCAGGTTCAAGCCGCCATGATCGCAACCCTGCAAAATGCGCTGAATGACGATGACATCAAGTATACTGCTGATGATCTTGAACAACTGGCGCCTGCGCTAGCTGATTATTTGATTAACGATGCGATTCGCGGCTGGATGTTTAAAGTCAGCAGCGGCGGCAAGACGATGGCGTATCTGATTACCAGACTTGACTATACGCCGCCGGGGGAAGAGGAAGCCGGACGCATTGTAATCGAATTAAAAGCCAATGTGCGCGGCAAGATTGCGATTGAAAATTTAATTATTCGTAAAAAGGATCTAAACCATATCTCAATCAGCGAGATTTTCGCCTTAAAAGGCTATTTGAAAGAAACGCCGGAACTAATGGCCGCTTATGATCAACAAACCGAACTTTATTTCGAATGGCGCGGACGCTATGGCGAACAGTTTTCCGCTCAAGGCGTCGGTATTTATGCTGAAGACCCGACCGCCAATCATCGGAATACCGACTGGACGCGCAAAAATTCGGTGGTATTGTCTTCCGGCGGCGGCTATTGCCGATTAGTGAATGATGAAAACATTATCGCTGATCGCGCCTTGAGTTTAGGCGCATCGGGCGATATTCTCGGCGGCCTTTTACGTCGCGCAGGTAAAAGCATGCGCTACGATTGCGATGTTGAAAAACGTTTGGAGGTCGCCAAAGCCTCTATTCCAAAAGACTTGTTTACTGAATTGCCGGTACACGGTTATATTTTGATGTTCCATCTGGAACTGCATCACCATGTTTGGGTGCATGTTGATGAGCTGCAGCTTTATGAATACCAGCCGTCCTTAAAACAAAAACTGGTGTTGCCGCCGGAACAAACTGATTTAATCGACATTTTGACGGCGGAAATGGATGTGCTGATGGACGATATTATCGCTGGCAAGTCAGGCGGCACTACTGTATTGTGCGCAGGACCTGCGGGGGTGGGGAAAACCCTGACCGCCGAAGTATATTCAGAAATTATTAAACGACCTTTATACCGGGTGCATTCCGGTCAATTAGGTTTAAACGTGGCGGAAATGGAGAAAGCGCTAAAAGATACTTTGATCCGTGCACAGCGCTGGGGCGCGGTGATGTTAATCGACGAGGCTGATGTTTATATTCGCAAGCGTAGCGATAGTTTAGCCTCCAATGCGGTGGTCGGGGTGTTTTTAAGGGTGCTGGAGTATTTTAACGGATTGCTGTTTCTAACTACTAATCGGGTGGATGATATTGATGAGGCGATTATTTCGCGTTGTATTGCGATGATTCGGTATCACCCTCCGCAACGACAGGATCGGGTTAAAATCTGGCAAGTGATGACTGAACAATTTAATGTGACGGTAAGCGATCAACTCATTGAACAGTTGGCGGATTTATTCCCCCAGGCGACAGGCCGGGAAATTAAAGGCTTAACCAAGCTGGCCGCGAAATTTTCCCAACAAAAGGGCTTGCAGCCGAATATTGAGATGTTTAAGCGTTGTTCGGTTTTTCGGGGGATGGATTATTTAACTGAGTAATTCGAAGCATTTCGGGTTAATGACAAAATAATCAATTTCTTCAATTCTTCAATACGCTTCTGATTGACGCCGAAGTCATAATAACCGGTTCTGGATGCCGAGCGGAAATGCGCCATTTGTTTATCTTGATCAATGCGTACTTCCAGGTCATCAACGAATTTAAACCATTTGGAAGTATATTCAGCATGGAAATAATCATTTTCCACTTTGATGATTTTGCCGCCCTGTTGGATTATGCTTTCTTCTATGGCGCTCCGGATGGCTCCAATTCCATACTGTTGAAATGGCAGAGCATGTTCTGACTGCTGTTCGCTGCAAATACAATTGGGCGAATCCGGACAGGGTTTAAGCTGATTGTTTTGCAATCCTGATTGACTGCTAACGGTGTTGGACATGAATAACAGTAATAATAAACTCAGTAATGAGGGAATCCGCGATTTAATCATTGTTAGATTTTTGCAACACGAAGGGTTGTTGACCTTGTTCAATCTGCAATTCCGCTAATCTGTTCTGGTGAAACCAAGAGCCGCCGACAATAAAAGCTAGCACAAGAATATAAATAATAGCCGCTATGCGTCTGGCTTTTTTGGCGGTTTCATCCTGATTGGAATACATTGAGATATTCTCCATTATTGCGTCTGTTCATTCAGCCATTGAATGAGTTCGCCTTCTTTCACGATGCCCATATGGCGGATTTCCTGGTTGTCACGGGTGAAAAAATGGGTGGCGGGCAATTCGCCTAACCATCCGGGCTTAACGCTGGCATAGATTTTTTCGACGATAGGTTCGGAAAAGACCCAAGTTTGTTTTAAATCCAGTTTGCTTTGCTTGAGCACTCGGTGTACGGTTCCTTCATCTAGAAAATTGTCGGTCGCCACCGTTATTAATTCTATCGCGGGGTATTGTTTGAGCAGTTTGCCGAACATCGCCAATTCTTTTAAACAATATCGGCAGCTCTCAGACCAGAAAACCAAAATAAAAGGATTGTCTTTTCGGGCGGCTTTTATTTCCGAAAAGCTGTTTTTTTTAAACGGCAGAATGTTTAATTCCGCATTTACGCTGCTGAGCGCAAAGAATGACAGAAATAAAATAAAACTAAATTTTTTCATTGGGTGCGCGTTACTCATAGATTCAAAAGCATGAATTTCTACAGAAAATAGATAATAAAAACTGATCTATAGAAAACATCGCTATGTTTTTGACCGGCAAAACAGGTATTGTATCCCGTCTTGCCTTGAAGATATATGAACAAAGCGCAAATAAACCCAGCTTTGCCAATGATATGCTTTAAGACATTGATAAATAATCAATAATTAATGATACTGTAAGCATGAGTGATGGCATGATTTTTTATTCATACTAAGGACTGAGAATTTTTAAAACCCGAAACTAACTTGTCTTTTTGCTCAGTTTCTGCGTTGTGAAAATAGTTACATAGCTTGCTATGCGCCTATTTCCACGCCTTGAATCTGAACAAAAATCCTACGTTAGTTTCGGGTTTTATTTCATCCTCAGTCCTTAGCAACAAGTTGTAGCCGTATAGTGCTACAAAGGCAAGGCTGGGTGAATATCGAAAAAAACAAACCAACAATAAGTTTATAATCTATAAACTTAATATAATATTCTCGTTATCCCTACTTGCAGTATTATTTTTCTGAGGGAATCTTTTAAAATTACTATAAAAGTGGAGAACAGCATGAGTAAAATCCTTGAAGAAGTTATTGCGGCGAATGATGAGTATGTCGCCAATTTTGGCGACAAGGGGAACCTACCGATGCCGCCGGGTAGACATTTCGCTATTTTAACCTGTATGGATGCGCGCCTGGATCCGGCTAAATATGCCGGTCTCAGTGAGGGCGATGCGCATATCATTCGTAATGCCGGCGGTAGAGCCAGTGATGACGCCATTCGTTCTTTGGTTATTTCCTATAAATTATTAGGTACTCGCGAGTGGTTTGTGATCCATCATACCGACTGCGGCATGGAAACGTTTACCAGTGAAATCATGGGAGACTTATTGGAAGGCAGTTTGAAAACCGCCAGTGTTGATGAAAGCGGCTGGCATGATTGCTGTGAAGGCGGCGGCACCTCTGAAGGCAAATATATCCAATGGTTAACCATCAGCGACTTGGCTAAAAGCGTGGTTGAAGATGTCGCTAGAATTAAAAACAGCTCAATGACGCCAGCTGAAATTCCAGTGTACGGTTATATTTATGATTGTAAAACCGGGAAATTGATTGAAGTGCCGGAAGCCACAGAAGTCGGTAAAGCAGGTTAAAGTAAAATTCAAGCATTAATGATATAGAGCAAAAGGCGCGGGGTGTCGCCCTGCGCCCTTTCAATATATTCTTATTGTTTCACGAAATTTAAGGTATATTGGCCCATATGAAATTGATTTCTTTTCTGTGGGTATGAATCAAACGGGCAATATTCGCATTTTATTAGTCGATGACCATGCCGTGGTGAGGGCCGGTTTTAAATTATTGCTTGCTACAGTGCAAGGATTGGAGGTTTGCGGTGAAGCAGACCGTGGCGAGCAAGCAATACAACAGTTTCCTGAACTTAAACCGGATATTCTCATCATGGATTTATCAATGCCAGGCATCGGCGGTTTAGAAACCATACGGCGCTTGAAGCAACGCTATCCGGAGAGTAAAGTTTTAGTATTCAGCGTGCATCAGGAGCAGGTATACGTCAGCAAGGCGATTTCAGTCGGCGCTAATGGTTACATCACTAAAAACAGCGCGCCGGAAATTTTACAAGACGCCATTTTCCAAATTGTACGCGGTCGGCAATATATAGAGAGCGGATTACTTAAAGGTGAAGCCGCGGGCCATTATCAGCAAGTGTTGGAAACCTTTTCCAGTCGCGAGTTTGATATTTTCAGATTAATCGGTCAGGGCTATAGCTCTCATAAAATTGCTGAGGAATTATGCTTAAGCTATAAAACCGTAGCCAATTACTCCACCCAGATCAAAAAAAAACTGCAAGTACAATCGGTTGCTGAAATGATGCAGTTAATGCAGAATTTGGATTTTTAACTCCGCCACCCTGGCTACCGCCAAACAAAATCGTTATTCTCGCGAACGCCGTGCATGGAAATCCCGTATTGTTCTAATTCTTGTTGGCGATAGTCTTTCAGCATGCGTTTTTTATTTAATTTCTTTAACTTGCGTTTTAGCCACCTTTGTTTCAGCAGACGATAGTTATAACGGTATGCCAGATTATCGTTTTCTGCCAGACCGCGTTCTTTTTTCATCGCTGATTGGGTAATGGAGCCGAAATGATGCAGCCATGATGATCCGGTGATGGCGACTTCTATTCCCGCTTTGTCTAATTCGTGAAAAAACAGGGTGTCTTCATAACCCAGCAATTTAGGAACAGGCTGAAAATAGCCGACTTCCGCCCATACTGAATCATGCACCGCCATGCACACCGCATGACAGGCGCCGCGACGCAAGGCATTATGCATTTGTTCCGAAGCATTTTCAGCAAAGCTGTCAAAATCATAATCCAAAGGTCCTTCAATTAACGACGGCGATATGACTTTTAGTTGATTTTTTTCAGCCGTCGTAATTAAATTTTCCAGCCAGTTTTTGGAAACCAAAACATCATTATTCATAATGATGCTCCACTCCGCCTGACGAGCCAAGACGCCCTGATTCCAGGCTACGCCGCAGCCCAGATTGCCTTTGTTAGGGATAACTTCGCCTAGAGGCAGTTGTTGTAAATAATTAACGGTATCATCGGCGGAACCGTTATCAATTACGATCAGTCGGCTTAAGTCGTCGCCATGGGCGATCATGCTGTCTATGCATTGGCGGGTGTATTCCAATTGGTTGTAACAAGCGAAAGTGATTGCGTATTGAGAGCTGTTCATACTAAAGCGGGAGTAATAAGTAGGATGCTATTATCTCAGTTATACTTCGAGCGGTCACTGCTACGAAGTATATATTAATGTTGAGCAAACAAAGTACACCGATTGCGACCGTTTTGTTTGGAATAATAAAGCGCTTTATCGGCTTGGTCGAAAACCTGGTCCGGCGATAACAGGTCTTCGTTAAATTCACTGATGCCGCAGGAAATGGTTATGTTCACCGCTTCGCCGTTGTAATGAAATTGGGTGTTTTCAATCGTTTGGCGAATTTTTTCCGCCAAGGTTAAGGCATGGTTGGCGGAGGTTTTATGCAATAACATGACAAATTCTTCACCGCCGTATCTCGCGATAAAATCCGTTTCGCGGCAATTATCACTCATGAGACGGGCGACTAATTCCAGGGTTTTATCGCCTGCCTGGTGCCCGTAACTGTCGTTAATCAGTTTAAAATGATCGATATCCCAAATGATCAGCGCCAAAGCGGTATGATAGCGTTTACAATATTTAGCTTCGATGTCCACCTTTTCATTATAAGCCATACGATTGGGCAGATTGGTCAAAGGGTCTAAAAATGCTTTTGCATGGGCCATTAACAGACTTCTGCGCAAATTATAAGCTTCCGCCTCCAGCTCCTGAATTTTACTCGACATCGCGGAAAGTTGTTGTTGGGTTTCTTGCTGCCGCGATTCCAAACCGAGTTTATGCGCATGCAGCTGAGTTGTCAGCTCTTGCAAATGTAAGGCAATGTTGTTTTGCAGGGTGCTGAGTTCTAATGCGTTTGAAGCGCTGGTTTTAATGTTTTCGATTTGGTGATAAATCACCTGATTTAATTGAGCATTATCGGCGATGCTTTCTTGATTAGTTTCTTTGGCTTTGACTGTATGCCTTTCCAGTTGGTTGAGCTGACCGTAAATATCTTCCAAAAACTTTTCGGTGATATGTTGCTCGGATTGCATGGAATGATTGATATTAAGAATCAAAGAGACAACCGAGTCTATAACGCTTTCAATATCATCTTCACATAAGTCTTTCTTGAGTTTATCGAGGATAATTTGCCGATGCGATTGAAATTTGATTGGAACGGAGATGTTCTTTAATAAATTATCCAGTCGCTCAATAAATTTTTCTTTTGGCAGCTCAAGTTCACAGTTCGGATCAACATTTTTTTGATCTCGCAACAATAACGACTTTAAAACGGTAGATAAGAGCTGCAGTTCGTTTTGTACTTGTTGGCGAGAAAGTTCGCCGGAAAGATGTCGATGAATGGATAGCCTGAATGCTTCCAAAGACCCATGTCGGCCTTTGATTAATTGTAAGAGTTGGCTGATGAGTTGGAAAAGTAATTCATCATTAGCCGAAATATTTTTCGGATCAGGCATTTTAATTCCATATTGTTCATATTAGCCGACAACGCACTGATTACGTCCGTTTTTCTTGGCTTGATACAAAGCTTCGTCGGCGCGAACAAATACGGTTTCACCCGTGTCGTCCGGCCCGAATTCGCTGATGCCGCAGGAAATAGTAATTTGAATTTTATTGCCTCCGGCGTTAAAACCCGCATCAGCAATTTTACGACGCAATTTATCGGCGATAATCAGTGCGGATTGCGCATTGGTTTCCGCAAGCAACATTGTAAACTCTTCACCGCCGAAGCGCGATACAAAATCAACGGCGCGGCAATTGTCGGCTAACAAATTGGCGATAATCACCAAAGTTTTGTCCCCGGCCTTGTGACCATAGGTATCATTGATTTTTTTAAAAAAATCAATATCCCATATCGCCATTGCCAAGGGCGTTCCATTGCGTTGCATACGCGCCAGCTCGGCCTGCAATCTTTCTTCATAGGCGATGCGGTTGGGTAAGCCTGTCAACGGGTCGCGGGTTGCCTGCTTCTGAACTTTCTGCAGGCTGTTTTTCAGTGATTTAGATTCCGATTCAAGCTGCCTGATTTTTTTACTGAGTTCGGTTATGGATTCACGCGTTTTTTCGCCATGCTGAAGATTTTTTTGTTGGTTTTCCTGCCATTGATTACCAATATCATCCAGATGAGAAATCACCATATTTTTTAAAGGCTCTAATTCGGTTGCTGAAATTGAATTATTTTTTAATTCCTGAATTTGTTCAGTAATAACCTGTTCTCTAACTTTGCGCTCGCTCTCAAAGCTTTTATCCATAATTAAAGCTTGTTGAGAATTTTGCGCCAAACTTAACAAATGCTCGGTTAGATTGGATAAGAAATCAGCCATCTCATCTTGTTTGCTTTGCATATCTTTTTTAATGCCGATCAGCAAATCAAAGGTATCCTGCAAAATTTTATTGAGTGACTCAGAAGGGTCATCAATGCTGTTTTTCAGCTTTTCAGCGCGCTGCTTAAAATGATTGGGAATATCGGTATTTTTCAATAACTCCAAAACTTGTACGCGTATCGCTTCTTGATCAACGTTATGATTATGGATTTCAGAGACAACGGAACTTTCTTCATCAATCAATTCATGTAAAGCCAGCAATAAATCTTTAACGCCGATTTTAGCGTTGCGTTGATATTCTTTGAAGATATGCTCAAGTTCGGCGCGCCGATGGGTATAGTGCCTGGCTAAAAATTTGAACAATAAGGACGGATCCGGCTTGGTTTTTTGACTTGATGACTCGTCCAGCTGCATCAGCGCATTGGAAAACTCTTCCAATTCTTGTTTAAGCAGATGGTTGTTTAAACCTTTTTTGAGTTGTTTGCGGATGCGGTTTAAATAAGGATCAAGCTGCTGATTAAAGCCTGTTGCCGCCAAAGCAAGCCGCATGATCGTTTTGCACAGCAGTTGTTCAGTTTCCTGACTGCTCTTTTCAAGTGAGTCATGCTCATCCAGCAGCGAGAAATATTTTTTTTCCCACTTGTTATCAGCGTCTTCTTTCTTGGTAAATAAACTCATCTTTTATTAGTGCAAAGCCGGATAAATGATTTTGGTAGAAAACCGCAACCGCGCGAAGTATACAATGCCAAAGTCAGGCGCATACCTGAATACAATTGAGGTTATGCCTTTGACATATTATAGACTAAGTTTGAGTTTTATTCGTTTCAAGACTGTTTGACGATGATTAAGCGGCAGCTTTTACCTGAGATAGGCAAGGTGAAGATTGTATTAGACCGCCGACTCAAGTGTGAATCGGGGCTGTTCTTTTCACCATCAAATCAGCCTAATTCAGTAACTCCCGCGCACTTTTCCCGCCGTGAGAGAGAATCAAATTAATCATTTCATCTTTTTTGGCCATATCCAGCGGTGTCCTTGCAGGCGTCGAATTACTAAGGGTGTTGATATCGGAACCCTTGCTGATCAGTAATCGAACCACATCAATACTTGTCTTACTGAAGCCGAATGCAGCGCGGTGCAGGGGTGTTTCACCCGCCCTATTTTTCCGATTGATGTCAGCGCCATGTTGGGTCAGCAGGTCGACGACATCTGTGCGGCCATAAAACGCAGCAACATGTAACGGCGTAACCAATGGAGAGGCGCCATTGGGGTTGGCCTTGTTGTCCAGAAGCAGTGCTGCGATTTTACGGGACTTGGCATAGCTCAACGCTGTATCACCGTAGCGACTAACCGCATTGACATTTGCCCCTCTCTGCAGCAAGCGGGCGGCAATATCATGTTGGCCGCGCCGTACCGCAGAGTGAAGCGGGGTGTTACCGTCCTTATCCTTGGCATCTCTCAGAGCCTTTTTACTCAACAGCGCATCTACCATAGCCACGCTGGTCGCCCGGTGCAGTGGCGTAATGTTCGATTTGCCTCTCTCCTGTGCGCGTTCAGGTTCTATCGAAAGCATTAGCTGCAGGGCAAAAAGGTTCCTGGTTGTTAATATCTCCCAAATATCCTTGGGTAATGTCAGCGGGTGCAATTTCTTGCCCGGTGGAAGTGTTGCAGAACAGCAAAGCGCAACATCCAGATAGGCCCCGGTTTCATCCTGATTACAGGTAAAGAGTGCGGCATCGGAGATTGTCTGTCTAAAGCCGGTGCTGTCGGCGGCTATCTGACATGCTTTTTGATAATGGGAGCTCTCATAACCCTTTTCGGCAAATCCTCGGGCGGCCTGAGCGCAAGTTTTGTCCGGGAAATGCAGATTGGTCGCCATTGCCTGAAGCCGGTTATCGGGACAGGATAGGTTTGCCTTATACGCAAACGTGCGGGGAGCGGAGGCGGGGGCGGCAGCCACAACAGCAGGAGCATTACAGCAAATCTGTTTGGAATAGACGATTCCGCGCTGATTCTCCGCCGGTTTACAACTGCTGATCGAAACGCTTGCGACGGGTCCTGACGATAGAGAGACCCCGGTTTTTTTTTGGCAAATCTGAATGTGCTTTTTCAGGAACCTCTGAGAGTCGAGGTTTCTGGCTACATGCTCACACTTCGGGCCTGGGTAGTAAATATCCTTGATGTCAGCAGAGACCTGATTTGGTTTGCACGACTGTTGAGATGGCGTAAACGGCTTTGCTCTCGTTTGTATTCCGGTTGCAGTTGAAGTGGAATTATCAGTAGTTTCTCCAGACTTATCATCCCAGCAGGCGGTGAGCAGCAGAGCTAAAATCGTTAGCAGTGCGGTCTGATGCAGTCGCAAAAGAGAGTTATGCATGAGTGGTTCCCCCTGATACCGTCAATAAGCATGAACCCCCCTTAAAAATACTTGCAATCGGAGTCACATATGAAAGCCCCATTGACCGTTCTTTTGCAGATAGAGTCTCAACGGACCGCCTTTTATACTCAATAAAAGAATAGGAATTCCAAGCCACAAAGTCAAGGTATTACTAGATTATCCGCCACAATCAGTCTATAAATTGGGAACCCGACACCTTAAGCTCTTTGATTGAAAATTCCTATTCTTCGCCCTGGTGAGATTTCCTGGCTAATAAGCGTCCTGTAACAATTTGGTATCTTTATTGAGCTTTTCTGCTAAATGAGATGCCAGGTTAATCAATATTTTGGTTAAGAGCGCTCCTTCCAGCTTATCAAACGGAATTTCCAGGCATTCTGTATAAGCAGTCGAAACGATATTGGCTGAACGATTAAGACCATTGACCAGCGACATTTCGCCAAAACATTGACCGGCTGACAACGTACCCAGACGCAGGAAGTGTTTTTCTTTGGTAGCGATGGTAATTTCCACTTCACCAGCCAGGATAAAAAATATGGAACTGGCTTCGTCGCCAGTGTTAAAGATTGTTTGACCGGGAGGAAATTTTACATTTTCAGCCTGGTTTTCCAGCATTTTAAGGTCTGAATCTGTGAATCCTGCACATAACGCCTGGTCAGCAATTGTCTTTCGGCCAGGTTTGGCGATTAGAGACTGATCCATTTTAGCGATTATTTGTTCTTCACAATATTCCAACGCTCTGTCTGTATCAACAAATTGAAACAGGCGCGATGGATCGGGCTGCTGAAAATAGTGTTTAAGCTTTTTGCAGAACTGATAGTTGTGCGAGGCCTGAGTGAAAAACACAGATTTACCCAGACCAACCAGTTTATTTGCCATCTTGGCAAAGATTAATATGGCGGCATTATCAACATCAAATACGCGTTTCATTTCAAATATTACAAAATCAAACTGCTCAGTATTGGTAAAAATTTGTTTACTGATGGACTCTGAGGCGCCAAACATCAGCTCTCCCTGCAATTCATACAGAAAAATACGTTGGCCTTGCTGGTTAAGGATGTTGCGTTGTTGGGGCGAACGGTTTTTGCGAGAGCGTATGTTTTTGCCGTTATCATGAAATCGGACGCTGGAAGCGGACACCGACTTAGCGACATTGAATAGATGCAGTTTAAAATAATTGGAAATTCGTTTGCAGGCCTCAATCCCACG
>SPJK01000399.1_pt1 | contig 18890 bp, 16 predicted proteins | sample 3741771 | NCBI WGS metagenome assembly SPJK01 (sample SAMN10925997, study PRJNA522277) | cold seep metagenome | isolation source: Elba SIP-enriched marine methane seep metagenome, extraction at timepoint T2 | place: Italy: coast of Elba, Mediterranean Sea
CCTGGGCAACGGCTAAAAACAGGCCTTGTGGAATTTCTTCGTTTATTTCGGTGGAGTAATATAAGGCTCTGGCTAATGGGGGGGCGGCGACCAGCGGCACGTCGGCGCTTAGCGCGGCATTGCGGATTTGTGAGGCGATTAAGTCTACGCCTTTGGCCACTACTCGCGGGGCGCTGGCGCCTTGTTGGTCATATTTAAGCGCAATCGCAAAATGGCTGGGGTTGGTGACCACTACGTCTGCTTGCGGTACTTCCGCCATCATTCGCCGTTGCGCAATTTCCATTTGTAAACGACGAATTCGTCCTTTTACTTCCGGACTGCCTTCGGCTTCTTTGTTTTCATCCTTGACTTCTTGTTTGGTCATCATCAGTTGCCGTTTGTTATTCCATAATTGAAACGGCACATCTATCAACACGACGATGAGTAAGGAGGCGCTTAACAATAATAAGGTATCGGTCACTAAGTCGGCTGTTCTATATATCGCCGCATCGACCGGCAAGCGCTGCAACTGAGCCAAATCATATTGATACGTCCCATATAGCAACCAGGCGACAAAAAAAACCAAAAAGACTTTTAAAATCGCTTTGATCAATTCGATCAGACCCTGAACGCCGACGATTTTTTTCAATCCTTTCAAAGGGTTTAATTTGGAAAACTTCGGCTGCATAGCTTCTTGGCTAAAGTTCCAGCCCCCCATCAGCATCGGCGTCAATAAAGCGGCGACCAGCAAAACCAGCGAAAAAGGCAATATTAAAAATACCGCTTCTTGCACGACTCGAATAAAGTGTAAGACAGGACTGGCCGGGTCAAAAATTTCCGCGCGGGTGATTTTAAATTGTTGCCGCATCATTTCTATCAAACCAATCGCCATGCGTCCGCCGAGAAAGATTAACAATACCGCGCTGACGATTAATGATACGAAGGTATCTAGTTCTTTGGAACGCGGCACTTGGCCTTTTTTCCGAGCGTCATCAAGACGCTTGGCGGTCGGTTCTTCGGAGCGGTCTTGGCCGGAGTCTTCAGCCATTAATCTGGTTTCCGTTCAGCTTTCGACAGGTTCGCAGTGCGTACCCTACGGGGAGGCTATGGATTAATTTCATTGTCAGAACCCGCTTTAGCTCATGGGTTGCTCGTTTTTTGTCGGACTGAAGTACGATCATACTGCTATTTCTCAAAAACGAGGTCAGCTTAGCCTTAAGATTTCGCGGAGCAAGCCATAGCCGTCGCTTAGAACGACTAAGAAACCATCTAAAATTTCCGCCAACATCAGCCAAATCAACACCATACCTAATAAAATTGTAATCGGAAAACCGACTCCGAAAATCTGCAATTGCGGCGCCGCCCGAGAGGCTACGCCGAAACTGACATTTACCAGTAAGATAGCCACCATCACCGGCAGCGATAACAGCACCCCGGCGGCGAAGATATGGCTGCTCCAGATAATGACTTTCCAATAATCTGCTTTGCTTAAGCCCAGTTCGGCCACCGGTAGGGTGTAAAAGCTTTCAGCCAACATTTCGATCAACAGCAAGTGACCGTCTACCGATAAAAACAGCAGGCTGGATGTAACTACAAAGATTTGCGCCACCACCGGTACTTGTATTCCGGTCGCCGGGTCGACTAATGAGGCAAACCCCAGCCCCATGCTGTAAGCAATCGCCTGCCCCGCAACCAACATGACTGCAAACACCATTTGCAGAATAAAACCGGTGGTAATGCCAATCATAATCTGTTGCAGACTGACCAAAAATCCATTGTAGCTGAATATTTCGATAGACGGCATATCCGGCAATACCGGGATAACTGTCCAGGTGATTAATAATGCAGCGATAACGCGGATTTTGAAAGTAACGGCTTTAATACTGAAAATGGGTATGGTGACAAACATGCCGCCTAAACGGAAAAAAGGCCAAATAAACGATGCCAGCAAAGTCATAATTTGCTCTTCGCTGATATTCATCCGATCAGGACCGGAGTTTCACGCACCAGCCCCTGAAAATAATCAATCAACATTTGCAACATGCCGGGACCGGCAATCACTAGGACAATGATGATGGCCGCCAATTTAGGGATAAAGGTCAGGGTTTGTTCCTGAATGGAGGTGGCCGCCTGAAACATGGAGACCACCAAACCGACGGCCAACGCGGAAAGCAAAATGGGGCCGATAATTTTGACCGCCACCCAAACTGTTTCCTGCGCAATCACCGAGATGGATTCAGGGCTCATGGCATCGCCTCATCAAACATAAAAACTAGCCGCCAGCATTTCCAACACTAAAGACCAGCCGTCAGCCAGCACAAATAACATGATTTTAAACGGCAAAGAGACAATCATCGGCGATAGCATCATCATCCCCATCGACATCAGCACACTGGCCACTACTAAATCGATAATCAGGAACGGTAAAAACAATAAGAAACCGATTTGGAAGGCGGTTTTCAATTCGCTGGTGACAAATGCCGGTAATAATAAGGCAAATGAAACATCGTCCACTGATTGAAAATCCTGTCGACCGGAAATACGCATAAACATTTCCAGATCCGCTTCTCGGGTCTGCCTGAGCATAAAGGTTCTAAACGGTTCTGAAGCTTTTTCCAAAGCCGTGGTTAGATTGATTTTCTCCTCCAGATAGGGCTGCACAGCCTGACTGTTCACTTTGTCAAAAACCGGCATCATAATAAACACCGTCAAAAAAAACGAGAGCCCTAGCAAAACTTGATTACTGGGCGCTTGCGCCGTGCCTATCGCTTGCCTTAGCAAACCCAGCACGATCATAATGCGGGTAAATGAAGTCATGGTTAATAACAATGCCGGCAATAGCGTCAGCATGGTCATTAAAGCCAGAACCTGGATGGTTACGGTATAGGTTTGGCCGCCATCCGGATTAGTGGTAATGGTCACGGCATCAATGCCGGGTGCGGCGACTGCGGCGTTGCCCACTAACAACAGCAAAATCATAACGGTCAACTTATTCATTAAAGCGGCCTTTGATCACTTGCATTAATTGCCGACTGAATTCGGCGGAAGCCGGTTGTTGAGATGAATTGACAGGCAGCCGGTCATCACCGTTGAGTTCGCTGATTTTCTCGATCTTACCGGGCGTCACCGCCAATAAAATTTGTTTCTCGCCGACTTCAACTAAAACTATTTTCTCGCGCATCCCCAAAGACAAGCCGGCAATGACGCTCAGTTGGCGTTGTTCTTGGGTGGTCCACCGAGCGCTTTTACGCATCACCCAAACACATGCAAAAAAAATCGCTAATACCAGCAATAAACTGATTGCCCAATTGGCGACATCCCCCAATGATAGCGTTTTATTTAACATTCGCGGCGGCGCGGCGCTATCCGCCGACCAAAGCAGATTGGAATACACGCTCAGGCAAATGAGATAAAAAGTTTTCAAACCGATCAGCCCAGTTTTTTAACCCGCTCGGTCGGACTGATCACATCGGTCAAACGAATGCCGAACTTGTCATTCACCACCACCACTTCGCCATGCGCGATCAACGTTCCGTTCACCAACACATCCATCGGCTCTCCAGCAAATCGGTCCAGCTCGACCACCGAACCTTGATTTAATTGCAGCAAGCTACGAATACTGATACGGGTGCGGCCGATTTCCATTGAGACCGTCACCGGCACATCGAGAATCACATCCAGATTCATTTCCTCATCGGATAAGCTCACCGCGCCATCCGGAATAGCGCCGCCGCTTTCAATTTCGGGGAACTCTGCATTCTCAAAAGCCGGTTTGGATTCGGCCGCAGCCTGCTCTTCCATAGCATCCCCCCAATCTGCTTCGGTTTCGGCTTGTTCATTCATGGCCGAAGCCCATTCATCGCCTAGTTCTTCGTCATTTTCACTCATATTGAATCCTGATCTAACTTTTCGGTAATCTGTATCGCATAATTGCCGTCCGACAAGCCCAGCTTGCCTTTAAAAACAGCAACATCTTCCGCATTCAGCACGACTAATTCCGGCATCTCAATGGGAATTACATCGCCTTTTTTCAACTTCATCACCTCTTTCACCGTCATATCCTTTTCAGATAAACAACTGCTGACGCTGACATCGCTGCGCAACACTTCTTTTTGTAAAGACTCTTGCCAACGATCATCGATTTCGCCTCGATCACTGGTCACCGCATCCAACAATTCGCGTATCGGTTCAATCATTGAATAGGGTAAAGCGATATTCAAATCACCGCCGCCGCCTTCCAATTCAATATGTATCGTTGAAATGACGACAATTTCCGAAGGGCTGACGATATTGGCAAACTGCGGGTTGACTTCCGAACCCATGTATTCAAATTCCATTTCCATAACCGGTTTCCAAGCCTCGCCCAGATCTTTAAACAAAATATCCAATATCAGTTTAATGATGCGCATTTCGGTCGGGGTAAATTCACGTCCTTCCACTTTGTTATAAAATTGCCCGCCGCCGCCGAAAAAATTATCCACCGCCGTAAAAACCAAACGCGGCTCCATCACCACTAAAGCTCGACCACGCAAAGGCGACATTCTGATAATATTTAAATTAGTCGGTACAAATAAACTCTGGATAAACTCGGAAAACTTTTGCACTTGAATGCCGGATACCGAGATTTCCGCCGATCTCCTGAGAAAATTGAACAAGGATATTCGAAAATAACGGGCGAAACGTTCATTAACCATTTCCAATGTCGGCATTCGCCCCCGAACAATGCGCTCCTGACTATTAAAATCATAAGCCCGCACCTGTTCGGCATCACTCGCGCTACCCTCCGGCGCTTCGGTATCAACATCGCCATCATCAACGCCGTGCAGTAAGGCATCGATTTCGTCTTGTGATAATAAGTCGGCTGTAGACATTTTATTGCATTACAAACGCAGTAAAAAAGACTTGTTTAACCCGGTTCCTGCCTAATACTCTTTCCATCACATCGCCCGCCTCTTCCAGCACCTTTTCCCGTAATTGTTGTTTCCCTTCCGGGGTTTTTAATTGTTCCGGTCCTAACCCGCTAATCGCCATCAAGGCATTATTAACGATGCGCGGCTCATGTTTTTCCAAAGCCTCTTGGGTATCATCATCTTCGGTCATAAAAGCAACCCGCACCTCAATCATTCGCGCAGCGCTACCTTTCGGAAAATTCACCCGTAATGCTTGTTCAAGCTCATAATAATAAATTTCCCGACTGGATGACTCTTCCTCCTCATCTTCTTCCGGTTCCTCTTCTTCAGGCTCTTGCACCTCTTCCGCCACTTCGCCTTCGGCAGTTGCATCATCACCGCCCATCATAAAAAAATAACCGGCGCCGCCTGCGATGATTAACAGTAAAACAACAATAATGATAATCAGTAATTTAGATGATCCTTTAGCGCCATCTTTTTCCTGATCCGCTTCCGCCATAATTTAACTCCCCGATTTCTTGAAATACAGCAATTACCATTCCCGACAGCAACTTTGATGAAAAAACAAATAGTTGCAAAAAAACTATAGTTAAGCAAGCATCCACTGTCAAATAATTGACAGACATTGTACGATGCGACTAACTTGCTCTAAAAACGCCACACTAATTTACCATAAACGCCGCGCTCAATCCGACTGGCTTGAGGATAGAAAAATTCATCGTCATACTCCTTATGCTGAGTTTGAATAAGATTCTGTCCAATAAGCGAAACCTCAATTTCGGAATTGACTTGCCAACCCAGCCGCATATCCAAATCCACATAATCATCAATTAAAGCCTCCACGACTTTTATTTCATCGGTATATCGGAACCAAGCATCCAATTCTATTGTGTCGGTTAAATTAAACTGCATCCTCAACGATGCCGAATGTTCCGGCGTATTGACTTCATTCAGGTCGGGAAAAAACAAATGACGATCAGACACGTGACGAGAATTCAATCTGAAATAGCTGTAACTAAAATAATTTCGCCACCAATCTGCAAACGCCCAATCCAGTGCGACCTCTACGCCATAAGACTGAGCTTCAGCCAGATTATCCAATTGACTTTGAACACTGAGTAAGCCATCTTCATTCAGTAACGGAAAACCTAACATTTCCGTTTTGATAATATCCTCATAGCGATTATAAAAAAACGCCACCTTCGACATGACTTGTCCCGGTAATTGAGCGCGCCAACCCACCTGAAAAGCCGTTACTTGTTCGGCGTCCAAATCCTCGCCGCCAACGCCTTGCACTTTCACCGGCGTATCCATCATTAATAAACGTCTGAATGCGAAAATCTTCAGATCGTTTTGATCTCGGGTCAAAGTCCGAACCGCATGCGAAATAGAACCCCATAACGAAATTTTATCGCTGAGGTTCCATATCAGCGAAAGGCTGGGCTGAACCTCCAAGTTACCCAAACTGTAATATTCAAATTTCGAACCGGCAGTTAACAACCAACGCTTATTTTGATCTAAAGAGATTTCATCCTGAACAAAAAAATTAAATAAATCTGTGGCTTTTTTTGCCGGCTGCATAGTCAAAGTCAGAGTGCTGCTTACATCATCGCTGATCTGCCTATAGCCTCCGCCCCAACTAATCGTATGCCTATCCAACCAAGTGAACTGATGATTAAACTCTATATCGAAAATCTCCACAGCAACTTGCAGGATCGGATCATTGCGTTTAGTAAAATCAAAATAGGCCTGTAGCGACCATTGATTATCTGCAGAAATCAACCGGTTCCATCTGGCCATAATATGTCCCCCTCTAAAACCAGGGCGCTCATTACTGATTTGGCGATAAGGGGGCTCTAAAATAGTATGTTCTGAATTATAGTTTAAATAATGCTCATACCAATTACCGTCAATATGAACATTGTTTTGTTGATCCTGAAAATCCGCTCGAAAGCCGCTACGCCACCCATCGCCGCCATCTTGATTATCTTGTCCGCTTAAACCTTTTGCGTCATCAACTTTAAAATAATTAGCATAAGCTCTAATGGCCAGTTCCTGCGACAGGCGATGAGTATAGGATAATCGGGTAAACGCCCTTTGCTCGCTGCCGCCGCCGACAACCAATTGTGCGCCTTCGGTTTCCATCGCTGAGTAAGTGATAATATTAATCACCCCGTTAACCGCATTAGCGCCCCAAATAGTCCCGCCCGGCCCTCGAATGATTTCTATTTGTTTAATATCTTCCAACGAAATACTTTGAATATCGCGCCAATAAGTCCCCGCATTTACCGGACTGTAGACAATCCTACCATCCACTAAGACCAATAATTTATTAGATAACAAAGCGTTAAAGCCGCGAATTGAAATCGCCCAATCATGCGGACCCAATTGCGCAACTTGCACCCCCGGCGCCATCGCCAGCGCTTCCGGCACATTACTCACACCGGAACGACGAATATCCTCCGCGCTTATCACAAAGACTGGCGCAGCCACCGTTGAAGATTTTTTTTCTTTTTTAGTTGCGATGGTAATTTCTATATCCATTAGTTGCTGCAGACTCATACTCTCCAGTTTTTCCAATGCGCTTTCCTCTGCCGCATTAGCAAAACTAGTGATCTGTATGGAAATTCCTGACAGCAACAATGGAAAAACCCATTTAAGCGGAAATGCTTTCTTCATCGCATATCCCCTTTATTTTTGATTATTTTCAGCAAAGGAATAAGCTCCGGGTCCACTGTTAATCCGGCTTTTTCTATCACCGTTAAATTAGCTCTCATGCGTAATTTATTCTTAGCAATATAAAACTCTATCATGCCGCCGTCGCGGGCAAACCCCAAGCGACTGGAAATCGTAAGCACAGCCGACTTAATATCAAACGAATATTGACTATTCGTTGAAATATACCGAAGATGGCATAAAGAATGTCTCTGTTCTGAGGATAACGAAACAATGTTAAGTGACTTACCTTTTAACTGTGTCGTCTTAATCTGTTTTAAAAGCAACTGTATTGGTTCATCCGCATCAATGCAGATATTGAAGGTGTCGGATTGATTTTGAGACGAATCCTGCGGCCAACTGACAAAAGCCGCCAAGCGCAGTAGATATAATGCTTTTAACTTGTTTTCCAACACGCCCTGTTGCATTTGCGGATTAGCTTGTGGTTGTGCCGACAAGGGACAGAACCACAACAGCATCAGCATCGCAATGACTATATTCTGCAAGCGCATCCACCCACTCTGGGACAAAAATTGAGCGCGAAGCGGCTTTGCTAATAAAAAAATTAACATGTTAATGTCGGAACTATCGGCGTTATAGAATTAATCATCACATCAGCAGACAATCCGATCTGGAAAAGCGGATGAAGTAAGTCGTTTCTTTATCCAAAACCCTATCGGCATCATTGTTAAGTTGCTGACTATAAGAATAGCGGATAATTTGCTTTTAGGAATCCTGAAACCCTTTTAAAAACAATAAAAAAATTTCATTAGCTTTGATAAGCGCACCAAAACAGGGCAATAGCATACCTTAATTTTGATAACAAAAAAAGACATGCTTTGCTATGGCGCCAGTAAGAGGGGACATGGAAAAAAATCGACTCAAAAAATTATATCTGAACCAGTTAGTTCAGGCGGCTTCAAGAAAGCCTTTCAATTATAGAAAAAATATTTGAGTTTTTTGAGGGAGGGGGGTAACGGGATGCTTTATTCAGAACAATAAATTGAATCCGGATAAATCACCCTATTAAAATAAAGACAGGGAGTTTGTGGATCAGTAATGCGAAATCACATTAACTGCGCCAAAGAATCTTCGATATACTCTGTTTTTTCAGCAACACTCGCCTTCTTACAGTGACTTAAAATCAATTCAGGCGGATTAACCGACATTGCAAAAGGCGCTGCTTTTTTCAAGGCGCTCAAGCCTAAAATATTCCGTGTGTTGCCCGGCAAAACGACCGCTTTTATATTTGGCAACTCACATTTTCCGCCGATATTAATACTGTCTAATTGATAAACCGCCAAGGGGGTTTTTTTGCCGTTAGCTAAAACAGCTGAAACCGTGGTGATAAATTTGGCGCGGTTTTGTTTGCGCAATTGAGACAAATAATTTTCATTGATCGCGGTGTAGCCGGAACCGGTATCAATCATGAAATCAGTTTCTTGCGTTCCTTCAATTGTGCCCGGCACATAATAAGTGACTGCGCCTTTTTCCTGAATTGCGATTTTTGTATCAAATTCTTTTGCCTTAATAGACAGTGTATTTAATAAAACAGTCGTCAGAACAAACAATTTCAAATATTTCATATTTCTCTCCAATTATATGTTTTGAAGAGCAAATTACAGACCAACTCCACAAGCCATTGAAATACAATGCAAAATATAAAAAACAGCCCACAACAGCTTCTTTTTTATCAACCCAACCGCACTACTTATGTGCAAATCTTAAACATAATGGTGCGCACCGCCTCGTCCGAGAGCATTTACTGATGCACTAAAATAATTTTTCCCATATGCTCCGAACTTTCCATATATCGATGCGCCTCGGCCACTTGTGATAACGGAAAAACCTTATCAACCTGACTTTTAACAAGGCCGGATTGAAACAACGGCCATACTTGTTGTTGTAGATTTGCGGCAATCGCCGCTTTAAAAGCCGTGTCTCGCGAACGTAATGTCGAACCGGTAATATGCAATCTTTTCTGCATCACCGTCCAAAGATTCAATGTCGCCTTAGCGCCTTGTTGAATGGCTATTTGCAATAGCCGACCTTCAACAGCTAACGCTTTGATATTGCGCTGCAAATAATCGCCTCCCACCATATCCAATATCACATCCGCGCCTCTGCCCTCAGTCAACCGACTCACCTCCTCGACAAAATCTTGTTGCTGATAATTAATCGCTTCATCGGCGCCCAAATCTAAACAATAGCGACATTTTTTATCACTGCCGGCCGTCACAATGACATTTGCCCCAAAAGCTTTCGCCAATTGTATTGCGGCGCTGCCTATGCCGCTGCCGCCGCCATGCACCAACAAAGTCTCATCGGCTTGCAACCCGCCTCTATCAAACAAATTGCTCCAAACCGTGAAAAAAACTTCCGGAATACCGGCTGCCTGTTGAATAGAAATTGAATCAGGAATCGGCAAACACAAATCCGCTTCTGCAACACAATATTCCGCATAACCGCCGCCGCTGAGCAACGCGCAAACCTGATCGCCGATTTTTTTTTCGGAAACTTGTGAACCGATTTCGACAATTTCACCGGCGACCTCCAGCCCCGGAATCTCCGACGCGCCCGGCGGAGGCGGATAAACGCCTTGCCGCTGCATAATATCCGGTCGATTGACGCCTGCCGCCGCCGCTTTGATTAAAACTTGATTCGGACCCATTTGCGGAATATCTAATTCAATCGCTTGCAAAACATCGGCATCGCCAAATTCAGTTATCGCTATTGCCTTCATATAACCTTTATAATATAGAAAATATAAACGTATTATAGTTTTTTAGAAATTATTCAGCCAATAAGGAACGTGAATTTTATAACACCCGAAACTGACTGTAGGCAGGACTTTAGTCCTACAATGTCCCCTATTGAGCTGCTATACATCGTAGGACTAAAGTCCTACTTACTTTTAACAACCGGAATTTACTCTATCAAATGATCCAGGCAGGTATTGTTGGCGGCACCGGCTACACAGGTGTTGAATTATTACGCATTTTAGTCTTGCATCCGCAAGTCGACATCAAAGTTGTCACCTCGCGCTCAGACGCCGGTAAGCGAGTGGATGAAGTTTATCCTAATTTAAGCGGACTTTGTGATGCCGTGTTTACCGAGCCGGACATCGATTTACTCGGCGCTTGCGACGTGGTATTTTTCGCAACGCCGAACGGGACCGCGATGCAATCAGCTCGCGCTTTATTAGAACGAGGCGTAAAAGTCATCGACCTTTCCGCCGATTTCCGGATACAAGATGTCGCCGAATGGAGTCGCTGGTACGGCATGGAACACGCATGCCCTGACTTGATCTCCGAAGCTGTATACGGATTGCCGGAAATTAATCGTACAGCTATCCAGTCCGCTCAATTAATCGCCTGCCCCGGCTGTTACCCCACAGCTGTTCAATTGGGTTTTTTACCATTAATCGAAAACGGCTTGGTCGACAACGCACATTTGATTGCCGATGTAAAATCCGGAGTCAGCGGCGCCGGTCGAAAGGCGCAACTCACTTCATTGATGAGCGAGTCCGGCGAAAGTTTTAAAGCCTATGCGGTAAACGGACATCGACATCTGCCGGAAATCACTCAAGGCCTTAATCAAATGGGAAACGGCTCAATAAAACTGACTTTCGTACCGCATTTAACGCCGATGATCAGAGGCATCCACGCAACGTTATATGCGCAATTAGATGATTTATCCGTCGATTTGCAAACGATTTATCAACAGCGCTATGAGCGGGAGTCTTTTGTCAATGTTTTGGCCGCCGGAAGCCACCCCGACACCCGCAATGTTAAAGGCGGCAACCGCTGTCAAATAGCCATTCATCGTCCCCAAAACGAGAATACCGTAGTCGTGTTATCGGTAATCGACAATCTGGTTAAAGGCGCTTCAGGACAAGCCGTGCAAAACATGAACCTGATGTTCGGTTTGAATGAATCCATGGGTTTAGAAACCGTGGCGCTTTATCCCTGATCTTTAAAAAGCGACTTTCTTGAAGCCGAAATTCTTGACTAAAACACTCTGAATAGTCATAATCGTTAACGTCTAAAACAATCCTGATTATTATGGCAAATCCAATCATTTTTTCTGACAGCGCCGCTGAAAAAGTAGGCGCGTTAATCGCTGAAGAAGGCAATAATGACCTGAAATTAAGGGTTTATATTTCCGGCGGCGGCTGTTCCGGCTTTCAATACGGATTCACTTTTGATGAAGAAGTCAATGAAGATGACACAACTGTTGAAAACGGCGGCGTCACCGTATTGATTGACTCTATGAGCATTCAATATTTGGAAGGCGCTGAAATTGATTATAAAGAAGACCTTTCAGGCGCTCAGTTCGTCATTCGCAACCCTAACGCCACAACCACTTGCGGCTGCGGCTCTTCTTTCTCTGCATAAAAAAAGGGAAGCTAGCTAACTAGCTTCCCTTTTTCTTAATACTTAACAAGCTTCCTATCTCAGCGATAATCAAGCTTGAATGTATTCCCGCATCAAAGGGTGCGGGAATAATATGCTTACGAGGAAAAGTTTCTTAGAAACCAAAACCGACGTAACCACCTGCTTCAAAACCATCCAGCTCTACATCAGCAACAGTATTGCTCACTAAATGATAACGCGCATCAACGCCGACATATAAGTTATTCCAAATATTATAATCAGCACCGCCGCCGAACATAATGCCAGGCGCGATATAGGTAACGCCGTCAGACGGTGGGCTGATGACGTGAATAGCGAAACCGGCAGGAATTAACCAAGGACGGAATTTACTGCCTTGCATAAATTTAATTTTAGGCGATGCAGTAATGGTGATTTGGGTCACTGCGATGTTTGCTGAACAACTGCCATATGGGCCTGCGCCGCCAGTTGTCAAGCCGCCTTCGCCACAAACCACGCCGTTTGAAGGAACGCTATCAGTACCCAACAAGTCGCCGGCAGCGCCGGAAGCTGAATCGTTAGCAGCGGTGCCTAAAGGAGCGCGGTTAATGTCATGCGCAGAGAACTCTTTATAAGAGAAAGTGATCTCGCCCAATACATCAACGCCATCCATTAAACCGAACAAATCGTTGCTCAAGTTCAAATCAAAACCTGCGCCGAAATACCAACCTTCATCATCGCCGTTTGGTCTGTTACCGGTCAAATCAGTTGTTTGAATACCCAGCCCGGCGATATTGCCGCCAGTGCCTTCATTTAGCGCATTCGCGTCAGTCAGAATACTGCCTTCTCTGCTATGGTCATTACTCAAATAACCACCACGGAAGAAAACCATGTTATTACCGCTGGAAAGCGCAGAGGAAGATGAACTTCTGACCGATGACATCCATTGATCCAACTCTTGAACTTTAGCGCTGTTCTCAGAAGAAGCTGATGATGATGCGGTTTTTACACGACTCAACTCAGCTTGCATCGCTTCCATCATGGCAGCCATTTGCTGAACCTGAGATTCCAACGCAGCAGTTTTTTTCGCTGTTGCATCGGCTATACGCTGCGCGTCAGTATCGGCAACCGCGGACAATGACAAAGTCGCTGTCGCTACGCCTAACGCGATTTTTGATTTGTTGAATTTCATTACTGCTCCTCAAGGGTTGTTGTTATATACTACTGCTTGTTGCATTAAGGATTCTATTATCATTTTTACAACATTTTGTATCGGGACTAATAATAGCAGGTAATCCACAAGCTTACAAGTTTTCGGTTAAATTTTAAAACCATTAAAAAACAATTGCTTACAGAGAATTATTGAAATAGTTTTTTAACTCTTGATCTTTATCAAGCTTTTTTCCTTGCCAAAAACAAGGTTTAATTATATTGCTAAATAGCGACAATTTAGCAACAACTCTAAGCCACAATAACCTTTTTCAACTATGACACCCACTCATCCATCAACGCCGCATTCTGAAATCCTGATCATCGGCGGCGGCATTAACGGTCTATTAACGGCAAAGCAATTTATTGAAGCAGGCCATCAAGTATCCATCCTTGATCAATCTCAAGTCGGCCAAGAATCTTCATGGGCCGGCGGCGGTATTTTATTACCGCTTTATCCTTGGCGACAAGACAATGCCATCACTCAGCTGGTTATTCGCAGCCTCGCTATCTATCCTGAACTTTCTGAGGACTTACGCGAATCAACCGGCATAGACCCGGAATGGTATGCTTGCGGCCTGTTGATAAGCGCCAACCCCGATATAGAAAAGGCGACAAATTGGTGCAAAAACAACAATATTGAATTTGAAACAAACTGCCTAAATCGTTTCCAAGATTTTAATGTTCAAATTGAAAACCCGTTGTGGCTGCCGCAAATCGCTCAAGCACGTAATCCCCGATTAATCCGTTCCTTAAAAAACCATCTTGAAAAAAAAGGCGTCAGCTTTTTCGAAAACCAGTCCATTAAAGAACTGAAAATACAAAACAAAAAAATTGAAGCGGTCGTCACCCACCAATACACATTCCAGGCTGAACAATTTGTTTTGGCAACCGGCGCATGGACCGATAAATTTTTCGATCAGTTTTTAGCTGATTGTAATCAACAAATTAAAATCAAGCCGATGAAAGGCCAAATGCTGCTTTTTGATGCCGAACCTGACACCTTGTCGCATATGATTTTAGCTGGCGACCGTTATTTAATTCCGCGCCGCGACGGCAAAATCTTAGCTGGCAGCACAGTTGAAGATATGGACTTTAATAAGACGCCTACCGAAGAAGCTAAACAACAATTAACTCAATTCGCATTGGACTTATTTCCGAAATTACGCCAATTTAATATTTCTCATCACTGGGCAGGTCTGCGGCCCGGCACTAAAAACGGGGTGCCCTATGTCGGACTGCATCCCGAAATCAACAATTTAAGTATTAATGCCGGTCATTTTAGAAACGGCTTAGTGATGGCCCCGGCATCCGCGCAATTATTGGCCGATTTGGTGTTGAACCGTAAGCCTTGCGTTAACCCCGAACCTTATCAAATCAAACCCTAATTTACCCAGTACTGATGATAAATTTATATCCGCTTGTTAAGCCATTATTGTTTTCCCTGGATCCGGAAACCGCTCATAACGTCACCTTAAAATTACTCAAATTGAGTCAGCAACTCAGCCTGCCGACACACAACAAAACGACTAAAACCGATAATCCTGTCGAGGTGATGGGCTTAACATTCAAAAACAAATTAGGACTCGCCGCCGGTCTGGATAAAAACGGCGATTATATCGACGCCCTGGCGAATTTAGGCTTCGGTTTTATAGAGATCGGCACTGTAACGCCACGCCCGCAACCGGGAAATCCAAAACCACGCCTATTCCGGCTACCGGAACATCAGGCGATCATTAATAGAATGGGATTCAATAACCTGGGTATTGATCATTTACTGAATCAGGTGCAAAACAGCTCTTTTGACGGCATCCTCGGCATTAACATCGGCAAAAACTTTGATACGCCCATCGACCAAGCCGTCGAGGACTATTTGATTGGCTTTCGCAAAAGCTATCCTTACGCCAGCTATATAACCTTAAATATTTCTTCGCCGAATACCAAAAACCTGCGCCAATTACAGCAAGGCGATGAAATCAAAACTTTATTGTCCAGCCTGAAAGAAGAACAGTTAAAACTTCAGCAATCTCAGCAAAAATATGTTCCCTTCGTGGTCAAAATCGCCCCGGATTTGGATCAGGAAGAAATTATCCATATCGCTCGCCTGCTAATGGAATTCAATATTGACGGCGTTATCGCCACCAACACCACTATTTCAAGAACGGCGATTCAAGGACATCCATTAGCAAATGAGAGCGGCGGTTTAAGCGGCGCGCCGGTAAAGGAAAGCTCCACTTACGTTGTTCAGGGGCTAGCCAGCGAATTAAACGGCAAACTGCCGATCATCGCCGCCGGCGGCATACTGAGCGCAGCCGACGCGCAAGAAAAACTGGCGGCGGGCGCCAGTCTGGTACAGATCTATAGCGGCTTGATTTACAAAGGGCCGCAACTGATTACTGAAATATTAAATAATCGCTCTAAATAGATTTACCTGGGCGGTGTTGATGCTTAGGACTGAGGATGAAATTAAACCAATTCATTCCCTACTGGATATGCATTTTCCTAACTTAATTTTCTTTGCTCAACATCAAAAGGATTTTCCACATCAAGCCTTTTCCGCTCCACGCTTAAAGCTTTATGTTTCCTGTTAAGAGGTACTAAATCAAATATCTCAGATGCATGCGGCGCTATAATTAATATTGTCTTTATCCCGGTTAGCGCTAAATAAACTTTCTTAGCTTTGGGCGTTTCTAATTTTGCTTCTTTCATCGGCTCAATATAAAACTTCATCATCCCTTGTATTGCCTTGATGCTATCAACCGATAATTGCAATGCATTTTCTGCTTCGCCGTTAGCATCCAAGATAATGACAAAAGTACGATAAAATTGATTCATAAAAAGATAATCATACAAATATTTATTCCTCAGACTCCCCGAACTTTTATACCTCATTAAATTAGAAAGATTACTGGCAACGCCAAGCTGATAGGTTACAACGCCGAAATGATTATCTTTTCGGCTCATCTTAATTAATTTAGGCAATATAAACAGGCTGGACAAAAATGAACCCATACTCAGCGCCGCTCTTCCCAATGAAGTATGCCGGTTTTTCTTGGTGTCAAACAATCCAGCAATTAGAATATCATTTAAGACATCCGCTATTCCGCAAATAAAAATCGCTTTGTCCAGATCTTCATCTGTGCTTTTCGAGATTTTAGGCTGTGCGACTGTCGCATTATTAATAATCTTGCGTAAATTCCCGTTTCGTATCTCTGTACGGAAATCAATGTCGAGTATCGGTTTAAGCACAATCCCCAACGCATTAATGACAAACCCAAAGACAAAAAAAGCCACATCCTGAAAGTCTTTAAATTGATGCTCTACCCTCAGCTTGAGAGGATTAAAAAATAACATTGTACTTAAAGTCCCGTACAAAATATTTTCCGCTTTAGAAAACGACTCAAAACTTGAACCCAAGGGGTTCTGATTAATCATTTGTTCTTGAATAATCGTTTGTGATGTTTCGAAAGTTCCCTGATAACCGGTTTTTATAGCCTTATATACCTGATTAAACAAAATATCATGCATGGATCCTGATGAGTCAGACAAATTAGCTTGACCGGTTGCAATCTTCATCAATAGGTCAAGATAACTCTCTACGAAATTTTTAATCTCGATAGAGGGAATGCCTGAAGGCAATGAATTATTGATGTCCGCTATAGGCGTATTACGACTAATCTGATCAAAAACATAATTTTGCTTAACTGAATCTTCCTGTTGCAAATTGGCGGGGATAGTATTTATCTCGACCGATTCGGAAAAAGTTAACGGATTATTATTCACTTCCGGAGCCGGAGACAAGCCTGGCGCATGAGTTTGACCGCTTAAAATTGCAAAGGCGTTATTAGGGTAGGATGCATTCAATTGAAATTGAGCGTTATATATTTTTTTTAATTCCTGCCCTATATCCCAACAAGCCGATAAATCCAGAATACCTTTCAGTAATTCCCAAACCAGTTTGGCAATAGAAATAACTTCTTTAAGAATCATTACAAATTTTGAAGACACAAAAACAATGGCGTTTGCCATCGCTGTACCGACTATTGGAATATCCCCTATCCCGGCAAGCACATCATTCAACGCGCTGGTAATTCCATCAACAAGCTCGCCGCCAACATCTTCGAGTTCAGACACTGCCGACGATATAACATTACTCAGACTATTGACAGGCGATGAAACAGTTCTTTTTATATCGCCCCAAGAAATACGCGGCGCCATACCACCTGTTCTGATGACAGCGATATGGGTCAAGCGCGAGACTTTTAAATCGGAATTTTTTCGTTTGACAATTTTTGCGCCACTTTGGGTTTTAATCTGTCTATAACTGCTGCGTACGCTACGAATGGCGTCATTATTGGGTTTGCCCTGATCGTAAATTTGCCCGTACGTATCCGTAAACTCTTTTATCTGGTTCTTGGCTCCCGATTTCACATGCTGTTCGAAAATTTGCTGCGGGGTATCGGTATTTTCCGGTGCGCCCTCCTGTTGTTGATTAGCGCCGACAGTGGAAAGGCGCTCAAGCTGTTTATACGATAAATTAAAATACTCAAATTCTGAAGTATCGCCTTTCAGTTGGCTGAGAACAGCAAGCGGCGCATCCGCCTGAATGGTAAAATCGGCAGCATCAAACAGACGATACATTAGTAAGGCGCCTTTGAGCATATCATCTTCATTCATACCGGCATTAATTTCCAAAGCCACGCGTCCCGTTTCGTCAGGCTTTGCAAACAGACTGGAAAATCTACCAAGATGATAGTATTTTGGGTTATCGGGGTCTGTATAGTCTGTTACGCTTACCGGGCGGGAAAAGGTAATTTCTATATAAAGAGTGTCGCCCAGCGAAGCGCTATAGTCATAGATATTGTTTACAAATAAATTAACTTGATGCTTTGTTGTTTGATATAAAGGTGCGCTGTTATCTATATCAGTCTGTATTTCCTGTTCGTAAGTCGTCCATGTTCCATCCAGCGGATCAGATGATGCTCTGCGATATCCAAGCAAACTAACATCAGTATTGGGAATGAGTTTTTTATTTTCATCCACACTAAAACCGCGTTTAGCCGTATAGATAATTTCATTATCCTCAACAAAACTATACCATTTGTGAAGCTCCTTTGGATTTAATGCAATTGGCAAAGGCATATCAAATACAACATTATCATTTAATATTTCCTCATATAGCTGATCGTGTGTTTTATCCCCATAACTGGCCGTCGAAGTATCCGGAATACTCTCATTAAAGGATATGAGATAACGGTAGCTTGAATCATCATCATTCTTAAAGGTAATAATAAAATAACTTCTCAAAAGCCCTTGATGATTCTGAGTGCAAAAAAAGTCATATTCACCGCCGTTAATACTGACAGCCGTCGCCAAGCTGGAATATCCATAATTCCGGCTGTTTTGTGGCGCCATTTTATTGAACCAGGTTTCTTGATAGCTTTTATTATTAAACGATGTTGAACTACCATCTACAATGGAATAATTGATTTTATTGGCGGCCACATCAAGCGTTACGCCATCAACTATCCAGGGTTTAACAATCACACTATTTAGCAACAAGCCTAAGTCTTCATTAATGCTGGGGATCGGTAAAGTAACTGGTATCACATTGATAACATGATAAAAGGTTTGGTTGTTTTCCGTATACTGTTTAACAGAACGAACAAAGGTAGATTTCAGTGTTTTATCTATATCACGGGTA
>SPJK01008748.1_pt1 | contig 18849 bp, 18 predicted proteins | sample 3741771 | NCBI WGS metagenome assembly SPJK01 (sample SAMN10925997, study PRJNA522277) | cold seep metagenome | isolation source: Elba SIP-enriched marine methane seep metagenome, extraction at timepoint T2 | place: Italy: coast of Elba, Mediterranean Sea
GTTGCGCTTGCTTTTGGTCTTGGCGGCCGCGAGGCAGCTGGTAAGCAATTAGAGTACTGGTTTAGTAAAATACGTGATGGCGGTAAATAATTACTGATCGTAATATCCAAAAGCCCTGCAAAAGCAGGGCTTTTTTATTGCCAGTAGATTGAATGCGCGTAAAATGTGTGCATGTCAGAAGATAGCCAACCCAAAACCTTGTCGCTCAAAAAATCTGCTGATAAGTCAGCGGTGTCAAAGAGCAACTCCACACACAAAAAACCGCTCCGCAGAGGTAAAACTAGCTTGCGTGACCGCAGCAAAGTACCAGAACAATACCGAGAAAAACTGGAACCTGCAGCCATTACAGAAGTGTCAGAACAAAAAACACCCTCCCAAACAAACGAACAACACAGCGGTTCTAGCCGCCAAAATTCAGTGAGGTCACAACAACGACAAGCACCAACTCGTGGCGGAAAACGCCGCGACGGCTTTGACCCAGATCGCAAACCCACCCAGCGCCAAAGCACACAGGCTGTACAACAAGATGTGAATCCAAGACTTTCTAAAGTGATGGCTGACCGCGGGATATGTTCACGCCGCGAAGCCGATGCCTGGATCGAAAATGGCTGGGTAGAAGTCAATGGAAAAGTCATCGACGTGCTCGGGACGCGTGTCTCACGCGATGCAGAAATTACCGTCAATCAACAAGCACAGAATGCGCAAGCGGAGTCTGTTACTTTTTTGCTGCACAAACCAATCGGCTATGTCAGTGGACAACCAGAAGATGGTTATGAACCAGCAGTTGCACTCATCAACGCTGAAAATGAATGGGATAATGCTCAGCTGCCCGAAAACCTTAAGCCCAAATTTCGCAAACAGATGTTAAGAGGTCTAGCACCTGCTGGTCGCTTAGACATCGACTCCACTGGCTTGTTAGTCATGACACAAGATGGTCGTGTTGCGCGCAAACTGATTGGAGAAAATTCTAGCGTCGAAAAAGAATATCTCGTCCGCGTAGAAGGCCAAATTGATCCCAATGGAATAAAACTATTAAACTTTGGCCTGAGTCTAGATGATCAGCCACTGAAACGCGCAAAAGTCAGCTGGCAAAACGAAGAGCAGTTACGTTTTGTATTAAAAGAAGGTAAAAAGCGCCAGATCCGCCGTATGTGTGAGCTAGTCGGTCTAAAAGTCGTCGGTCTTAAACGTATCCGTATTGGGCAAATCCCATTAAGTAAGCTCCCTGTTGGTCAGTGGCGCTTTCTTGGCCAGAATGAGCGTTTTTAAATGCGCTTGTCATCTCAACGCAACTTCAATTTGTTAATTTTCAATAGGTATATCAAGCGATCTCATGTGGTGTGTAATAATAAAGCATGTGTTGAATCAATGTCTTGCGATAGTGTTTCACCGCAATATTATGATTAATAAAAAGGAAATCTCATGGGATTATTAGACGGCATTGCAGGTGCAGTAGTCAGCAATATGTTAAAGGGCGATCAGCAGGGCGGACTAGCCAATATCGCCATGGAAGTATTAAATCAAAAAGGTGGCTTGGGTGGTATTTTAGAAATGTTCCAACAAAATGGCTTGGCTGATCAAGCCGCGTCATGGGTAGGCAAAGGAGATAACTTACCATTGTCAGTAGACCAATTATCTAACGTGTTTGGCGATGGCATGCTGGCTGACCTAGCTAGTAAAGCAGGGGTAACATCAGATACCTTGTCAGGCCAATTAGCAGACAAACTGCCTGGATTGATTGACCAACTGACTCCAGACGGAGAAGTAAACGATAATTCGGCTGATCTTCTTGGTACTGTGCTTGGCATGCTCAAGTAAACTAACAATAAATTACCGCAAAAGGGCGAGTGATCGCCCTTTTTTTATTTGTTCACTTAACACTTTTATTACATCACTATGGATCTACTTTTACTCTTCAAAGCATTTATTCTCGGTCTAATTGAGGGCGCAACAGAGTTTCTGCCCATTAGCAGTACTGGTCACTTAATCATTGTTGAACATCTTTTGGACTATACCAATGAAGAGAGCAAGGTGTTTACAATTGTGATTCAGCTTGGCGCTATTTTAGCAATTTGTTGGGAATATCGTGAAAAACTGCTGACGGTGGCTAAAGGTACATTTAATGACAGTAGCAGCCAACATTTTATTATGAATATCGCTGGCGGTTTTGTTCCAGCAGCCTTCCTTGGTTTATTGTTTCATAGCAAAATCAAGGAGTTTTTGTTTTCGCCAATTACTGTTGCCAGTGCCTTGATTATTGGTGGCCTGATTATCTTATATGTTGAAAGCCGTGAATATAAACCCACCACGCACTCCTCGGATGACATGACAATCTGGCAAGCGCTAAAAGTTGGCTGTGCACAGTCTTTAGCACTCATTCCTGGTGTATCGCGCTCAGGTGCTACCATTCTTGGTGGCATGATTTTTGGCCTTTCACGCAAGGTCGCTACTGAATTTTCATTTTTTGTTGCCGTGCCAATTATGTTTGCCGCGACATTTTATGACCTATACAAAAGCCGCGACATCTTATCTATGGACGGCATGGGTATTATTGCTATCGGCTTTGTGAGCGCCTTTTTAGCAGCCATGGTCGCGATCAAATTCTTACTCAGATACGTTGCAAGCCATGACTTTAAAGCATTCGCCTATTACCGTATTGGTTTAGGCTTACTAGTGCTTTGGTATTTCTTAGGCTAAACAGCCACTTTGCATTAACCTGACTGCCACGGCATCTCAATGGCTGTGGCAACAACCATACTTTCTACACCCACAGCTTGTGAGATTCACTTTTTTTACGTTTATCTACTTGACTACACTGCCAGAGCAATTGAAAAGTGCTACACTTTTATTCATTAATTGCTCTTAAAGACAGAGGTTTAAACCAAGATCATGAAACTGTTGAAAACCATTCTTTATGTCATTATTGCCATCCTCGTGGTGCTCATTGCAGCAATTGCTTACATTGCCAGCACCTTTAACCCCAATGACTATAAGCAGGAAGTCATTGACCTCGTCAAGAAAGAAAAGCAACGTGATCTCAAACTAGATGGCGATATCAGCCTAACCTTTTGGCCAAAAGTAGGTGCCAATCTTGGAAAAATTGCCATCAGCGAGCAAAACTCATCAGATTTGTTTGCCTCTGTCGAGAGCGCAAAAGTTGCCTTATCTGTAATGCCATTACTGAAAAAACAACTCGTTGTCGACACGGTTTATATTGATGGTGCAACCGCCAACATCATCAAGCGCGCAGATGGTTCAACCAACTATGATGATTTGGCTGGTAAAAGTGACCAATCTGATGATATTAAAGACGATGAAGCCGCCAACGACTCTAAAGCCATTCAGTTCAATGTACAGGGAATAAACATCACTAACTCTGCAGTGAACTACATTGATGAAACCGCCAATGCACGCTACACCATCAAAGACTTTAATATGACTTCTGGCCACATCGCCTTGGCTGAGCCTGTAGACATTGCAACGGATTTTCATATTGAGGCTAACCAACCTGCGCTGAATGCCAAAGTAAACGTCAAAGGTAACTTTACCGCCGATCCAGAAACCCAGCATTATGTTGCTAAAAATTTAGATGCTGCCATCGCAGGGCGTGTAGCCACCTTAAAAGACGCCGATATTCAAGCCAACGGCAGCGTTGACGCTACATTAAGCACTATGAATATTCTAGTAGACGGATTAACCCTGAACGCCAAAGGAAAAATGGATGGTGCTGATCTCGTTGTTGAAGTGAATGCACCGGCCTTGGAGGTACTTGAAGAAGAAGTTAGCAGTGATGAAATCACACTGGCACTGCAACAAGCTAAAGCCAGCGACCAAATGAATGCCAATCTGGTCATTGCCAATATGAAAGGTTCTCCGTCAGCTGTCACTAGCAGCGGTATCAGTGGTGAATTCACGGCGTCACAAGGTGCTCGCAAGGTTGCAGGTAAATTCAACTCACCTTTTAAAGGCAACATCAAAGACTTGATTTTTGATTTACCCAAACTAGCGGGTAACCTCGACATTAAAGACCCTACATTACCGAATGGGGGCGTTAAAGGTAACTTTAATATTGGCTTGCATACCGACGTGGGGCAAGAGAACGTCAAAACTGATTTTGCGCTCGACACAGATATCACACATCTAAAAGGTAATGCAGCAGTCAATGGTTTTAAAACACCCAAAATTAAGTTTGACCTGAATGCAGGTACCTTAAATCTAAATGAGCTCATTGGCAGCCAGCCATCAACAGCTACCGCACCAGCACCCGCAGAACAATCGACTGATGCAAGTGCGCAACCTGATTTAAGCGCTTTAAAAACCTTATTCCTAGATGGTCATGTCAAAATCGACTCATTGCTGTATGACAAACATAAACTATCAGGTTTGAATATTGGTATTCTTGCAGATGGCAAGCAACTGAAATTGTCTGACATTAATGTCAAACTCAACGACAGCAAAATAAAAGGTAACTTCAGTATCAGCCAATTTGATAAGCCGCGATATAGCTTTTTAATTGATATTGACCAATTAAATATGGACCAATATTTGCCACCTGCAGAAGCTTCCGATGGTGATAGTAAATCTGACGCACGCACAGGAGGTAGCGAAGATACACCGATTGATTTAGGTCCTCTAAAATCACTCAATGCCAACGGTAGTCTGCGTATAGGCAAGTTTCAGTACGGCAAAACCAAGGCTAACAATATTCGCATCGACCTTAAATCAAAAGACGGCGTAACGAACATCTCACCATTGTCAGCGAGCTTATACGATGGCAGTATGAGTGGCGCTGTGAAAATCGATGCACGTAGCACACCTAGTTTTGCTATTAATCAGAAGCTAAAAAGTATTAGCATCGGCCCGTTGCTTAATGATGCGATTCACAATGATATGTTAAGCGGCACAGGCACACTAAACCTGAACGTGACGACCAAAGGCAACTCTGTGAACCAGCTACGCAAAGCGCTAAATGGTAAGGCTGCAATGAACCTGGTGGATGGCGCAATTAAGGGTGTGGACATTGCAGGTTCTATTCGTAAATTTAAAGCCAAAACCAATTTTTTGCGTGGCAAAGCAGCTCCCGAAGCTGCTGACGAAACAAAGAAAACTGATTTTAGCGCCTTGTCTGCCAGCTTTAATATCAAAGATGGTGTCGCTCATAACAATGACTTGAGCATGAAAGCACCGATCTTTCGCCTCGGCAAAGGAGATAGCAAAGGCACCATTGACATTGGCAATGAGACCATTGATTACTTAGCTAAACCAACCATCGTTGAAACCAGCAAAGGGCAGGGTGGTAAAGACATTGCCGACCTTGCAGGGGTAAGCTTTCCTGTGAAGATCACTGGCACATTTTCTGAGCCGAAATACAAACTCGACTTTGCAGCAGTAGCTAAACAAGCCGCTCAATCCAAGCTGATTGAAAAAGCTGCTGGCGATAAAGCTGGTGCTGTCAAAGACGTGTTAAATGGTGATTTAAAAGCCGATACACTCAAAGGCTTATTAGGCGGAAAATCTAAAAAATCTGCCGACGGTGAGACCGAAAAAGAAGATGCCCCCAAGGCTGAAAAAGCACTGAAAAAGCTGCTGAACTTCTAAGCTCAGTATTGTCAGGCTATACAACATTACCTGCTAATTTACCTGTACCAGAAGATGATGGTGCAGGCGATCACTTGCCTTGTTACTGCTACTAGATATCCTGCTGGAAAGCACCAGCCAACAAGACGTTAATTTATCTAAGGTAGCAGGGTGGCAAGTCATCTGTTGTTATCCCATGATAGCCAGACCAGATATGCCACTGCCTGACGAATGGAACCTGATCCCTGGCGCACGTGGCTGCACACCACAAGCTTGTTCGATTCGTGATGAATATACTGCACTGACTAATCTAGGCGTAACTGTCTTTGGCTTAAGTACGCAAACCAGCGACTACCAACAAGAAGCAGTCTGTCGCCTAAATTTACCCTATCCTTTACTCAGTGACCATCAATATCACTTCATTGACGCATTAAAACTGCCAACCTTCACATGGCAAAATCAGCGCTTGAATAAACGTTTAACCATCATCGTACTGGATGGTAAGATTCAGCATATTTTTTATCCTGTCTTTCCACCCGATACGCATATTCACCAAGTGATTCAATGGTTAAATACTCATGTCTGATTTTGCTACCCGTCTGATCGTTTGGCAAAGGCGCCATGGCAGACACGACTTGCCTTGGCAAAACACACAAGACCCTTACCGCATCTGGGTCTCAGAAATCATGCTGCAACAAACGCAGGTAACTGCAGTGATTGGGTATTATGCCAACTTTATGGCACGCTTTCCCGCCATCGCTTCTCTGGCAGCAGCAACCCAAGAAGAAGTACTACAATATTGGAGTGGGCTGGGTTATTACGCGCGCGGTCGCAATCTGCACAAAGCCGCGCAAACCATTGTCAATGACTTTGATGGCGTATTCCCTCAAGACTTTGAAACAGTACAAACACTGTCTGGTATTGGCCGCTCAACTGCCGCAGCCATTGTCAGCTTTGCCTTTGGACAGTCGCAAACCATTCTGGATGGTAATGTCAAACGCGTGCTTACTCGCCATTTTGACATTGAAGGCTGGCCAAACGCACCCAAAGTGAACAAACAACTTTGGACACTGGCAGAATCACTAGTGCCAAAAAACAGTATGATCCCTTATACCCAAGGCTTAATGGACTTAGGCGCAACGGTTTGTACCCGCAGCAAGCCGAAATGTAGTCAATGCCCACTGCAAAACAGCTGCCAAGCTTTGGCTCTCAATAAAAGTCAAAGCTTGCCAACCCCCAAACCCAAAAAAGCCACACCTCAAAAATTCACTACGATGTTGATCATTTACGATGGTAATCGTGTGCTGTTACAAAAGCGCCCGCAATCCGGAATATGGGCTGGATTATGGAGTCTGCCAGAAATCGGCATGGACGAGATTGCCAGCAAAGCAGTGAGTGCTACATTTGAGTTATACGCTGAACCCGATGAGCCGTTAGCAGTTGTGAAACATGTGTTTACCCACTACAAATTAGACATCACCCCACAACCCCTGGCATTAATATCCTCTCCTCAATCATCCACTTCAATGTTGCAGTGGATGAACATTGACACTGCGATTGATGCAGCTCTACCCACTCCTGTACGCAAGATACTGATTAGCTTTCAGCAGGATTTAAACAAATAATGTGGCAGTCGGTATTGCTGCGCACACATGTAGTGCGGAACTGTTTACAATAGTACTCAAACACTGATTGACGGAGCATGACATGAAAACATCATTAGCCACATCACTCTTAGCCAGTCTATTATTGTCCAGCATCACAAGTGTCGCAGGCCCCAACGGCATGGACATGGAAAAAATGATGCAGCAAGCAGAAGCTGCACAGGCCTGTTTCGAAAATATTGATGAATCCCAACTGATGGCGCTTGAAAAGCAAGGACGCAAAATGGAGCAAGAAATCAATGCACTGTGTAAAGCTGGTAAGGCATCAGTAGCGACAAGCAAAGCGATCAAATACAGTCTTAAAATGCAACAAGACCCAAGCTTTAAGCAGATTCAACAATGTGCAAAATATATGGATGGCATGATGCCAGTGCCCAAACCATACATGCCAATTGAGGAAGGCGAATCAGAAAAATCAACCAGTGTTTGTAACTAGAGCCTGCTGATGACCTTAGTGAACGTCAATCACTTCTGCAAAGGCTTGTGACTCCTCGATGGAGAGCTCAATATCTTCAATCATAGTGTCCATGTGGTTACCAGCGGACTCCACTTCTTGCTGAAAGCCCTCCATGGCTGCAACACTGCGGTTGTGTTTTAAATACAGCTGGTTGTCGTGCAACAGACTTAATAATGGCTCAACACTTTGATATGATTTTTTCATTGCCGTGTGTAATGCCTGATACTGCTGTTTAGTTTTTTTGAGGTTTTCGGCACTCTTAGTGCGTAAGTTTTTATTGTCGTATTGGCGCAACTCTCTACGCCACTCGATGAATAAACCTTTGGCTAAACGATCAACTGCTTTCATCTGTTTTTTTAGGCTTTTCGCCACATCGTCACTTTGTGCGTACGTTTCTGTCAAGGCGTCAATTTGTGCATTCAACTCAGTGGCATCATCGCTCATACCAGACAACACATCATAAGCATCCAACAAATATTGCTTAGTTTCTTCTTGTAGCGCTACGGTTTCCTGTAAACGCTCTAGCAATAAATCATGCTTGTTTTTTGCACCAACCTGCACTAAGGCATCATTTTTAACCGAATTAACCTTTTCCAAAGCGCTAGCCTGCATTTTGCTCAAGGTGCTACATGCACTCAGCACTAAACAAAGGCCAATTAAAAAAACTGTTTTAAACCTGATAATCACGAAATTTACCTTAATGAATAACTGTTATACCACTAGTAGTAACATAAAATATTACGGTCGGTTTTGCATGATCTTGATATCGTCACTCTGTTTTAATACACTCAATTTTTATAGCGTTTAAAGCAGCGTTAAGGCTCAAAAAAGTAAATGACATTAAACTTAAGTTCGCCATATACGATAATAACGTTACACTATTAACTCATTTGACCTAACTTAATGCTATGTTCGCTTATTTGTACAGAATGCATTCATTGACCACATCTCAACTACAACAAAAGGCTTGTTTTTTATTACTGCCTTTTTTACTAGTATCAACACTGACTAAAGCGAATACTGATCACGACCAGCAGTTAGACCCTGCAATAACACAAACCGCAAACCCTTTTTTTAACACGCAAAAAAACCGCTTAAAAAACCCAAACGCGGCGCTGGTTGAACTGGCATTTAAATTTGGAAAAAACCCAAGTGCCGAAAAATATCAGCAAGTTTATGCCGAGTATTGCCAAAAAGGCCGCGATGGCAATGCTAATGCTTTATTTGCACTTGGCTGGATGCATGAAACAGGTAAAGGCGGTGCCGCAAACAAAGCCATTGCTAAAAGCTTTTATTTAATGTCTGCGGATCGCAATAATCAGTTAGCCATGAATGCACTTGCCAAATTACCAGACACCGCTGACCAACAGTTCCCAATGTGTATGTTGCCAGATCCTAATGCCTATGCCGTGGAACGCGCTGATAGCCATAAACTACTGATAGCAAAGCTACATGCGGAACACAATGCGAAATTGCATGCAGAAGAAATTGCTCGGCAAACGGCACTAGCAGAAAAAGCCGCCAATACAGCCAGAGCCGAGCGCCTATTTAAACGCCAGCGCAAAATTTACCGTATGGTGAAACGTGTAGCGAGAAAATATCGCGTTGACCCTAAACTAGTAATGTCTTTTATTGCGATTGAATCTGGTTTTGATACCTATGCCACTTCGGTCAAAAACGCGCAGGGCTTGATGCAGTTGATGCCATTTACCGCAGAACGATTTGGCATCAGAGACTCTTATAACCCAAAAGAAAATATCAAGGGTGGGGTACGCTACTTACGCTGGTTATTGGCTTACTATCAAGGCAATGTCGAGCTGGTTGCTGCAGCTTATAACTCGGGCGAAAGAACCGTAGATCGCTATAAAGGTGTGCCGCCATACCGTGAGACACAAAACTATGTGAAAAAAATCGCCAAGCTTTATGGCAAAGAAACCCATCCTTATCGTAAGCGTTATGTTAAACCTTCACCGATTGCACAGTTTTTTAGTCGGCATTTGATGTGATCTCAGTAACAAAAAAAGCGACTTTATCAAGTCACTTTTTTTGTTACATCAGCCTGGATTATTGTTGATCCCAGCTGTCTTCCCACATGCAGTGTTTTACTTTTTGACGGTTTGCAATTAGCTCATCAATGCTTGGCTCATCATTCAATGCACGCTTAATTGCCAGCTTTGTTGCTTCATAGTTGTTTTTATACATGTCTGCTTTATCTAGATCTGGGTCAGTGGCAGCACCTGGATCAATCCATACCAAGCTAATAATACATAAGTCATTGACTTGATCTTTAGGGATAATGCCATCAATGACACAGTCCAGAATCGCGTCGGCTGTCGCTGCTTGAACAATACCACCAAAAAGGTCAATATTCGCTGCGTCTTTTAGTGTGACTTTGGGTACTGTCATACACACTGGGCGTACCATCTGGTTTAAATCACGCACAGCAAACATCGCTGTATGACCTTTGGTTTGTTGCATCAAATTTGCAAATGCCTGACCAACAGGCCCATCCACCGCACCAATTAAGATTTCTGGCATTGCTGCTGAAGTATCTTTGCCTTCTGTATATAGGGTTGCTTCACCCGCTTTAAACACGATTTTTGACATCTGTTTTCCTTAAGTTGTGTTAAATAAAAAAATGGTTGAATGATTTGCCACGCATTATACAAGCTATGCGTCCTGATTGACTAACTGCATATCGACATGAGGAATCCCTGCATCTGAGTAAGGCTCGCTGCTAACGACAAAACCAGCACGTCGATAAAACCCTATCGCATGCACTTGTGCTGAAAGCGAAATGTGCTGGATACCGTGTTGATGAAAGTACACGATTGCGGCATGTAATAATGCCGTGCCAACGCCTTGGCTGCGCCACGCTGCCAAAACCGCCATGCGGCCTATTTTGCCACTACTTAATATCGGTTGGTTCAACTCTGAACCAATGACTAAACGTACACAAGCAATAGGTTGAGCCTTGTGATCACAGGCTAATAAATGTATCGCTACTTTATCCTCTGTACCCCACTCAAGCGCCGGCGGCACATTTTGCTCGTTGATAAACACCAGCGTACGAATCTGCCTTAACGCCGCTTGATCTTGCAGGTATTGCCAATTGGCCAAACGAATATTGAATTTGTCGCTCATGATGTTGCGATAATACACGCTGAATTTGTTACACTAGCAGCTATCGATGATTACTGAATTTATTTTAAAGGTTTAATATGCAGAATATTCAAACAACAATAGCTCGCATCTTACTCGCCTCGGTGTTTTTAGGTCTGGTTTTACTCAAAGTCAGTGCAATTACTTCTACCCCGGATGGTTATCTTCAATACCAGATGACCCTAGGCCAGTTTGGTTTGCCAGGTATTTTTGCGCCACTATTAATCTTAATTCAATTAGTCGGCGGACTGGCACTACTCGTCGGCTTTAAAACAGCTTTATTTGCACGCATCCTGGCAGCACTAGCACTATTTTTTGCTATCGTCTTAAGTCAGGCATCTTATGACTTGTTATTTGTCTATCTTGGTATCGCAGGTGGCATGTTGCTCTTAAGTGTTTATCCAACAACACCTCTAAGTGTGGATAAATAAATCTAGCTTATATTAAAAAAGCGATTCTAAATGAATCGCTTTTTTGTGCCTATGCTAAATTACTCCCACTCTAACGCGGGATAAATCGTGTTGATATTGCGACGATTGGCAATATTAAATAACACCCAGTTGTCTTTTTCACTGGCACCGGCTTTATCCATGGCTTCTTCCATACTGCCATCATTGTTAATAATCTCGCGTACATCATTCAGCACAACCGTTAAATAACGCTTAGCATTATCCAGTGCCTGTTGCCAATTTTTTGTCGCTGGCCCATGTCCAGGTACAACTTGCTGCACATCATATGTTTTTAAGTGATCAATCGCTGCAATCAAGCCTTTGATATCACCCTCAATGACAGGAGTACGCTCAATAAACAAAAGGTCACCAGCAAATAGTGTTTTACTTTGTTGATCGATCACTGTTAAGTCTGTATCCGTATGCGCAACGTCATGCACTTGCATGGTTAGAACACGGTCACCTAAATTGATGTCCGTTGCGCCATCAATTGACAGTGTTGGTAAGACAACCACTGTGCCATTGGCATCCTCCCCTAAAAAGCGCTCGTTCAATCTAGTATAAGCTTCCTCACGCAAAGTCAACGCCTCAGCCAGCTTATGGTGGCCTACAAAGGTGACATCTTTTTCATCTTTAAAAGCAGCATTACCAAACACATGGTCTGGATGCACATGGGTGTTTATCACATATAAAATTGGTTTATCAGTCACTGATCGAATGGCCGCTTTTAACTGCTGCCCCACTTTTAGGCTGCCTCCAGTGTCAATCACAGCGACTCCATTGCTACCCACCACAAAACTGGTGTTGCAAATATCACCTTGATAACCATCATCAATATCTAGATGTTCACCATAGTGCACATAGATACCATTGCCTAATGATTCAATATAGTCTGATTGCGTCTGTTGCACTTGTTGTGAACAAGCGCCTAACAATAGCGTACAAATAACGAGCAAGCATCGCATCATCATGATTTTCCTTAAAGTTAAACAGGTTTTTTTCACCACCCTTAATGCAGGATACGCTAATATTAGACGGTGATACAATAAAACTCAGTAATAGTAGTCACATAATACAAAGGACAAAATAAGGATGAGGGACACCATCAAATATTCAAAAGTTGCAGTGCTACTGCACTGGTTAATTGCACTAGGCGTTTTTGCCATGTTAGCGCTTGGCTGGTTTATGTCAGACCTACCAAAAGATGCGCCTAAGCAGTCCAGTTATGACTTTTTAAACTTAGGTCTATATACTTGGGAATTAGCGAAAGAAGCCAGTCCACGTACTTTTTATTTTGGTCTGCACAAATCTATTGGGGTGACCTTATTAGCCTTGATCATCATCCGGTTACTATGGCGCATCACTCACAAAGCACCCGCAATGTTAGCTACCTATAAGCCTTGGGAGCGTAAACTAGCGACAGGTGCGCACCATACTTTGTACCTATTGATGCTTGTCATTCCTGTAAGCGGATTATTACAAGCCATTGCTAGCAAATATGGCGTGAAGTGGTTTGAGATTAAGATTTTACCCGGTTTGGACAACCCAGATATGCGCGAAGTGTTTCACGAAGTGCATGAAATTGCAGTTAGCTTAATCGTACTAGTCTTGATTTTACATATTGGGGGCGCACTCAAACATAAATTCATCGATAAAGATGACACGATGGAGCGAATGTCGCTTTAAAGGCTTCTACCTAAAGCCCGCTAAAGCGGGTTTTATTTTTTACTCATGAGTCAATCGTCCAAAGGAGGCTGCAATGGTTAAATGGATAATCGCAGGTATATTCGCGTTAAGCTTACTCATTGCTTGGCTGATTAATATGGACTACCTTTTTCCAAATGCCAATCAACTCCCCGATACGGGTAAAATGACAGCATTACAAACCACGATCAATAAATGCACTAATATCGCTGAAAAAGCAGCTGCACACCTAAAGGAAACGCTTGAATTTCAGCGCTTGGAAAAAATAGGTCGCCAAGCACGCGTGATGCGCTTATGTATGACTGATCACGGTTATCAACAGTCTAGCAAGTGGACTGCCTATGCAAAGCCATTGGCAAAAACAAAAGCCCAAACAGAAAATATATCCGTTGACGAGGCTTATGAAAACCTGCGCCGTGTGCATATGTTGCTACTGTCACCAGCATCAAAAGCACCCGCCTACTGGACGCCGCTAAAATAATCCCGCATCTAAGCAAACAAAGCAGTGCAAACTCTTTGTTTGATTTTGCCCTTGCTGGCTTATAATCCCCAGCAATGAAAAAGCTGTTATTCAATCATGACTATGCGTTCTTAAAGCTGATTGCTTTTCGCCTGCAAATGGTCCTAGCCTATCAAATGATCGCTGTCGCTGTTGGCTGGCACATCTATGAAATTACCCGTGACCCCTTATCTTTAGGCCTGATAGGCCTTTCTGAAGTCGTCACCTATTTCAGTTGTGCCTTATTCGCAGGACATGCGATCGACCATTATCTCTCGCGGCGCTTTTTTGCCACACTAGCTGCTGTGTTACTTGGCCTCAATGCAATGTTTTTAACTTTGTTATCTGCTGACATGCTGGAAAGCCTCTTGAGCGGAAAGCTCAGCTATTGGATTTATGCCTCAATTGCTTTTACTGGGATTGCGCGTGCCTTTATCGCACCCAGCTACAACACCTTGTTTGCATTGATTATTCCACGTAACAAGTTTGCCAAGGCTAGCGGCCTGGGTAGTGCGCTGTTTCAAGCCGGTCTTGTGCTTGGCCCTGCCATGGGTGGGTTATTAGTTGGCTATGCCAGCAAAACGATTACCTACGGCGTCGCTGCTGGATTATGTTTTGGAGCCGCAGCAACGATGTTGCTGCTCAAAGTCAAAGAACCTCCAAAAGTAGATGAGGCCTTGCATGTATTTAAAAGTATCGGTGAAGGCTTGCGCTTTGTGTTTAACAAACAAGTCATTCTAGCTGCATCAAGTCTGGATATGTTTGCCGTATTATTTGGTGGTGCAACGGCGTTATTGCCAGCGTTTATCCATGATATTTATCACCTGGGAGCGGAGAGCCTTGGTCTTCTAAGAGCATCTCCTGCAGTGGGCTCAATTTTGATTGGCTTATGGCTAGCCAGACATCCTATTAACCATCATGCAGGTAAATGGCTATTATCCACGGTTGCCTGCTTTGGCGTGTGTATGATCGGTTTCGGCTTAGCCAAAAGCTTTTATGCCGCCATGGCGATGTTGTTTTTGGCAGGTTTATTTGATGGCTTATCCATGGTGCTCAGACAAACCATTTTGCAATTGGCCACACCTGATCATATGCGTGGCAGAGTGTCTGCGATTAACGGCTTATTTATCGGCTCTTCTAACGAAATTGGTGCATTTGAATCAGGCGTTGCAGCAAAATTGTTAGGGCTGGTGCCATCTGTCATTTTTGGCGGGTGCATGACCTTGGCTGTTGTTGCCACAACTGCCAGATTTGCACCAAAGTTAAGAACACTCTCACTCAAAGAGCTACACTAAGTAATCCATTTTTTTACTCAGGATTAAATATTCTGACGCAGTGTCCGTTAACTCCATTGTAATTTAAATTAGGCTATACCTTTGGATTTTACTAGGCCTTGCTGATCTGTATTGGTTTTAATTGGATTCATTAAACATTAAGTTAGCGGTTACACTTTGCAAAAAATAACAAACAATACACATGAAATTTTAGATCACCTGATTGCTTTAACTGGTGAGCGCGACCTTGCGTCTTTGGAGCGCTTGCTGGCACGCTCATTATCAGAGTTTTTAGGCAATGATGTCGCCAAAGACGTGGTGAAGATCTTTCATGTACGCAACTTAAAAGATCAGATATTCACCACTATGCAAAGTAAACGCAGCATTGAAGGTGAAGACATTCCGCCTGCCTACAAAGACGCCTTAACCTACTGTTTTATTTCTGGTGATGACCATCTGTATATTGACCCAGACAATAATGAAGTCGCTTTGTATCCGCTGCACAACTCGCAGCACGAAGTCATGGCAGTGATTGCCTTACACACACTGATCAAAGATCCAGACATTAAAAAAGTGATTCGTCAGGTGATTCGGGTTTACCAAAACTACACTAGCCTGATTCGCGATAACGAACATGACACCTTAACAGGTTTACTGAATCGCAAGACTTTTGAATACCGTATGCAAAAAATGCTGACGGTCATGCACAAAACTAAACAGCGCCGCGATGACCAACTTAATAGTGCGTACTTTTTAGCCGTATTTGATATTGATCGCTTTAAGCGCATTAATGATGAATATGGGCATTTGATTGGTGATGAAGTCTTGTTAACCTTTTCTCAGCTGATGAAACGCTCATTCCGCGAAAAAGACATGTTATTCCGCTACGGTGGTGAAGAGTTCATCACTGTCTTTGAGTGTGCACAGGCACAAGATATCGACACCGTTTTAGAGCGATTTAGAAAAATGGTCGAAACACACCAGTTTCCAACCGTTAACAACATCACTGTCAGCATGGGTTACACACAAGTGCAACCATATGACATGACGCTACAGGTTGTAGGTCGTGCAGACCAAGCGCTATATCACGCCAAAGAAAATGGCCGTAATCAGATTCAAGAGTATGAAAAACTCTTGAAAGCAGGCATCTTGCACGAAGCAAAAAAAGAAAACGAGTTGGAATTATTCTAATCTCAGCTTAAACGCTTAAACAGTCCATCTTTTCCACGTTTAATATACCGTTTGATCCAGCAGTAAACGATTTTAAATGTCATTGATAGTGGCAATTTTTAACGTTATAGTATTATTGCTATTATAAGAATTAAATTCTAAGGTTTGGCTGGATGTCGGAAACAAAACCCATATTGCTCATTATCGATGATGACCCACTCATCACCGACACACTGCACTTTGTGTTGAATAAACACTTTGACGTACGTGTAGCAGAGTCGCTGAGCCAGACTGAAAGCTTATTAAGGCAGCTTGATCAAGATCCTGCATTGGCCTTAGTTGACTTAGGCCTGCCTCCGACACCGCATACGCCTGAAGAAGGTTTTAAGGTGGTTTCTAAACTTCTGGCACATTCGCCATCGATTAAAATCCATGTGCTTTCAGGACAAAATAACGACAGCAACATTAATCGCGCTTTATCCTTAGGGGCTCTGGACTTTATTGCCAAACCCTGTGATATCGACCAGCTGAAAGGCAAGCTGCTTTCTGCACTGGTTGTTCAGGACATTGAAGTCAACACACAACAACCTGAGCATGTATCGACAGATCGCTTGCTAGGTCAAAGCCTGCCAGTTCAGGCATTAAAAATGCAGATTCAGCAATTTGCTGACTCGCCATTTCCAGTGCTCATTGAAGGCGAATCAGGTGTTGGTAAAGAAAAAATCGCCAACCTGTTTCATACTGAAAGCACACGTCAAGATAAACCGTATTTATCCATTAACTGCGCTTCAATTTCGCCACAACTAGCAGAATCTATTTTATTTGGACACATTAAAGGCGCATTTACAGGTGCAGTCGCTACGCGTAGTGGCTATTTTGAAGATGCAGAAGACGGCACTTTATTTCTAGATGAAATTGGCGAGCTACCGCTAGATTTACAGTCAAAATTATTGCGTGTACTCGAAAACAATGAATTTCAACGTGTGGGCGAAACGCGTACGCGTAAGAGCCGCGCGCGCATTGTGGCAGCCACCAACCGTAATTTAAGGCTGGAAGTCAAAGAAGGCCGTTTTAGGGGTGACTTATACTATCGTTTGTCAGTGTTCTCAGTCAGCGCACCTCCCTTGAGAGAGTTGGGAGAAGACAAACACTTATTACGTAAATTCTTCACAGCCTTTTACGCCAAAGAAATTGGCCAGACGCCTTTTACACTGACTAGCGAAGCAGAGGATGCTTGGTTGAATTATCACTTTCCTGGCAACGTAAGAGAGCTGCGTAATATTGTCATTCGCCTGATTGCAAAATATGCAGGCAAAGCTGTAGAAACCAGTGAGCTACAGGCTGAATTTGACTTGAGCACACCTTTTGCAGAAGTCGAGCAGCTAGATATTAATGATCAACAAAGCCTCGAAGAGCATGCAAAAAATCACCTTAAGAGCCAGGTGAGTATAGCACTCGATAGTGTGCTCAAATCATGGGAGCGCGCCTATCTTAACGCTGCGATGGAAATTACCCACGGTAACTTGAGCCAAGCGTCGAAACTATTGGGCGTGAATCGCACGACACTGTATAGTCGTATGAACACCCTCGAAGAAGTCAAATCTTAATCCACTATGTATAACCCGCACTTTGGCCTTGAACAAGCGCCATTCAAAATCACGCCTAATACTGAGTTCTTTTTTCATGGTGGCAACCGTGGCGCAATCCTCGAAGCCTTAAGTTATGCCATCAAAGAAGGTGAGGGTATTATCAAAGTTGTCGGTGAAGTGGGTAGCGGCAAAACCATGATCTGCCGCATGTTGCAAAGCACCTTGCCTGAATCAATTGAAACAGTCTATTTGGCAATTCCTAGCGTTGCGCCTGAACATGTCCTAAAAGCCATCGCGTATGAACTTAATATGCGACTGCCAAAAGACGCAGACCGGTTAAAAATCTTGCAGCGCTTACAAAGCTATTTGCTCAAACGCCATGCCAAAGGACAACAAACTGTGCTGTTCGTTGAAGAAGCGCAGGCGATGCCGATCGCAACCCTAGAAGAAATTCGCTTGCTCTCTAATCTAGAAACGAACCAAGATAAACTACTGCAAATTGTTTTATTTGGTCAGCCTGAGCTAGATGAAAATCTCGAAGCCGAAAATATCCGTCAGTTGCGTGACCGTATCACGCATAGCTTTAATCTAGGACCATTCGAGGCAGATGAAATTGGCGAGTACTTAAGTTTTCGTCTGCGCGCAGCGGGCTATCATGGCCCAGAGCTGTTTACTACCAAAAGTATCAAAAAAATTGCCCGCGCCAGCGAAGGTCTGCTGCGCCGCGTCAATATTCTGGCAGACAAAAGCCTGTTATCAGCGTTTTCAGAAAATGCTTATCAAGTCCTCCCAAAACACGTCAACGCCGCGATACAGGACAGTGAATTTGCACCTAAATCCAACTCTCGAAAAGGCTTTTGGCTATTAGTCACCCTTGGAGCCTTACTACTAATCATTGCACTGGTATTTACCACAACGGCAAACAAACAGTCCGTACAGTCTGCATCTGGTACATTGAAACCTAAAGCACGCTCAATCGCAGAAATAGATAAAGAAGATGCAGTAAAACGACAAAAGCAGATTAAACCCAAAGCGCCACAAACTTACCAGTTAGCATCCCAGCTGGCCTATAGTAAAGCCATGCTTAAGCATATGATTGATCATCAGCACCATACGATTCAAATGTTGACAGCTAAAAACGATAAAGATGTTGACCGCGTCATGGTGGTGCTCGCAAAACAGCTGGAGTTACCCAGCTTGTTTTTGATCAAAAAACAAGCTCCGTCAAAGGCCACGATCATATTATATGGTGATTATGCCAATGCCTCGTCTGCTGCCACTGCATTAGCATTGTTGCCTAATGA
>SPJK01034128.1_pt1 | contig 18838 bp, 16 predicted proteins | sample 3741771 | NCBI WGS metagenome assembly SPJK01 (sample SAMN10925997, study PRJNA522277) | cold seep metagenome | isolation source: Elba SIP-enriched marine methane seep metagenome, extraction at timepoint T2 | place: Italy: coast of Elba, Mediterranean Sea
CCACCAACAGCTCATTTACTTCCTGCCCAAAGCTTTCCTCATAACCCAACTCCTTGGCATTTTCCAAGTCTTCCAGCGCTTGCTCCATTTCTCCTTGCAGGTGACTGATCTTCGCCCGGTTCTTATAAGCATAGCTGTAGCCTGGATTCAGATTGATCGAATGATTGACCATTTCCCAGCCGCGCTCCACTTCTCCTAGTTGTGCCAGTACCCATCCCAGGTGATTGTAGGCGCGTGGGTTGTCGCCATGTTCCAAGGCTTTTTCGAGGTAGCCTCGGGCTTCTTCCAATTGTCCCATCCGGGAATGGGCATAGCCCGTATTATTCAACGCGATGGAATATTCGACATCATCGAGGCCTTCCAAGGCCAGTGCTTGACGATTAACCGCTACGGCCTCTTCCATCCGCCCTAACTTGAGCATGGTAGAAGCCTTAGTGAGCAACACACTTAGCTCATCCGGAGACAACTCCAACACCTGATCACAAAGCTTAAGCACCTCCTCTGAACGGCCCAGCGACTGCTCGACGTACAGTAGATTATTGAGCACTTGCAGGTTTTCCGGAAATTGTTCCGCCAGGGTCTGTAGCTCGGTTTGAGCCGCCTGAATTTCACCATAATTGATTAATGTAGAGGCCTTTACCAAGCGAGGCTGTAAGGCCTCCGGGTATTCCGAAATGGCCTGATCAAGGGTAGCCATACCGTTTGTGGCTTGCCCTTCGTAGATTTCGGCTAGCGCCTTCTGGACATAGATCGTTTGACGGTGTTCATAATCCGGTATTTGCAAGAGTTTCTCTGCATTGCGAATTACGCGGCCATAGTTGCCAATTTCAAATTGCTCGCGCAGGTACTGATAGATTTCTTCAGGAGAATTCATGGATTGATCTTCTTGGAGACAAGTGAACTTGCAAGATAAAAAAGAATGTGTTCCACGGACTTCAGTCCGTCAAAAACATCAGGTTCATAGTCAAATCCCAAGCAAAACGTACCTTTAAGTCAACCCCACGCCACACACGCCATATCATGATCAAGAACACCCTTACCTTCGCCATGGCGAGCGTAGCTGCTATGTCAGTACTCCACGCAACGCCCAACCCACTTAATGACGACCGACCGGTGGCTACGGCTATCGCGATTGAAGAACGCCCAGCCATGGATGGCGACGTTTTGAACGACCCCGTCTGGCAAGCAATCGAGCCTTTCGGCGAGTTCTCGCAAGCTCAACCGAATTTCGGTGAGTCTGCCTCCGAACGAACGGAAGTTCGCATCGCCTATACCGAGGATATCTTCTACCTCTCCGTGATCTGCTACGATGCCGAGCCCGATGCCCTGGTGGTGACCGACGCCCGGCGCGATGCCTCCCTCGACGGAACCGATGCCTTTCTCTTCATCATCGATACCTACAAGGACAACCAGAACGGCTTCGTTTTCGGTACCAACGCGCTTGGTGTAGAATACGATGCACAGGTCGACAATGAGGGCCAGGGCAATTTCAATGTCAATCGGCAGCAAGGAGGCACCATCGGTGGCTTCAATATCAACTGGGACGGCTCCTGGGTCGTCAAAACCCAAGTCGCCGATTTTGGCTGGAGCGCAGAGTTCGAAATCCCGCTCAGTACTATCCGCTTCCAACCTGGCAAAGACTGGGGCATCAATTTCCGCCGTAATATTCGCAAGACCAATGAAATTGCCTACTGGGCACCCCTGCCTATCGGCCTCGACCTCAACCGCCTCTCACTTGCGGGCACACTCACCGGACTAGACCTCAAGAACCCCGGCAACCTGAAACTGATCCCCTACGTGCTCGGGCAGGTGGCCAAAGACAATACCGTCGAAAACCCGGAAAACGAATTCAGCGGCGCCGTCGGCGGTGATATCAAGTACAGCATAACCCCAAGCCTGACACTCGACTTGACCTACAATACCGACTTCGCACAGGTAGAGGTCGACGACCAACAGGTAAACTTGGATCGCTTCAACCTTTTCTTCCCAGAAAAGCGGCCCTTCTTCCTGGAAAATGCGGGGCAGTTCTCCGTGGGTAGCCCTGGCGAAGTAGATCTGTTTTTCAGTCGCCGTATCGGCATTGGGGAGGGCGGAGTGCAAACGCCCATTATTGGCGGCGCTCGCCTGTCGGGCAAACTCAACCGGACCAATATCGGCCTCTTATCGATGTTCACCGAAGCGGTAGACGAAGAGAACATCCAAGGCAACAACTTCTCCGTCGCTCGTGTCAATCACGAATTCCAGGGGCGCTCGGCGCTGGGGGCGGCCTTCATCCATCGCTCCGGTCTGGATTCAGAAGTAGACGATTTCAACAACACTTATGCTATTGACGGCAAATTAGGCCTCGGTCAACGCGCTCGAATGAATGGCTTCCTCGCCCGCACCGACGGGCCAGGAGAAGGTGCAGGTGAACACGCCTACAAGTTGGAGGCCCGCTACAATTGGGACAACTGGGAAATGCGCTTAGGTTATACGGAGGTCGGTGAAGGCTTCAACCCGGAAGTCGGCTTCCTCGGTCGGGAGGCTTTCCGGAAGCCAGAAGGGGTGGTTCTTTACCACTTACGCCCCAAGAACCCGAATTCTACCTTCCTGGAATTCCGGCCGCACATCTCCTATCGTAGCTACTGGGATTTCAACGGCTTCTTGCAAACCAGTTTCCTGCACATTGACAATCATTGGGAACACAAAAATGGACTCGAATACCATACTGGCGTTAACTTCCGTACGGAGGGCGTAGTCGATTCTTTCGAAATTTCGCAAGACGTCTTTGTGCCTGCCGGTAGTTATGATCATGTAGAGGCGCAGTTGGTATTTTTTACTAACCCGAGCAAGCCGGTTTCCATCAACCTTCGCTCCGTAATGGGTGGGGCCTTCGGTGGCAACCGCTACCTCAACAGCGCCACTCTTCGCTTGCGTTTTGGTGACCGTTTTAATTCCGAGATCACCTATTTGTACAATGTGTTCAACCTGCCTGGCGGGGAATTTACGGCCAATATTTTCCGAACCCGAGCAGCTTATTCCTTCACACCGACCATCTACCTGCAAGCCCTGGTGCAAAACAACAGTGTAACCGGCCTCTGGGCGGCCAACTTACGTTTTGGCTGGCTGCAACGCGCGAATACGGGACTGTTTGTGGTCTACAATCACAATGCGGATGAGTACGGCTTACGCAATCGCAGCTTCATCATCAAGTACACGCGGATGTTTGATTTGATGCGATAGGCTAAAGATTTACCAAGGGTGGTACAAATGCAATAGCCCCAAGACGGGGCTATTGCATTTGATCGTTTACTATCACTTCGATTTCTCTCCTGGCAAGACTAGTTATCCTGGTACTCATGGTCAGGCCGCCAGGGAAAAGGCCCCATAAACTCGTCCAGTAAAATCCTCCAGACATTCATAGAAAACCATTCCTCATACATTGCCCAATCTTGATATTTCGGTAGCTGTAAGGTCGAAGGGATCGAATAGGCATTCGTTCCTTTTTCGAACTCTGCATAAATGCCTGCCCGGATGTCTTGGATTAGCTCCAGGTTGGCAATCGCATCCTGCTTGTCCCCACCTTCTATTGCATTCGGGCTTTCATTATGCGAATAAACGGCCCGCTCAAAATCCATTTCAAGAATCTCCTGGATGGATCGTTCCCACTCTCTGATATTGAAATCCGGTACTACACTCATCAGTACTCGATTTGGCGTCACCAGATCGGCGATATAGGCCACTCTTTGTTCGGGAATAAGAAAAACCGTCATTCCTAAGCCATGATTCATCCCGAGGTAGTGTAATTCCACGGTAGTTTCGCCTAAGATGATATCTCTGCGGTTTCCACCCCAGCTTTCATCTGGCACCGCCATATCTCGCCCCGTATTGGCTTTCATCCATTCATAGGCCTCCACATGAGCGACCGTGGCTGCACCGGCATCCTTAAAGACTTGCCCGCCACTCGCATGGTCCCAATGGTTGTGACTATGGAGTAAGTACTTAATTGGTTGGTCTGTCACTGCCCGTATCGCCTCCACCATTCCTGCCGCATGGTGGCTATCGACGGATTCGATAGCGATCACCCCATCGGTGGTCACAATAAACATGGAATAGTACTCCGCAGCGCCTTGGTAGCTGTAAATACTTTCTCCAATCTTAGCGACGTTGTCGGGTAGTGTTTGAGCAGTTGCGTTTTTCAATGGCCCGAATACCGATACAGTGACAAGTACGGCCAGGCTAAGGCTTGATAAAAAGTTCATTTCTTTGCTTTTCTAATGATCGAATTCCCTACTTGGTAGGAATCTTATCAAGGCGCAAAATACCTTAGCCCTTAGGTCATTTCCATTCACCTATGTTAATGGCCACTAAGTTTGTAAGTTTTTTCTGATTCGGCTCAAGGACTGTGGTTTAATATTTAGGTAGGAAGCAATCAAATAATGTGGGATATCATCCAACAGAGATGGGACATGCCGAATCAACTCCAGGTATCTTTCCTCTGCACTTAAGCTATGCAGGTTAAAGACTTGATTCAAGGTTTCTATGTAAGCGTTCTGTATTCCAAGTCGGAAGTATTTTTCAAATACCGGGTATTCCGAAGTGATGAAATCAAATGTTTCATGATTCATCAAGAGTAGTTCAGTAGGATGGTAGGCTCTAATATTGAAGGTGGAAGGTTGACCCGAAAAAAAGCTATACAAATCTCCTAACCAAAGCCCTGCCCACCGGATTTGCAGGACATGTTGCTCACCCTCATCATCTAGTCGATAATTCACCATCAGGCCTTTATTGATAAAAGGCAGGTACCTGATAACCTGCCCTTCTTTGAGCAGGAATCCTTTCTTTTCCAATGATTTGGGAATAAGCCTAGGTTCCACGTCGAGGTATATCTCAACCGGCAAGTTGATATATTCTTTAAAGGACTGGTATAACAATGGATAGATCATGAGTATCGATGTCGCATTTAGAATGCCTGACATCGCTTTCGGCAAAGGCAAGCACTTCACCGGAAGTTACACTTTCTGTTCTGTTTGACGACCTACCTTAGTTCAAGTTCCTATACTCGCTAGGACTCATTCCTGTCTTGGCCTTAAACATCGTAGAAAAATGCTGCGTATACTCAAAGCCGAGTCCATAGGCAATTTGACCTACCGACTCCATTGAACTCAACAAGCGATTTTTAGCCTTATTCATTAGGTAGTCATCAATATGGGCTTTTGCATTTTTCCCCGTTTCCTTCTTCAGCAAATCGCTTAAATACTTAGGCGACATATTGAGTTCTTTTCCGCAATAACTAACCGATGGAATGCCTATGCTCAATTGATTTTCATTGGAGTAATAGGTGCGCAGGAGGCCCTCAAACCTGGTCAACACATCCTTATTTAAATTCTCACGTGTATAGAATTGGCGGTCGTAATATCGTGTGCAGTACTTTAATAACAATTCAATATTGGAAATAACTAGTGTCTGGCTATGGCGATCGATATTTTGCTGGTATTCCTTTTCAATTTTTGCCAGTACTTCTTCAAGCGACTTTTTTTCTTCATCGGAGAGATGCAGTGCTTCCGTTATATCATAGGAGAAAAAAGAGTAATCATCTATGCTCTTCGCCAAGGGCGATTTTCGCAACAAATCAGGGTGAAACAACAAGGCCCAGCCAGGATCCTCCGCAGTAGATTGATGACCATCATAACTCACCACTTGCCCGGGCTTGATAAATAGCATGGACCCTTCCTGGAAGTCGTATGAATTGCGACCATACTTCATGCTGCCATCCGTTTCGTTCTTTTGGGTAATGCAGTACATGCCAAAAGAACAACGAATGTGGTGATATTCGGGCTTGATCTGAGCATTCTTGAAGCGGATGACCGAAACCAAAGGGTGTTGGGGCTTTGGTAGTCCAAAGACGTCATGCATATCCGAAATACTCTCAATGTGGAATACTTCCTTCATCTTATTCAAGTCGTTGAGAATAAACATACTACTTTATTGATACAAGCCCTCTATCACAAATGATTGTGCAGTCATTTTTTCTGATACCTCCCATAGCTTGGTCGCGATATCTTCCCGCCGGGAATAATCACTACGCTTCGCTATACCAACCTTGCCTCTAAATTCCATGAAGCCCTGCGGCCCAAAGTATTCGCCGCCCCTTACTTCAGGGCTCAATGCCGCAAAAAGAGTAGGTTTTGCCGCGCTGGCATTGGAGTGTAGAATGAATGGCGATAGAATTTTGAAGGTATAATACATCACCCAGGACATCTCGTCAAAGAGCCCTGAATCTGACCCTCCTGGATGCACCGCCAAAGCCACAATTTTGCGACCCGCCTTGCCTAATCTTCGGTTTAATTCGTCGGCAAACAGAAGGTTCGCTAGTTTGGATTGGCCATAGGCCGCACCGGCATCACTAGCCGTTTCACAATTCAAATCGTCAAAATAGATCTCTGCGTTTAAATGCGCCAGGCTACTCAAGGCAACAATGCGAGACGCGCTGTCATCAGGCATTAATTCCAGCAATAAATTGGTCAATAAGAAATGCCCTAAATGATTGGTAGCAAACTGCAATTCTATCCCTGCTTTATTCTTTTTGCCAGAATAAACCAGTACACCAGCATTATTGATCAGCACATCCAAGCGATCATAGCGTTGCTTGAAGCTTTGGGCAAAAGCGCCGACACTATCCAAATCACTCAGGTCCACTTGGAGAATCTCCAAGTCGGCAGCAGGCCACTTTCCCAAGATATTGGCTTTGGCTTGCTGTGCTTTCGCTAGGTTGCGGCAGGCCATCACTACCTTAAAGCCATATTTCGCCATAGCCAAGGTGGTTTCAAAACCAATTCCATTGTTGGCACCTGTTACGATGGCAACTCTGCCCTGCTGTGCTGCGATATCTTTCAGCTTAAAGTCCATAATGGGTAATTATATTCGCCGGGAGGATGGAGAGAATTCGCCCGTTTCATTAGTCAAAAAACCAATCAATACAGTTGGCCTTCACTACTTAAATCGACGTTCAGTCTCTTCTTTCAGCTTCCGATTAAAGGCTTGATACCCCCTTGCATACATTTTCGATAGGTTGCCTCCCATCAACCAGGTCATCCCTTTCATAATCTCGTCCGATTGGATAAATCTGCTGCCTCCATCAGTTGTAGGTTCTACCTTGAAATGATGGTTGTCCCGGATGCCGCCGGGGCCTTTTTCTGCCCAGTAAAACTCCTTGCCCGCAACTACTGAAATAGTATGTTCGATGCTCGTGTATTTTTCCTTTTCAGGATCCAGTTGAAAATCGACGGTGATCTTTTCACCATTCTTTATTTCCCCTTGGATACCGACTAGAAAAGCAGCCCAATCCTTGTAGGAAGCGGTATCCGTTAACACCGACCAAACCTGCTCAGGGCTCGCATCAATAATAATGTCGGTATAGATCGTACGGTGGGAAGCACTGATTTTTTCCACCTTCACCTGTTCATTTAAATTTGCCATAGTTCTTGTCAGTTTTTACATTAAGATTCCATTCTTAGCGCTTACCGGAGGTGGCAGCTCTTTCTCTCCCAACATTTCTCTGAGATCAATTTCAATGACTCTGCACAACGAAAGCATGGGGATGTCATTTGGCATTCCTTGGAAAGGGTTTTCGGAATAATCCTATTTTAATTCAGTTCATTAGGTGAGCTGTTCGATAATGGCCTTATTCTCCAGTATCTCACTTGCTGCGCCATGGAGCCCAACCTGAAACATAGCAGCTGCTAATTCGGTGGATTTTATGCTGCTATTACTTCCACCCAGCCTGATCAAGGGGTAAAGCAATCGCATTGCCCGGTACATGATATTGGGCTCCTTGCGAGGAGTTACAGGGTAAATGTAGCCCGGCCTAAAGGCGTAGAAATCTAGGTCTAATGCAGAAATTTGGTTTTCAGCTATGCCTTTATAGCGGGCAAAAGAAGCACTGCTTTTCTCACTGCGGTCGGCACCTGCACCACTCAAAAAGCATAAGGCAGCGTTCGGGCTATTGGCCTTCAGAGCATGCGCGAATGCGGTCGCATAGTCAATGGTAATTGCTCGGAATGTATCATCAGAAACCTGCCCGGTGTACACTCCTATACAGAAAAAGGCCATGTCAATATTTCGAAACAAATCAGCCCGGCTGGAATAGTCTGCGAAGTCAGCTACTACCACCTCTTCCAATTTGGCATGATCGGCCGTTGATTCGCTACGTACCAACGAAGTGACCAACGCAATGTCTACAGAGGAAAGACAACGTTCTAAAACTAAACTACCGACCATACCCGATGCCCCGGCGATAATCACATTTTTCATTTGTTGCTGATTAAGATCATAGCCAAATAAGACGCCATTGCCTAGCCTTAATATTATTGGCTCTGCCACAAAGCTACGAGGCAGTAGGTGCGGGCTTGTGTATATTTTTCCGAAGCTTGTATAGATATTCCAGTTTTCTGGCAGCATTCGCCCAAGAAACTGGATAGGAAGAGGATAGAAAATAATTTATAGGTCTTTGTAGGTTTCAGCAAACGCGAAAAACCCTCCAAACTGGCCTGCAGCTTGGAGGGCTTCCTTTTCATACTTTCTCGATCACTCACTCCGCCCAACGCTCAAAGGTGTTGTTATCGTCCTCTCCTTGCATCAAAATCACTTGCCCGGATTCGTCACGGGTGAAGAAGAGCATATCATAGCCGTCTTCGCGAACGAAAACATCGTCACCTCGTGCTAGGTAGCGCTGCTCATCCATGATCAACGCACCGTCTTTTACACTAATGCCTCTGCTCCAACCTGGGCCCCAAGCGCCCTCTTCAAAATCGGTCTCCTCGCAAGTATGGCAGAATACGGGATAAAAATATTCGCCGGCATAGTCCGATAAATCCGCACTGGGCGATTCCGGGACAGGATGAGGATTTTCCCGCTTGGGTACCTCAAGATGATCGAGGATCGCATTGATGATCATCCGTTCAATGGTAATCCGGCCACCACCAGCTTCCGGATTGCGATTGATGGCAATGAAAATGCCGAAACCATACGCTGGAAGAAGCCGAAACTGAGTGCTGTAGCCGTACATATCACCTCCGTGCGCAATGGAACGGATAGCGTAAGCCTCCTCATCTCGCCCATAGTAGAATCCTTCGTGCAAGCCGTGCGTGGTCCCTACGAATTCCGGATGCGGTCGATACTCCGGGCCAAGCACGCGCTCTAAAGTAGTTCTGGTGAACAGGCGACCATGACTATTCGACCCATCACCTGTCAATGCTTCCAGTAAGCGAGCCATATCGGAAGCCGTGGCATCAATGGAGGAGGCTGGAGTGGTGGAATACAACTCGTAAGGCACCACCTGATAGCTTCCATTGTTGAATCCATGCCCACTCGCCATGTGTGGGTCATTGTCGAGAATGCGGTCGACTCCGCTATTCGTCATACCCATCGGAGCGAAGAGTACTTCTTGCATCGCTTCGCGATATGGCTTTCCTACTACCCGTTCGATAATGGCACCGGCCAGGGAGGTACCATAGGTATCGTAGATATACAATTGCCCCGCAGGCGCCCGCCGGATCAAATGCTCCTTCAGAAAATCTTCCAAACTGGGGCGTCGTTCATTGCGCTCCGACAAAGACAGGTGCAATTGCCAGGTATGTCGATCCAAGCCTACTTGATCCAGGCCAGTCGTGTGGCTCAGCAAGTGGCGGATCCGTAGGGGTTCAGTATAATTATTCGGGTTTTGAATATGGGGAAAATACTGTGTGACATCGTCATCGTAACCGACACGACCTTCGTCGATCAGTTTGGTCAAAGCTAATAAGGTCATCGCTTTGGACACAGAACCAATACGGAAGACGGTCTGGTCGGGATTGACTTTGCTTCCCGTGTACATATCGGCATAGCCGTAGCCTTTTTTAAAGATCGTCTCGCCATTTTGAACAATGGCAATAGCCATGCCCGGAAGATGCTGCTCTGGCATTTCGGCCGCAGCGATATCATCGATGGCTTGCCAAAGGCTTTCGAATTCACCGCGATGGGAGGGCTGGTCAGCATCGGCTTGTGTCGTCGCTTCACAGGTAAAAAGCAAGAGAGATAGCAGGCATGCCGTAAGTCGGTATAAAGTCATAGCACATAAAATTGTTGGATACACAGAATTGGGTTGCACTTCAAAGCTATAACTACCAACGTAAAACTTATTGGAAATGAGCGCTTTGTGGTATCGCTCAGGCGAGAAATACTACTTATTGACTCTTTTGGTATTGCAAAGGAGTCATGCCTTCCGATTTCTTAAACGCATTGTAAAAGGTCGACTTGGATTTGTAGCCTAATTGTAAGGCCAGTTGTTCCATACTGAGTGATAAGGGTTGCTCTTGCGATAGCAACTTCTTCGCGGCAGCCACACGGTACTGGTTGGTGAGTTCATAGAAATTAAGCCCCATCTCGAGGTTGATAATCTCCGAAATATGGTGCTCAGCAATGCCTGTAGTGGCTGATAAACTGGAAAGACTATGCTCTTGCTGTAAATAGACTTCTTCCTGCTCAAACGCCCGCTTGACCTTTTGCAGTTTCGCTTGTCGTAGGCTATCGGTCAAAACGGAGTTTTCGTATTTTCGTTTGTATCGAATAACAGAGGGCTCAAACAGTAAATAGATCACAATAACATACAGGGCAATACTAGCATGCACCCTCGTCAGGTAGGCTGGCAAAATGGCCTCGTAAATCACCACATGCTCGATGACCCCTCCTTCCGCCAATAGCATAATGACGCCCATGATACCAACCAGAGAAGATAAGGTCAATAACCACCTTCGCAGATGCGCCATTCGGAAACGATAGGCTGCACGAATGGCAAAGATGCCGTATAGCAATAAGTAAAGCGCCATCCCTTCAACAAAGACCCAACCATGTATCTCCAACGGATCAACATCGAAATATTGATAGGGCTTCGGTTCCAAATAAATGCCAATGACGTTATGTAGATAATTGTGGATTTTCTTCTGTGCGGGCTGCACATAGTACAGCATGGAATACAAGCTAAACAAAGCGATGGGCCAGCCATGTCGTATCCAGTAGTTTCGATCAACCGTAGCGCCCTTCACGGACAAGGCGTAGGCCAATAGCAGCGGGCCTATCAATAGCACAAAAGGAGTCGATAAAAAATAGAAATGGATGGCGTAGACGATGTATTGGGAATAAAACAAAAAGGCCTCCAACTCGGCAATAATCAAGCAAAACACCAGCAGGCACAGGTATTGGTAACCAGTTCCTTTTGACCGATTTAGATAAGCCAGCAAGATCGCTCCCTGAATCACGCCAAAAAGGATAATGGCAGTCCAAATTGTAATGGAGGGTTCGACGTATTGGAGCGGATCTATCATGCAGAAGTATTGGCACTAAATCATTGGCGCAACAGTCAAGTAAATATCGGAATTCCTTAACCCTAATCAGCACTATTCTTCGCTAGTAACCTCAGGTGCGAGCTTCACCACCCAAACATCGTATCGTCCATTCGTGTTGGTGGCATCTCCGTCTGTTGAATCCGAGGTGCCGCCCAGTAAGTAACCACCATCAGCTGTTTGTATCGCATAAAAGGCCATATCGGATGAACTCCCACCGTAGCATTCCTGCCAAATGATTTCACCTTCATCCGATAGCTTAACGATCCAGTAATCCAAATAACCATTAAATCCGCTCACGTCGAAGTTGGTTTTACCAATATAGCTCGATGGCGCCCCGGTATAACCAGCTATAATATAGGCGCCATCCGCCGTAGGTTGCATCGAATAGGCCTCGTCGTCGCCACTTCCACCTAGACACTTAGTCCAGAGGGAATCCCCTTCCGCAGATAACTTCACGACCCAATAGTTGACTCCATAGCGATGATCGACGATATCGCCACTATGCGATTGTGCATAGCCGGCGACGACGAATCCACCATCGGCAGCTTGTACAACCTCCTCTGGGTAATCATTTCGTTGACCACCAAAAGACCGTTCCCATTCAATCTCCAACTCTTCATTCAACTTGACGATCCAGTAGTCTTTTTTTCCATTATTTTCCGACACATCGCCATCCTTCGACGTGGTCGTGCCGGCTACGATATACCCATTATCCTGGGTCTGCAATATGGAAAAAGCGATCTCATCACCAGAGCCACCGAAGCATTTTTGCCATTCAATCTCGCCCTCTGCTGTTAGCTTCACCAGCCAAAAGTCATAGCCTCCGTGGTTGCCACTTACCTGGCCATATTCAGAATACGTGCCGCCCGCTACAATATAGCCACCATCAGCGGTCAACTGAATAGCATTTCCGGATTCTGACCGGTCGCCTCCCAGAGCTCGTTTCCAAGCGATTTCGCCATCCTTCGTCAGTTTGACCACCAGCATATCGGATTTTCCATGATTATCACGGACTTCGAAATTATCGGAGGAGGCTGTAGCAACCAATACGAAGCCGCTGTCCGGGGTAGCTCGTATCGAATTGGCAAATTCTCCCAGGCTGCCACCAATACTACGCTGCCATATCAACTCTCCTATTGAGTCGATTTTGAAAACCCAGATATCATCGTAGCCATGATTGCCGGTAACTTGCCCGTCAGTAGAGTTGGAGTTCCCCGCTAGTACGTAGCCACCATCATGAGTCGGCACTATTCCATACACACATTCACTCCAACTGCCCCCGTAGGAGCGTTCCCATTCGATGGCCGGCTGGGCAGTAAGTTGAATAGCAAACAGGAAGAGGATGACAAAAAATGGCCAATTGCGCTGGTTCATAAAAGTAATCTTAGTTCGTCTTCGATAACACCTTCGGCTTATTGATAGCGGTAGTAGAGAAAAGGTAAGCAGAAAGGCCCTTCGCCCATGCCGATATTGATCAACATAGGCGAAGGTACAGGCACGAAGAAAAGACATTTTTCTGGGAAGACGAACCGAAAAATCACCACGAATTTCCCGTCACTACTCTTCTAATCACTCGCTTCCCGTTTCGAAGCGCTATTTCGACTAAATACAAGCCACTATCCAAGGAGCTTAAATCCAAGGTTCCCGAAACGGTCGGCTCCAACTGCAAGCGACCGTCAACCGCATATACCTTGATAGCAGTAGCCAGCTCACCTGCCAGGTCGATCTGAAATAGCCCATTTGTTGAAGGATTGGGGTAGATGCTTAAGGGAGAGTTGGCGTTTATCGTTCTACTACTAGTAGTAATCTGGCAGACTTCGAAGCCACCTTCGCAGTAGTCCCTGAGATTTCTGCCCCCCCCTCTTAGAAAGTCAGAATCAGTAAAACCCATGCCTTCCGCAATACCGATTTGGCCATAAACAGCTAAGCCGACGCCAGTTGAATGACCGCTGGTGAACAAGGTGCGGCGATTCGCTCCGTAAAGATCGAGCGCACCAATGCTATCCACCATACCTACGACTTCTTCACCGGAGTCAGGGTAATCCGCACCAGTTACCTCACGAGCGCAACTATTCAAGGTATCCCCAGTCGCTAATGAGTAATCGAAAAGAAGATACTCCTCCTCCATAGCACAATCCAGCCCCGACGGGCCGATTGGTAAAGGGTCAGGAGAGTAGTAGCGTTTTTCATGAGAGGTGCGTTGGTTTCTATCTAAATTAATCAATAACGAACACCCTAGCGGCTTGTCGAGCCATCATTCAATCATTTAGCAAGTCAATTGACCTACTATACTGGCATCATTCCATTGCCAATCATCAATATCACATCACATCACATCAAACAAACCTTTCAGTACCTTTTCCACCAGCCCTGTCTGCCATTTATTGACAACGTCTTTGCATTGTTGATGCTCCATATTGAACCGGCGGACGACCTGCCCAGCAGCATGGGTCCTGAATCGATCCAGTAACTCCGCCGGCTGTTCTAGCAGGTGGTATTCACTGGAGTCGAGCGGTAACACTGATACGCGTACTCTTGATTTTTCCACCATCCGGCTCTGACTCGGTTTCTTTTCTTTCAGGTGGATACCGTGCTCGTTTTTCAAAATCGAATAACAACCAAAACCACTGAAATGGTAAATGGTGTAACGATCGCCTTCGTCTTCACCGGCATAAACCCGCTCGACGTTCATCTTCCGGCGCCGGGCCCAGTCGTGGTACATGCCGGTAATCCGCTTACCCCAGTCGGCATCCTGTTCCTCGGAGCTGATTCGCACTAGCGCATCCTGCGGCTCCTTTCCCTGATAGGAAGTAAGCGAAGCCTGCAAGAGATAGATACGTTGAGCCAACTTTTTGAGCAGGGAAGGGTCATAATTCAATCGTACCTTTTCCGGATCCTCCAGTCGCTGGAGCAGTTTCTTTGAGGTATCAAAAGCGGCATTAAAGCGATCGAAATATTCAATTTGAGAGAGGACGTCCTGTCGCTGTTCGCTTTGCCAAAAACCGGGCTGGGCCATTTCTCCCATCAGCTCCTCCTTTATCTCAGGGATGCCCGAATCGGTGTAGGATTGCTGCAATTGCTCCAACTCGTTCTTGATGCAAGTGAATTCTGCCAGCGTGCCATAGGTATCCTTCAGGATCGATTTGAGGTCGAGTGTCTTTGATTTTTCTTCCTGGTGTTGCTGTAGCTTCACCTTTTGTTCCAGGTGTACTGTGGCTCATCAGGGTCGATGAATCGAACTTGAAGATTATCCTTCTTACCGCGGCTGACCAGCAGGAACTGATCCCCTTTCGGGAAGTTATGATTGACGATCGTCGTGGCCAGCGGAGCCAGTAGATATTGCTCGATGGCCCGCTTGAGCGGCCGTGCTCCGAGGTTGTGAGAATAGCCCTTTTCCAGCAGGAATTCAATGGCGGAGTCCTCCATATCGAGTGCCCACTTCTTGTTCCGTAGCCCACGTCTTTGCAGCACCTTCTTCAATTCGATATCCAGGATCTTACCAAGGGCTGCCCGGCTCAGCGGGTTGAAGACGACAATCTTATCAATTCGATTGACAAATTCGGGGCGGAAGGTTTGATTGACGGAGTAGGTTACATTCTCTTCGGGATCGTAGGACTCAGGGGTGTCTTCAGCCTCCTCAGGCTTGAAACCCACCAGCCGGCGGCCGGAACTGGAAGCCGGGATTGCAGCACCTATATTGGAAGTCATGATAATAATCGACTGCCGGAAATCTACGGTTGTACCCTGTAGATCCGACAAGCGGCCTTCGTCGAAAACCTGCAGGAACAGGTCCCATATCTTGGGGTGGGCCTTTTCGAATTCATCCAGCAAAATAACGGAGAAAGGATTCTTACGAATCTCATTGACCAAGGAGGTGGCGTTGTGCAGGGCACCGTAGTCTCCGAATATCTTGTTGTACGAATCTGCCGACTGATACTCCGACATATCCAGGCGAATCATGCGATCGGAGGAACTGAAGAGGTACTCCGCCAGCATTTTTGTGATCTCCGTTTTACCCGTACCCGTGGGGCCAACAAACAGAAAAACACCGAAGGGTTTGGAGGAATCTGTCAGACCGGCTTTGATCATAGCGATGCGTTCGACCAGCACATTGACGGCCTCTCCCTGGCCAACCACCCGGGAATTGAAGTGGGAGCGAAGTTGGTCGAGTTCCAGTTTTTCCTGATCGTTCAGGATGGTGATCGGCAGTCCGGTAGACGAGCTGAGTGCTTCGTAAAAGGACTCGATCTGCAGCGGCTCCGGTTGGTCTCGGAATTTACCCTTGGTATATTTCAGGAAATTGAGCAGCGCCCCTGGGTTCTCCTGATAAGAGAGGTATTGACGAGTGATGAAGAAGAGTTCTTCCAGGTGATGTTCTTTGACTTGCTGCCACCTGTCCGGTTGATCATCGTTCTCGATCCAGCGATGAGCCAGCTCCAGGGTATCTGCTTGGTTGGCCGGGTGGACTCGAATGATCTCAAAGATGCTTTGCACTTCGGGTTGGAGGGAGAGCAGTCGCTCCAGGTCGGCATCATTGATTTCGCCGAGCACGTTGATCTCTCCCTTGATCAGGGAAGGAGTGATCATATCCAGGATCCCGCTGGGGTTATTGGCGTGTTTGCCCGCATAGTAGATCTGATGGAAGCCCGGTGCGATCCAGAGCATATTGCGGGCTTTGAGGCTATGTACGAGCTCCTCCACCGTCTGCTCCAGCATGCCGATGTACCGATTGCCGGCTTTCAGGTTGGTAGCCGTGATGATCATGCAGCCGATGCGATCGTTCAACATGGATTGGGCCACCATGTGGATGAGCGTCGACTTACCAACACCACGCTCGCCTGTGATAAGTACCGGTTTGGATTTTTTCTGTAGGATCAACTCTTTCACTTTGGCCGCTAATTCCATCATGTCCTCCGTGGCTACGAAGTTGACGGGGAGTTGATCAGCTGACCAATTGGTTCCTTTCATGTTTGTCTCCGGGTGTTTTTAACTCAGGTTAATAAGGTGTTTATCAAAACAGCCTTTAAGTTAAGTTATTCCGGAGATAAAGCCTTGATCGTGGCCGCTACTTAGGTGGTAAACTCATCACATAGTCATAGCTTTCATCCAGAAGCTGGGCAATTCGAGCAGTATCTTCCAGCATGGCTTCCGGAATCAGTACATAGCCACGCATCGTCGCGCCATGCGACTTGAAGATCGTGGTATTCCATTCTTCTATATACCCCCGTTGCACAGCGCTATCAAAGCGAATGCCGAGTTCCCCATCCTTGTTCAAAATCGAGAACATATACCCATTTGCAGAGGTAAACGGCACCGATTTGCCCTTGCGCTCAAATCGCGGACATTGCGTCACAATTTCATCGTAGCGTTTTAGTTTTTCTTCCCACATAGTTTGTCTATTGTCTTTCTACAAATTCTTTAAACTGCTGCATCCACTTTTCGCCCTGGCGGCGATAAACGCCTGGAAAAAGGATAGCCATCAACTTAGGCATAATCCAGTTCATCCGGGTATACTCATACTCATAATCGTAGCGGGTACGCCGGGCATCCAGGGCCGTAAAATGGCACTTCATCGTGTTGTCCATGTGCTCATGATGATAGAAAGCCTCGTAGAATTCGGGCAGGCTATTATTCACGATGGTTTCCGTCATAACCATATCCCGACCACCATACGAATAGAAAAGCTCGTAGACAGCACCATTTTCTCCTGCCTCACCACTCAGCAATTCTTTCCGTATGAAGCCATCCTGATATTCCTTCGGGCTATTGGGATCGGCAAAGAGAGCAGCAACCTCTGCGATGGGCTTATTGATGACTAGTGATCCTTTGTGTTTCATACTTCGATTGTCTTGGTAATAGCGCATAGCTAGCCAATCCCCGGTAATGCACGGTTACACTGCTGTTTTGTAACCGATATTTTTCATTTTTTCACGCTTTCCAGGTACGCTGAGGGCGAGATTTGTTCAAATTCCTTGAAAGCTCGATAGAACGACACTTTATTGTTGAAGCCAGCCTGAAAAGCCACATCGATTAATTTGACCTTGCTGCCATTCGCATTGCGAATGATTTCCTTCGCCGCTTCTACCCGGTACTTCGCTACTAGTTTTTTGAAGGAGTAATTGTACTTCTGGTTGATGATCTGAGACACCTGTGCCGGCGGCAATGCTATCTTCTCTGCAAACCCTTGCAGGTCTAAGTCGTCGGCTAAGTGGATACGGTCTTCCTCAAATTGTGCAATGATCCGTTTTTCGGCTTCAGCCCGTTGCGACAGATCACGGAGGTCCGGCGGCTTAGTAGTCAATAGTGTAGATCGATCAATCAACTTAAAAGCGATCGCCTGGATAATGAAAGTCATCGCCAGCATGCTGACTTGATTGATCAGCGCAAAATTCCACTGTCCGAGCGGTTGGAGCAGGAAATACAGCAAGTGCAAAACCAGAAAACCAGAATAGACCAATAGAATGAGGCGATACCAATTGACCAGCGCGTTGTTGATTACCTGTTGCCGGAAGCGGTTTAGTTGTTGTAACGACCAGAAGATATAACCCCCGATATAGACGAAGAAGCTGAGGAAGAAGTAGAATTCGAAGCTATCGTAGGTCGGGACCTTCTCCATAAAGGCCTGGATCTGCGCCAATTTCTCTGCCCCGCTTTGGAAGAAGAAGGGCACATTCATCAGGAACATTAGCCCGAAGGGAATGAAATGCAGGTAGATCTTCCTGTGGATACGAAAAGATCGGTCGGTAATGGCAATAGCCATCAACAATAACAATGGCGGTTTCAAGAAGCTCAAGGGGTAGGCTATTCCCAGGATATGCGGCACAGATTCAATCCAGCCCGACTCAAACAACAATCGCTCAAAAAGCGTGAAGCCTTCAACGAGCAATAGCAAGGCAAACAGGCGATTGAACAGCGACTCGGCCTTTGCTCGATAGAGGATAAACGCAAGAAAGAAGGCCTGCACCGCCCCGTAGGCGATGAGTAGATTGATGAGTGTGTTGGGAGTTTCGGTCATGTAGGCTGTCGAGGAGGCTTTTCGTAAAGGTAATGCTCCTGTAACATTTTTCAACGATATTGAAATACGGCCGCGATTGTCTCGTATTCGCGACAAGGTCGCACATCTTACTTCCATTCCCCACGAAATCTCCCTAGCTTAGACCGTCGAAAACACCCTAATCCATGTCCTATCAGCTACAGCTTTTTGTTGTGCTTTTTCTTTTGCTGTTTACCGCCATCGGTAGCTGTACGATCAAGGATCAATCGCAGACGACCGCAAACACAGCCGGCCAAGTCGGTGAGCAAGCCCTTCCAGAACTAATCTCCTTCAATTACCACGTAAGGCCCATCTTATCGGATTGTTGCTACGCCTGCCACGGCCCCGATGAAGCTAAAATCGAAGCCGGCCTGTCATTTAGTAGCCCTGCGGCAGCCTTTGCTGCTTTGGGTGACCAGCAGTATCACTACGCTATCGTACCTGG
>SPJK01074620.1_pt1 | contig 18828 bp, 13 predicted proteins | sample 3741771 | NCBI WGS metagenome assembly SPJK01 (sample SAMN10925997, study PRJNA522277) | cold seep metagenome | isolation source: Elba SIP-enriched marine methane seep metagenome, extraction at timepoint T2 | place: Italy: coast of Elba, Mediterranean Sea
CCTGCAATGACTTTTCCCAATTGAGTTTTTTGTTGTTGCACGCTGTTTTCCCAAACCGCTTGTCACGCCGTCGACAATGTTTTCGGGCGATCATGTGTACGTATCAACGGTTGGTTAAGGCAATATTAACCGCGATCACTGCAAAACTAGTATAACATTTGCCTAGTTAGTGGAAACAGTACAATCACTGAAATCATGTCCAACTTCCCCTCTGCGGGCCGCAAGACGCGGAAAAACAAGGTCGTCGAGGCCGGCAGTAAAACGCTTGTCGGCATTGCGGAGCATTTTCGCTCTATCGACAGCGCACCCAAGGGGTATTCCGTACAGCGCCCTGCTGCGGTCGCAAACGGCTTTTTGCTGTTCTTCTTCGGCATGTCCGCCATCATTCTTAGCAGCCATCTTATGATCAAGGCCTATGTGTTGCCGAACATGTTCCTTGACTTAATCTTCTTTAATGCCGGCCCTCACTTCGCCGTGCTGCCTGTCCGTCTGTTCTTTCTGTCTTACTTTTTGACCTTCGCGCTGTTCGCCCATGCCAAGGTCAGCATGAAACTGTGGCTGGCAGTTTCGTTCTGCGGAAAAAGCATTCTGTTATGGATGATTATTGACGGCATTGTTTTTCTGATTTGGGCCGAACAACGGATCATTGTGCCGATATTCGTCCAACAGCTGATAGCGGGCATCGGGGCATTGGCTGTTTTCCCCCATACGATCATGGCCAACGCCCATCTACCTCGGCAAAGCAACTCCCCCATCACCAAACGCTTTCCTGTCATGGAATACCTTCTGTTGGGGACAGCCTTTGTTTTCGGCTTTGTCATTGCATTATGGCTAGCGTGGAAATTGGATGAAACCATCGTATTCCTACGCGCCATTGCCCTATTGGGTGGGCTTGGCCCCGGTGTGTTTTTGGTCCAGCAGGCATTTGCGTTCTTTATGGCAACCATCGGGTACAGCATGACAGTCCGGTCAGGTAGGCAGGAATTCGCACCTGACATTGCGATATTGGTTCCTGCTCATAACGAGGCCCACGGCATTGCTGATTGTATTGCCAGCGTTGATCATGCGGCTGAAACCTATGACGGCCATGTTAAATTATACATCGTCGATAATTGTTCGCGCGACGATACTGCAAATGTCGCGAAAGCAGCGTTGACGCAAGCATCACACATCACGGGCGAGGTTTTCTATTGCGGCACGCCTGGCAAGGCTGTCGCCCTGAATTACGGATTGGATCACATCAGCGAAGAGTTCGTCGTGCGGATCGATGCCGATACGGCAATCGGTGATGATTGCCTGCATATCGCCATGAACCATTTCGCCCGACCAAATGTCGGCGCTGTTGGGGGCCTACCCCTGCCCGCTGAACGCACCGGCGTTCTGAATAGAATTCGGTTGATCGAAATATTGTTACGACATGGCTTTTATCAAATTGCTCTTAGTGGGTTTGGTGGCGTTTTGGGCGTGCCGGGTATGTTCGCAGTTTATCGGCGCGACGCCGTTACTGAAGCGGGCGGCACAACCGAAGGCATGAATGGCGAAGACACCGACCTTGTGCTGCGCATCACCAATCTGGGGTACGAAGCGATTGTGGACCCGCGCGCGAAATATTATTCGGAAGTTCCCGACACCTATACCCATTTACGGGAACAACGGCTACGCTGGTTCAGAAGCCTGTATCACATTGCTGCGCATAATCGCAGTTCGCTGTTCAATCCCCGGCTTATCACCGGATCAGTTGTTTTGCCATTCATGCTGGTGAATGCGGCGCGGCGGGCCATGCTTGCCCCATTATTGTTATATGCTTTGCTTGTCTATCTTCTGTTTGGCGCACTTTACACCAATCTTGATATTGGACCGATTCTAGCGGTTATGTTCGGCATGCCCCTGTGCATGTCCATCGCTGTGTTGATGCTATGGCGGCGGGTCACTGCCCTGCCGACCATTCCGCTATATTTGGTGTTCAGGATCCTGCGCGGCTACTTCACGCTTGCCTCCGTCCTTACACTGACATTTCATGCCCCCCAGCCAGAAAGCAAACCTGTCAGTCAGCCGCAACAACAACAAGCTTAACCGGTGTTTCACAACGAACAGATTTCCTACAGATAAAGGGGCAAGGTCATGCGACCTTGCCCCCTTGATTTCGTTTAGTATGTTTCCTGGTTGCGCTTATTCAGGTGCAACAATCAATGTCAGTGTGCCGTTATATGTCCCTGCCGGGGCAGCGGCCATATCAGCCTCTGAAATGGTCACGGCAACATTCGCAGTATCGCCACGTGCTGCGCAGTTTACGCTGACAGCATTGGTTACCTGCGCGCTCAACGCGGTGCCGACGGTAACTGCTTGATCGGTCGAATCTGTATCGTCCCACGCCACTGAATAGGCAATATCATTCGCGCCATCTGTGATGGTGAAGGCATTGCCTGCACCAGAACCAGAGGCCGTCAAATTATACCCGCGGGTTGTTGACCATACGCAATTTTCGTCACTGCCCACCAGGTCGCCACTGCCTGACCATGTACCAAGGTCAATGTCGTCCAGATTGCTGATCTTTATCAGACCGGGAATATGAGCGCGAATATCAACCGACCCGTTTGAACTTCGCCCCAGATTACCTTGCGATGCTGCAACCGCTGAACCTGCAAACAATGCAGCAACAGTAGAAGCGATAGTGACTTTTTTTGCGATGTTGAACATTTACCTAGTCCTTGTCAGAGTTGTTAGCCATTTATGCTGAAGACTGTGTCTTCCAGTTTCCCGATCCAAAACCGCCATTTACCCAATAAGATCAAACAATTATGGGGGGTTGAATGATCGCTGCGACCCGGTTTCTGATCAGGGTTAACGGGACAATGCCGTGTTAACCTTTCCCAAAAGTTAACGCTGATCGTTTTGTTGCTATTTCTAGTGAAAGGTCATTTTTGCACCCGAATAGCGGACGTGCTGAACTTGACAAGGACAGGCGAAACTGGTGCATAGCCGCTATCACTTTGGCCACAATACGCGCTGGAATTTACAGAACCGCCCGGCGACTTTTGCGCATCCCCCGGTTCGATAAATGATCGCAGATCACCTATGCCAAAAACATATATGTCCGGGCGCACCCTGTTTCTGCTGACCATCGCTGCCGCGATTGTTGCTGCCAACGCCTATTACGTGCATCCCATTATCGGCAGGGTCGCGATTGAGTTTGGCGTGGATCAAGCCATTGTCGGCGCTGTCCCCGCCTTCAATCAAATCGCACTGGCGCTGGGCATATTTCTGATCATGCCGCTGGGCGACCGGATCAGCAATCGGCGGCTGGTTTTGATTTGCCTTGCCGCACAGGTCGCCGCCCTGACGATCATGGCACTGGCAACCGATTTCTGGTTGTTCGTTGCCGGCTCGACACTATTGGGTTTTTTCACCATCACGCCCTACTTGTTGCCAGCCTACACATCAAAAAGGGTGGAGCCTGCCCGTCTGGGCCACGCAACGGCGATGCTGTCCACTGGTGTCGTCGCGGGCCTTTTGCTATCACGCACAGGCAGCGGTTTGATTGCGGAGATGTTCGGCTGGCGCACAGTCTATTGGGTGGCGCTTGGGTTAATGACCACAGCAACAGCCATCTTGCCCTTTTTGCTTGAGGAACGTGAAGAGCAGACCAAACGCGACCTGCCCTCCTATCCGCAGCTCATCGGCTCCCTCCTGCCATTGGCGCGACAATATCCGCAGACATTAATCTCGGGCAGCATTCAGGGCCTTAGCTTCGGGATATTCTTGACGGTCTGGTTGGGCATCGGCCTACATCTGACCAGCCCTGAGGTTGGCCTGGGCACCGACATGGTTGGCTATCTGGCGGGTGTGTCGGCACTTAGCCTATTCACAACCCCTCGATTGGGCAAACTTGCTGACCGGATTGGCGCACGGCGCATGAGGCTTTACGTTGCAATGGTGCAATGTTTTGGCATTTGCCTGCTACCGTTGGTTGGCAATTCCTATTGGCTGATCCTGATCCCAATCACCATCAGCAGCACCGCCGGGCCGATGATTGATATTACAGGCCGCATGACTTGCCTTAATCAGGCTGGCGACATTCGCACGCGGCTGATGACCATTTACGTCACCATCATGTTTATCGGTGGCGGTATCGGCAGCTGGATCGCCACAATTTCATACGATTTCGGCGGTTGGATGGGGACATGCATTGCGGCCTTCACCTTATCGGTTTTGGTCGTCATACTGTCTGCATGGCAGGCGCGCGCGCAAAAGCATGATGAGGTGCCCGCAATCAATTAGGGGGAGAACGTTATGGCTAATCCGATAGAAGAATTGCTGGTTGTGGGACGCTTGCTGGGCAGACGGCTGACGAAACCGCGCACCGACAAACCCGTGCCCGCAGCAACAAGCTTTGCAGCTGATTTTGCAGCAACCGATCATGGCAATACAAAAGCGCATGCATTAATCGCTCTGCCATCCAACCAGCCCCCTTGGTTTGATACCGGGCTTGAAATTGCTTCAGGTGATGTGCTGACCATCCTAGCCACGGGCCGGACTGAATTGTCCAAAATGTTGGATATTTGGGTTGGTGCCGGGTTTCAGGTTTGGGCTCGCATTGGGGAAAATGGGCCCATATTTCGCGGCACCCGCCCCACCAATACTGTTACCGCCGACAAGACTGGGCGGCTATATCTTGCGACCAGCTTCCCCGGCGAATGGGCCAACAAGGATGGTGAGCTTGGTTCCGTCTCACCGCCGGAGGTTTATAACGGGATCAAGGGAGACATTACGGTCGGCGTTTTGAACTGGGGCGATCAAGACGGACTGGCAAACTGGCCCGCACAGGGTGTTGCAGCCCAGATGAAAACAGCGGAGCTTGACCGTCGGGCCGCCCCTTATCAGCCGCCGGAAGGATGGCAATATCTTTGGTATCTGGGTGATGCAGAGATTTTCCACAAACAGGATGATGGCACCATGTGCTGCCACACCAACAAGGATGCATCAATCCTGCAAAGGGAAGTGGACTTTCCCCTGACACCTGACACGCATATTGATTGGGCATGGCTGATTGAACAACTGCCCGCAACCATCCGTGAAGACACATTGCCAACACATGACTATCTGTCCGTGGCTGTAGAGTTCGATGACGGCCAGGACATCACCTATCACTGGTCCGCTGAATTGCCGGTTGAGCGTGTCTATACCTGCCCCCTGCCCACATGGAAGGACAAGGAAACCCATTTGATTGTGCGGTCCGGGCCCAAAGGCTTGAAGGAATGGCAGCAAGAGCGGCGCAACCTGCATGATGATTACATCCGCGCCATTGGTGAGCCGAAGGGATTACCAACCCCTAAACGCATTGTGAAAGTTTGGCTGATTGCCGTCAGCATTTTCCAGCGTGGCGAAGGGCGTTGTGAGTATCGCGACATCAAATTGTCCGATCGCGACACTAATCTACAGATATTGTAACCGGCAATGAACACGTCGCAGAGCATGGTCGCTCCGCGGCGTATTCATTTAGTATAGCACAAGCGTCTATTCAGCAGCTTCATGCACTGTGATCGGCAGGGGCTTTTCAAGTTCAGCCCAGTCGATCAGGCCGTCACCTGTCAAATTTTCATATTCCAATAGGCCCAATGCCTCAAACTTCGGACGGACATTTTCTGTCAGCAAACCAACACGTTTTAGGTTGGGGATAATCCGCTCAAACAACAGATTGCGGAACATCTGCATCACTTCGCCATCAAGGGTGCGGCGGCGCGCCTCCTCAACATCCCATCCGAAATGCTCGAACACATCGATAGGGATCAGACGTTCGCGCATCACGACACATGCTTCATAGGCAAACTCTGCGCGCTCCTCAATATCTTCTTGCGGCAATGTCCTAATATAGTCTTCAAGATAGTTGACGCCAAAGGCAACGTGGCGGCCTTCATCGCGGATAACAAGCTCGACGATGTTCTTACATAGCGGCTCATACGTCGTCATGCGCATTGTGTTGAAGGCTGCAAGGGCAAGCCCTTCGATAATCAACTGCATACCGATGAATTTCAGGTCCCAACGGGGGTCTGTCAAAACCTTATCAAGCAACAGTTTCAAGTTCGGGCTAACCGGGTACATGATGCCCAGCTTTTCCTTGATATATTTTGCAAAGACTTCGACGTGCCGTGCCTCGTCAAACGTTTGGCTGCCGGCATAAAGCTTGGCATCATGTGTTGGTGCGCAGGATACAAGCTGACTGGCCACCAACAAGGCCCCCTGTTCACCATGCAGGAACTGGCTTAGTGTCCAGGCGAAATTATGCCATGCGAATTGCAGTTTTTCGTCTTCGCTCATCCGCTCAAACGGCTCATACCCGGCAAATGGATTGATGTTCGGGTCTGATGGCTGTTCTGTATGCGGATAGTCGATTGACCAATCGACATCAAGCTCTGCATTCCAATTGTGCTGCTTGCCCAATTCATACAGACGTTTGATACGCTGGTTCGCCTCAGTATAGTCCCAGTTATAGGACCCGGTCAGCGGCGTGTTAAATATTTCGCGAATACGCGCAACATCTTCGCCTGTCAGCTTGTCCGCCATTTCACCGGGATCATGGTCGTGCAGCCATTCTTTTGAGTAATATTTCACGCCGCGAGGGGCAGTTTCAACGGTGTCTAGTTTAAGCATTTTTTTATCTCCACCTTGAGTACGAGGTGAAGACTGACAGATATTTTCACGCGCCACATTGATCTGGGTCAATTCGTGACGCAGGCGTCACTTTTTTCAAAGCAAAAGCATTGTTAATTAATGAAGTATAATCTATCTTTGCACCAAGGGATACATAGCTGCGGGTATGGCAGCGTGACTTGGGGGCAAGGTCATGAAAACACTAACGAAACACCTATTGTGGGCGGTGACTACAACACTGTGCCTAACAGTAAACCCTGCAACAGCGCAGGAAATGGCAGAAACGCCTGCACCACAAGCAAACGAGAAATCCGTTGAAAACCCGGGCGCTGAAGGTGCGGGCGAAACACGGAAATTGATCGAGGAGATCATTGTTTCCGCAGAACGGCGCGATGCCAATCTGCAGGATGTTCCGGTCGCAGTTAGTGTATTCAGCTCAGAAACGCGGCAGATCATTGGCCTTGATACGCTGACAGATTTTGCCAAACATACCCCCGGCCTATCCTATTCCAGTTCTGACGACCGCGTGTTTGTCCGGGGGATCGGGCGACAAACAAACACTGCGGGGTCTGAACCGGGCGTCGCGTCCTATGGCGATGGCGCCTATGATTCAAGCACTGTGTCTATCAACGGGTCTGATTTCTTTGTCGAACGTGTTGAAGTTCTTCGCGGGCCACAGGGCACATTATACGGACGTAACTCAATCGGCGGGGCCATCAACGCCATATCCAAACGCCCCAAGGAAGACGTGTCATTAGATGCCCGGCTTGCCTATGCAGACTATAATGCGTGGTCACTTTCTTTCATCTACAATCAACCGATCAATGACGCCATCCGCGCAAGCTTTGGCGCATCAATCGGCCTGCAAGACGAAGGTTATTTCAAAAATGTTGCCACAGGCAATACCGAAGGCAGCGCGGTTGAGGGCGGTCTTGCGGAATTGCAGGTTGAGATTGACCTTACCGACAACATCTCAACATGGTTTCGCGTCTTTACCGGTCAGGCCGATCTAAAACCCCGTGCCACAAATGTCATAGACCCCTATGATACAGCAGCCTTCCCTTCAGGGTATCTAACGCCGGGCAGCGCACTGGGCTATTCCCAACCGTCGCTCGTCCAGCTTGGGTCGACAAAAGAAAACCCCGGTGTTGCCGATCCATTTAGGATCAACGTCAATACGGAAAGCACAGCGGATATCGGCGATTACTATGCCATCATTAATCACACTGTTTGGAAACAAGACACATTCGATATCAAGCTGATCGCCAGCAGGCGCAGCTATATCTATAACAGTATGAAAGACTTGGACGGCACCGATGTTGTCTCGTACAACTACCCGCTATTGGGGGACCCCTCCCTGCCCTGCGATGCGCCGGGCGCTTGTGTTCAAGTCTTTCCCAACTTCACTTTCGGATATTTGGAAGATCGCGACTATGCCAGTGTCGAGGTAGACTTCACCTCAACCGGTGACGGGCCACTGCAATGGATTGCCGGGCTTTACTATTATTGGGAACGGATGAACCAAGGCGTTCATTTCACAACACCTGACCAGCCTGAAATGAAAGTGCCCGTCTATTTTGTGGACCAGAATGATCCCGGCAGCATTGCTGCATCAGGCGTTGGGTTATTGGGATTGCCCGACTTTGGGTTGGGCGATGTCATGCCATTGGGCCCGGCCCCTGCCAATCCGTCAGGCGATGTGGTCACTGTCGATACCCATCTGAAAATCCAGTCCTATGCCATGTTCGGGCAGCTTGATTACGAGTTCACAGACAAGCTCAAGGCCACATTGGGGCTGCGTTATACAATTGACATCAAGGAAGCGGATGAAAACTTGCGTGTCGTATGTTTTGGCTGCGGTGAACCGGTTCTGATCCAGCCCGGCGTCCCCGCGCTCGACGTGACGGCTATCGCCGTGTCATACGACAAGGCTGATGGTGTCGATTCAGGCGTTACTTTCAAAGCAAATGGCCTTGCCAATCGGCGTCTGAAAAATGACTGGGCCGAAGGCACCGGCACACTGGGCCTACAGTGGACACCCAATGATGACTGGATGACCTATGCAAAAATCAGCCGCGGTTATAAGGCTGGTGGTTTCAATGCTGGCGGACTGACACCACTGCCGCAAACAGACCCCGAATATATTGTGGCCTACGAAGTGGGTAGCAAGTTTGGGTATGATGGCACATTCATCTTCAATTCATCGTTGTTCTACAATGATTATGCCGGATTGCAGATTCCCCTGACTGTACCACAGGCCAGCGGCATCAATTTGACTGAGTTTGCCAATATCGACAGCGCCTATGCCTACGGGCTTGAGGTTGAGGCAACTTGGCAAATCAACAACAGCCTACAAATCCGCACCAGTTATGCTTATTCAGATTCTGAAATTACATCCTGCTGCTATGTCGATACTGCCGATCCCGCGGCACTGGACAAGGATGCACAACCTGTTCCGACACAAGGCGACGGCACCGTTATTGCGCAAAGCCTTGATGGCAATGAGCTGAACCAGCTGCCGCGCCACAAATTTTCGCTGAATGTCAATCACAGCACCATCTTCAAAAGCGGCGTCTTTATCGCGTCAGGTAATTTGACATGGCAAGACGATATGTATGCGAGCATTTTCAGTCGGGATTACTATCGCCTCGATTCCTATTTCCAGTTTGATCTACGGGGTATTTGGACAACACATGATCAGCGTTACCGCGTGATCCTGACTGCGAAAAACCTATTGGATGAAGATGGGCACGACCAGGCAACAGCCCTTGGCTACATCACACGGCCAGCGTCAGGCGCGCAATATATGCGTGACTTTGGCATTGTATATCCAAGGCGCATTGCGCTGACTGTGGAAATGAATTTCTAACGCCTTGGCAAAATAAAAAGCCCCCACCAATGGCAGGGGCTTTAACAGTCACAATTTGGGCAAATTACATGGCTTCGATGATTGTGACGTTGGCAACACCGCCACCTTCACACATGGTCTGCAGACCCCATTTCTTGCCACGGGCGTGCAGCGCGTGAACCAATGTGGTCATCAGTTTGGTGCCCGATGCGCCCAGCGGATGGCCAAGGGAAATCGCCCCGCCATTCACGTTCAACTTCGCAGGGTCAGCACCGGTGTGACCCAACCAAGCAAGCGGCACGGGGGCGAACGCTTCGTTCACTTCATACAGGTCAATATCGTCAATCTTCATGCCTGCGCGCTGCAATGCCTTGTCAGTTGCGAACAAAGGCTCCTCCAACATGATGACAGGATCACCCGCGGTAACCGTCACATTGTGGATACGGGCCAGCGGTGTCAGATTGTGATCCTTCAACGCCTGTTCTGAGGCAATCATCACGCCTGAAGACCCATCGCAAATCTGGCTGGCATTGGCGGCGGTCATGACGCCGTCTTCCATCAAAATTTTCAGGCTTGCCATCCCTTCCATGCTGGCATCATAGCGGATGCCCTCATCCTTGGTGTGCAGTGCCTCGCCCCCCTCAGGAGTGCGTCCCATGATCTGAACGATTTCTTTATCGAACGCGCCTGCCTGCGTTGCGGCAGCGGCACGCTTGTGGCTTTCAACAGAAAAGGCGTCAATCTGCTCTTTCGTGTGGCCATGTTTCTTGGCGATCATTTCTGCACCCATGAACTGGTTAAAGTGCTTGATGCCAAAATGGTCTTTCACGTTCTGCGGTGTCGGGTCTGTCGGAATGTCGAACAGCTTGCCGGCGCGGGCATTGATGCCCATCGGACAGCGGGTCATGCTTTCCACGCCAGCGGCGATAACCAAATCCTGCGTCCCTGACATCACAGCCTGCGCCGCAAACTGGATGCTTTGCTGTGACGACCCACACTGGCGGTCAATCGTTACGGCAGGCACTGAATCAGGAAGGTCTGAGGCCAACACAGCAGTACGGCCAATCTGACCGGCCTGTTCACCAGCCTGTGATACGCACCCCATAATCACGTCTTCAAGGGCCGTGGGATCGATGCCTGTTTCGCTCACAAGCGCGTTCAGTGTCTGGGCACCCAGATTGCCGGGATGCCAGTCAGCAAGCGCACCGCCGCGACGGCCACCTGCAGTCCGCTTTGCGGCTACAATATATGCATTGGTCATGAGTAGAATCCTTAGTGTTTGTGTTCCTGATAGAACAGATTGAATATCGTTGACCGGCCAGTTGCGGTCGGATGCCGCCATTTTCAACGTCTGGCGTCATTTCGCAAGCGTTGCGGCACATATTTTTGCAAAAAATCACTGCAACCCTACGGCAACCGAGATAGTCTTAATGACGATTCCTTGCGGCAAGCACCGCTAAAAGAAGAATATCCAGAATCAGGGGCCAAAAATGTCAAACCAAACCACCACAACCAAAACCAAATATGATGGCGTTGCCATGACGCTGCATTGGCTGATGGCGCTATCAATTTTGGTTGCCCTCATATTAGGGCCGGGCATGGAAGATCAGGCACCTGATGCCCGACGTGAGCTATTGGCCGGTCACAGCTTCAACGGTCTATTCGCCCTGACTTTGGCTATCATCCGCCTATGGTGGCGACGTAGGAACCCGCCGCCCGCCTATCCCGACACAATGCCTGATTGGCAGGTCAAGGCGGCCAAGGGCGTGACCCACGGTTTCTATTTTCTGTTTTTCTATATGCCGATTGTCGGCATCGCCCATGCGGTGACCTATCAAGACACGGTGGTTGAACCGCTGCAATTGTTTAACCTGACCATCGCCCCATCTGCCATCACACAAGTGTTCCACGTGATGCACGCCATCGGCATGTTGCTGTTTATAATTTTGGTGGTTGTGCACATCGCAGCGGCGATCAAACATTTTGCCATCGACAAGGACAAGATTCTGCAACGGATGCTACCCTTTACAAAGGTTTAGTGTTCTTCGGACTGCCCTATTATAGGCAAATCCACTTCCTCGCTGTCGCCATCAGCCCCACGAGGGTCCAACATTGCGGCGGCAGGTGACGGTCGCGGCACAGCGACAAAGTCTTCGCGGTCTTCCTCCTCTACGCGGCTTCTGACACCAACGCGGACCAAGATCAGCAAAACCAAAATGCCATATACGCCGCCGATATATAGGAACAAGGCCGAAGCCCCCATCCACTCCATCACAAATGCGGCAATGATCGGCCCCGCCACAGCGCCAACGGCATAAAGCAGCAACATCGCACTTGCTGCGCCTACAAACTGGCCAGGCGCCACACGATCATTGACATGGGCGACGCACAAGCCATAAACCGGGAATGCAAACAGACCAAACCACACCATTCCGGCCATAATGGTTGTTCCCGGCACGGCAATCATTCCCATAAAGGCACAGGCAAACATCGCCGAAATAGACGCGCCCATTATGACCAAACGCCTATCAAGTTTGTCAGAAAGGCGGCCCAACGGCACTTGACCCAGCGCCCCCGCCAAAACACCCAGCGCCATAAAACTCGCGATACCATTGACATCAAGCCCAATGCCCAGACCAAAATTTGGGGCAAGGCTCCAGAACGCGCCATTGCCCAATCCCACAGCCACACCACCCATCACTCCGGCGGGCGACTTTTGAAACAATAGCTTCATGCGCACCGGATTGATTTCGATCATTGATGGCTGCGCAGTATTGGACAACAACAAAGGCAACGCGGCAAATGTCACTAGTCCGGCATTGATCGCAAACAATGTTGGGGCGGTTGGGTCAGCCAGCACAATCATACTCTGCCCCGCCGTTACAACAGTCAGGTTCAAAAATGTATAGGTAGAAAAAATTGTGCCCCGATTGTCATTCGTCGCAATCTCGTTCAGCCAGCTTTCAATCACCATATAAAGGATCGCAAAGGCAAACCCAGTGATCATACGCAACACAGCCCACAGGGCAGGATCAGCGGACAAGACATAAAACGCCATGGCACCACCCCCAAGAGCGGTCATTGCCCCATAGACTTTTACGTGTCCCACTCGTTGCAAAAGACTAGGCCCCACAAGGCACCCTGCCCCGAAACCAACAAAGTACAGCGCGCCGATCAACCCAATCACCGGCTTATTGATGCCATGCAGTTCCGCTGAAAGGGGAACTAGACTGGTTTGTAATCCATTGCCAACCAAAAATATCGACCCTGCGAACAACAACGCGAACACAGGTTTTAGTGCTGCCCCCATAACCCGATCCTAATCAAGAAACAGAAAAAATAACGCAAATTAGACATTGTCTTACCACACAAAGACACGACAATATGCAGACCAATAGTCATAACAATAAAAAGGCTTACCCCATGTCCACTCCCATGATTACGGTTGATAAAACCAATCCCGCTGACGCCAAACTGACCTTTATGGAATTATATGAGATCAATGACGGTCAGGTTCGCGTACGGGTTGAGCAATTTGGATTTTCTGCCAACAATGTCACCTATGGTGTGGCCGGCGATTTCCTTGGCTATTGGCAATTCTTCCCAGCGAACGAGCCTGAACGCGGCATCATTCCTGTTTGGGGCTATGGCAAGGTTATTGAAAGCGCCCATGATGATGTGCGCTTGGGGGAGCGTCTATTCGGCTATTTCCCGATGGGCGCGGATGTCATCTTAAGCCCCGGCAATATCAGTGACGCCGCATTGTTTGATATGGCCCCTCACCGGTCGCAACTGCCCCCGGTTTATAACCAGTATGTACGCATCAAGAATGAGGCCACAGACTGGAGTGATATTGAAGCGGCCAGAATGCTGCTGTCGCCGGTCATCATCACATCCTATGTTCTATATGATTACGAACATGACGCTGACTTTTTTGGGGCGGAGCAGATCATCATCGCCTCTGCCTCTTCAAAAACGGCGATCGGTCTGGCCCAAATGCTATCGGAAGACACCGACAAAAAGGTAAAAACAATCGGGCTGACGTCCGCAACGAACAAGGGATTTGTTGAAGGGTTGGGATTCTATGATCAGGTTCTGACCTATGACCAGATTGACGCCCTGCCCAATGTCGCCAGTGCCTTCGTGGATATGAGCGGCAATGGCGCGGTTGTTGCCGGAGTGCACAACCATCTGGCTGACAATTTGAAAGACAGCTGTATCGTCGGCATGACCCATTGGGATCAAGGCCGCGCCGAGGGTGAGTTGCCCGGCCCGCCCCCCGCGATGTTCTTTGCCCCGACCGAAATCGCGAAAAAGGTCGCGGAACTTGGCCCCGAAGAAGCCACCCGCCGCCGTGACGAAAAGGTTTACAAGATCATCAAGGGCGCGACCGATTGGCTGACCATCAATCAGGTCAGCGGCGGCAATGCCGCGGTGCAGGTGATGAATGATTTCGTAGCCAACAAAATCTCTCCCGATCAGGGCTATGTCCTGACCGTGACCAAGGACTGATAATTGGTGGCGGCTTTGTGTACTCTCACAAGGCCGCCAACCATATCGCGTGCATCCAATGTCTAGCTGATATTGAAAAAGCGGCTGGGGTTGTCCTTCAAAATGACGTCAAAATCCTCGTCCGTCATGCCGCGTGATTTCAGCTCTGGAATGATCCGTTCAAATATATGCGTCATGCGCCAATTGGGCAGAATGTCTTCTGGATTGGTGCCCGGCGGCACACCCGCCAAACCACCCATCAAACAATTCACAGTGTCATGGGACATCATCACCTGCTTGCGATAGCCCTTGTCCACAAGGTTTTTCATACAGGTCATGCGCGTTTCATCGGGGACAATTACTTCAATCCCAAATCGGTCAAACCCAACATATACGCCACGTTCCACAAGCGATTCCTGATAGGCCATGTCATCGGTGCCATCTGAATGACCAACCAAAAGGTGATCGGCCGCCACGCCCTGCCCTGTCACAATATCAATTTGGTCATGCCCGCATGTGCAATTTTCCGTATGTGACAGGACCGGAATGTTGGTCGCCTTGGCAGCCGCCGCAGCGGCGGCAACGATCTTTTTTTCATAGTCAGTGACCAAGCCGTCACCGGTGGCAATTTTGACGATCCCCGGTTTGATCCCGCTGTCACCAACTCCGTCCTCAATCTCCTTAATGAAAACATCGGTAATTTCAGCCTGTTCCATATGCCCCAGCGTATAGGGCATCCCGGCGGCCTCGTAATAAACACCTGTCGCAGCGACAAGGTTGATCCCTGTAGCTTGGGATACTTCGGCATTAAACGCCACATCGCGCCCCAGATCAGATGGGCACGGATCAACGACCGTATCTACGCCATGATCCTTCAATTCCTCAAACGCGCCGATCACGCGGGCCAAGGCCTCGTCCCGTTTGAATTTCGGCTGGCGGTTGTCCAAGAACCACCCGGGAAATCCGATTAGCGCATGTTCGTGGATAAGGGTCCGGCCCATCTTGTCGGAATCGATTGTGCCCGTGACTGTATTGATAATTGCCATTTGATGCCCTGCCTATTGTGAATTGCTTTGATGCAATCAAGCCGCAGCAGGGGTGATTTGTCAAAGCAAAGATCAGCCGTTAGGGCGTTTAATCAACCCGGCGGGGATCAGTCCGATCAACGTCAAGCCACTGCCGATCAAAAAGATCATCGGCAGGTTGAGGGATTCTGGCGGAATAGCCAGTAACGCGCCAAACAGGCTTAACCCCAATGATGACCCAATTTGGCTGATCAGGCGATTCAGCCCCGATGCGGTGCCAAACAAACCCGGTTCCACTGCCGTGGCAATGATCGCGGTTAAGGGCGGGAAGGCAAGGCCATGCCCGACACCTTGGATCACAAGGCCGACCAGCAACAGTTCAATCCGCAACCAATAAACACCCGCGGCCATAATGGCGATGCCAATGGCTTGTAGAGATATGCCGATGGTTGCCGCAATCCGCTCTGACAGGGCCGTGGCAAGCCGCCCGCCAAAAGGCGTGGCGATTGTCAGGCTGGCAGTGCGTAACAGCATCAACCCAGCCGCAACGGAAATTGAATAGCCGAAGATATCAATCAACGTGATGGGCGTAACAACCAACGCGCCCAAATAGGCGGCCTGCAACATGAATGACGCCATAGAGGGGTTGGCAAAATTGCGTGTGGTCAAAAGGCCAGCGGGCACAATCGGATCAGCGGCATAGCCTTCATATTTCAAGAAGACGAGCAAACCGATAACCCCGAACAGGGCGACACCCCATTTGGTCAGCGCGGCAATATCCTGATCACTGACGGAACTGATGGCAAATAGCAGGCACAGCAATGCAATGATCAATATCAAGTTTCCAATGTGATCGAAAGCAGCAGGCCGCTTATTCGTTTCAGGCAGTGATGTCAGCGCAATGATCCATGCCACGGCACCGCATAGGATTTGAAACATAAAAACCGATCGCCAGCCCCAAATGTCTACCATCGGCCCACCGGCGATTAGCCCAAGCGCAGCTGATCCGGGGCCGCCCATCGCCCACCAGCCGACAGCGCGGCCACGTTCATCGCCATCATATTGATGAAACAGGATCGCCATCCCAGATGGGGTGGTCGCCCCTGCAAACAACATGGATAGGACGCGAAACACGATCAATGACCAGATGTCCCACGCAAAAAAGCAACACCCGGCAAAGACGGTGGACAGGCTGATCCCGATCAAAAACACCCGTCGATGGCCATAGGTATCACCCACCTTCCCCATTAGGGGAAAACAGACGGCGCTGATCAACATGGGGGCCGAAACGGTCCACGTGGCCAAGGCCTCCGTCACCGAAAACTCTTCCGCAATGGGTTTCAGCGCGACCGTCAAAATCGTAAACGGAAAGCCCGTCGCCATCATCCCCATCAAGGTGATGTAGATCACGCGGTTGGCCTGCCAATGTTGCGCCAGTTTTGTGGGTGAATGAGGCATAGGTTTCCTGAATTTCAATGCCGCTTTTTAGGACATTCAGAACCGCGCCGATACATGACAAATCGCCCTTTATTTCCATCAGTACCCCTCGCTGACCCTGGGTCAATCTTCCTTTCATTCAAATATTCGGCTATCCATTCACCATAGAAATTACATTAGGGAGTTCAGACAATGTCAGCACAAGCTGCAACCCATGTGGGGGAAACACGCTATCCGACGCTGTTTTCACCGCTTGACCTAGGTCATACCAGCATCAAAAACCGTATATTGATGGGGTCCATGCATACCGGGCTTGAAGAAGCAGAAGACGGCTTTAACCGAATGGCAGCCTATTTCGCTGAACGCGCAGCGGGCGGCGTCGGCATGATCATCACCGGCGGTATTTCCCCAAATCGGGAAGGCGGCATGGGCACCAAGCTGTCGACCGCAGAAGAAGCGGTTCAACACAAAATGGTAACCGATGCTGTGCATAATGCGGCCCCTGATACCAAGATCTGTATGCAGATCCTGCACACCGGCCCCCTTGCCGGGCATGAGGGATGCGTTGCCCCCTCCCCCGTTCGGTCGCCCATCGCACGTCATGTCCCCCATGAGTTGGACGCCGCAGGCATAGAGAAGCAACTGGCTGATTTCGCCAACTGCGCCGCCCGCGCGAAAGAGGCTGGCTATGACGGGGTAGAGATTATCGGATCTGCTGGGTATTTGCTCAGCACATTTTTGGTCGAAAAAACCAACCAGCGCCAAGACGAATATGGCGGGTCATTTGAAAATCGCATGCGCTTCCCCGTTGAGGTTGCGCGCCGCTGCCGCGAAGCGGTCGGGCCTGACTTCATCGTCATCTTCCGTATCGCTGCGATGGATATGCTGCAGGGAGGCATGTCATGGGATGAAATCATCACGCTTGCCAAGGCATTGGAAGCGGTCGGCGTGTCCATCCTGTCCACCCATTTCACCTGGCATGAAAGTGCCGTACCAACCATCGCCACGATGGTGCCGCGCGCCGCGTTTGCATCGGTCACCGGGCGCTTGCGCAAGGAAGTTAACATTCCCTGCATCACCTCAAACCGCATCAATATGCCCGATACGGCAGAAGACGTGCTGGAAAAAGGCTATGCGGACATTGTCTCAATGGCACGGCCCATGCTGGCGGATGCGGAACTAGCCAACAAGGCGCTTGAAGGCCGCGAGGACGAAATAAACACTTGTATCGGCTGTAACCAAGCCTGCCTTGACCATACATTCACAGGCAAGATCACAAGCTGCCTTGTAAATGCGCGGGCCTGTCATGAGACCATGCTGAACTATGCCCCTGTCACATCGCCCAAATCCATCGCGGTTGTGGGCGCCGGCCCCGCCGGACTTGCGTTTTCAACTATCGCCGCAGAACGCGGTCACAAGGTCACCCTGTTTGATGCCGCAGATGAGATTGGCGGGCAATTCAATTACGCCAAGCGTATTCCGGGCAAGGAAGAGTTTTACGAAACCTTGCGCTACTTCAAAAAACGCATTGAAGTAACGGGCGTTGATTTGAAATTGAACACCCGCGTGGACATCGCCACACTACGCAACAGTGATTTTGATGAAATTGTCATCGCAACAGGCATCAGCCCCCGCACGCCACCGATTGAGGGAATCGATCACCCGATGGTCATGCCGTATATCGATGCAATTTTGGGCAAGCGAGAGATTGGCAAATCCGTTGCCATCATCGGCGCGGGCGGCATTGGGTTTGATGTTGCCGAGCTTATCTCGCACAAGGGCAAGTCAGCCGCCCTCGATATTGACACTTTCGCCAAGGAATGGGGCATCGACTTTGAAAACCACCCGCGCGGCGGCGTGACCGGGGTTGAACCACAGGTAGAGCGCGCAGACCGCGACATCTATTTGATGCAACGCAAGACCAGCGGCGTCGGCAAGGGCCTTGGCAAGACAACAGGTTGGACGCACCGTTTGGCGCTGGCGCGCCGTCAGGTCAAAATGATGAACGGTGTGGAGTATAAGCGCATTGATGATGATGGCATTCACGTCACTGTTCACAATGAACCGATGAGCATCCCTGTCGACACGGTGATTGTCTGCGCCGGGCAAACAGAATTGCGCGCGCTTTATGACGGGTTGCAAGATAGCGGCAAGCCGCTGCACTTGATTGGCGGGGCGGAACTGGCAGCAGAGCTGGACGCCAAGCGCGCCATCAATCAGGCAAGCAATCTGGCAGCTGAAATCTAAATCGCCGCAACCATCTACAACAACAACGAAAAAGGCCCGCCACAATCATCTGTCGCGGGCCTTAATTTCATCTGGCGCATCCCTGTTTAGAACCGGACACGGAAGTCCGCAGTGATGGAGCGCGGCTCCCCA
>SPJK01003713.1_pt1 | contig 18813 bp, 9 predicted proteins | sample 3741771 | NCBI WGS metagenome assembly SPJK01 (sample SAMN10925997, study PRJNA522277) | cold seep metagenome | isolation source: Elba SIP-enriched marine methane seep metagenome, extraction at timepoint T2 | place: Italy: coast of Elba, Mediterranean Sea
AGTGATTTGATGGGTAAATCTAAGGCATTGAATAAGCATAATGCCATGTTTTCACCGGCGGCATAAACGCCGTGGTCGGCTGTGGACTCAAAGCGTAGAGAAAGCGGGTCTGCAGCGAACCAATTGCCGGTATGCGGCAAGGTTAAGGTCATTTCGCGCAAGCCGGGATAAGCTTCTTCAACCTGTTGAATTTGGACTTCTTGTTTGGGAGTGACCGGTGTTAAACGATGGAAAGAAAGCCCAAGGTAAAAAAACTTTTTTTGCGAATCGCCTGCAATCATATTATCGATGGCGGCAATAATGTCGGTGAACTGCAATTCTCGACCGCCCAGACCGTAGCAACCGGAATATAAGCCAGGGGCATCGTCCACTTGCTGATAAGCGGCATGATCGGCATGCGGCGGTTTTTCAGGATGGCGACCGTTTTCCAGGCATTTGCCGATGGTCGCCCGCACTGCGCGGATAATCGGTAAATCTTCCGCTAATGGTTGGTCGGTGCGCTCCAGAATCAAAACGCCTTTTTTGGCTTTGACGATGCGACCGATAATATCGCCGGGAAATGGGCGAAACAAGGTCATATCGGCGACTGAAATCTTAATATTGCGAATTTCGTTTAAATGTTCAGCCACAGCGGATGCGGCGTGGAAAGCGCCGCCCTGGGTGATAATTAAATATTCAGCTGCTTGCGTATCATTGAGTTTGATTCTGTGGTATTGGCGACCGGTTAATTCATGCCACTCATCCATGCATTGTTGGGTGATTTCGGCAAGGTGATCGAAAAAATAAGGGCGTTGCGCTGCGGTGGAATGCATATACGCATTAGAATCGGCGGACGCGCCGGTCATCAATGGGTTATCGACATCCCAGATCAACGGTGCTCGGCGTCTTTTTTCGCCGTACAATAAGCGTTGCGAAGGCGTTGGGGCGTCGATCAGGTCATCCGGTTGTCCCAGAAACTCTTTAAGCAATTCTCGTTCGGCTAAATCCACCGTTTCGATCAGTTCGGCGGTTGATTCGCCGTCTTGTGCGATGACCACGGGGTTAAGCGATAATTCAGCAATTTTACGTCCGATAATGCTTAAATCGGCGGCGCTCTGGGCGTTATGCGCGAACAATTGCAGGGCACCGGTGTTATCCAGACTGTGATAGTTGTCGTGGCTGCATTGCTGATTATGAGTCGATTTGGCGACCGATTGGGCAGTGAGATGAATCAGCAAAGGCAGTCTTTTACCTACCGCAGCGGTTAAAGATTGTTGGATTTCGCCGAATTCCTGGTTGCCGCAATAATAACTGCAACGCATGCCGGTAAGCGATAAGCCAACACAACCGCCTATCGAATTGGCGGCAGCCGCATTCGGGATGTGCAGGTCGGCATAACTGGGCAGGGTTTTCGCTTTTTCCCAATAAGCGGACAAAGACAAATTTTCAGGCGTGGAAACAAAACCGGCGGCGATACTGGCTTGGCCTTCATTCATGAGGACTGCGGAACGACCGTTTACTGCGATGCGAATGCCGGGGTATTTAATTGCTTTTGTTTCTTTTGATTTGCCAAAAAAAGCCATAAGATTCCTTTTCTACTCAGAAATGCCAACTAATAATAAATATTTGTATTTGAAATGATGTTAATGACTGAGAATTTTATTTCATTCTCAGTCCTAAACGGCCAAAATTTCGATGCCTTTTAACGGAGGTTAGGAACGAGAATAAAATTCACGTTCCTTAGCAGTCGAATTGTTTGCTCAACCTAAGGGCAGGGCGTCTGTGCGGTTGGATCTTTTGGCTTCCCTACCGATACTGGATCGCGTTGTGCCCAATTTGTTGTCTATCCAGACAATGGCGCCGGTCGGGCAGCGCTCAATCGGGGTGCGATCAATGTCAAAACGATCATATTTTTGATAATCAATGACGGCCAAATTGTTTTTAATTTCAATTAATCCTTCCGGCGCATCGACCACGCATTTTTCACAAGCCGTACAGGCGACCTCGCATTCGGCCAAAGCCAAGTCCCCTACGGACTGGCTTTTGCAAGCGACAAATAATTTGTGGCTGACAGGTTGTAAAGAAAATAGGTCTTTGGGGCAAACCTCAACACAGTCGTTACAGGCTGTGCATTTATCTTCAATGACAATCGGCAAGCCGTGTTCATCCATATAGATAGCATCAAAATCGCAGACATCGTCGCAATCGCCCAGACCCAAACAACCCCAATGACAGCCCTTGCCGCCGCCTGAAACCACCGACGCCGCTTGACAGGATTTCATGCCTTGATACTTAGCCCGAGTTCGCGCAACATGGGTGCCGCCAGTGCAGGCCAAACGGGCCACCACTTTTTCTTTGGCCTCCATGCTGACCCCCAAATAGGCGGCAATATCGGCATTGCCTTCCGGGCTGTTGACTGTGCAATCGGATGGGTTTTTTTCGCCGCCGACCACGGCTTCAGCGAAAGGCCGACATCCGGGTACGCCGCACGCGCCGCATTGCGCCTGCGGCAACATGTCGTCTACTTCTTCAATGCGCGGGTCTTCGAATACAAATAATTTTTTATTTGCAATAGCAAGTATGATTGCCAAAGTAATGCCTAGGGCAATCATAAAAAGTGCGGCGGTAACAATACTGGAAATCAATTTAACTGTCCAATTTTAGAGTAAGACCATGAATTCTTGAAGAGGGTGATTTGAGATTAAGTTAATTCTACAAGATATGGTGGTGAATAAGCAAAAATTCAAATTTTCTGTAACCCTTTAAAAGATAAGTGAATATAGCGATTAGATCATGATGGTTGAGAGAAGTTCGGAGGATAGTTGCTAAAATACAGTAGCTTGTAAAAGTTTTGCGGAGGGAGCAAAGAATAAAATAAACAAAACTATGTTAAATTAAGGTTAGTTTATTGTTATTTAACATATTTATAGAGTTGTCTATAATGGCGGCAAGTGCCGGTGAAATGTCCTGGCTATTGTCTAAAAGTTGTAATTTCGGCATAATGCGGATAATTTTAACTTAATTATTTGGTAATATGAGCGAAATGATGAGTTCAGGATTTGAACTGATGTTAGTCGGGATGGCTATCGTATTTGTTTTTTTGGCGGCTCTGGTATTGGCGGTTACTTTATTGCGCGTTGTCGTAGATCGCTTTTTTCCGGCTCAGGTAATAGTCAAACCTGAAATGTCCTCCCCGTCAAACGGAAATGAATCCGCTACCATAGCTGCGATTTCCGCTGCAGTCTCTCAATATCGTAAAAAATATCAAAAATAGTTTTCTATCGGAGCTGCTGTTCCGGTCAAAAAAGCTTTATTATCTTTCAATTCTACACACCCACAAGGTAAAAAATGCGGCCCAAAAAGGCCCTGGAGAAAATAATGGCAAACCCTTTAGGTATCACTGAACTTGTCCTACGCGATGCGCACCAGTCAATTTTGGCTACCCGTCTGCGCATTGAAGATATGCTGCCCATCTGTGAGCAATTGGATAAAATTGGTTATTGGTCGATGGAGTCTTGGGGCGGCGCGACATTTGATGCATGTATTCGTTACTTAGGCGAGGACCCTTGGGAAAGACTTCGTTTATTGAAAAAAGCGATGCCGAATACGCCTCAACAAATGTTATTCAGAGGACAAAATATTTTGGGTTATCGTCATTATGCTGACGATGTAGTGGATAAATTTGTTGAGCGTTGCGTTGTTAACGGCATTGATGTGTTCAGAATTTTTGATGCAATGAACGATATGCGCAATATCGAACGCGCGATTAAAGCGGTGTTGACCACTGACGCTCACGCCCAAGGCACGATTTCATATACCACCAGCCCTGTGCATACCATTGATAAATGGGTTGAGCAAGGTCGCGTTATTGAAGATATGGGTGCTCATTCTATTTGCATTAAAGATATGGCGGGATTGTTAAGGCCTTATGATGCTTATGAGTTAATTTCCAAGCTGAAAAAAGCGGTCGATATTCCTATTCATATGCAGTGTCACGCGACTACCGGTTTAAGCGTCGGCACTTATATTAAAGCGATTGAGGCCGGGATTGATAACCTAGATACGGCGATTTCGTCATTGAGCATGACTTACGGTCATAGCCCCACAGAAACTATCGTAGCCAGTTTGCAGGGTCAAGAGCGCGATACCGGGCTGGATCTGAATGAGCTGGAAAAAGTCGCTCATTATTTTAGAGGCATTCGTAAAAAATACGCTCAATTTGAAGGCAGCCTGAAAGGTGTGGATGGCCGTATTTTGGTGTCGCAAGTACCCGGCGGTATGTTAACCAATATGGAAAGTCAGCTTAAAGAGCAGAACGCAGCTGATAAATTTGATGATGTATTGCAGGAAATTCCCCGTGTTCGTAAAGACCTGGGCTATATCCCTTTGGTGACGCCGACTTCGCAAATAGTAGGCACACAAGCGGTTATGAATGTATTGTCCGGCGAACGTTACAAATCTATCAGTAAAGAAACCGCTGGCGTGTTGAAAGGTGAATATGGCGCGGCGCCTGCGCCGGTTAATAGCGAATTACAACAAAAAGTGTTGGATGGCGGCGAGCCTATTACCTGCCGTCCGGCTGATTTGCTTGCACCTGAAATGGACAATTTAATCGCTGAAGTGAAAGAGAAAGCTGCAGCAGAATCTGTGACATTGGCGGATAGCGTTGAAGATGATGCTTTGATTTATGGCTTGTTTGCGCAAGTCGGCTGGAAGTTTTTACAAAACAGAGGTAATACTGATGCCTTTGAACCGGCTCCGGATCCGGAAGCCTTTGCCGCTAAATCAGCGGCGGCTACAAAAACCGCAGATCAAGAGGCTGAAACTTATACAGTGAATGTTGACGGACGTAACTTCAATGTCGTTGTCGGGCCGGGTAATGCTGATCTTAATGTTCAAGCAGTTGCTAATGCAGCGCCTGCGGCAGCCGCGGTTGGCGCAGGCGCCAGTGGCGGTGTGGTTGATTCGCCGATGGCCGGTAATATTTTGAAAGTTGTGGTAAAAGTCGGCGATAGCGTTGCCGCGGGCGATGTGGTTATTATCATGGAAGCCATGAAAATGGAAACCGAGGTTAGAGCAAAATCATCCGGCACAGTGACTTCCATCAATGTAAAAGAAGGCGATAGTGTTGCGGTTGGCGATGTTCTAATTTCTTTGTAGAGAGGATGTTGTTTGTTGAACTTTGCAATCGCCGGGTTCAGCAAAAAGCGCCGCTTTTTTTGCGGCTGCTCAATGGGTTTTAGAAACACCAGGCTATGTAATCTGCATAGCCTATTCATGCAAGAAGTCTTATTCTGACTTTAAACATATATTTTAGAGAGTTCTAATGGAAAAGTTTATACTGTTGTGGGAAAGTACTGGTATATCCAATATCAGCGGCTCACAAGCCATTATGATGGCGGTTGGTTTTGGTTTGCTGTATTTAGCGATAAAAAAGGGATTCGAACCATTGTTATTGGTGCCGATTGGTTTTGGGGCGGTGTTGAGTAATATCCCCATTGCCGGCATGGCTGATGAGGGCGGATTGCTATATTATTTATATACGGGTATTAAAACCGGTATATTTCCATTATTGATTTTCATGGGGGTCGGGGCAATGACTGATTTCGGCCCCATGTTGGCTAATCCGAAAACGCTGTTTTTAGGCGCCGCAGCGCAATTCGGCATTTTTTCGACAGTATTGGGTGCTTTAGCGCTGAATGCTGTTCCAGGTTTGGAATTCACTTTTAAAGACGCTGCGGCTATCGCTATTATCGGTGGCGCGGACGGGCCGACCGCGATTTATGTCGCATCTAAATTGGCCCCTGAATTATTGGGCGCTATCGCGGTTGCCGCTTATTCTTATATGGCTTTGGTGCCGTTAATACAGCCGCCGATTATGCGCTTATTAACAACCGAGCAAGAGCGTTCGGTTGAAATGCAGCAATTAAGGGCGGTCAGTCAAACTGAAAAGATATTGTTTCCGCTGATGTTATTGTTTTTGACGGCCTTATTATTGCCTTCGGCGGCGCCGCTGGTCGGTATGTTTTGTTTAGGGAATTTGATGAACGCTTGCGGCGTGGTTGATCGTTTAAGCAAGACTGCGCAAAATGAATTAATCAATATCGTGACCATCTTTTTGGGCTTGGCGGTCGGTTCAAAGATGAGCGCGGAAGCCTTTTTGCAGATGGAAACTTTGGGTATTTTGGCTTTGGGCGCTGTTGCATTCAGCATCGGCACCGCGAGTGGAGTGCTGATGGCGAAAACCATGAATAAATTCAGCAAGACGCCGATTAATCCTTTGATTGGGGCGGCCGGGGTCTCGGCTGTGCCGATGGCGGCTCGGGTTGCTAATAAAGTCGGTCTGGAAGCCAACCCGCATAATTTCTTGCTCATGCATGCGATGGGGCCAAATGTGGCCGGGGTTATCGGTTCAGCGGTGGCGGCCGGTGTTTTGTTAAGTTTGGTGTAAAATTCTCAGTCCTTAATACGATAACGGCTTTGCCGTTATCGGCTTTCATCTTTTCGTTGAGTGAAAAATCAGCGCATCATCTCCGAATATACTTTTATGCTTGTAAAAGGATTTAAGTTTGCTATCTTTAAGCTTAAATAACCGGATATACAACTACCATCCTGCTAGTACACCACTTCTTTAAGATAGCTGATAAATTGGAGCGCAGGCTTTAGCCTGCACAAGTAACCGATAATGCAGGCTATAGCATGCGTCTACGTTATATTAAATCAATTGTTTAAAGGGTGAGTCGCTAGATAAATGTCTTAAACATTTTTTGTAGTAGCAGAATCCAAAAAAGGTTTTTAATAGATCACTGAGCTTACATGGAAAATTTACCCCCTCATATTCTGATTGTTGATGATGAAGAGCTTAATTTAGAGTGTGTCACTGAATTTTTGGCGGAAACCAATTATCGTATCAGTACCGCTGAAAACGGCAAAGTCGCTATGGAAATGTTGGAGGAAACGCCGGAAGATTTCAACGTCATTTTATTAGATCGGATGATGCCGGAAATGAATGGCATGGATGTGTTGGCAAAAATTAAGCAGCATCCGGTTCTGCAAAATTGCCCTGTTATTTTTCAAACGGCAAAAGCGGGTTCATTGGAGATTGCCGAAGGGATTAAAGCCGGCGCCTATTATTATTTAACCAAACCGTTTGATGAAGAAGTTTTATTGTCGGTCACTAAAACCGCAGTGGATGATCATTTGCGCTTTTTGGAAATTCAAAAAAATTTAGAGCAAGCGCGAATGACGATGGGGATGCTGAAAACCGCGCAATTTGAGTTTAAGAGTTTAGAAGAGGCGCGTTGGATTGCTTCATTGGTTTCCAATGCTTGTCCCGAGCCTTCGGTGGTGGTCATGGGGTTGACGGAATTAATGATCAACGCCATAGAGCATGGAAATCTGAGGATTAGTTACCAGGAAAAAACCGAATTAAATGATTGCGGCGCTTGGAAGGAAGAGGTTAGTCGACGCCTGCAATCAGCGGAAAATGTTGATAAGAAAGTTATGTTGGATTTTTGTCGTTTAAACGATAGCATTCAAATTACCATCACTGATGACGGCGAAGGTTTTGATTGGCGCAAATATATGGATTTTGATCCTGAGCGAGTGATGGATAATCATGGCAGAGGCATTGCTGTCGCCAATAAATTAAGTTTTTCTCATGTTGAATACATCGGCAGCGGCAATCAGGTATGCGCAACCTTGAAATTAAACGAGTAAAAACGTAGATAAGGGACTGTTAACGATGGAAATAAGCAAATAATTCAATGAGTAGCGATGTTTCAAGTCTACTTTCCGGTAGAGAAAAACTGGTTAATGAGATCAACTCATTAAGAAAACAGAATAAAGAATTATCTGTCGTCGGCTTTGAATTAATCAGCGCCCAGACCAAGTTACAATCGCTTTTACACAATGCTTCAGACGGCATCATCACCTTTTCTGAAGATGGTCTTGTTGAGTCCTTTAATATCGCCGCTCAAAATATCTTCGGTTACAGCGAGAGCGAAGTTATCAAACGAAAAATACCTGATTTAATTCCATGTCCCGATTGGGTGGAAGATAATGTAGGTGCGTATATCCGCTATTTTGTTTCTTCGCGGGCTTCAGCCGATATTCCATTACTTGGCAAACATCATTCCGGTTCGGATATTTTGCTTTATGTTTCAGCCAGTGAGGCGAGTCAGGAGGATGTGACTTTATTCGGCGATGATGATAATGGAGCGGCGGAAGAGGATCAGCAGTCGGCCAATCCGATTTTAGACAGTCATAATCTGGTTTGTTTTTTTCGCGATGTCACCTTGGATAAAAAGCTTGAAAAAGAGCTGGCCGATCACAAGCATGCCTTGGATTTGGCCGCCGGCGTTGTAGTGATGGATAAGCATTTCAGAGTCATCGATGTTAATGAAGTGTTTTGTCATGTATTGGGTAGAAACCGGAATGAATTCATCGGCGGTGAACATATTCATACCAAGTTTGGTTGTAGAGATAGTAATTTTGAACAAGACTTAAATAAACGTAGCCGATTCCTAAGAGAGGGAAACGCTTGGGTGGGCGAAACTTGTTTTCAAAATAAACAGGGTGCAATGCTCTGGTTTTCTGAAAGCACAACGCCTTTTTTAGATGAAGATAATCAACCTTATCAATATCTGAGTATTTTTTTCGATATTACTGATCGTAAAGAATATTTCAAAGAACTGAAGCATCATAGAGATCAATTGCAGCAATTGGTTGATGATCAAATCAGCGATATTAGACATTCGCGCGATATTGCCGAAAGGGCCAATTTCGCCAAGTCGGAATTCCTGGCAAATATGTCGCATGAATTGAGAACGCCTATGCATGCCATTATCAGCTTTGCAAAATTATCGCTCAAGCAAGTCAATAAATTGCCGAATGCAGAAGGCAATACCGAAAAATTATACCGCTTTATCAATAATATTATTATCAGCGCGGAACGGTTGTTGATTTTATTAAATGATTTGTTGGATTTGTCTAAACTGGAGGCCGGTAAAGAAGAGTTGTCGCTAGAGCGCTATTCGCTGAGTGACATTGTTAGTCAAATTGTTGAAGAAAACCAGGGTAAAGTGGAAGAGAAAAAGCTTCATTTGCAATTTAATACGGAGCTTGAGAATACGGAAATACTTTGTGACAAATATAAAATTCTGCAAGTTATTACTAATTTACTCGGAAATGCAATTAAGTTTTCCGTTGAAAAAACAACGATTCAAATTACTATTGAGCAAAAACAGATGGTGTTGGGCAGACGCGCCACGGATACTGAAAAAATTGATGGTTTAGTCTGCTCGGTAGTCGATCAAGGGCCGGGCATACCGGAACAAGAGCTATCAAAAATATTTGATAAATTTATTCAGAGCAGTAAAACCAAAAGCGGCTCCGGCGGCACCGGATTAGGCCTGACCATCTGCAAAGAAATTATTGCCGTTCATAACGGCAAAATTTGGGCGGAAAATAACCCGGCAGGCGGCGCCGTGTTTCGGTTTTTTCTGCCGTATTTGACTGAAGAAAACGTCTAATCGCGTAAAGAATAATGCTCAACATCCTTGTTGTGCTGTTTGACTGAGTTTGACGGTCATCCTTTTTGATGGGCGCGCTGCGCTTTGCCCATCCTGCTTTTTATCCTCGTTCCCGCCGTCCTCGGTGGAATGAATATCTTTTTATATCGCAGCTTGAATTCTTTCCAAAGCATTAGACAGGTTATCCATACTGGTGGCGATGGAAATCCGCATATGCCCGGGAGAACCGAATGCAGTGCCCGGCACCAAGGCAACACCGGCTTTTTCAATCAGGTATTCGGCGAAATCAAGATCGCTTTCTATGCCTTCCAGACGGCTGATTAATCGGCTGATATTCGGAAACACATAAAAAGTGCCGTCGGTGCTCAAACACTCAATGCCGTCGATTTTATTTAATGCTTCGACAACAAAATCATGGCGTTTTTTGAATTCGGTCATCATCACATCAATACATGACTGATCGCCGGTAATGGCTTCTTGGGCGGCAAATTGTGAGATAGAAGTCGGGTTTGATGTGCTTTGCGATTGTATCTTTTTCATCGCCCCAATCAATTCGGCTGGCCCTGCCGCATAACCGATACGCCAGCCAGTCATTGAATAAGCTTTGGATATGCCGTTTAACACCATAGTGCGGTCATAAAAATCGGGGTTGGCGTTGAGAATATTCACAAAACTGCCTTTGTCCCAAAGGATATGTTCATACATATCATCCGTGGCGATAATGATATTGGGAAACTCTCTTAATACTTCGCCTAATGCTTTTAATTCCGCTTCACTATAAGCAACGCCGGTCGGGTTGGATGGGCTGTTAATGACCAATAAGCGGGTTTTATCGGTGATGGCGGCGCGTAGTTGCTCAGGGGTGATTTTAAATTGAGCCTCTTGGGTGGTTTGCACAATAACCGGTTTGCCGTCGGCCAATAACACCATATCCGGATAAGAAACCCAATAAGGCGCAGGAATGATAACCTCATCGCCCGGATTCAATAAGGCTTGCGACAAATTATAAAAACTTTGCTTGCCGCCGCAGGAAACTAGAATTTGGTTGAGTTGGTAATCAAAATTATTATCTTTCTTAAACTTTTCAATAATAGCTTTTTTTAAACTGGGGATGCCGTCTACCGCCGTATATTTGGTAAAGCCATCGTCCAGGGCTTTCACTGCAGCCGCTTTAATATGATCCGGGGTGTCAAAATCGGGTTCCCCGGCGCCGAGGCCGATAATATCTTTGCCGGCAGCGCGCATTTCCGCCGCTCTTGCGGTGATGGCCAGGGTAGGGGAGGGTTTAACCGATTTGACTCTGTCAGAAAGTTGTATACTCATTGATTCTCAGTGAAAAATAAAATTCTTTAATTATACGCTAACAAAGTGGATAAAGTAATTCGATTTGCTGAATGCTAAGTCCTTCTGTTTCAGGTGAAAATTGGGCGTATTTGGTTAATTCGACCGGTGAAAGATAACCGACCGCCTGATTAAGCAACGCCAGGCGTATGCCTTGTTCAACCAAATAGATTATATAGGTTTCGCGGATGGCGGCGGCGGGAGATTTTGAGGATAGGCTGATTCCCGCATCCACGGCGGTACAGAACAGCATGGCGTTCAACATTTCCTTGCTTGGATTGGATTGGTTGTGCCATAAATAGCCGTTTTTTACCGCTGCCGTCAAAATACTCAATAAGTTCGGCCCGATAGGAATCAAACGTTTAAAGTGTCCGGGTACTTCGATTGTCGCTTCGCTGATATTAATTTGTTCAAGGCCTAGATTGGCTATTTCTTCCAGCGTCATCCCGGACAGTAATAATAAGGAAGTTAATTGTGCGCCGCTCTCCGCATTATCCAGGATTTGTTCTAAATGCGCCGAGCTTAAACTTTTCGGCGTTTGATCCGGCGCAGGCAGTTCTCCATTTTCAACTTCAACCGCCTGTTCAATTTTGGCTTCGTCTATTCGCGCGCCGATGACATTTTTTTCATAAAGCGGTGAAACGTGGATCGGTTCGCTCTGATTTTGTTCGGGATGGGCGGTTAAATAATCATTCATCCAAACCACGAACAAGGCCAGCAACAAGCAGACGATCAAGGTGATTAACGCGCCGCTTTGGTAATCCGGGCCGATGGCTTGTTTATTGAGGCTGGCGCGTTCAACAATATTGACTTGAGGGATTTTGGAATAGTTTTTACTACTGAGTTTGGCAAACCTGTCTTGAACCTCGCGGCGCAAGATTTCCAGACTTTCCAAATCAGCCGCTAAGGCTTCATGTTGGGCGAATAAATTGGTGAACTTGACTGCATTGTTGCGGTGGTTATTCAGTTGTTGTTGAATTTTATTGACCACCTGTTGAGCCGCTTGATATTCCCGTAACGCCAATGAGCGAACGATTTTCTCGCCTTGTCGGCGTTTGCTTTTGATTTCTATTTCCAGCTCTTTGATTTGTTCGGGCAAGTATTTAAGAGAAGGTTGTAGAGCCAGATAATCACGAGTGTAACGCTGGTCAAACTCATTTAATTGCTCGCTGAGTTGCTGATAACGTTTCTCCAATTCGGTAAGCATTTTTTGCTCTTGGTTGGGAACAACGGTTTGACCATTGGCGATGGCCAGATCAATGGCGTCAAGTTTAGCTTTCGCTTTTAAGAATTCAGAATTGGCCTCGTCATATGATTTATTTAAGTTCTTAATGGTTGCCGGTAAAGCGTTTTCGGTTTCCGATAAAGAACTGATGTCGTTTTTGTTTCTAAAATCTTCCAGTTCAGTTCTAGCGTCGGTGACTTGTTGATCAAGATTAGCCAATTCATCGGACACCATTTGATAAGTGTCCTGAGTGGAAGTTTCGACAGTCACCGTGTGTTTTGAGACATAAAGATCGATTAAAGTATTCGCCACAAGGGGCAGCAACTCCGGGTCATCGCCGGTTGCGTACAAATGCAGCAAGTGGGTGCCTTCTACCGCTTCCAAGCTTAGCAGACTGCGTATTTTGGATAGCGTCAGTTTTGACCAGTCGGGATTGTTGCTGGATGATTGTATTTGTTGTAGGGTTTCGTTTAATAAATCAAATCCCAACAACTTTTCTTGTTCGATTGACGCCCGTTGCAGATCGGCGTCGCCGCTGGCCTGGTCTATGGTGGCGGAAGGCGATGTCAGCACCGTAGCCTTGGTTTGGTAAATGGGCGCTCGCGCGTAATTATAGGCCAGGCCTATCGCCAAGCTGGTCAAAAAAACGGCGGCGAATATTTTTAAGCGGGTCGATAAGGTGTTTTTCGATTGATCGTTAGGATCGGAAAAGCCTTGTTCAGGATGATATATATATTCCAATCTGCTTTTTTGTCTCATCGTGTTTTCCTGTATGCCGTTAACAGAGCATTGTTGTCCATTTTGGTCGGGTCAATTATGGTATACTTCGCGCGGTCACTACTGCGGTTTTCTAGCGGTTGTTTTTGGCCGATAGCAGCGTTGCTGAAACAGTTACATAGCCTGCTATGCGCCTGTTTCAGCGCCTTGCTCTCGACCAAAAACACCTCGCTATAAAATCCGCATCCGTAACCGCGCGAAGTATAGCTTAAATTTTATTCATAATTTCGAATGCATGAAAGCAATTGTTCATTTTCTGTCGCTTATTTTAATCTGTTGCTTCTTTAAGACCGGCTACGCTATAACTCAAAATCAATCGACGGGTGAGGTTTTAGATAAAAAGCCGGATAAGAAAAGAATATCCTCTATTAAACCCATTTTGCCGAAAATGGTGATGATACCCGGCGGGTGCTTTCAAATGGGTAGCCATCAAATCGAACAAAACAGGCAGCAGAATGAAAAACGTCACCGGGTTTGCGTGCAGCGTTTTCAAATGGCGATTCATGAAGTAACCATAGCTGAATTTAAAGCGTTTGTCGCCGCAAAGCAATATTTTTCTGATGCTGAAGTCGATTATAAAGCGCCGGGTTGTTGGTCTTTTGACAACAGCAAGGAAAAAAAATGGGATTGGCGTCCCTGGGCCAATTGGCGCAGGCCGCTGAAGACTAAAATGTCTGATGATATGCCGGTGACTTGCGTGAGTTATTTCGATATTAATCACTATATTCAATGGCTGAATGACATAACCGGCGAAAACTATCGTTTGCCGACCGAAGCGGAATGGGAATACGCGGCCAGAGCAAAAAGCAATCACAATTATTATTGGGGCAATCATCCGGATTTATCTTGCCGATACGCCAATTCGGCAGACCAAACCGATTTCAGCAGCGTGAGCTGGCCGGAACCCCATCAATGTCGTGACGGCTATTTTTTTACCGCCCCGGTCAAGCGTTTTACGGCTAATAAATACGGTTTATATGATATGTTAGGCAATGTTTGGGAGTGGACATGCTCAGAATTTACCCCGGATTATCAGGGACAGGAATTGCAATGTTTGACGGAAATTAATAATGAACAGTATCTAGCGGTGAGAGGCGGCGGCTGGAATGCCGACCCGGCCCGCTTGAGAGTCGCTTATCGCAATTGGCAGCACCCCTGGGCGCGGCTGGCGACCTGGGGGTTTAGGCTAGTTAAGGATATGCGGCCTTTGTATATTAAACGTTAAGATCGCCATAAAAATATTTTTTCAAAGGTGGTTAATCTTTTTTGATACTGATGTATAATACGCTGCTCAATTGATTTCTTCGGGGCGTAGCGCAGTTTGGTAGCGCACTATACTGGGGGTGTAGGGGTCGTGGGTTCGAATCCCGCCGTCCCGACCAAAGAAATCAATGAGTTTTTTCCGTTCGGAAAATCTCCAAAATCTTCTGAGGGTATAATTCCGGTTAAAAACTACTTTCGGGTAGGGGCATTTAAGCCCGTTATTAATCATTACCTTTATATAAGGAGTTAATGCGTAAAATTTTTTATCGGTAGGTCGGACTTCAGTCCGACAATTATCTTGTTATATTGCTGTCTTTGTCAGACTAAAGTCTGACCTACACAGCGCCTATCCAAATGGGTAAGCGTTTAAGTAAACTTCTTCAACATATTCGTCAGTACCGATAAATCCACCGGTTTGGTTAAATAACTGTCGAATAAATCGGCTGAGCTTTCAATATCTTGTTTCATTGCTGCGGCGGAGAGGGCGATGATGGGGATGGATTTAAATTTTGGGTTTTCCCGCAGCATTTCGGTTAACTCTTTACCGCTCATTTTGGGTAGGTGTATGTCCATTAAAATCAGGTCATAGTTTTTTTCATCGAGTAACATTTGATAGGCTGATTCAGCGCTTTCCGCCATGTCCAGGTCATAATTTTGTTGTTTCTGGAAATAACTTTTGATCAGTTTGCGATTGGCCGGGTTATCTTCCACATAAAGAACTTGTTTGATGCTGTCGGAGCGTTCCGGTTTTTTCGAAAGGGTTTGTCCTGCTGAGGAGGCGGCTGCCTCATCCGGTATTGTTTCGAGTTTGCTTTGTTGCTGAGGGTTGTATGCCGTAGGTAATTCAATCCAGAATGTCGAACCTTTGCCTTCGGTGCTTTCAAAGCCGATTTTCCCGTTCATTAGTTCGATCAGGTTTTTGGTTACAACCAGGCCGATGCCGGTGCCTTCTATCAATGATGTTTCCTTGCCTAAGCGGTTAAATTCGGTAAACACCTTTTTTTGGTTAGCGGCGGAGATTCCCATGCCGGTATCGATAATTTTAATTTTCAGTCGTTCGGATTCGGTTTGTTGCCAATCGATGGTGACAGAGCCGCCGCTACGGTTATATTTGATGGCGTTAGTCATCAAATTTAACAATACTTGCTTCAGTTTGGTATAGTCGGCGTGTACGAAGATGCCTTTATTTCTTGCATAGACATTGATTTCAATATTGTTTTGTACGGCGGAGTTGGAAACCAGCAGTAAGCAGTCTTCGATGCAGTCATTTAAATTGACCGAGTCTATCGATAGTTCTAATTTGCCGACTTCAATAGCGGATAACTCCAATACTTCATCAATTAAGGCGAGTAAATGTTTGCCGCTTTTAAGAATGTAATCGACGCTTTCTTGCTGTATTTCCGATAACGGCGCTTCATCATCAGTTTCCAATAAATGACCGAAACCTAAGATAGCGTTCAACGGCGTTCTCAATTCATGACTCATGGAGGATAAAAATTGAGACTTCGCTTTATTAGCTTCATTAGCTTTTTCAGTTTCCTGTTTTAAGGCCTTGGTTATTTTATTGTTGGAGATAGCAAGGCCGATTAGATCGCCGATTTGTTTGAGCAGACTGAGGCGAGAAGGTTCTTTGGAAGGGTATGGGTCGGTATAAATGAATAAAACGCCGACTAATTCATCGGCGAATTTGATCGGTACAATATAATGGCCGTGAGCGGTCATGCCTTCAAAGCTATGTTCATGATCATGGTCGGTAAAACAGTTATCGGATACTCGAAGCTCGCCGCTGACGGCAACTTTGCCGCACAGACAAGAGCCGGATTTCACGCATTGTTCTTTCAGCATGAACTCTTGGCTGAATTCGCCATAAGTTGCGAACATATGCAGATCCGGGTCTTCTTCATGAATTAAAAATACGCCGGCTTTCTGCTGTAGGTGCAACTCATGGGCGGTAACTAAGACGGATAGGGTGTTTTCCAAGCGTTCTTTTAGGGTTTCCTGGCCTTGGAGAATTTGTGAAATTTTGGCTCTGACTGAGGCATATTCACTTTCCAAAGAACTTTTTCTTTCCAACAATTTCAATTGGGTAATGTCGGTGCGCATGGCGATGTATTTTTCAGGTTTGCCATGTTCGTTCAATTTCGGCACGATGGTGCTGCTGACCCAGTATTCGCTGCCGTCTTTAGCGCGATTTTTAAGTTCGCCGTGCCAGACTTTTCCGTTGCTGATGGTTTCCCATAAATTCGCGAATAATTCAGACGGGTGTTCTTCTGATTTAATGATGCGATGGTTTTGTCCGAGTAATTCCTCTTCGGTAAAGCCGTTAATTTCACAGAATTTATTATTGACATAAATGAGTTCGCCTTTGTCGTCGGCAATGCTGACGATGGCGTGCTCATCCAATGCTTTCTTTTGAAAGTCTAATTCGCGTTCGCGAGAAAGCAGTTCTTGTAAAGCCTTTTCCAAGGCCTGGCCTTGGAGATGTTCGCGTCTTTCTGTTTGTTTACGGGCGCTGATGTCGCGAATGGATAATAACAGCAGAGATTCATGACTGACTTCAAAGACGGATAATTGAATTTCGGCAGGAAAATATTCGCCTTGTTCGGTTCGACATTCCCATTCAAAGTGATGTGCGCCTTGAAGCAAAGCCGTTTTTAAATGATGATTGATTTGTTGTTGATCGTCAGCATTTATGGATTGTTGTTTACGAGAAAGGTTCGCCAAGGTTCCGCCAATGACGGATTGCTTGTCTTGAATTTTGAATAAATCCAGCGCTCGATGATTGCAGTCACAGATTTGCTCATCTTTTAAAAGAAAAATAGCGTCGTTGGATGCATTAAATATGGCGGTTAATTTTTTTTCTTGTTCCTTTAATATTTTTTTAGAGCGGTTTAATAGATAAATCCAATAGGCGATGATGAACAAAAAGACGATTAGGACAAACAAATATTTCAATAATGTTTGCAAATTCATGCCTTGTTTAATATCCAGCCTCAGCCACTTATCGGTGAGCGCTTGATGCTGTTCAGCATCAATATTATTTAATACCTTATTAATAATCGAATAAAGCTCGGGATTGTTTTGCGGAATTGCTAAGCCATAACGGTTGAAATCAATGGTGGTGCTGGAAAAATGTAAATTATAAAGTCCGGCGTTTTTAATCATATACGATGCGTGAGTCGCATCGGCGATGAAGGCGTCCACTTCGCCGCTGGAGACTTGCTCAAGGGCCGCCAATGAGTTACCGGCATTAATGAGCTGGATTTCCGGAAAGTTTTCAGCAATCCAAGCTTTTCTGAAACAAGTTTCTTTAATAGCCAGTTTTTTACCGTTTAATTCCGCCAGAGAGCCGATGAATTCGCTATTGCTGGTGTTGATAACCACAATCGGGCTGACTGCATAACTTGTCGTAAAATTAAATATCGCTTTATTTTCGGCGGATTGATTGAGGTGGGCAATTACGTCTAATTGGCCTTTTTTGACCATTTCCCGCATTGCCGTCATGGACTTTAAGGTAATTAATTCAAAGCGTCTGCCCAGTTGTTGTTCGATTATTTTAATGTAATCGGCGGCCAGGCCGACATATTCATTGTTTTTATCTATCCATTCAAAAGGGGCGAAATCGTCTTTAATGCCGACCCGAATGACAGGATGGTCATGCAGCCACTTTAGTTCCTGTTGAGTCAGGTCGAATTGATCAATGCCTTGATAAATAAACCGAGCAATCTCGCTGTCTTTTAATTCCCGGCTGATTTTTAATTGAGCGTAACTATCCGCGACGCTGCGTAAGCGTTGCGGAGTAATCGAACCTAATGGGACGGTTTCAGACAGAATCAATTTACGCATGGCCTCAGCTTCATAACGTAAGGCTTCCATGTCTGCGCCAGGGTTATATTGATTGATAATAAGCTTAATGATCTCATCCGGATGCTTCATCGCATATCGCCAGCCTTTCAATGATGCTCTTCTAAAACGGTCGGCGCGGCCCGGATGATTGATTATTTCCTGCTCGCTGGTAAATAAAATATCGCCGTAAAAATCAATGCCGTAATTTTGCGGATTGATGATGTTGATCTTAACGCCCAGTTTTTCAAAATAGTAGGGTTGGTCGCTGATATATGCGTACATAACATCAGCTTCATCGCGCACTAAAGACATATAGTCCATCGTTGGTTTAACTAAGGTGTATTTATCTTCAGTCACATGCGCGTTTAACAACATCGCCAGCAACGGCGCATTATCGCGGCCTTGCTTGTCATACATGATTTTTTTGCCGGGCATTTCATAGGGACTGATTACCCCGGAAGATTGTTTACTGAGGAAAACCAGCGGGTTGTGTTGATAAATGGCGGCAAGCGCTTTAATGGCGCCGCCGTTGGCGTAATCCGCCAGAATCCCGGAGTCGCCCACACCGTATTCGGCCCGTCCGCTGCTGACTTCGTCGACGACGATTTTATCTAAGGTGCGTTTGCGGATTTGAACATCCAAACCTTCTTCGGCGTAAAAACCTTTTTCTTTGGCGGCGTAATAACCGGCGAATTGAAATTGATGCAGCCATTTTAATTGTAAGGTGACGGTTTCTTGTGAAGCCGGGGTATGGCTATGTTTGGCGAAAGCGGCGGGAGAAATGAAAATAAGTATGAATAGGAAGACTTGAAGACGCATTAATAAAACGTTTTCGTCTAAAAAATTAAA
>SPJK01024728.1_pt1 | contig 18811 bp, 4 predicted proteins | sample 3741771 | NCBI WGS metagenome assembly SPJK01 (sample SAMN10925997, study PRJNA522277) | cold seep metagenome | isolation source: Elba SIP-enriched marine methane seep metagenome, extraction at timepoint T2 | place: Italy: coast of Elba, Mediterranean Sea
AACCAGGTGGTCCTGGGTAGTCACCCCAACCTGAGCTTACTACACATCATATTGCTTTCTGGAGGAAATACCTATTCAAGTATTGACCTGACAGGATGCCCGGCGCTGACCAATGTGGATTTTCATAATGCGGAGTTCACTAGCCTGGATCTGAGCCAAAATACGAACCTCGATCGCTTGAATTTATTCTTTTGCACTGGTTTGACTGAGCTAGATCTTTCGGCTAATTCAAATTTATCCTATCTGCAAATCATCTCCTGCTTCGGACTCAGTAGCTTGGACGTTCGCAATGGGAATAATTCGAATATCAGCACTTTTTCTTTGTTCCAGAATACAGGACTAAGCTGTATCCTGGTAGATGATCCGGCTACGGCCAACCAGGGACTTGCTCCTTACAACAATTGGAGTGCCACCCCTGCGGTTGAATATAGTTCTGACTGTGTCTATACTTATTTGCCGGACGATAATTTTGAACAACATCTTATTAATCTGGGGGTCGATTTTTTGGTCGATGATCAGGTGCTAACGGAAAACGTTGAAGGAATTACCACGCTCCAAATTAGCGATGTAGATCTTGGGTCGCTGGACGGTATCGAAGATTTTGCTGCCTTGGAAGTGCTTCAGGTGACCAACTGTTATTTCTCCTCTTTTAATTTAGACCTGAGCAGTAATCCGGCATTGCGTGAAATCTCATTAGAAGATGTTAATGTGAGGTCTTTAGATGTAGCAGGTCTGACCAATCTGGAAACCATTGACATAGACGGTTCCAATAACCTGCGCGGCACCCTGGATGTGAGCGCGAGTGCTGGGTTGGAACATTTCAGAATATATGAAGGAGACGAAGTAAACCAGGTGGTCCTGGGTAGTCACCCCAACCTGAGCTTACTACACATCATATTGCTTTCTGGAGGAAATACCTATTCAAGTATTGACCTGACAGGATGCCCGGCGCTGACCAATGTAGATTTTCATAATGCGGAGTTCACTAGCCTGGACCTGAGCCAAAATACGAATCTCGATCGCTTGAATTTGTTCTTTTGCACTGGTTTGACTGAGCTGAATCTTTCAGCTAATTCAAACTTATCCTATCTGCAAATCATCTCCTGCTTTGGGCTTAGTAGCTTGGACGTTCGCAATGGGAATAATTCGAATTTTGGCACTTTTTCTTTGTTCCAAAATACAGGACTAAGTTGCGTCCAGGTAGATGACCCTGCATCTGCAAATCAGGGATTAGCACCGTATAACAATTGGTACGCCACCCCTGCCGTGACTTACTCTGGAGCCCAATTGGAGATCGGCTGTCCTGCAAATATTACCGTAAATACTGATCCGGAATCTTGCGAAGCCCTGATTGATTACACCGCTCCTATTGGTATTGAAAACTGTGCAGAAGTTTCTACCGCCCTAACTACAGGTTTAGGAAGTGGTGCTTTCTTTCCTACAGGTGTAACTACCGAAACGTACACCGCAACGAACGATTTGGGGAACAGCGAGTCTTGCTCCTTTACCATTACGGTCCTCGACACTGATGCACCTGGGGTAAGCTGTCCAGCGGATATTACGGTCAGCGCAAACGCCGGGCTTTGCACTGCAGTGGTGACCTATACCGCGCCAGTCGGTGTTGATAACTGCCCGGGAGTATCTACCAGCCAGACCGCCGGTTTGGGTAGCGGTGCAATTTTCCCTGTAGGTACGACAACTGAAACCTATGAAGTGATCGACTTTGCCCGGAATGTCACCTCTTGTTCGTTTACCATTACGGTGCTAGATGACGAATTGCCTACTATTTCCTGTCCTGACAATATTACGGTGAATAACGACCCTGGTCTTTGTTTGGCCATTGTCGACTATACGGCTCCAGCAGGGCTTGATAATTGTGCCGCTAGTACGACTCAGCTGATCGCCGGATTGGGGGATGGGAGCGCCTTCCCAATTGGTGTCACCACAGAAACATACGAAGTCACTGATGCTGCCGGAAATGCCGCCTCTTGTTCCTTCACGGTGACCGTGATTGATAATGAACCATTGTACATCACTTGCCCAACAGACGTTGTGGTTAGTAACGATGCAGGGCAGTGCTCTGCCGTAGTTAACTATACGATTCCAATAGGGGTAGATAATTGTTTGAGTAGTTCAACAGTGCAGTTGGCTGGTTTGGGTAGTGGCGCTACCTTCCCGCTTGGTGTTACAACTGAAACCTTTGAAGTGAGGAATGCTGACAACGAAACAGCCTCCTGTTCATTTACCATTACCGTGCAGGATGATGAAGCACCTAGCTTCAACCCTTGTCCGTCAGATATGGTAGTCAATGCTACCAGTTTAGACGGAGCAATCGTTAACTACACCACTCCGGAAGGAGTTGATAACTGCGGAAGTGCGACTACCTCCCAACTGTCAGGATTGCCTGCCGGTACGCTATTCCCAATCGGAACGACCATTAATGCCTATGAGTCCTCCGATGACAATGAGAATATCGCTCAGTGCAGCTTCACGGTAACGGTGAGTGGAATCGCTCCTCAGGTTGATTGCCCCGCTGATATTACCGTAAATAATGATCCTGGGCTTTGTGAGGCGGTTGTTGAGTTTACGGCCATAGATCCAGTGGGTATCCCTGCATCGGTGATCACCTACTCACTAGCCCCCGGCACGACCTTCCCGGTAGGAACAACAGTGGTGACTGCTTCGGCAAGCAATGTAGTAGGTACGTCTGAATGTAGCTTTGAGATTACGGTGGTTGATAGTGAGGTACCCACAATTTTCTGCTTCCCCGACATTAATGAATTGGCCACCGGGCCCGATGGTGCAGTGGTTAATTACAACGCACCTACTGGGGTAGACAACTGTGCTGTAGCAAGCACTGTGCAGATGGCCGGACTAGCAAGCGGTGCTACGTTCCCACTCGGTATCACAACGAATACCTTTGAGGTGACAGATGCTGCAGGAAACAGTACGACTTGTTCCTTTAATGTCATCGTGGATGGTATCGCACCCGTGGTGGAGTGCCCCAATAATATTACGCTTAGTAGCGATCCAGGTGAGTGTTCAGCTGTGGTTGATTTTGCAGCAAGCATTGCGCTAAGTTTCCCTACTGCTGACATCTCTTATTCACAGGATCCTGGTACGGCCTTCCCCGTAGGAACAACAACTGTGACGGCTTCCGCAAGCAATGTAATCGGTACTTCTGAGTGCACCTTTGACATTACGGTGGTCGATAATGAAGCGCCCACGATCATTTGCCCAGCCGATGTCACGGTAGCCAATGATCCTGGACTTTGTAGAGCGGTAGTAGATTATGCGGTAAGCTATGCTGATAACTGCAGTGGGGCTGTATTGAGCCAGTCATTGGGGCTTCCTGGTGGTTATTCGTTCACAGTCGGCGTACATCAGAATATTTTTGAAGTAAGCGATGCTTCCGGCAACGTAGCCAGCTGTTCGTTTACGATCACTGTAATTGATACGGAGGTGCCTTTTATCGACTGCCCGGCGGATATCGTTGTTGATAGCGAAGCAGGTTCTTGTTCAGCACCGGTGAATTACACCTTCTCAATTGGTGATAACTGTGCTGGTGGTGAAGCCCTGACCCAAACAGCAGGCCTGGCATCGGGAGAAGCATTCCCCGTTGGAACTACCGTTAATACCTTTGTTATGACGGATCCCGCGGGAAATAGCACAAGCTGCAGTTTTTTCGTAATCGTCAATGATGTAGAGGCACCAAGCATCAACTGTCCAGCTCCTATGGAGGTGGCAACAGATGCCGGTTTGTGCAGTGCAATCCTTAACTATTCGGTCAGTACAGCTGACAATTGTAGCAATGAGACCTGGATCCAAACGGCTGGGTTAGCCAGTGGTGCATCCTTCCCGATTGGTACGACAGTCAACAGTTTTGAAGTGGCGGATGCAGCAGGTAATCTGGCTAGTTGTTCCTTCGAAGTTGTAGTAGAGGACCAAGAGGCACCTGTTGTTGCTTGTCAAGACTTGACGGTTGCGCTGGATGCGTATGGCTATGCAAGTATTACTACTGCTGATGTTGACCAGGGTTCTGCTGATAATTGTGGCACAGTAAGTTTGGCCTTGAACCAGAAAGAGTTTGACTGTACGGATGCAGGAACCCTTAGTGTAGTATTGACGGCTAGCGATTCTGCCGGAAATACATCGGATTGCAGCGCTAATGTAGTCGTTGTTGATATTGACAATGACGGTGATGGTGTATTGAATTGCGTTGATAATTGCCCGTTCGAATTCAACCCTGATCAACCAGATGCTGATGGTGATGGCGTAGGCAATGATTGCGATTTATGCCCGAATGAAGATGAGACCATCGATACCGATGGCGATGGAATCCCAGATTGCCTGGACGTTTGCCCGAACCTGTACAATCCTGACCAAGCTGATATGGACGGCGATGGAGTAGGAGATGAATGCGATAACTGTGTGGATGAAGTCAATCCTAATCAGGTAGATACTGATGGCGACGGCGTAGGTAACTCCTGTGATCAATGCCAAGGATCAGATGATACCATTGATGTTGATGGAGATGGAGTACCGGATTGCCTGGACATCTGTCCGCTCGATAGCAACCCTCTGCAGGCAGATACCGACGGTGACAATGTAGGTGATGCTTGCGACAACTGTCCTGATGATATCAACCCTAACCAGAAGGATAGGGACGGCGATGGTATTGGAGACCGTTGCGACAACTGCAAATTCGACTACAATCCAGACCAGACTGATTCGGATGGTGATGGGAAAGGAGACCCCTGTGACAATCAGCCAAATCTGCAGATTGCGATCGATCCGACGATCCCACTTGGCGAGAGCAGTATTTGGGCTTATCCTAATCCATTCCAGGAACAGGTCACCATTGAATACGAGCTGATTCAGGAGGGAGAAGCAGAGGTCGAGATCCTGGATATGAATGGCAGAACTGTCGCCCGTTTTGATCAGGGCTGGCAAGCAGCGGGGGTTCACCGCTTCGAATGGCAGGCGCTGCAAAACGGAGCACTAATGCCAGCGGGTACTTATCTGCTCCGCTTGATGACGGAAAGCGAAAACAAAATTGTTAGAGTACAATTGATCCGATAAACATAGGATGCAATCGGAATGTAGCCCCACTGGTTTGAGTACTGGTGGGGCTTTCTTTTTTGGCTGCGATTGATCTGGGTGCTATCAATTTTTGATGCCAGCTTATCTTTCACTTAGCACAAGACCCCTAGAGGCACAGCTAGCCAAAGGACTCTACTTCAGTATTTTAGAAGCCTCACGAATAGATAAAGAACCAACAATTGTTTTTTCCATTTATGAAATATTCGTGTCTAATTCGATAGCCCTAGTGATATCAATAGAATCGCCGTCAGTAATTCGTGCTTCAAGTTGATAAATGCCCGGAGCGGAGGTCGTGACAATAGTGGTCAGCGGATCATCGGTTGAGTCAAATGTCACGTTAGCTGCAGAGCCACCTACTTTGCGCCAAGTCACTTGAATCGAATGGGAGAAGCCCTCCTCTATAGCGAACCTTAGCCGCCTTTGCAGAGTGGCACTGCCACCGCTAATCGGCTCTACGGTAATTTCACCGACTTCCAAAGGAGGCGTTTCTATCTCGATTAGGTGAATCAATCTGTATGGCACGCCATGCGGATCTACAGAACCATTCGTTATGGTCAAGCCTACGCGGTAGGTTTGACCAGCAGAAGGGAAGTCCGCCACGATTCGTCTGGGCTGATTAGGGTCGGAGGTAATAGTAAAGTCAGGGAAACCCGGATCCCTTCCCCATTGGAAGGATAATTGCTCTGCCGGATCACCCAAGCCATCGTCTTCGATGGAACAGGAAATTCCCCAAGATGAAGGGCTAATGGCGTTCCTTTCTATACGCACTGCCGGTGCTTGATGAACCAGAAGGTGTACCACCGCTTCGCCAACTCCATATCCTAGCCCATTGTCAGCGGAGAATTGTAAGGAATAAAGCCCTCTTTGCCCTACCGTGATAGCTGTCTCCAAAGCATCTTCTGACGCGAAAACGGGCGACGATGGGCCGTTGAGCACCTTCCATTGCAAGCTGAGACTCGCTAGCGGGCGATCATCGCCGAGACCGGTGTCGAGAATCATTCCACTCAATGGTATTTCAGTATCGAATGTTGGCACTGTCACCTTCAGAATTGGAACCATATCCACCACTGCCGCGCTCTCTACTTTTACGCTAAGCGTATCGCCTGTGCTAACCGCACCATCATCGGCGGTTAGGAGTAGGGTGTAGACACCAGCTCGCGAAAACTGAGCCTCTATATAATCCGGATGCTGAGGCGACGAAATTAATCTGGCAACATCCTGTCCTTCTGCTGCATAGACTTTGAGGTCGTTATCATCTGTACCGCTGCTCGAAGTGACGTCCAAGGAAACCTCATCTCCTGGGTTGGGCAGGCGAGAAGAGAACATTCTTACGATCCTCCATTCCAGGCTTAGTTTTCCTGGGTTCTCGGGCAGACCGTCATCGCTGACGGTGCCATCGAGTAGGGCGGTAGCAAAGTCTTGCTCTAGTCCCATGCCCACTACCAAATCGCGGCCGGCTTCCACCACAGGTGCACTATTAATGGTCACTGTGAGCTCCGCACTGGCAAAGAGTAATGCCGGAGTATTGGGGTTTTGAACAGTCAATCGCAACTGATAAAGACCGCTAGCGTCAAAGGAGGCTGTGGTTATAGCTACGTTCTCATCATCAAAGTTAACGGTGCCGGAACCTGCAAGTTGTTCCCATTTATAGGTCAATTCATCAGTCGTTGCGGCAAGGCCAGAGTCAAGGATGTCGCATTCCAGGCTTAGTTCATTGTCCGGAAGCGTAATGACAGGTGGTTGCGAAAGCTGGATGATCGGTGTTTCATCTACTTTCACGTTAATAGGAAAGGTGGTCTGCAATTTCCCATTGTCGACTTCTAGTTGAAGCTGGTAAACACCCCTTGCCATGAAGGTCGCCTTTAGGTGCATTGTATTCGCCCCCTGCAACTGTACGTTTCCAGGGTCGTCAGTACTCCATTGAAATGCAATTGATTGGCTTGATCCCTGCTCAGCGAGGCCGGAATCCAACAATTTTGCCACGAGATCTATTTCGACCTGCGTGCCAGTATGTGCCAAGTTGATCAGATGTACGCCATTTTGGGCGGGTACGTTTTCAATCTCTACCCTTGGGGGGACATTGACGCTTACTGTTTTTTCGTCGCTATTGGTCATCTCGCCATCTTGGGCCTTCAGGCGGAAGATGTAGCTCCCTTTTTGCATGATCTCAACGCTCGTAGTCTCTGACTGTGCATCTGCGATCAGAACACCTGTCTTCGGCCCACCTACTTGTTCCCATAGAACGGAAGTATTTGAAGAAGGCCGGTCGTGCTTCACGCTGCCATTGAGTGAGATGATCCTTTTTTGATCGCCGCTTGCAGCAAGCGACCAATCGAACTCCTGCCAGTCTTCCACAATATCACCGCCGGCCGACACCGCAGGGGGTAAGTTGACATTTGCGCCAAAGTTGAAGTTTTGTGTGATTTCTTCTTCCGCCAAGGCTCTGTTGTAGATGGCAAGCAGGTGCAACTCGCCAGTCCAAGCCCGATCGGTGCCCCCTCCAATTTCATTACCTACGGCCAGTTGGAAGTCTTCCGGCCAAGTGGAAAAATCGCCATCGATTTTCCGCGAGGCTATCACTGCTCCGTCAATATACATCTTGACCTGCCCATCTGCAGAACGAGTGCATACGACTTGCGTCAGGTTTTCCAGCACATCGGTGCCTCCAGATAATGCTTTATCACTAGCATTATCATTGGTGGTGCTGGTTCGGAGGTTGAAGTGAAAAGAAAGGCCGCTCTGCCCGAGGGTGAAATTGCGCGCCCAGGGCCCGCCGGAAAGGCTTAGAATACGTGCGAAACCTGGTACGTCAGGTAAAGCAGGCTTCACCCAGGCTTCGAGCGTGATTTCGTTCGAAGATTTGAGTGACGTTATCAGCTGCTCACTGGATCCGGCACTTGTCAAAAGCGTTGCTTCTTTCAGTTCCAAACGCTTTTGATCAGGCTGAGTTGAGTCTTCCCAACTGATATGCTGGAGAGAAGGAATGTTTAGTGCGAGAGCGGGGTTGACCCCTGAGACTTCAGCTACTACATTTCCAGTACCTTCCTCAAAAGTATACAAGGCCTGTATACCCCGATTCACCCGGGCTGCGACACTGACCATTAGCTCAGAGGTGGCTTCAAACGAGCCATTGTCCACTTTAAGCTGCAGCAAATAACTTCCCGGGTTGTCAAAGCTTGCTTTCGTTTGTGCAGTATTGGGTGGATCAAAGGTGACACGACCCAATTCGGTCTCGGCCAGCTGCCATGATACCGTTATTGTGCCGGTTTCCGGATGACCAAGGCCGTGGTCGATAATTTCGCCCGGAAGAAGCACCTCGTTTAGTACATCGGTGTCGAGGGTGTTCTTGGTGCGAATAAGAGGCGGCTCGTTGACAGTGATGATCAGGCTGTTCTCACCTTCCATCTCGCCATCATTGGCGGTGAGCTTTAGCTCATAGCGTCCTCTTTGGTAAAAGGTGGCTTTGGTCGATGGCAAATGGGTATCGGAAAAATCGACAGTACCCGGCCCACTGACTTTTTCCCAAGTCACGAAAATAGCTTCGGAACGCTCCAAGCGATCGTCGACCACAACAGCTTCCAGCATGGTTTCAACGATGCTGCCGTTCAGGCCGAGAACCTGATCCGGGCCGGCTGTAACGAGCGGTGGCTGATTAGCCGGAGCAATGGCATCAACCGGATCATCTTCGGCCGCAGTACTAGCGGGCATTTGAGTGGGGCTGATGCCGAAATAAAGACTCATGTATTTGATGACTTCCTCAGTATGCGGCTTTAATTCCGGAAGGTTTTGATCAATGGTGCGCCGTACTGCTGCTGTGAAGTCGGGGTAGCTAGTGAGCTGGTTGACGATATAGGGTTCCAATTGCTTGATCAGCTCATAATTGCTGTCGATGTCGAGTGTTTGCAGGGCTCTTTCCAGAGAAGGCGGCGCTGAATTGTCAAGGGGCGGTAGTACCCGACTAACATAGGTTACCCGGTGCATTATACGCCAGCAGGGTGGCTTTTTGCCTTCTTGTCGGGTCTCGCGTAAAGCAATGGCTGCCGGACTATCACTTTGTTCGATCCAGATTGGATCTACGACCTTCTCGAAGAACGTATCAAAATGATCAGAACTTTCCTCCAGGTAGAAAGTCATAAACCTATAAGCGTCTACTTTGTACGGATGCTTGATTGGACGGGGATGAAGGGGATCACTTTTGTCGAGTAGTACGATCTTGTTCTCATCGCGCATGTACAGATCTCTCTCGACCTTGTCTAGATTGACCCCCATTTGAAAGGATGAATTCGACTCTTTACTCTTGTTGATAGCCACTTTGTGATGACCTACAAACAGGGCATTCAATTCAAACTCGATGGCAGCACCAAAAATAGTGGTCTGTATGCTGCCGCCAACTCCACCCTTACCAGTAAATTCATAGGATCCACCTGCCGTTTCAGTTTGAACTTCCATGGTTTCGTTGGACTCGGCATAGAGACCTCCGTCGGCGCTCCAAACGTAGGTGTTTACCAGGTCGCGATTCATTTTTTTTCGCAACTCAGTAGCCTCCGCTAAATCAATACTATCCTGGTCGGGGAAATGCGCTTTCTTACCGCCCTTGTCTTGTGCATCAAACTGGTCATAGTAGGTTTCCAGCGCTTTCTTCTTTTTCTGAATGTTATTCTTTAGGGCATAGGCTTCGATGGGTTTGAAGTAGCTGCTGTCAGTACTGTACTGCAAGGCGTTGGGATAATCTACATCTGCTCGAGGGCCGATTTTGCCATCCAGTGTACCCTGCTTAGTATAGCGTGGATTAATAGGGAAATGCAGGATGTTCCAGTCTTTTGGAATATCTGGATTAGGGCGCATCGAATAGGAAATGAGTGCGTTGTTGTACTTGAGTCGTAAGGCAAAAACATCAGCTGTTTCAGATTGCACCAATGCCAAACCGATGTTGTCGGGAATGAAGCGTCGCCATTGGAAGACCTCCTTTTCTACTTCCTCTGCTGATGCCAGGCGGCCACGCAATTCAAGGCTGGTTGTTTTGCCTTTCGTTCGCGTGGTGCCGATGCTGGCTTCTGAAGACCAGCCCCACATCGCTTCATACTGGTGCTTGAGTGCGAGTTTATTCTCGGTCTTGGTTATTTCTGCAAGAATGGCGTAGCCAATCGTATTGCCGGCTTGCGTTTTTGACTCGAATCCTTTGCCTATTGAGGATTCAACTTCCAAGCCATAATCCCGCTCTTTGGAGGCGCTATAAGTGAAGGTCGTTTCTTCCGCCTGCGTAAATTCGATGACACTGGTTTCGTTATAATCATCCAAGTCTCCAACCAGCTCTACACTCGGCTGGGTGAGGTTTTCACTGGGTACAGGTGGCGCACCCTCGATAAAGCCCATCAACTCCGGCGCGAACTGGACCTGGCCGACCCACTCCACCAGCATGTCACCAACCTTATAGCCTGTGACGAGATGCCAATGCTCATTGCGTACAAACCCATAGCAACGTTTGAATACGCCGATCATCATTTGTTCACTATCATATTGCATGTCGCCGTATTCGGCAACGGCGGGTGTCGAGTCGATAAAGCCACTAAAAGGAGTGCGAAGTCCGGCTAGTGCACTTCGTACTATAGGAGCATCATCGCCGATTGGGGCGGTGGAAAGTTGATAAAGTACATCTCCTTGGGGAAGGAGATCGTTTCCTCGCAAGGCAAAATCGCTGACTTGTCCCTGTACTTTCGTATCGAAAGTATAGTAGGCGATGAGGTCGTCCAATTCCCCATTGATGCGCCGGAACAAGTTGTCCTCAATTTGTTCGCGGGTACGTGCTGTTTGCCAAATACGCACTTCTTCAAGTTCTCCTTTGAGCATATCTCGCTTCCCGACGAGTCCTCCCAAGGTAAATTGGTCGGTAGTGATGAGGTACTTACTGATATCATCCACTTCTTCGGTCAGCAAGGGACCACCATCATTATGGTAAAGTGTCAAGGCCGTAGTTGGTGCAGTGGGACTTTCAATCCAGGTGATCTTAGAAGTGAAATCATCAAAGAAAGCGTGGTTTTGCCCGATCGAATCATTGGCCTTAGTCCCTTCTCGTTCTTCGAATCTCCACCAGGACACGAGCCCGTTTCGACTTTCCTCCTGGGGTTTCCTCGCTTCATTCCAAATACTTACTTCGTTAAGGATACCTTCGAAATAATACCCAATTAAGGTAGGGGAATCAGTCCGGGCAATCTCAGGAGTATCCTGGCTGGCTTTCCCAATCTTGGATCTGTTGGCCTGCCCTTTATCGTATGCCTCTGCAGCTGCTCTGGTATCTTCATCAACGGCGTACCAAAACTCTTCAGGTGCCTTATCCCCGATGTAAAAGGTAATCCGGTAGTAATTGAACGTAATGGGTAGCTCATTGGCACCATTGTCATATACTACAGACTCAAGCTTTCGAGTCACCCTGATGCGGAGTGGGGTGTCGGTCTGCACTGGGGCGGAAGAGACGAATTCTTGTTTTTCGCCTGCTTCGTCTTGAAATCGAAAGACCAACTTTCCTCCTATCCTGGTATAGAGTGCATAGGCTTCTTTCGCTGTGCCCGTCCTGCGAGACTCACCTGAAGGCCCCCGCTTTATGATGTATCGTTGATGAGTTTGCTGCGCCGAGCTGAGGGTCAAAAATGCTTCAATTGTCAGGTCAGCGTTGATGTTCAAAGATTCGTCATTGCCACAATCTAAATAAGCCCAGTTTCCGTTGAATTTAAGGCTATAATCCTGCACATAGACAGCGGCTAAATGAGCCCAGTTTCCGGCAGGGAGGATGTTCTTGCTTCGAACAAATTTTCCATTTACTCCGGCAAAACATCGGTAGGCCGGCAGCGGGGCGGCGGCGAGCGTAGGCTCGCCTATTTTTACACCGTGATTGTTGTGTCGGGAGTAATCCCATGTTTCGCCATCCTGGAAATGCCAATAGCCGGCCAGGCCCGATTCATTGCCAGCCAGTCGACGGTTCATATTGGCCAAAAGCTCAGCTTGTAAAAGGGCGCGACTCCAAATGCGCACCTCATCCATCCGACCCGGAAAGAAAGTAGTAGTTCTACCAATCCTATTGATCGGATTAGCCTTGGGTTGTCGACCACTGAATTCCTGGGTTTCGAAGGAGACATTGCCATTGACATACAATCGGAGCCAATCTCCATCGAAGGTCATTGCGACATGGTTCCAGGTTTGGGTCGCAAGTACGGGTTCGGCAGTGGTAAAGGCGTTCCAATTACTGCCATCACCGAAGCCGCCATGTATTTTGTTTTTCTCTACTATCCAGAGGGACGGGGGGCGCTTCGTACTACTCTGCCTGCTCCCCAAAAAACCATGCAAGGCATCATCTCCTGCATCGGGATAAATCCATGCTTCCAAGGTGAAATGATCTCCCAGTGTAACCCCAGGGTTTAGGTCAATATACTCATCGGAACCATTGAACGAAAGAGCGCTCGAAAGTTCTGCTCTTTCGATCCCTAATGCATAACTGGAACGAGTAGAATGATGCTGGATAATCCGGGATCTATCTAATGGCGAGATAGCCGCAACAGGGTTGCCGCGCACAATGCCATGATTCGAGTGGCTGGTGAGATCCTGTACCGCTCCATCCTGCAAATACCAATAGCCGGCCAGCTTGTTCTCATTGCCTGTTAACTGCTGATGCATGTTAGCCAGTATTTGATCCTGACTGCGGGCCCGTTTCCAAATCCGAACTTCATTAATACGCCCTCTGAAGAAGTAGTTGCGGGAGGTGCCGATTGAATTGACATTGTTATGGGGAAGGGGGGATTTACCAGAAAAATCCGCTGTTTCTGCTGCCAGGGCACCATTGACAAAAATGCGATACCAACTTCCATTAAAGGTGGCGGCCACATGATTCCATTCTCCTGTAGCCAATACAGTACCAGTTTTGAGTGCATTCCAGTTGAGGCCATCACCAAAACCGCAAACTACTTTGTTATTGTTTTCTATCCATAAAGACGGTGGCCGAAACGCTGGTAGGTCAATGGCATAAGAAGAGGATAAGATTTCTGGAGAAGCTTGCGAACCTATGATACCTTTTAAGGAGTTGTTATTTCCTTCCGGATAGATCCAGGCTTCCAGTGTAAAGGTGCTCCCTAAGGTGATATCCTGTGTTAATTCGATATAATCATTTTGCCCGTCGAAAAACAGCCCTGCGCCAACAGCATGCTGTTCAGGGCGCACCCATGCCTCCATGGTGAGGTCATCCTTTGAGTCGAATTGTTTTAATTGATTACTGTCATTGGTCGTAGCGAGGGTGTCTACGCCATTAAATACTAGCGTACTCCCCGGTGCAGCTGCTGTCCACTTGCTTTTCAGCGTTGAGGCGCTGCTGACTGTTTGATTGACAATATTGGCCGGGTTCGATCCATCTACTACCACCGCTCGCAATAGTACGGAGCCGCCAACCAAGTTGTTTGGCACTTTTGTCGTGCTGGCATTGGCGAAATAATTGTATTCCATGAAAAAGGCCGGTTGCGGCTCTGAAGGAAAGGCCTGAATCCCACTACTCACAGCAATGCTACTGGCTCCGGCTTCGGCTGCTTCAATTACCCTTAAAAGGGTTGTTCCCAGCATTACTTCCGCATCTTTGTCCAAGGCTCGGCGCAGGCCGGCTGAGAATTCAAGACTAAGTTGACCACTCTCGGTATTCACCAAGCCCATGCCGATCATTTCCCGGTACCCAACCAGCTTATTGTTTTGATAATGTCCGGCTTTCCCATTCAATACGCGGGCAAAGCGGTGGATATCGCGCGGTACATTGCTCCAGTTTTCTTCAATGCCCAAACCGGTGATCCGTATATCGCAGGTTTGATCTGAATTGGCATCACTAATCGTCAGCTGAATCTGATCCGTACCCGGGTCTGAAGACCGGGCAGAACAGATCACAGATAAGGTATTGTTATCATCAATGAGTGGATAGCTGGCCCTTTCAGTAAGGGTAGTGTAGTAGGCGGCAAAAAACTGGTCGTCCGTTCCTCGGAAGTAGAGGGCCAGTGAACCCGTGGCACTATCAAATAGCAGAGGAGTGTCCTCCGTCCAGGCAAAACCAAGCAAGGCAGCGGATACAGATAGGCCGGATGCATCCAGGTGAACGAGCGGCATTGATATCTCTGCGCCAGTTTGAATCACGGACTGTAAGTTGGCAAGATTGGTTTGCGCTGTATCCAGGAGAAGTTGCTTTTCTTCCTTTTCCTGAACAGCTAATTGGTGTTTAAGTCTGGCGACTTCAAAATAGTCCGGATTGCGCTGAACTTCTATGTAATCGGGCCAGGAGATCGATTGATCCTCCCCCTCTTTGTAAATTGTAGAGCCGACTTTAACCTGCAATTGCTCCGGCACGCTTATGGTAAACCTAACTTTTGTTGCTGTTAGCGCAGCAAGCCCTATTCCTGTATAATGCCGCCCAATCCCGTAATGATTTGTCTCTCTGTTTGTCGAGGTCGAACTACCATATCCAGCTGAGAGCGTGGTGCTGGTAACGCTCACCACTTTCACTCTGGCATTGGTAGCGCCATTTCTCAACTGCTGCCATTCATCATAGGCTTCTTGCATTTTAACCTGAGCCTCCACAACGGCTTCTTCGAGTACCCGGACCTGTTCGCTCGCAGCTACTATCTCATCGAGCTGTTCGTTAATGGATTTTTGTGATGAGGAGGATGTTGTTACCAGATCTAGTGGTAGACGATCAGGAACCTGGGCAATTTTCCCCGTCGCCGACACCCCGAAATCAAGAGAGGCGACATAAGGCGTATTGTCCGCATTTGAGTCGGTGGCCTTGGTCGCAAAAGCAAGCATGACTCTACCAGCCTGCTTCAATGGTTTATCCTGGCCATCATAGCCGCTAGGTGTGTTCATTTGCTGGAAGTACAATAGGGATGTGAATCCCGACGCGATGCTGCGAGGCAGTAGGTCGCCGTTTGACTGCTGATCCACGATTTGAAAACTGTTGCGGTTAATCGCTGCGTTTTCACCAATTGGGGCATCAGACGTTATCCAACTTAGCTTTTGGAGGTTGGCTTTCGTGTCATTGTTAGTTTGGTCAAAAACAGTGTCGCCGATGGCCTCATCAAAGCGCCAGTAACGGACCAGGCCTGGTTCGAGGCCGGTAAGGCGGTGATGCAGGTCAGCTTCCAATTCGCGATGGTGGCGGCAGCGGTCCCACAGTCGCACTTCATCAATGCAGCCACAGAAAGTGGAGCTGGAATGGCCGATCTTCTTTATTCGATATCGTTCAGATTGTAAAGGACGATTGCTAAATGCCTCTTGCAATGGCTGATCAATACCGGCATCGTCTTGTGTTGTTTGTAAGACGCCATCTAAATAGAGTGTGCCCGTTTCTGTTTTTTCGCTTAATGCGCCATTGATATAAAATCGTAAGGCAAAGCCATCGAAACTGATGGCCAGATGATTCCATTCGTCCATGTGCAACAGCGGGCTGGTGAGGTACTCCAGCCAAGCGGTATCTCCATCGCCCAGTCCCACGAGTAGGCGATTCTGCTGTAACCAAACAGAGGGTGCGGCTTTCGGCTTGTTATGGCTCGCTTGAGGGGTGCCTTGACTGTTGATCAAGGCCAAGGGAGCTGTTTCACCGGGCTTGGCAGTCGGCTTTATCCATGCTTCAAAAGTGAATTCATTTCCCAGTTTTGGCCCTTGTATTATGGTGATACGTGCATCAGCATCAATGAATTGCAGGGCAGACTCAGCCATTCCCTTTTGGGAGGGGGTGAAAACCTTGGAGCCACGGGTATTGAAAAGGCCATCCAGGGAGCGCTCCACACTCAAGGCATCGATGCGAGCGGTATGAAAGTTTTCCAGAAAAAATTGCCAGCGTTCTACTTCGGCAACGGCTGTCGGAATCAACAATACCGAAAAGCGACCACTGCTGACCTGGCCCAGGAATGTCAACTCCTGCGTAGGCTCATAAAAAGAGTTGCCATCCAGGTCTTTTGCCCCCAGGCTGTCTTTGCGACTGGCTGGGCGGGTTTTGCTGCGACTGCGCTGATAGCGGACTTCCATTCGCCCTTGCAGTTTGGTGCCCGACAAAACAAAGCGATCGAGGAGTATCGTTCTGTTTACTAATGGCACCGGATTGCCTGCTATATCTAGTACGTTGTTTCCATCCTCATCCTTTTTATAGGCCTGATGGTTATCATTGGCATTGATGGCCTGTCGGAACAAATACACATAGCGCCCGTCGGTCAATACCTGGAAAGGTACATTCGCGGTAAAACGAGCGGTGGTGGAGAGAAAGTTATCTACATTATCTGCTCCCGCTTGGATGGCTTGATCCTGATCATCAACCTGCGGCAGGAGAGTTTGGTCGGCAATGCCAAAGCCGGTTTCAGCAATTTCGTTTGGAAAGCTTACCAGCTCGGGCCCACCAGGCCAATAAGTAACATCGAGCGCAGATTCTGCTGACTCCGGACTTTGGTCCAATATGGCATAGAAGATTTGCCGTTCTTGATCCATCGCAAAAGCGATCAGAACACCTTTGTGACGAAGCAGGGTTGCGAATTGAAAACACTTACTTTCGTAGCGTTGGGTGAAGCGACTAAGCACGGAATGGCCAGGCATAGTAGGTGTTTTAGAAGGTCCGGGAATGTGAAAGGGGGACTCTAAATTTACATTCTTTTAGAATTATTGGGCGGAATTTCCAAAATATGTCAGTTGGAAAAGATCAGGTTGAGCGCCGCTAGTGGGGCGGTTTTACGATTGTCATACCTGGTTTAGGGCAATTTCCGCGTCATCATAATAGGCCAGCAATGAGATCATACGGATAAACGTATTGGCTAAGCCCTTGACTGCTGGCATTCAGTATTTTATTGATATTTTAGAAGTTGCTACTGCTTCGAGATGAGGAGATGGATGGTCATAATACGTGAGAAGTGAATTCGACCAAGAGCTTAAAAGAAGGAACATCTTTAAAGCCATTATTTCCTACCTGGTGGTGAGCTGGGTGGTGCTGCAAGTTGCCAGTATCGTGCTGCCTATCCTGGAAACGCCAACATGGGTACTTAGGGCGGTTTTGTACTTGCTGGTCCTTGGCTTGCCTGCTTGGTTGTTTTTTGCCTGGGTGTACGATATTTCTCCTGACGGAATTAAAAGAACAGAATCCACTGAGGAAGAGGATACCGAAACATCGAAGTGGACAAATAAGCAGCTCAATCAGGTGATCATAGGTGGCCTGCTGATGGTGGCCGTCCTGTTACTCACCGATCGCTTAATCGGGGATAGTGACTCCAAACCCGTAGCCTTTCAGTCGATACAAGAAGTTCGCTTGCCATATTTTATGCTGAAATGGGCGATGAAGAAAATGCCTTGTCACAATTGCAACAACTTGATTATGGCCACCGGGCAGATCCGATTTTTCATGAAGTGAATATCCTTTACCCTTCCGTGTTTCATGTGCTAAAGGATAATCCTGAGTTTCAAGAGATGATCGCTAATAAAGAGTAGTGTGCCTGATCGCTGCACTTTTTTATGACACTACAGCTGCACTAAATACCCCTTCCCTGGATCGACGCGACCATTCAGCATATCTAGGTAGACCCGACTTAGGTGGTCCTTGTCTTTAATGAATTCCAGAGATACCATTCTTTGCGAAGCATGAATAAATTGACCTAAAGCTTCATTGAGCAGCCGATTGGCATCCCGCCCATGCTGTCGATAGAATTTCCTGAAATAGGCAGGCGCAAAGAATAGTTCTCCTTTCGGGATAGGGGCAAAGTTGCCGCCAGACTTCCAGTCGGTTAAGCCCACCATGGCGATATGCACCAATTGATCTCCGAGGAGGGTGGAAAGATTCTCCAATAGCTTGATATTGCCGCACATGTCGGCGATCACCGTCTGTTGTAGTTTTATCGCTTGATAGTCTTCGTAGGCTAGTACCTGATCGTAATATTTAGTGGATTGTACAAAGTCGATATTGCCAGCAGAGGTTAGGCCAATAATTTTTCTACCATGCGCTGCCTGCTCTTGTTTCAGAACGAAGGCCAAACCCAAGCTCGTTTTTGCTGAGGCACTGGTGATTACGACTTGTTTAACTTCCTTAAAAATGTCCTCTTTCAAAAACTCAGCGATCATAAAGGAAGAAGCAAATAATGGCCGGATGATTGGGATGTAATCGTCCAGTGAACCGTCAGGTGTAGAGGTAGCAATCCGCGAATAGTTGTTGTAAATAGAAGGAAGGTCCCGCCGGTGTTCAGCTCCGTCGTAAAAACCCGAGCTGCTAACTTTTTGTGGTTGCACAGTGCAGTAGGTAGCCATTGGGAAATAGCCATAGCACCGCTCACCGACGGGGATTTCCGGGTGCTTCGAATCAACCACCTCCGCGAATCCCCAAACAGGTATGATACCATAGGGAGCGTCGGTGGGGAAAAAGTCCCAGTATTTCAGGGCAGCACCACTCACCGCATAGGTAATGTTGTTGGACGTGAGGGCGTACTTGTCGATTTTTAGACGAATTTCTCCTTCCTGTAAATCGGGAAGTGCTTGCTGAGCGTGATCGACTTCGTAGAGGTTTTCTCTTTGGACACGGAAGAGGTGATTCATTTTTGAAGAATTAACAGTTGCATGAAAATAGGAATATTCCACTTGGTGTTTGTCCAAGAACGCTAGCTTGTACCTTTTAGCGGATAGAACATGACAGTTATGTTGTATAGGCTAGCTTTTGCTTTGTAAAAAG
>SPJK01030762.1_pt1 | contig 18800 bp, 28 predicted proteins | sample 3741771 | NCBI WGS metagenome assembly SPJK01 (sample SAMN10925997, study PRJNA522277) | cold seep metagenome | isolation source: Elba SIP-enriched marine methane seep metagenome, extraction at timepoint T2 | place: Italy: coast of Elba, Mediterranean Sea
TCATGTTTTCGGAAGCTGGATCGCGCCGCCGTCGGTCGTCGAGATCGTCGCCGCGACCCGGCCCTTTTCGCCATAAAAATGGATCGTGTGCGTTTGCTGATCGAGGCCCAGAAAGTCGAGGAGGTGGCGGGCGAGAGACTGGCGGGGATTGAGCGGCCGCCGACTCGGCAGGCCCCCACATAGCCGTTCGCCGTGAGCGTGAAATCCGGAAGGCTCGGCGAGTCGAATTTCTCCGAGATCAGCGTCGCCAGGTCGTCGGGCCGAAAGCTAACCCGACTGATTGGCGGAAACGTAACTCTCTCGGTCGGAGCTGCCAGGGCGTCCTCGACGCTTTGGAGGATGGTCGGGACAACGTCCTTCGCAGGTATGAGCGTATTGCCTTCGCCCTTGCTCTGGCGATTGAGCGCCGCGAGAAAGGTCTGGCCGATCTCTTTCGAGGGGACAGGCCCCGAGCCCTTCTCCCTGCCGACCGTGAGGAGGGCGTAGAGCCCGCCGACCGAGACGAAGGTTATAGTTTCCGGCGCGTTCGGGTCGTCGTCTCCGTCTATCGCCTTGATTGCGCTCTCTACTTTCCAAAAACTTGGCATGAGCCGAGATCCTTCTGGGGTTAGTCGTCCGATGTCCCGACACCTAAAGCAAGTTTAGCGGCTTGACAAGGGGGCAGGCGATCGGGCACTAGTCCGGCCTATGGAAAACGACAGCAGATTAAGCGAGCGCTTTCGGAGCATCCGGGGTCGTCTCGACATGAGCCAGGAGGAACTCGGCGACGAGGTGGGGCTCTCCAAGGGCAGGATTTCTCAGATTGAGAACGAGACGGACGGGACGGTCAAGACCGGCCGCGCGGTCCTCAAGCAGCTTGAGCGATTAGAGGCGATCGAGGGGGCGAAGGCGTGAGCCGCTCGAAGATCTACGCGCCGGAGGGCGGAGGCCTCGCCAAGACGGTCGGCATACCGCAGGACCAGCGCGTCCGCGACACCCATCCGGGGCAGGCTCATTTTGCAGGAACCGGCCCGCGCGGGACGACTTGCGGGCAGTGCGCCCACTGGCAGGCGCAGCGGATCACGAGGCGAAAGGGAACGACGGCCGCGCCGTGCGCGATGCATAAGAAACTGCGCCAGGGCAGACAGGAGGGGAAGGCCGTCCCCAGGAGCACAAGCTCGTGCAAGTATTTCGAGGAGGCCGTCCGGACCAAGAAGGCCAGCGAGGCCGCCAAATGAAGGGGCTCCCCGAGGCTTGGTCCCGCGAGACCATTCACCGCCGCCCCCGCCCGGTAACGGAGACGGAGAGGATACTCCTCAGCGTTTTTATAGAGACAGGCGTCCGCTCCGACGAGATCAAGGGTTTTACCCGCGACCGCCGCACGACGGCCGCTCGCTGGCTGGCCTTCTATCGCATGGCGTGGGCGACGCGCTTTTCGTTGGTGCAAATCGGCCGCTTTCTCGGCGGATACGACCACAGCTCGGTCGGTAACGGAATCGTCCGCTACTGCGAGCGAACCGGCGCAGCTCCGCCTCGGGGGATCGCCCTCAACACCTATCGACACGGCCGACAGTAGGCCGAGCTGGAGGTGGGCGAGTTTCAGGTCATAGTCACGGCCGGAGCGCAGGTCGCCGCTCCCCCCAAGGCTATACTGATCGACGTGACCCGCCGAGCTATCAAGAGAGGTGCGGCCGTCGTCTATTTCCGCCGCCGTCCGTTTCTCATAGCCTTGGCGATCCTTGCGGCCAGGGGAGACCTCGTCCCCCAGGCCGAGCTGATCGATTTGCTTTGGCCAGACCCTGACACCCAGGCTCTAACCGCCGACTTGATGGTAAGGCACTACCTAATCAAGACCCGGCTCGGGCTCGACGCGCTGGGGCTGACGGTCGCTGTCTCGTGGGGGCGGGGCTGGTATCTGTCCGCTCAGACGGAGACCCCTCCCTCCCAGCCGACGCGAGTTAGATACCGGGGCCATGGCCATCACGCCGCACTAGTCGTGGAGCGCTTCTGAAATGCCGAAGCAACTCCACTGGATGAAAGTCGACATCGACGATTTTCTCGACGGCGTAATCGCCCTCGATCCGAGGGACGGCTGGGTCTACTGGATTATCTGCTTGCTCTACGCCCGCGACGGAGGCCCGGTTAAGATCGAGCCCGCCGTCCTCGGCCGACGCTGCAATATGCGGCCCAGCTCCGTCTCCAAGTCGATCGAGAGGCTCCTCGCCCTCGGCAAACTCTACGAGCCCCGTCCTGGCTTCCTGGCCAATCGCCGGGTCGACAAGGAGGTCGACGAGGCCCTCACCAAGAGCGCCTTAGCGGCCAAGAGCGCAGCCGCTCGCTGGAAAAGTGGAGGGTCAAATCCAAGTAATAAGTCGAATCTTTTTGATACAGATTTGCTCACGGGGGTAAGCGAAACGCAGCAAAAACCCCTGTTGGATCAACCCTTGCCCGATGCGAACGCAATGCGAACGCAATCCGAACGCAATGCGCGGGCGATGCCATATACAGATACAGTTACAAAACAAGAACCCTTAGAGAAAAACTCCGCGCGTGCGCGAATTGCAAAGGCCATGCCAGATCCGGAGCAAGAGGAGAGGCCAAAGAAGGCGGCGACCGCGCCAGCCTCCAAGGGCGCGCGTCCGCCTTCCGATAGTGTGGAGCGATTTCGTAAACGCCTCCGAGAGCGGCTAGACGATCCCCGCCTCCCAGACGGCGAGAGGGCGAGGATTGTCGAGGAGCTGAACAAGGGGGCAGATAGGAGCAAACCCTCTCTCAAGGGCGCTCCAGGGACTACCGAGTACACGGACACGGAGGCAGAGCTGGACGACAGCGTCTAGCAATGGCAGGGACGGACAGATGGCACCAAATCTCCCGACACATATCGGCCAGGAAACCGCTGGTAGGGACGAGAGCGGGAAATTCGTCGCGGGCAATCCCGGAGGACCAGGACGCCCGAAGGGCTCTCGATCCCGGCTCACCGAGGACTTTCTCGGAGACCTTGCGGCAGCGTGGGCCGAGCACGGCAAGGACGCGATCGACAAGGTCGTCGAGGAGGACCCCGCGCGCTTTATCGAGCTGGTCGGCCGCGCCACCAAGCAGGGCGACGTCACCATTGTAAACGAGTTTAGGGGCTTGACAGACGAGCAACTCGCGGAGCAAACAGAGAACCTCCTCGTCTCGCTGATCCAGGTCCTCGGCCTGGAGCGGGACCAGGTTATCGAGCTGGTCGCAAACGCTGAGGCCAGCGCAACAGAAGGAGACGAGACCACATGACCGACAAGGAGACGACCGCGCTCGACGCCGACGTCGCAAACGTGAGAGCGCTTGTGAAATCGGCCGCCGCCGCCGATAATTCAACCTCGGCGCTTGCCTATGCCCAGGCCGCCGCCCAGGCCGGCCAGGCAATCGCTCTCGTCGCGCCGATCGCGCGCTGGGGGATGGGCGGACTAGGTGGCCAGGTACTCAACCCCGTCCCCTCTCAGGCGGAGGTCGTTCCGCTCAAGAGCGTCGCCCCGGAGGATGACGGCCAAGGCGGAGGGTCGAGCGCTTGACCAATCCAGACGCCGAGCGAGAGGCCGGCAAATTCAAGGGCCGCAAGATCGAGCCCATAGGGGAACCGGAGGACGTAGACGCTCCGGTCCCGATGCTCTTTGGCTGGAGCGCTTTCCGCTCCGGGCATACCATGACCATCCTTGCCACCAACGAGAAGGGCGAGGCGGTCACTATCACCGCTATCGAGATCGTCGAGATCCCCGCTTGGAGCGCCTGGCCCGTCGCGCGGCGAGCTGACAGCGGCGAGCTTTGGGAGTTGCATCCCGAGAACCATCCGGACGAGCTTGAGGCGTGAGGACCGTACTCGCGATTGGAGGCCCTCGCTCCGGCGAGCGCTTCACCGTCCCGCCTGGCCTGGGGTCTGGTGGGACGATCACCCTTCCTTCCGAGCCCGAGCCGAGCGCAGGCGCGGGCTTCGAGCTAAACGCTCCGGCCGACGCGAGCGCGAGAGAGGTCGCCCCCGTAAAGGGCGAGATCTACCGCCTCGACGTGTTCCGCCTCCGCGACGCCGATTTCTTCGCCCTCGTCCACGACGATATAGGCGAAGGGCTGAGCCGGATACTCTTGGAGCTGACCTACCGGCTGGAGTGCTGGCGCGAGGTCAAGACCAAGCTCGCGGGGACTGAGGCTCGGCTGGCGACCGAGACCGCTACAGCCCTCGACCTCCGCACTCGCCTGGACGACGAGCAAAGGGTCGTCGAGATCGCAAACCGCCAACACCACGAGTTGACGCAGCGAGTGAAGGACGCGGAGGAGGCGATAACGGAGGCGCGCGGAGCGCTCTCCAACAAGCGCCGCAAAGGCGAGCGCCGCTCCGCCGAAGCCCTCGCCCGGCTGGACGGGTATCGCAGGAGGTACGCTTGAGCCCCGCCAACAGTCACCCGGCCGGAGCTAGCGCTCTGATCGGGGCAGCGGTCGACAAGCAGCTCCGCGACAAGGTCGTCGGCGTCGGGCTGGAGCGCCGCGAGCGGGAGAGCTACTTCGAGAACGCGACAATCGAGGTTTTCCGCAAGGCGCGGGCGGACCTGAGTCCTACCCAGCTCAAGATCGTCGAGGATGCGATCCGCGCGGGCTACAAGCTCGGGGGCTCCGACCTCTACGACAATATCGCCGTAATCGGAGGCCGCGCCGAGCAAGAGCACCGCAAGGCGCGCAAGGGATCGAGGGGTCGGCTATGACGCTAAGGGAGTTTTTGGAGGTTACTGGGGCCCCCCTTCGATCTATCGCCGTTTTCAAGACCGAGGCCGGGATCGGCCACCTATTTATCCGCTGCTTCGATATAGCTAGCGATGAGCTTTACTGGTCCGGAGTCGGATGGAGCGTTGCGGACGCCATGCTATCCGATCACCTCAAGGCGATAGATGGCTGGGGGGACCGTCTAAAGCCTGGCGAGGGGGAGGTCCATCGTCTGGACGAACCTCCCCCGGAGCGCAGCGCCATAGGCGGGAGTGGGGCTGAGTTGCCCTACCCTCCCCCGGAGCGGGGCTCTACTCCGATCACATTCGTAACGCCCGAGAGCCTCGACCTGGAGACGAGCCTCGTCGCCGCGTTCGGAGCCCAGCTCTCCCGGCTGACCGAGAAGGACGCGCGGCGCGTGCTGGGTTACTTGATGGCCCGCTATGGGGGGACGCCGTGAGCGACTCCGCTACCCATAGCGCCGGCCGCTTCGAGGTTCGCAGCGGTTTGAATTGGGTCAAGATCAGGGTCGCCGAGCGCTTCGGGGGAGAGGACGTCCCCCTCCCGGCTCTCGAACCCCGCGATCTCCGCGACCTCGCCCACGTTGTCGACCGCGCGATCCGCTTCTACGAGCGGGGCAGCTATCCAGAAATGCTCGAAGAATGAAACGATCAAGACAATCTCGCCGACCTCTCCGCAAGCGCTCGACCTTTCGGCCGAGACCTCCAGGGCGGGCTCGATATGCGAGCCTATGGTCCGGGACGGGGGACAAGATCGCCCAGGACCCGGTCCTCGCCGCCATGCTGGCGGACAATGCGGCCGGATCAGCGGCTCCCAAATTCTCGCTGGCCGATCTCCTCCTCGCCCTGACGGGCATAGGCCGCCCGCTCCTCACCATGCGACGCAAGACGCCCCAGCCGATCGATGATCCCGAGACCCCGCGCGGGTCGCAGCGGAAGCCTCGGTCGTGAGGGTCTGGCTCCTCTCCGCGTTCCTGGCCCTCGCTGCGATCGGCGTCGGCGTGTCGTTCGGCCTGGCGATCATCGCCATAACCGGGGGGACGGCGTCGCTATGATGTCCGGCCCGAAGGCAATCCAGATCCTCCGCGACGAGGGCGGGTCCGTCAGGCGCGAGGACTGGCCACGTAACCACGCGATCCGCCTCGGCGCTTGGCCCGGCAACGGGGGAGAGGAGACGCTCCTCTACGAGAGCCCGGACAAGCACGGTGTCCTGATCCCCCGCCCGGCGATCCTCAACGGGGCCGATATCCGCTCAACCGACTGGGAGAAAGCATGACAACGGTAGCGTATCGGGAGGGAGTGCTCGCCGCCGATCGGGCGATAATGGACGATCACGTCTATTACGACGACGGCGTTAGCAAGATCGCGCGGACCCCGGACGGCCGCCTCGGCGGAGCGGTAGGCTCGGCCTCGTTCTGCTTCGCGTTCCTGGAATGGGTCCGGGAGGGCATGTCCGGCACGGGCCCCGAGGCCCCCGACGATTGCGAGGCCCTGGTCGTCGACCTCGACGGCGCGGTCTCGATCCTGGACAAGGGGGGCTGGTTCAACGTCGAGACGGGCTATTACGCTTGCGGCTCCGGCGCTCCGATTGCGCTCGGGGCCATGTTTATGGGAGCGATTGCGGCCGACTCAGTCCGCGCCGCCGCCGCGCACGACCAGGGCACCGGCTCCGTAGTCGAGTGGCTCGCTCTCCCTAGTGCTCCCGCAGACTGACCGCCTCCCGTGTTGCGTCCCCGGATGCCGGCGCACCCGCGCCAGGCGCGACGGAGACACCTCCTCGGCCGAATGGGTCTGCGGCCCTCACTGGAGCCAGGTCCCGAAATACTACAGGAGGGCCTTAGCGAGGGCCCGACGCCGAGCTGACAGGGCCGTCTCGGCGGGCGTGTACGCGATAAGGCCGGGCGAGACCCTCTTGGTTATCGAATGGGGCGACGGCGAGCGCCGCTGGTATTCCCCCGACGCCTACGGCCTCGCTCTCCGCAGCGCTCGCGCCTATTGGCGACTATGGAACCGCTGCCGCGATCGAGCGATCGAGACGGCGGTCGGGATCTAGCCCCTCTTGCGTTCTCCGTGTTTAGCGGCTAAATACTAGGGGAGGCGATCGGACGCCTTGCAACAGAAGGAAACGAGCGAATGAGCGATAACCCTTTCAGCCGCCCCTCAAAGTGGGGCGTTAAGGTAATTCTTGCCGAGCCGACGGCGTCGCCCGTCGTGGGCAACGGGCTGGCCGCGTTTGTAGTTGCGATCCCCGCTGTCTCTCGCGAGGCGGCGGCGGGTCAGATTGTGGCCGTTGTCAGGGAATACGCCGAGCCGGCCGTAACCCCGATCGATCCGAACGCTGCGACCCCTCCCATCCTCCAGCACGCCTATGACAGCGTCGAGGCTCGGGAGGAGGCGGTCGATAAGGCCCTCGCCGCTTACCGGGAGCGGGTCCTCGCCGAGCTGCGCGCCGACGTCGACGCGTGCTTGAGCATTGCGGCCGACTTTCACAAAGACGCGAAGGACAACAGTCAGCCTCAAGAAAAGTGGGCGGCCAGCTATCGCCTCGCGCAGCGTTTCCAGGAGCGGGCCCTCGACGCCCGCGACGCTATGGAGTCAGTCGAGCGGGTTCCCCTCCGATGAGCGGGAATCAAATAGGCGTGGCGGCGATCTTCGCCGCTATCGCCGTTTTCGTGGTTTTGTGGAGCACGTTGGGATGAGCTATGGCAGCTTCGTCACAGACTGGAAAGACGCCGAGAGCGCCAACCCTAACTTCAAATGCCCAAAGTGCACCGAGCGCAAGATCAGCTTTCGCGAGTGGGAGAGCCGCGACGGGGCGCATGAGGACTTAAAGTATCGCTGCGAGACCTGCGGGCACATTTGGTGGGTAGATCGGGCTAAACCCAAAGCCGCCCCCACCCCGTCGCCAAGCGATATCGAAAAGTTCGTTGATACCGCCAAGCAGTTGGCCGAGGACTACGAACCGTCCGGCATTATTGTCAAAGCTACCCCGTCGCCAAGCGATGAGGAGCGGCTGCAATTGCGGGGCGCTCTCTCTCAGGCGAAAGCTGACCTTCAAACAGTCACCGCCGAACTATCCGAAGTTCGCAAGGCCGTTGAAGGCCGCCTAGCCACCAAGGGCAGGGACACAGCGGAGAAGATAGCGAAACTCGCCGAGCAATTGGCCGAGGGGAATGAACACGAGGCCGAAGTCCAGACGATCCTGAAAGACTTTGCCCAAGCCATCCGCGACGGGTGGGGCAGTCCGTGAGCGCGCTCTCCGTATTCTCCCATTGGGCGCGGGGACCCCTCGTCCCCATCTATCACCGCTCCGCCGAGCGGCCCTCCGATCCTCCGACGCTCGACCCCCTCTCGGCCGCTCAGCTAATCGACCCCGTGTTTGTCGACCTTCCCCACGCTCTCGACAAGCGGCCCGGTTTCATGCATAGGGATCGCATGACCGACGACGCGCCAGCCACGCCAGCGCCATCCAGGGACGAGCCCGAGTCTCTCGCGGCCCGTTTCCTGGGAGACGTCCCCGCCGCTCCGATCCGGGAGCTTGCCGAGATCATCCGGGGGGCCGCCCGTAACGCAGCGGTCAAGGCGCGGGGCGAGGGCGAGGCCGAGGCCAACGAGGCCGCCAAGCTCCGGCTGGAGGAGGCCAACAGGCTGGCCGCCAGCGATCGCGAGACTTTCCAGAAACGAGCGGCCGAGCAAGAGGACAGAATCGGAGAGCTGACCCGCACGCTCATGGCCGCGCCGGGCCTCCCGAGCGACGAAGAACTCCGCAAGCCGGGCACGCGCGAGCGCTACCGCCGCGAGGTCGGCGAATGGGAGGCACTCCGCAAGACGCTGATCGTCTAGGGCGATCACATGGGCGCGGAGCCTCGGCCCCTGGACCTACTACTCCAGGCGGCAAAGAACGCCTTTCTAGAGAAACAGCGCCGCGCGAGTACACGCAAGCTCGACGAATATCGCCCCTATCCGAAGCAGAAGGCCTTTCACTCCGCTGGGGCTGAGTTTCGGGAGCGCCTCCTCGATGCTGCTAACCAGGTCGGCAAGACGACCGCCGCCGCCGCCGAGCTGGCCTATCACCTGACCGGCCTTTATCCCGAGTGGTGGGACGGCCATCGCTTCGAGCGAGCTACCTCCTGGATCGTCGGATCAGAAACCGCCGAGATCGCCAGGCGCGGGGCTCAGCGGATACTCCTCGGGCCTCCGGAAAATGAGCGCCTTTGGGGGACGGGCATGATCCCCGGCGACAGGATTATCGAGCAAACCCGGAAGCTAGGCGTCCCCGACGCGGTCGAATCGATCATCGTCTCTCACGTCTCGGGCGGGTCCTCGACTGTCACCTTCAAGAGCTACGACCAGGGCCGGAAGAAATGGCAGGCCGACACCGTCGACGGCGTTTGGTTTGATGAAGAACCGCCCGAGGAGATCTACTCCGAGGGGCTGACGCGGACGAACGCGGTCGAGGACGGCCGGGTAATGACCACGTTCACGCCTCTCCTCGGCGAGACCGAGATCATCGTCCGGTTTATGAAAGAGGACGACGCCGAGGCTAAGGGCCGCTGGTTTATCATTATGACGCTGGCGGACGCGAAGCATTTTTCGGCCGCGCGCCGGGAGGAGATCGCCTCCAGCTACAAATCATGGGAGCGGGACGCTCGCGTCTCGGGCACGCCGACCCTTGGCTCCGGCCGGGTCTATCCCGTTTCCTGGGAGACTGTCAGCGTCGACCCGTTCCCGATCCCGAAGCACTGGCGACGGATTATCGGCCTCGACTTTGGGGGGTCCGACCATCCCTTCGCCGCGATCGAGCTTTGCTGGGACACCGAGACCGATATCATCTACGCGACCAAGGAGTATATCGAGGTCGAGCCCCTGCCGGCGATCCACGCGGCCGCGATCCTCCCCTGGGGAGACTGGGTCCCCGTCGCCTGGCCGCACGACGGACATAAGACCAGCATCGATCGAGGCTCGGCATTGCCCCTCCGCGATATGTATGAGAACGAGGGGCTAGAAATGCTCGACGACCACGCGACCCATGAGGACGGCGGGGGGTATGGCGTCGAGGCCGGGATCACGGAGATCCTCTCCCGGATGCGGACGGGCCGGCTCAAGATCTTCAAGACCCTGAGCAAGCTAGAGGGCGAGTTTCTGACCTATCACCGGGAGAAGGGGATCATCGTTAAGAAAAAGGACGACGGGCTCGACGCGCTTCGAACAGGGGTAATGATGCTCCGCGAGGCCGTCGCCGAGTCGGAGCTACCGACGCCAAAGACCCCCGGAGACCAGGCGGGAGGAGGGTTCCCCGGCGAGGCGTTGGGCGGCGAGTCGTCGTGGATGGGCTGACCGATGGCTGAGTTAAACTCCTCCTGGATGGCCTCGGCCGACTACGACCAGCTCACCCGGACGCTGACAATCACGACCAAGCGCGGCGCGTCTTACGAATACGTCGACGTTGACCCGGAGACCGCTCAAGGGCTACAGGAGTCGGACTCGCCCGGCCGCTTCTTTGCGTCCAGGATCAAGGGGAAGCTGATCGAGGCCGGCAAAACGCCAGCGCCACCCGAACCGCCTACGGGGATCATGGCCCGGCCGATGGGGAGACGACGCTAACAATGGCCCGCAACGACGAGGACCTCCTAAAGGAGGCCAAGGAAACATTCGAGGCCGCGCAGAGCGTCGAATCCGAGAACCGAGCCAGGGCCGAGGAGGATATCCGTTTCACCCGTCTGGGCGAGCAATGGGACCCCCTGGCGCTCATTCAACGCCAATACAGCGGCCGCCCAGCCCTGACCATAAACAGGGTCAACGCCTTCTTTCTCCACGTTTTCAACGAGGCCCGCAAAAACCGCCCCTCGCTCCGGGTCCGCCCGGTCGACAGCAAGGCGGACGTCGAGACGGCCAAGGTCCATAACGACCTGATCCGAAATATCGAGGCCAACTCCGCCGCCGACATCGCCTACGATACCGCGATCGGGTTCGCGATCGGCGGAGGGTTCGGGTACTGGGCCATCGATATCGACTACGCCTACGACGGGACGGCCGATCGCGACATAATCATCCGGCCGATCTTCAACCCCTTTTCGATCTACGGAGACCCCGACGCCCAGGCTCCGGACGGCTCCGACTGGAATACGGCTATCGAGCTTGAGCGAATCCAGGTCGGCGAGTTTGAGGACCTCTATCCCGACGCCGAGGCGGTCTCGTTCCAGGGCGGCGACGACGCCTTCGCCCAGCAAGAGGACGGAGGCCTCGATTATGTCGAGGTCGCGAATTTCTGGCAGCGCCGACGCGCCGAGCGCGAGGTGATCGTCCTCTCTAACGGGGAGATCGTCCCGCTTGAGGCCCTCAACGATCCGGACTACTGGCTGGAGCTGGTCGCCAACGGCGTCCGCCCAACGAACCAGGTCGACACGGTCAGGGGCTACGAGGTCAAGCGCCACATTATGAACGGCGAGGGCTCGGTCGAGTCCGTCGACTGGCCGGGCTCATTCGTCCCGATCGTCCCGGTATATGGCGACGAGCAAAACCTTTTCGGCGAGCGGAGCTTTTTCGGGCTGACCCATTTTGCCCGCGACCCGCAACAGCAACTCAATTTCTGGACCTCCGCCGCTACGGAGATCGTCGCCAAGGCTCCCCGGACGCCCTTCATAGGGCCGGAGCGAGCCTTCTCCGGGCGCGATGCCGACAAGTGGGCCAACGTCTCGACCCGCGACTTTCCGTATATCTCCTATAAGGGGAACCAGGCCCCGAGGCGCGAGACGATGGACCAGCAAGCGGTCGGAGCTATCACTCAGGCGGCCGCCGCGACGGACAGCCTAAAGGCGGTCCTCGGGCTCTACGATCCCAGCCTCGGGGCCGATGGGACGGAGATCTCCGGCAAGGCGATCACGGCCCGCCAGCGCCAGGGCGACACGGCGACCTTTCACTTTTCCGACAATCAGCTCCGCTCGGTGCGCCACGGCGGCCGGATCGTCCTCGACCTAATCCCGCACGTCTGGACCGGACCCCGGATCGCGAGACTTATCGACGAGGGCGGCGAGGATCGTCTCCAGCCCGTTAACCAGCCCGTCCCGGTCACGGACGACCAAGGCCAGCCCCAGATGGAGCCGGACCCGACCCGGCCCCCGATCGTGGGGCGTGACGGCCAGGTCTCCCAGCCGATGCGGCCGAGGATGCGGACCTACGACCTAACAGTCGGTAAGTACGATCTATCGGTCTCTCCGGGCCCGAGCTATGGCACGAAGCGTCAGGAGGCCTCGGAGCAAATCCTGGAGGTGATTCGCTCGTTCCCGCAAATGGCTCCGATCCTTCTCGGCCTACTTGCGAAGAATCTGGATTGGCCTGGCGCGGACGAGATCGCCCAGCGCGTCGACGCTATGCTCCCGCCTGGCCTGATCGAGGGCCTCCCGCCGAGTATCACCAAGGCGCTGGAGGGCTCTAAACAGATGATCCAGGCACTCCGCCAGGAGCTGGAGGAGACCAAGAAATCGCAGGGCCTGGAGGTAGCCAAGCTCAAGCAGGAGGGCCTTGGCGAGCAGATCGAGAACACGATCAAGGCCTATGCGGCAGAAACCGACCGGATCGAGGCCCTCGCCAAGGCGGGCGTCGCTCCCTCCGCTCCGTTCTACGAGCCAAACTCGATCCTTCCCGAGATCGGAGGCCTCGCGGCGCGAAGGGGCGCAGGCGGGAACCCGCTCCAACGCCCGGCTATCACCGCGCCCAGGCCTCCGACCCAGCTCCCCGCCCGCCGCCCGGTTGATCCGGCTCGGGCTCGGGAGGTACTCCGCCGCGCCGGACTCCCCGGCTGACGGCTAACCCCTCAGACAGCCAGACAGGAGGAATCCACCTATGCCAGCTCAACAGAAGAACGCCCCAGCGGAGAAGCCCGCGCCCAATCCAGAAAGCAACGTCGTGGAGGACGAGGCTCCCGCTCCTCCCCAGAAGGCGGCTCCGGCCAAAACCAAGGCCGCCCTGGCTATCGGCGCGGTCCCGAAGGACATGGCGCTCCCCGCCAAGGTTCAGGCGGGCCTCGGCCCTCTACACGACGCCGCCGTTACGCTGATCGCGGTTGAGGCGATGCTCGCTCCGGCTCTCGGGCAGGAGCCCGGCCCGCTGGAGGGCGACGACGTTCCCGTCCGCGACGTGCTGACCGGCCGCGCCGGCCGGATCTTCGACATGCTTGCGAAGGCGGGCTCCGGCCGCTAACGATTTCAGTCGACGGGGTTTCGGTTCCTTCTGGGCCCCGTCGTCCGAGGGCGGCGCGATCGTCCTGGCTCCTGGGAGCGATCATCTCGCCCCGATCCCCTTCTGGGAGTTGCGGTCGCGCCGTTCGGACCCCGTGCTTGCTTTTTAGCGTGTACGCGGGCAGTCTCCGCGCCCTCAAGGCCGGGCACTAACCAACAGAAGGACCCACCATGACAGACGACATTGACGCAGATCTCGACGCCGAGCTGGGCGCGCTCTTTCCGACCCAACAGGCGGACACCTCCGACGACGACGACGGATCGGAGGAGGATCTCGACGAGGCCCTCCAGCGCGTAGCCAAGGACGACGATCAGGACGACGACTCCGACGCTGGCGACGATGACGGCGCGGACGACGACGACGAGGGAGACGATCTCGTCGAGGTTCAGGCGGGCGACAAGATTTTCAAGGTCCCGGCCTCGATCGCCGCCGACCTGGCCCGAGGCTCGGCCCCCTCGACACGAAGCGTCCCCGACCCGAACGCAGTAGCCAGGGAGAGGGAGGCGGTCGAGAAGAACCGCACCGCCCAAGAGCTGGCCCAAAATACGGCAGGTCTCCTCTACGTCGCCGATCAGAATATCGAGCGGCTGGAGCGTCAGCTCGGCCAGATGACCCCGAACCAGCGGGGCTATCGTGAAATCGAAATGCGCCTGAACTCGACAATTCGTGACCGGGCGAAGATCGAGCGCGCGCACACCGAGGCCAAGAACGACGCCGACACCTCCCAGAAAGCGGCGAGGGACGCCCGCCTGGCGCGAGTTGATTCGGTCGCGGCGAGTGATCCGCTGATCCGCCAATCCGAGCGCCGAGAGAAGCTGATCGCGACGAAGCTCTTTCCGGCCGTAGGCGTCTCGAAGGAGACGGCGGCGGTCCTAATGAATAACTACGACGTCGACATCGCTCGCGTGCTTTCGCTCGCCTTGGACGGTCTCCTGTTGCAAGAGAACGGGAAACGCGCTAAAGGCGGCAACAGGTCGAAGGGATCAGGGGCGAAGAAAAAGCAGGCGGCCGACGTGGTCTCCCTATCTTCGCGAGTCTCCAAGCGCTCCCCGGCACGTCGCACAAACGCGGCGCGGCCATCGACGAAAATCTCAATCGATAAGTGGATGGGAGCCCGCAACGCTCACTCGGCCAAACGCAGCGGCCGAGCTGGCGGTCTATAGCTACGCCCTGAAAATAGGAGGACCCGGCCGACGCCGGAGGATTTTGAACAATGGCTAACACCCTTCTCACCGTCGACGAGATCACCCGCGAGTCCCTCCGGGTCCTTCATCAGAAGCTGAACTTTATCGGCTCGATCGATCGTCAATACGACAGCCGCTTCGCCAAGGATGGCGCGAAGATCGGCGACACGCTCCGGATTCGGATGCCGAACGAGTACACCGTTACAGACGGCAAGGCTCTCACGGCCCAGGATACTACGGAGCTGAAAAAGTCTCTCTCCGTCACGACCCAGCGTCACGTCGGCATGAATTTCTCAACGGCCGAGCGGACAATGAGCCTCGACGATTTCTCCGACCGGATCATCCAACCGGCTATGGCGGCGATGGCCGCCAACTTGGAGAACTGGGCCATCCAACAGTTTTACAAGGATATCCCGAATCAGATCGCCGACCTTGGCACGTCGATGACGTTCCGCGATCTCCTCGACGGCCGGGCCCGGCTTAACCAGGTCCTCGCCGCGATGAACGACCGGACGGCGCTCCTCAACACGACCGATAACGCCGACATGGTCGACAGCCTGAAAGCCCTCTTTCAGGACTCCAGGCAGGTCGCGAAGCAGTATCTTGAGGGCTATATGGGCCGCGCGGCCGGCTTCGATTTCATGGAGTCGACGCACCTCGTTTCCCATACGACCGGGTCCGACGACGGGACCGGCGACTACCTGACCGATATCGCCGCCGCCGAGGCGGACGGGACCAACGCGACCGACGACCCCTATGCGGGCGGCCTCCTCCATATCGACACCGGAGCGGGCACGTTCTTGGAGGGCGACGTTATCGCAATCGAGGACGTCTTTGCGGTTCACCCGGAGACGAAGGTGGCGCTTAGCCACCTGAAACAGTTTGTCGTTACCTCCGACCACGCCTCCGGCGAGGGAGATCTCGCGATCTATCCTGCCATCGTGACCAGCGGCGCTCGCCAGAACGTGAGCGCGGCCGTTGCTGACGGCAAGAAGATTTGGAAGCGGGAGCATGACGACTCGACCGCGATCGGAGCCAGCGCGACGCACGGCGTTTCCCTTCTCTATCCGAAGGACGCCTTTATCTTCGCAACGGCCGATCTCGAAATGCCGAACGGCGTCGACTTCAAGTCCCGCCAGGTTTTTGACGGGATCTCCATGCGCCTAATCCGCGATTATGACATCAACAACGACAATCTCCCTTGTCGTCTCGACGTCCTTTTCGGTGGCGTAACCACGCGCGGCGAGACGGCAGTCCGGCTCGGCTTCAACAGCTAAGCTCCGCCCGCCTGAAACCCTGAACGAGAAACACTAGGAGCCGACATTATGGCCGTACACGAACTAGGAGACGACGGGCCCTCGGGAATCCGCATGGGCAAGACGTCAACGTCGAAGATCGCCTTTCTCGGCGCGACGCCCGTAGCCCAGCAGTCCCATATCGCCGACGCGACGGACGCCGCGACAGCCATCACGCAGCAGAACCTCGTTATCGCTGCGCTGGAGACTTACGGCCTCCTCGCCTCGTCGTAACCGGAGGGCCGGCGCATGACGTCCGGCTCCCGGCATATCGTTGTGGCGGTCCCGGCCTACCAGTGGACCGTCCACCTCGGGACAATGCGCTCAATCCTGGCGGACACGCTCAAAGCGGTTCGCCGGGGCGACCAGGTCTCTATCCTGGACGAGCAAGGGTCGACCGATATCGAGGACGTGCGGGCCGCCATTGCGGCCCAATTCCTTGAGGAGACGAACGGGACGCATTTGGTCTCGATCGACGCCGACGTCGTCGCCCCTGCCGGCGCTATCCTCCGCCTGGTAGATTCCGGGCACGACGTATGCGGAGGCGTCTACCCCAAGCGCGTCGACCCCCTTCAATTCCCGGTCACGGCTCTCGACGGCGAGCCCAGCGCTGACGCTGGCGGCTGGCGAGCGGTCGATCAGTTGCCGGGCGGTTTCATGTGCGTAACCCGCGCGGCGCTGGAGAAGATGTCGGCGGAGTATCCGGGCCTCCGTCGCGAGACCTCCAGGGGCAAGCTCTGGACGTTCTACGACAAGACCTTCCCGGACGGCTCCAGGGAGGCGGGGGAGGACCTTGCTTTTTGTCGCCGATGGCGCGAAATGGGCGGCGCGCACTGGGCCGCCTCGGATCTATTGCTCGGGCATATCGGGCCGAAAATGTTTGCGGGCCGACTGGATGGAAAGGGCTAAGCGATGGCAGTCACGATCCGGACCTACTCGGGTTTCTCAGCGTGGCTCTACAAGTCCCTCGCCCGCGCGAGCGACACGGGGATAACCGGCTCCGTCGACGACTTTGTCGCCCTGGCCGAGGACAAGCTAAACCGCCGCCTTTTGTCACTGAGGGAGCAATGGGTCGTCGACACGACCCTCACGCTCGCCGCGAGCGCCCGGACGATCAGCCTCGCTTCGCTGACGGATTTCTGGGTCGAGCGCGACCTCTACCTCACGACGGACGGCGGCGACGAAAAGAGGATAATCCCTTCCGTTCCCGGCCAGATGGGAGGGTCGGCGATCTCCGGCCGCCCGTCACAGTGGGCGATCAGGGGGACCGTTATCGAGCTGAATCGCCCGGCCGACCAGGCGCACACATTCCGATTTTATTACTCGCAGCGTTTCTCGCTGGCGGGCGGCGACGCCGGAGGGACTAACTACCTCCTGACCAATCACGCCGACGTCTACCAGCTCGCGTGCCTCCTGGAGGTGGCAACGCACCTCACCGACGATCGGGCTATGAAGATCTACGGAGACGCTCTCGCCGAACGCCTCGACGAGCTGGAGACCTTCGAGGCCAGGGCGGCCGGGCGCTCCGAGATTATCCACGACCGCGCCCTCTATCCGGGCGGGGGATTCAATATCGAAACGGGCGGCTTTGACAGCTAGGAGGCCAGCAATTGCGTATCTCCTACGGGGAGTTTTTGCCGGACCTGGCTCGGTTCGATTCGCGTTTTACCGACGTGGCGAAGAACGTCATTCCGGGCGCGAACTCCTATCTTCCGATCCCGGCTCCGGTCGCCTACTCCGACGCTCTCCCTAACGCCCCTCGGGGCGGCTGGATCGTCCGGACCTCGGCCGGGGGCTATCGCGTGTTCGCGGCAACCGAGACGACGCTCCACCTCCTCAACGGGACGGCCTGGGATTCGAAGGGAACCGGCCTCACGGGGCCGGGCGACGAGTTTTGGTCCGGGCGCCAATTCGGCGTTTTTCTCTACATGGTCAACCAGGCGGACGGGCTCTATCGATATAACATCGATACCGCCGCCAGCGCCGCCGTGGTCGCCGGGGGGCCGAACGCCTCCCAGCTCGGCGTCTTTGATGAATACCTATTCGCGGCCAACCTCGCCGGCTCTCCGAATGAGCTGGCTTGGTGCAATGGCAACGACGCGACGAACTGGTCGACCGGCCTCTCCGGGGGCCAGACCTTCCCGGACGGGGGAGAGATCACGGCTCTCGCCGGAGCTGCGAAGCTCATCATTCAACGGAGTGCCGTCCGCCGCGCGATCCCTGATCCTACCGGCGACGTCTGGCAGTTTGATCTAATCGAGGAGGCCCGAGGCACGATCGCTCCGGAGTCGGTCGTGAGGATCGGCTCGACGATCGCCTACCTCTCCGAATCGGGCTTCTACTTTGACGGACAGCCGATCGGGGACGAGACGGTCAACCGGACCTTTCTCTCCGCTGTTGCGGACAACACGCTCTTTTCGGTCGTCGGCCGCCTCGACCCGACGCGCGGGCTCATTTGGTGGCACTACAAGACGACCGCGACCACCTATTATGACAAGGCTCTGATCTACCGATGGCGGACCAATCGCTGGGCCTCGGCCGAGTTTAACTGCCACCTCGGCCTCGACGCAGCGACGCCCGGCCTCACGCTGGAGCAAATCGGCGCGCTCTACCCGGATTTGGAGACGGTCCCCTATTCGCTCGACTCTCGCGTCTGGCAGGCGGGGCGGCCCGTCTACGCGGTTTTCGATACCGACTACAAGCTCGCGTTTCTGGAGGGGACTAACCTGGAGGCCGTCCTCCGGACGCCTCCCCGCCAGCTCGTCCCCAACCGCCGATCGAGGCTCCTCGGGGTGCGGCCGATGGACGAGTCGGGCTCCTCGACCGTGCGAGTTGCGCGCCAGGCGACGCTCGACGAGACCCCGAGCTGGTCGAGCGCGATCTCCCAGGAGAGTGGCGCGGACGGCGCGTGCCCGTGCGATGTCGAGTCCCGTATCCACACGGTGGAGACCACGATCCCGGCCGGCGCGTCCTGGTCTCATGCTTATGGCGCCGAGGTCGAGGACGACTGGATCAAGCGGGGAGCGCCCAGATAATGAGACCCCTCTCCGCGATCCTCGGCCACGACTGGCGCTCGCCCGTCCGCAACACGATCGACGCCGTTAACTTTCTGATCCGGGGGCGCGGCGGTCTCGCGGGCTCAGCGACGATCACGGCGAACCAGACGACGACGACGGTATCCGTCCCAGGCCTCCTCTCGGGGGCCTTCATTCAACTAACCCCGACCAGCGCAACAGCGGCCGCCGAGGCCGCCTCGACTTATGTCTCGTCGACGGCGGCGGACGAGTTTGTTATTACTCACCCGAACGCGGCAGGCACTGGGCGGACCTGGAACTGGCAAGCACAAAGGCCCTAGA
>SPJK01052210.1_pt1 | contig 18779 bp, 17 predicted proteins | sample 3741771 | NCBI WGS metagenome assembly SPJK01 (sample SAMN10925997, study PRJNA522277) | cold seep metagenome | isolation source: Elba SIP-enriched marine methane seep metagenome, extraction at timepoint T2 | place: Italy: coast of Elba, Mediterranean Sea
GGGATCTTTCAAAACGCTAATCAGAATACAAATCGGAATTCTAACTGGGCTAGATGCTACATACCCTTTGGAGAGGACTTAGCATCATTTAAAGGCACCAAGGAAAGATTTTCCTTAGGAGGGCCTCAGCTTGTTGAGTCGTTTAGTGAAGATTGGCTTTTCTATACTTCCGCTGATGCAGTTATTATTCCCGCGGGGATGCTTGAGAGGACGATTGAGCTAAATCCCTCAAGGATTGAAGGGCTAAAAGAGTGGGTTAAGACGGGGGGCAACCTATGGATCACCCGTTGTAAAAGAAGCAAATTAAGCCAACCGGCTATTGTTGAACTGCTTGATTTGCAGCAATGGTCTTATAACCAATCACTGCCCACTACCCAAAGAAAACCAGACTCCGCAGGTTGGCAGTACGATTCTCTTATACGAAAAGACTCAAGCAATAAAAAGCCTGCCGCGACGAAGGACCCTAACGTTCTTGAAGCTAGGGATAGGGCTATGAAGAACATGGCAAAGAATCCTGACACCGAAGGTTGGTATGCCTGGTACCCCTATGGTTTTGGCCGCGTCTACGCCTTTGAAAAACATCCCCTCGAAGGCCATTCAGCTGAGACGAGAATGAATCAGACTGGTTACGAAAAGATTTCAGAAAGGAATTGGGCGAAGCGTCATGGTGTTGGGCCAGGTTGCCAAAGTAGTCAGTTCGCAGACCTTTTAATTCCTGGAATTGGGATGGCACCGGTTTTGGAGTTTCAAGGGTTAATTACACTCTTTGTGCTTCTCATTGGTCCGCTTAATTACTGGCTCCTTTGGAGGGCTGATCGAGTTCATCTGTTTGTTCTAACCACTCCGTTGTTTGCAGGAATCGTAACTCTTTGCTTGATGGGTTACGGAGTGGTTTGTGACGGGTTTGGTAATCAGGCTCGTGCTCGGAGTATTACTTATTTAAATCAAACTGAAGGCAAAGCAGTTTCTTGGAGCAGAATGACTCACTATTCAGGCTCAGCTCCTAAAGAGGGATTGAGTATCCCTACGGGTACCGCAATTTATCCCATCCTACCTGTCTATGATTTGATGGGAGGAGCTTCAGGTTATGAAAGGCTTACCGAATGGAAAGAGAGTCATCAAGTAATGAAGTCCGGATGGTTCCCAAGCCGAACGGCAGTTCAATTCCTCGCAATTAAATCAGCCGATACAAAGAAGAATGTACAAGTCTTAGCAGGCCAAGATCGCGTGGAGATAAAAAACAATCTTGGTGTTCCCGTCGATCTACTCTTGGTTCAACAGGAAAAGGGAGATTGGTATTATGCCGAATCCATTGCGAATGAGAAGAAAGTAGTTCTTAATCTAATAACTAATACAGCGGCAATTACAAAATTAAGAATCCTCGTTGTCGAAAATCAGCCAGTAACCCCTGAAGGGGGAGACCTGGAAGCAGCAAGCGATATTGGGATTATAAACATTAATCGCTCACGTAACTTTGTAGGCGGCCAAGAGCTTTCGGCGAATTTACTTAATCAAGAATTCAATCGGCTTGCGGGAGTGGATGGAAGCCAAGGATTAGAAGTTCCTCCCTACTCCTACATTGCAGTAACTTCACAAGCTGTCGAGACACCCTTTGGAATAGATAATGTGGTGGAAAGCGGTAGCTTTCACGTCACGGTGGGGAGATGGCAATGATTGCTGGAGACTATGAACTAAGCAGGGTTCCCCACGACTCAGCACCACCCATCGAACTCCGCGGAGTCCACCGTCGCTTTGGAGATGTCCACGCTGTGAATGATGTCTCATTCGCTGTTCAGGCAGGTGAAGTTTTTGGTTATATCGGGCCAAATGGGGCTGGCAAGACTACAAGCATGCGAATTCTTGCGACGCTTGACGAACCAACGGAAGGGGATGCGTTTGTCGATGGTTTTTCTGTGAAAGATGACCCTGACCGTGTTCGTTCTCGACTAGGATTCATGCCCGATTATTTTGGCACCTATGAGAATGTGAATGTCAAAGAGTATCTTGATTTCTTCGCAAGAGCTTATGGACTCCGTGGTAAACAGCGGCATGCAGCGCTGGCATTCGCAATGGATTTTACGGGTCTTGATAAATTATCGCGCAAGCCGATCAACGGTTTATCAAAAGGTATGAAGCAGCGTCTTTGTTTGGGGCGAACCATGATTCATGATCCTTCTGTAATGGTTCTCGATGAGCCTGCTGCTGGTCTTGATCCACGAGCCCGTATTGAACTGAGGGAAATGATTTCCCGATTAGCAGACCACGGTAAAGCGATCTTGATTAGCTCACATATTCTTACGGAACTTGCCGAAATATGTGACCGAGTAGGAATTATCGAACAAGGCCAATTGGTTGCTGTTGGCACGGTCGATGAGATTAGTAACCGCGTCGAACAGAAAACTCAGATACGAATTCAGGTGATCGGAGATAAAGCTAACTTACAGAATTGGCTTGAAAATCATAATAATATCGAGTCAGTAACTGTCCAATCCGATGCGATAATCTTGACGCTTACAACAACCGACCAAGATTATGAACAAAGGGCAGCTGATTTGCTGAGTGAGATGGTTAGAGCAGATTTCCAAATCATTTCTTTTGCAACCGAAACAAAGTCGCTTGAGGATGTTTTCCTGCATGTCACCGAAGGAAGAGTGCAATAACGTTGGCTAATCCCTTAGTTGGCCCAAGTTATTTATCAATCTATGCGTGAAGAGATAGCATCCGACGAAAGTCCTTCGACCAGCCCTTTTGGAGTTTGGGTGGGAGAATGCCTTGAATGGCTGGGCGATCGGTTGAACCCCATCGTTGTAAAAGAGACGCGACAGGCACTGAAAAGCAAACAGTTTGTTCTTTGGTTTCTACTGTTACTGATTGGATGCTGGCTAGCTACGATTGGTGCTGTTTTGATTATCGGCCCAAGTATTCATTTTGTTTCGACCGGGTCGATCTTTCTTGCTGTTTACTTCACGATCCTTGCTTTTCCGCTGGTAATTGTGGTTCCCTTCTCTGCGTATCGATCCCTCTCGGCTGAGCAAGAATCGAATACCCGCGATTTGCTGGAAGTCTCGACGCTGTCGCCTCAGAAAGTGGTGAACGGCAAGCTATGCAGCGCTATGCTTCAGGCACTGGTGTATCTTTCAGCGATAGCGCCATGCATTGCCTTTTCCTATCTATTACGTGGGATCGGGGTTGGTGTAATAGCCTTACTATTATCGCTAGTTGTGTTTGTTTGTTTTGGTCTTAGTTGTCTAGGCCTATTCTTTGCCGCCGTTTCCAAAGATCGTCGCTATCAGGTGGGGATCTCCGTACTGTTTGCTGGCTTGCTTTTCGGATCCTTTTTCATGCTTGTGGGAAGTATCACCAGCACCACAATCAATACCGATTTTTTTCTGAATGATAGTGAGTTTATCGCTGTACTAGCAATATTCTTTTCTTTGTATGCAACGACCCTCGGCTTAGTCTACTACGCAACGATTGGACTAATTACTTTCGTCAGTGCAAATCGTTCGACTCCACTACGTATTGCTGCCTTGGTTCAGCAGACAGTTTGGATCGCCATCTTCGCAAGCTTGATTCTTTACAGAGCCGAGCTAGAGATGTTATATGTCGCGCTTTCGGTCGGTCTTGTTTATTGGTATGTCGGTGGTTCACTACTTGCTGGTGAGTCAGCTGTGATGTCTGACCGAATAAAGAGAACACTACCACAAAGCTACTTTGGTCGTTTGTTCTTTACGTGGTTGAACCCAGGCCCAGGTTCAGGATTTATGTTTGCGGCTGTCAACATGACCTTTCTAACAATGCTCTATTTTTTGGGCATGTTTTATATCGATGTAGCCAGATTAAAAACACCTGATTATTTGTATGGTGTTCTCTTTTTTGCCTATGCAATCGCTTATCTTGGAACAGGAAGGCTTGTGGTGATGGGCTTGCGGAAGGTTGCACCGCTCAGCATGGTAGGGAGTTTCTTGATCTTCTTGCTGGTTGGTTTGATTGGCAACGGCTTACCTTATCTAGTTGATGCCATGACAAGCCGATTGAGAATTTCCAATTACCCCATTCTCTATGTATCGAGTCCTTCTTGGACTCTCAATCGATACCTTGATAGCGTATATGCCTTTGAGAATATAATAGTGCTACTTATTGTTGTTGGGTCGGCTGCATTGATTATTTTTATGATCAATTGCATACTGGCTGCTCGAGAGGCAAGCACCCTAAGGATCTCTCGCCCTAAGCGCGTTCGCGAAGATGATCAATTACTTGATGCCGAATCGGTACAAGTTGTATCAAACCCGTGGGGAGATCAGAAACTCCCCGCCGTGATAGAAGATTAGTTGTTCAGCTACTCGATTGATGCGGTCCAACGATCTCGTCCACGTTGAAGTACCGCATTCGGCGGCTCAATTGCAATAACCTCGACACCCGCATAGATGTCCCCATTCGCTAGCGGGCTTACAACTCCATCAATGTCCAAAATTGCTTTTTGTTCATCAAGCTTAGCAAATCCAATTAACACAACGCTAGATTCTGAGCTGTCGTTACGTTGGGTTTGTCGCATGGTCCGCGACGGCGTTGCAAACGGATTGATTCTGTTAGGGTAGGGTGGCTCAAAATCGGCAAGCAAAAATCTCTTATTAGGCCGAGCTTCGGCTGATTTGTCACTCGCATCGCCGTCCTTAGCTTCGTTGGATTCGTTTGTAAGATCTTGGGATGCATCATCGGCACTGATTGGTTTAGGTTCGGAAACCAGTGGCGCATCTTCCGTGCTGCCACACCCAATAACCAAGGTAAGTGTGATTGCAGAGATACCCAGAAACTTCAACTTGAAAACAGTCATAATGACGCATTGCTAGGAGTAAATAGTGCCTAGGCAAGCTTAGGTTTTTTATACTGTCTTGAGATGAGGATCGATGAGACAGGCTCATTCTATGAACCGTATAATCGGCATAATCCTAACGAAGAAGCAAGCGATCTGTCCAGGACTTTTGTTCGCTTTCAGGTTCTGGCTTTGTGGCTACTTTCTTTTCCGATTGATAGACTTCCCCTTTTGCACGAAACCGCGAATCGTAGTCGATTCTTAGAGGCTTCTCCTCTTCTTCGTCGGAAGCAACCGTTATTGGAAGAATTGCATTATCAAGCTCTCGATCAATTGGTGGAAGACGTCGTGGCTGTGATTTTGTCAAAACAGGATATTGAAGCTGGGCTTCGTAGATCGGCTTTTGGGGACGTAGGTTCTGATTTACTTTTGGAGTAGCTTTTGCACTTGATTGGGTAGGGTTGGGGACTTCTGGTAGTGTCTTTGAGCTAGTCGGTTGCGGGGCGAGGATTGGCTGCTCAAGAGGCTCGACCTGCTCAACGTAAACATCTTTACTTGCAGGCACAGGCATCACGGTTCCAGAATGGCAACTCTCACATTCACTACTGGGATAGCACCCTACGTCACAATCAGGACAGCCCTCAGCGGCGGGGATACGATCGAGCCTACAGCGTACCGTATCTGCTGTAAGGCGTTCACGTTCACCATGTAGACCGTGATAGCCAACGACTTCAGGCGTTAGAAAGACTACTAATTCGCTTTCCGTAATTTGTGTCTCACGTGCTCGGAATAAATTTCCAAAGAATCTAGCATCCTTTAAGTGAGGAATTCCGTTGAAGTCTCCAACGTCATTGCGCTGGCGTAAACCCGCAATCATGAGGGTTTGGCCATTGTCAACACGAACACGAGTTGTTGCTTTACGTTTATCAATGATCGGCTGGTTATCACCTGGCGTGAATCCGACGAGACTGCTGAATTCGGGCTCGACAGTCATGTCGATCGTTCCGTCTTGGGCAATCTTTGGTAGCACACCGAGTTTGATGCCCGCCTCTTTGAATGAGGTTGTGCCAATTTGACCGCCAGCAGAGGTCTGTGTCAGTTGTTGGAATGGTATTTCCGAGACGCTTTCAATGCTCGCACGTTCGTTGTCAAGGACAGTCACATTCGGTGAAGCTAATAATCGTGAGTCGGTTGCTTGGTGTAAGGCACGGACAACTGCTTCGAGACTAAAATCTGACTCAAGACTAAAGAAAGTGAAGCTCGAACCAGCTGATCCTGCATCGAAGGGAGCTTTTGTGAGAGCATCGACAGCAAGGCCTGACCCTGAGATGGGTACGCCATCTGCATCAGCTTCCCCGCTGGATAGCATATTCCAGTTAACTCCAATTTCCTCGATATCATCAAGGCTTATGTCGTAAATTAATGCTTTAATGTTCACCTGAGGCCTTGGACGATCGATGCGTGCAAGTACGAACTCAGCCATTTGAATGTTTTCAGCATAATCGACAATCAAGAGTCGATCTTCATCATCCATGGCGGAAGTTCGACCCTCCGTGCTGAGAATCACTTCGAGAGCTTGAGTTGCCTTATCCGCTGGAATGTAATGAGTCTTGAAGTAGGCAACTTCAAGTTTCTGAGGAGCCAGAGATCCGCCAGGTGATCCTATTCCACGCGTTGCTGCATCAATTTGTTTTACTAGTTCACGAATCTTTTCAATTCGATCTGGAAAATCAACCACGAGGATAGCTCTAGCAGCTGATAGAGCTTGGGTCTTTCCGTTGGGTGTGTTTAGAAGCGAAACCGCGGCAACCACTTCATTAACATCACTTACCCCAACAGGGATAGTTTCGCTTATGAAGAAAGTGTTAACCTGACCAAGCTGTTCAAGAGGACTTACTAGGATGCTATCGCCTACCTGTCGATAGCCATAGCCATTACTTAGCAGAATGGAATCAAGTATTTCGCGAAGCGGGGCATTCTTGAAAACTCCGTTTACGCTCCCTTCAATTCCGCCTGAGACAATGTTTACACCCCAAAGATCACTAATCGTGAACAAGGCTCCCTCAAGTGAGGAATTTCTGAGCGTGATGTCACCATGTCGCTGCAAAGCTTGGCTAACCGAGGAGCCTTGAAGCTTTTGATTCGCAGTTTGAACAGTTTGAGCTTCTGAACTATTCGAGTTCAAGGAACACAATCCAAGAAAGAGTGTTACTTGGAGCGATAAGAACAGACCCCGCCTAAGGAATGTACCTTTAGTTCGATTAGATTGGGTAGTTCTAGGTTGCATTAGGTCATCCTTGACCAATGTTTCTGACGAAGCTTTCTTGGAAAGTTTCGTTATTACGTTAGGCGGTGGTTTTTACCAATGAGTAATACCAAAGGGTTAAATCCAGTTGGATTGAGCTTTTGCCTCTACCTACTGGTTTGAGTTCGATTGATTTGGTGTGTTTTACTCGTTGGTCATCGTCTAAGCTGCGTAACAGCGAATTTATTTCCTGGGGTGATCCAGTTACTGTCAGCACAACGGGATGCTTCTCTAAATCAAAAATCCCTTTTGCTTCAGAGGGTTTCTTTAGCGAAATCTTTAACGGGTCTGTTTTGTCGTTCCAGCTTTGTCTTGTTGAAGCATTAAAGTCAATTCGACGAACCTGACAACCTGCTTCTCTTGCTTGGGTTACAAGCCATGAACGCAGTTGAGGCGTTTGGTCACGTTCAACTTCAATTTGCTTTAGTGCATCAAGTTGCGATTCTTTTTCGGTAGCCAACGCTTCATACTTTGGTAGCTGAGTCACGATACGACTTGAATTATCAAGTTGATCAAGTAATTCGGCACGTTCGGTACGAGCGTTAAAATACTCATCGACCTGCGGAAGCAAAGAAACTACGGCTATTACCAAAGTGATTACTGCGACATATAGCCAACGCTGAGGGCCTGCGCAAAGTTTGCCGATTAGAGTCTCATTCATGGTTCACCTCACGTGATGCCTTCGGTGCTAGCTTGATGTCGAGTTCGAATCCGGTTGCGGGACCGCTTGGGGTTTGATCCACCGCCGTTCCCATCAATGCAACTTCTTCAAAACCTGGGATTTCTTGTAAGTGCGAGACGTAGTCAAAGACACCTGGTTCGGTGTAACTCACGCCATAGATTTTGGCTTTATTAAGGTCAGTTATAAAAAGCCTTTTCAGCCAAACATCATTTGGCATACTCTTTGACAAAGCGTTGAGCAGCGGCCCGACTGCCTCGCTGGGGGCTTTATTATCTAGTGAAATCAGATTTTCGATCTCGGTGCTATTATCACTAACTTGTTTAAAAAGCTGTTTTCCTCGCAGCTCTTGAGGCTTTTGGATGTCTACCTTTTCTTGAAGGGCTGCGAGTTCATATCTTTGTTCCAGGTTATAAGCCCATAAGCTAGCAGCCAGCAGGATCGTGGCTGCTAGAATCGAACCTGCTTTGACCAGGAATGGGCGAATTGGCTCAACTTGCTCTTCATGAATCTGGTCCATCAGATTGGGGCTCACTCCAACCCCCTGAGAACTTCCATATAACGCTAGTCCCAAAGCAGCTCCTAGCTCTTCGGAAATATTTTCAGGAGTTTCGACGTTCCAGATTTTATGAATCGGATCCAGATTGATCACATCAATGCCTAGATCAACATCAATATTAGTATTGGATGCTTCGATCTCCGATTTTTCGCCAACCAATAGAATCTTCTTGATGTCCATATGGCCAACGCCATATTGACGTTGGCAGTATCTTTGGAACCTTGAGTAATGAGTCGAAATTGTACTGCCCAGGTCAGCAAGGGTTGTTTCACTGCTTGGGCGATACTCATGTAAAAGTTGTCCCTTCCGACTGACTCCCAGCTCAAAGCGATCTTCATCTAGCTGGGCAAGAATAACCGGAGAGTTTTCTTCCGGATTGGTTATTCCATGAAGTCGGCTGAGAGCTACCAAAGCAGATTCGACAATATCGACAATTAAGCCCGCCGATTCAGCTGCTTTGACAAGCATGTCAATCGTATCGCGACTCGCTACGGTAACGAGAGCATGCGAGTGACGTGCATCGATCTGTTTTCGACCCACCGCGGTAGTCTTTGCGCCGGGACCAAGAGCTAGATACATCTGGCTTCGGTCTTGGAGCTCGGTAATTTCTTTCTCAACGGTGGCTACAGGACCACTGCTGGCGCGGTTTACGCAGAGAGTACTACTCAAAGCAAATGAAACACGGCAACCGGCAAGGCGGTTTGCATTGACATACTCTTTGAGGGTTTGAGCAAGCTCTTGAAAACTCTCGTCCGATTTGTAATCTGTTGCATCTTTACGCCAGCGGATTGATTCAGCCTTCAGAATGGGTTGTTCTGATTTGGAATCATTCGTTACGAGAACTACTCTCAGAACGGAATGGCATAGCTCAATCGAGAGGGTTCTCGCATCGGCATGACGGCGTCGCGAACTCTGATTTCTTCTTTCAGATCCTGCGCGGCGGTCTTTGGGTTGATTTAGGTTGAAATTCATGGTTGTTCTACAATTCGATCGTAGCCTCAATAGTTCGAACACCGTTGTTAGCGTATCCGGTTGACTGGATGGTCACGCCTCCGGTGCCCGAGTCACTAGCAGTTATTTGGTATCCATTCGGATAGGTGCTTGGTGGTAGCGTGCCGCTACTCAAATTGCCTCGCCAAGAACTATCTTGAAGTAGTTCAGCACAAGCATGATGCACTCCAGCGTTTGCTTGATACAAAGCACGTTCGTACTCAATTAGATTACGAGTGGTTGTAAGTTGCAGTGTTTCGGTTCGGTAAATATTTAGTAAAAACGAGCTCACGATAAACAGCGTAAATAAACAGAGCAGCAAAGTTGCTCCGTTTCGTTGGTGTCTGTCGAACTTCCTTTTGGAATGATTCATCGTTACCACGCCCTTAACCATGAGTATGAGGACGTTGTTCTATTGCCACCTAAAGGTTGGTTTACGCCAACAAAACAGCGGACACTCTGGATGTCGTCAACCGTGGTAGTTGAATTGCTTGGGTTGGCTTCAAAACCAGTGAAGCTCAAGCTGCTGATTTCATCAGCAATTGGCTCAGAACCTCCTCCATTCACAGAGCAATTAACACTTCCGCCTGATAGGCTCCACGTATATGTTGTGCCGTCAGGTTTTTGGATAGTTAGGTTGCCACTATTGTTAGTGGGGTTGGAAATAGCTGAAACAGATCCGGCTTGTCTGACATGTTGAACAATGTGACGATGAACCGCTGACTGATTAAACGCAGGGGATAGCTCATTCTCGTGAGCTTTCCAGGCAGTGTGCGTTGATCGAAGAACCGTGATGGTTGCAATCATCAGCGTAGCACCCACTGCTAAAGAGCAGAGAAGCTCGATCATAGAGGCGCCTTGGCGGTCGTTCGAATTGATGTTTTGAAGAATCATAATACCAAATCCTCGTATGTAGCAAATTTTCCGAGTTTGGTCTGATAGGTACAACTTAATTCGTTGGAATCGAAAACATCGTTCGCATTAGCGTCTAGATATGTGACGGTCGTGATTACCATCAACGTGTCCACAACACCGCCGTCAGCGACCGCATCAGAACAGGTTGTAGTAAACCGGATATTCGACATGCCATCCGATGAGTAGTCACCTATGAATGTGCCAGTGGTCCAAGACGCAGCCACGGTCGCCATGCGTTCTTCCAATTGCGAAGAGGCATATCCTGCCAGTAGTTGACGCTGATCAATTTCCGTGCTGAGTTCCATCCCCTTGCGAATTAATTCCAAAGCGGGGACCAACATGCCACCCATCAGGGCAACTGACATCACGAGTTCTAGTAATGAGTATCCACTGCGCATACGCTTGCGGAAATTCTGATGCAGAATTTGTTCGGTGTTCGCGCATTCGGAAGGAACATAGTTCATGGAAAAATGTAGCTCGCTACAGCGTGTCGTCAACGCCTTAGAGTGCCGTTCGAGTCATTCGACAATGGCCGGTTGTAGCGAATAATTGGAGATCCCAACGCCAGCCAGGGGCTTGTATGGTGACCGTTCCGCCTGAACCCGGCGTGCGGATCGCGCCGGAGAAATCAAATTCCCAACGGTCTGCAGGGGCTGTAATAGTCACTCCCTCGGGTACTTCGACTGATTGGTCGTAGTCGATGTCTCCACCAGTGGTGTTTCGAATAAGGCGAAACGCACGGATGGATCCGCTTGAGCGATCAAATTGGAGCGTGCCTCCCGAGCCTTCCATGATACTGATTTTTTGAGCCACTTTGAAAGCTAGGTTTAGCCTTCGTGCAAATCCTTCTGCTTGAGTAACACTAACGGTATCGTGTCCGAATCGATGAATCGCCATGGTAGCGACTAAGCCAAGGATTAAAACAACCGCGGTTAGCTCAAGTAAAGAAAATGCACGCCTTCTGTTAAGAAGGCGTGCATGGTTCGTTATGGTTGATTTTACAATCACGATGCTTAGTCAACGCGATGCGTTGTAGCGTTTAGTGCGTAGGCAGAGTTATCCACAGGGTTGCTTGGAAGACCGTCTGGGAAGTAGTTGACGTCATCCAACTCGTTTAGGTCAGCAGATGGCCAGGAGCCGGTTTCGATGTAATATCGTTCGACGGCAGAGTTAATCGTGCCTTTGTTATGATCATTTACTTTTTGCTTAGCAGTATCGCTCGATGTTGTTACGCGAGGAACCACAATAGCAGCGATAATTCCAAGAATGGTTACTACTGCCAACAGTTCCATCAGTGAGAACCCTTGGCGACGGCTGTTGGATGTTTTAAACATGGTTTGTATCTCTTCTCAGTTCGGTTGTGATTTGGGCTGCCTCAAAGTTGTTTTTCAAGCAGTTCCCTTTTCAGGCGTTGTTAAAAACTAGGTTAGAATCAGGTGCTTGTGATTTATTAACTTAAAAACGCGAAAAAATCGGGGAAGGTTGTAACAGTTGTAGGGCTCTCTAGTGCTCATGCCCAACAACAAGCCCGGTGCTTGTATCGATTGTGTACGTTGAGCCATCGACGGGACAAACGGGAAGTCCTTCAGGGAAGTAATCGGTATCTCCTCCAATCACAGACAGCGTAGCTCCTGGATAGCCACCATTAGCACGATGCCAATGTTGGCATTGAAGCTCAATTTCTGCTTGCTGAAGAAAGCAACTAGTCCTTCTGCCCTCAACGCTTGCTGGGGCAATAGTAGTGATTGCGAGCGTTGCTAGAATTCCAAGGATTGCAACAACTGCAGTTAACTCGATTAGACTCAAGCCATTGCGGGTTACTCGGTAAAAATGTTTTCTTGCCATTGGATTAACTTACGGTGCTGATCATGTCAAACATTGGCAAGTAAATCGCCATTAATACGACTGCAACTGCCGAGGCCATTGAAATGGTTAGAACGGGTTCAATAACACCAACGGCAAGGTCAGATTTTCGTTGAATCTCTTCTTCAAGGATCTTACGAATATCAGCCGTTGAGTCGGTTAACCGACCGGTCTGTTCCCCAACAATAATGAGTTGGCTGACCATGGGCGAGAATAGATCCGATTGTTCTTCTACTTTACGACTGAACTTTTCTCCGCGCATGACGGCTTGGTGAAGGTCTTTGACTCCGCTCTTCATTGCTCGGTTACCAACGGAGTCAGCAGATTCTTCAAGCGCCTCAGCAAGATTAAATCCTGCCTCCATTAAGCTGCCAAGGGTTTCCATTAGCTGCAGCATCGAGATATCGCGGAGCCAAGGGCCGATTAGTGGTAGCGTGAGTAGCCATCGATCAATTTTTTGAGCGTACTCGTCGTTGGTGCGGATCTGTTTTAATGCAACGACAAATACAATGGCCATGGTCGGGAATAGCCACCAGTAGGTTTGAACTATCTCACCGACTTTAATCAGAACTTGCGTAATAGCCGGTAAAGCGACGTTCGCAGAACGATAGGTTTCTTCAAAGACAGGTACAACGTAGGTAAGCAGAAAACCAACAACAGCAATGCCTACAAGAAGCAAAGCAGCAGGATAGGAAAGCTTTTTAACAACGCGCTCTCGAATTTTGCCGGCTTTTTCTCGCTGGTCAGCAATTTGGCTGAGGGTTTCAGCAAGCGTGCCTGCTCGTTCGCCTACTCGAACTTGGCTTATGGTGATCTTATCAAAAGAATCATCCATCTGTGTTAGAGCATTGCTAAAAGTGTCTCCAGCTTCGATTCTGCGACGGAGCAGATCCAGCATGTCGCGATGTTTTTCTAATCCTGGTTCGTTGGAAACGGCGGTAACTGCTTTTGCCAAAGAGACTCCATTGCTGCAAAGCGTTGCTAAGTTACGCAGAAACGTTGTTCCATCTGTTTTATTGAGCCCCTGTGATCGGTTCCACTCAATATTCCAGCTCGGAGTCTTGCTCTTGGCAGGTTTCTTGGAGAACTCTTTTTGCGAGGTGGTTTTCTTTTTATTCTTACTACGCATGAGACTTTCCTTAGCTTGATAGCTTGTAATAAACTTCTTCAAGCGTGGTGCGACCAGCGTAGACTTCTTCTAGTCCAGCATCAGCAAGTTCAACCATTCCCTGACCCAAAGCGATTTCTCGAAGTTCGGATGCAGGACGCCCTTTTTCAACCGCCTCGGCAAGTTCAGGTGTCATAACCATGATTTCATAGATGGGTATTCGACCTGTAAATCCAGTGCCAAGGCATTTCTTACAGCCTCGTCCTTGGTAGAAGACAGCATCTGATGGAGGTTTGCGATCTCCGGCAACTTTTTCCCAAAGTGATTGGTTGGGAGTAACAGGCTCTTTGCATTCATTGCAAATCGAGCGTAGCAATCGTTGGGCGATTGAGCCTAGTAAGGCACCTCCGACTTTAAAGTCATCAATGCCGAGGTCATTCAATCGAGCAACCGACCCGATGGCATCGTTAGTATGGAGAGTGCTAATAAGCAAGTGGCCCGTAAGTGCTGCTTGTACGGAGGTTGCAGCAGTTTCTGTATCACGGATTTCGCCAACCATGATAACATCAGGGTCTTGCCGCATGATGTATTTCAGTGCGTTAGCAAAACCAAGCCCATGATCGTTATCGCTGGCGACCTGATTGATCCCTGTCAGACGATATTCGACAGGATCTTCAACGGTAACAATGTTTCGATTTACGGCGTTTAAATTTGCGAGAATCGAGTACATCGTTGTACTCTTACCCGAGCCTGTTGGGCCAGTGACGACGATCATGCCGTGGGGGCGAGTGATCAAGGTTTCCAGCTGCTTCATGTTTCGGTCGCTGAGACCTAAATTTGCTAGTTCGAAAGTTTTTCCACCTTCGTCAAGCAAACGCATTACTACCTTCTCACCACCAACAGTTGGAATGGTGCTAACACGGAAGTTCACACGTGAACCCGCTTCCGTAATGGTGAGCCGGCCATCTTGAGGACGTCGATTTTCGGTTGTATCCATGTCGGCCATAACTTTGATCCGAGCTACCACTGCCTCTTCGGTATGGTTAGGAATGGTCATGACCGCTTGTAGTTCACCATCGACTCGATAGCGAACACGCATTTCGGGCGTGTGGGGTTCGAGGTGAATATCACTTGAATTTGAGTTAATTGCACCAAGCAAGATCGATCGAACTAGTCGAACAACAGGCGCCTGTTCTTCTTCAACCGTGACTTCGGGTTCGAGTTCTTCGCTGATCGAAACTTCGGCTGCTTCGAGATCCGCCAACTTCATGTCGATAATCGTTTGTCGTGCCACGATACGATCATCAAAACTACTGTCCAGCGATGCTTGAACCGCTGAGTCAATTGCAACACGTGGAATCACATGGTAGCCCGTGATTAGCTCGGTTTCGCTAATGGTATCAATGTCATCAGGCGCTACCATAGCAAGTTCAAGCTGATTGCCGCTGATCCCGAACGGGATACAAGTCCTCTCTCGGGCAAGTGATTCAGGTATCAGCTGAGCAATTTGAGGATTCACTGCCTGAGGAATCAAATCAATGTAGGGAACGCTATATTGCTCCGATAGAGCGTCACCAAGTTGATCGATCGAGATTAAACCACGACGCAGCAAGATTTGTCCAAGCATTCCTTTTTCGGAACCTTGGGCTGCGAGCGCTGCATCAAGTTGGCTTTCGGTTATCCAACCATTGCGAATCAATATGTCGCCTAATCTGGCCATGCGTCAGTTTTCTTTTTATTCCGTGGTTGTCTCGGTAAGATGACGAATCTTCTTCTCAAGAACCTGCGGGTCGAAAGGGGTTACCAAATAGTCGTCCGCACCCGCATTAAACGCTTTTTGGACATCTTCCATTTCTGCGTTCGGCGAGAGTAGCATGACTGGTACCTCGCTAGTGCGAACTTCGTTGCTTAAGCGATCGATTAACTCGACACCTTCCATATCGGGAAGATAGTGCCCAATGATGATGGCATCAGGTAAGCTTGAACTTAGCCACTCAATGGCTTCGTGTCCCGATTCGCATGAGAGGACTTCAAAGCCCAGTAACTCGAAGCGGAACGAGATAATGGCCCGAAGTGTCGGATCTTCTTCGATCAATAGAAGTGTTTTCATTTCAGCTAGCCGTACCTAGGGAGGTAAACATCTAGCATCATTTAGCTTACAGAAGTGGGCAGTCAAGTGACTACCCAATCAAGCTGATAAAAGAATCAATACAGTCGTTACAAATAGAACCACTGCAAACGGCTATTCTTTTTAGCAGGCGCCTACGGGAGCTTCTGCTTCAAATAGAGCACGAAGCACATCACCACGAGAAACTAGTCCAACGAGTCTGCCATTGTTTAAAACAGGCAGGCGGTGGATTCGATGTACAATGCACTTATCAGCTATTTTGTTAACGGCATCATCGGCATCGATGGTTAGCAACTCTCTCGTCATATGCATTTCAACCGTGTCGTTGGTAATGCTTTTGTCATACGCAAGCGCAAGTAATGCGAACTCAGTCAAGATTCCTACCAACATGCCATTTTTATCCACGACTGGTAGACCACTAACACGCCGAGCTACAAGCAGGCTGATTGCATCGTGGATGGATGCTTCAGGTCCAATTGTTACTACCTGGGTTGTCATGATCTGTTCAGCAGTCAGCATGATATTGTCCTGTGATTGCGATAATAGAAATTAGTGATGACGAGAAGCCTCAAATACAAAGTGTCTTGCTAGAAACCTAGTACAATATTTCTTGATGTAGCTAAGTTTCTCATGCGGATATTACGAAGCAATCTGCAGGTTGTCCTTATAAGTAGCTTTGCTTGATAAGGCCGATTTAAGCGCTCTAGCCTGATTAATCGATCCAGATCGGCACATAGATTTCAACTGTTCGGTCTGAACATTGACATTGCACTTTTTTACGAATGAACCGTATCATCTCCTTATTCCGTAAAACAATCACGTAAAACTATCCTCGGGCGAGAGAGGGATGGGATTAGAAAGCAGGCTTCCGACTAGCGCTTTGGCGGTTCGTGGTTATAACATCACGAATTTGGGGCGTACCCCTGAGTTGCTTGCGCATGATGCCTATGGCCCTATTGTTCGATCCCATCTCCAGCACGCTGGAGATCTCTGTAACAGCATTACCGGTCGATCAAGCGACTTGGTAAAACTGGTTCAGGACCAGATTGAGCCTGGACTTGATCTCTATGCCGAAGCCATTGCTATTATATCGGCAACGGAAATGGCTCAGTTTCAGATTACCAGGGAACTGCACGGTCTTAATTTATTCCGCGCCAATTGTGCCTTTGGTTACAGCTTGGGTGAATTAATTGCGGCATCGGCATCAGGCGCATTTGATTCAGATGCGGTTATGCGTATACCACTCACCATGGCTGATGATTGTGCGGAGTTAGCCAGAGACACTACCATGGCAATTGTTTTCACGCGTGGTGCCGCGCTAGACGAAGATGCGGTCCATGAGGTTTGTGAAACAATCAGTTGCGAAGGCGATGGCATGATCGGCGTGTCCGCAGTGCTGTCACCCAATACGATGCTCATTTTAGGCCGTGGGAATTCGATTTCACGACTCAAGCAAGGGTTAAGAAAACGTCTTGCTAGAAAGATCAACATTCGGCTAAACGACTCGAAGTGGCCACCGCTTCATTCACCTTTGGTTCGTGCGAAGCATGTCCCCGATCGCGCGTCGATGATGATGTCCCAAGTTCCGTTAAGCCCTGACGGACCTCAGCTTCCAGTCTTCTCATTAGTAACTGGTCGAAAGGCGTATCACGATCGTAAAACACGTAACTTGCTGCGTGATTGGTCCGATCAGCCTCAAAGGCTTTGGGATGTAGTGGGCCAAATATTCGCGAGAGACATCAATACGTTGGTCCATATCGGGCCAGAACCAAACGTTATCCCTGCGACTTTCCGTCGATTGGCCGACAACGTTCGGCAATCAACGGGTGATTGGTCTTTTGAATCGCTTGGTATTCGTGCCGTTCAGAAAATGGCACAGCGGCCTTGGCTTGCTAGTCTGTTGCCCAAGCAAACGAACTTGCTGCGGGCTCCTAAAATTAGACACATCGTTTTAGAAAACTGGCTGCTGAGGCATCCCCCAAAATGAATTAATCAACATGATTCAATTGGCAAGCGGAAGTTGGTAGGCAACCGCTTCAACGGAGTTTCTCATCAACAGGAGATCGTTAACGACGGTTGGATTATTCCAAGTGATTTCTCCATCATCAAGAATTGGAATCGATGCCAACTCGACATAGCTTTCCGGATTAAGTTCCGCAAGAACAAGTTCACCACGCTCAGTCGTTATCAGCAAGTGGTCTCCTACAATAAGAAGCTGCCCGTGCCCGATTGATGGCCGACGCCGCTTCTTCCACTGACTTTTACCTGAGGCAATCTCAACACATTGCAGAATTCCTCCGTCGAGTGCATAAGCATAGCCATCTCGGAGAACCATATTGCTTAGCTTAGTTTTCAAAATAGTTTTCACGGGGGGCGACCACACAGGTTCGGTAACAAAGCCTTCCTCTGTCTTTTTGATTTCCACTAATGACGATCCATACCCATAACCTTTGCTGAGCAGGATTTGATTCTCATTGATTGGGATAGGCTGGGTCGTATTCGCATCCCCATTACTCATGCCTGGCCAAGGATGCTCCCATAAGATCGAACCATCCATTACGTCATAAGCGGTGACATAGTTTTGATTCACTTGAACGATCATTGGGGTTCCAGCCAAGGTGGCCAAGATCGGTGAAGCATAAGAAGTAACTCTTCCTCCTGCTTTCCAGATTACTTCCCCCGAGAGAAGATCGAAGGCAATCAAAGTTGAGTCGAATGATTCGGGGTCCCCATCTGCAGGCGCTCCAATCGCAATGACAACTTTCGTTGGTAAAGTTTCATTCTTGATAATCAAAGGAGAACTACTATTGCCCCAGGTCAGCGGGACGGCGTCGAATTCTTTGATGCTATCATGTGACCAAACCAGTTCACCCGTGATGGCATCAAGGCAATTGATGATTCCCATTGCTCCATGAGTGATCACAAGTCCTCGACTGGTTGTATCGTCAAGAACAACCGTCGGAGTTGCGCGAGTGCCGTGGCCTCCAGCAGCTTCGATGACACCGTCGGGGTCAAATCGATTTTCATCGGAGTGTGACCATAATGCTTTACCCGTTGTAGGCTCGTAGCAGACCACTAACTCAGCCGGCCCTCTCTGCTCTTGCGTATAAGCGCGGTCTCCAACTACGGCGAACGATGACCAGCCGGCTCCGATTGGCTGACGCCAAATTTCTTCGGGAGGATTATTTAACCAGTCAGTCTTTAAGCTTACCTGTTTAATTTCGGGCCAGTATTTCAAGCCAAGAAATCCTGGGTAGTCGTTTTGGGTAAGTACAAAATCCGACTCGATATTCTCAGGTTTTTTTAATTCAATTTGCGACAGTTTTTCATCAGGGTTCTCTGTTCCGCGCCAGTGAATCGCAACAAATCGACCGTGACCATCCATGTCGAATTCGAAAATATTGAAGAATCCGAAGAAC
>SPJK01054190.1_pt1 | contig 18752 bp, 14 predicted proteins | sample 3741771 | NCBI WGS metagenome assembly SPJK01 (sample SAMN10925997, study PRJNA522277) | cold seep metagenome | isolation source: Elba SIP-enriched marine methane seep metagenome, extraction at timepoint T2 | place: Italy: coast of Elba, Mediterranean Sea
GATCATGTTCGGACACAAGCCCATCCTGGATCTCGACGTCTGGGAGCACGCGTACTCACTCAACTACCATAACCGTCGCCCGGATTACATCAGCGCGTTCTGGAATGTCGTGAACTGGGACAAGGTCGCCGAGAACTACGCGAAGTTCAAGGGCTTATCCCGTTTCATCGATCACATGATCTACAGCCCACGCACCGCGTGGGTTTTTTTCGTCACTATGATTGGGTTGTGAGTCGCAAGAACATCATCCTCACCCTCTGGCTGATCGCGCCCCTCGCGACCTTTGCGGGTTTGTACGCGATGATCTTCGTCACGCTCGATAACGACAAGCCCATGAGCGACGCTGCGCCCATCGGCGCGGGCGCGGGCGATACGGGTAATGCGAATGCGCTGGGGCACTGGCTCGCCGGTCGCGACCCCGACGCGGTCTCACTCGCAACCAAGGCGAAACGCGAGCGTCTGATGATCTCCCCGATGGATTGGCCGGGTGGTGTGGAACTCCGCATCCCTGCGGGCGCGATCGACGCGGGCGATCAGGCATTGATGCTTACGCAGATGTACAACGAGCAAGGCCGGTTCAGCACGACGATCGTCAAACTGAACCCGGAACTGGGCGTGTACTTTTCGATGATCAAGGCCGAGCAACTCTCGCTGGGCAACCGGTTCGTGCTCGCAACATCGCTGCCCGTGCTCAATGAGGATTCGACGATCACGGATGATGCGGGGCGTGCCCTCCGCGTGATCACCATGCCGACGGTCATCCCGCCGAGCGAGGTGGGGGTGAACGATCCGTTGCCGGTGTTGGTGCCGATTGATTCGGTGTACGTGGGTGAGATGCCGTGAGGTAGGTGTAGAGTAGAACTAATTGTTAACCCTGCAACACCCGCAGATGCTTGAACTTCCCATCGAGCACCTCATCGCTCTTCGTGCTCAGCCAACCATCGAGGATCTCCGCGTAGACGCTGCGGAAATCACAGGTGTACTTCAGATCGCCCTGATCGAGACTCGTGAGTGACGGGTGGGTCGAGTGGAACCCGCCGCGAACTTTGGGCCCGAACATGAACATCGGCGCCGCGGTGCCGTGGTCGGTGCCGTTGGACGCGTTCTGCCCGACGCGTCTACCGAACTCGGAGAAGGCCATCGTCACGACGCGCGAGTCGTTGCCTTGCGCCTTGAGATCGTTCTGGAAAGCGCGGACGGCGCCCGCAAACTGTCCGAGCAATCGTGCGTGCCCGCCGAGCTGGTTCGCGTGGGTATCGAAGCTCCCGATCGACGCGTAGTACACGCGGGTCTTGAGCCCCGCGCGGATCATCGCGCCGATCATGCTCAGTTGCCCCGCGAGCGAGTTGTTCGGGTAGTTCACGAGCGGCTTCTCACTCACGGCCCGACGGATCGTGTCCGACGAAATCCGCGCGTCCATCGCCGTGCGTAAAAGGAATGCGTTGTTGGAGTCCTTCTCGTGCTCGATCCGCTTATTGACCATGTCCGTGAGCTTGCGATGTTCCTCGACGATGTCCTCGTTGTACTTCTTGCCTGCCCACGCGAAGAGCTCCGCGGACTCGAACGACACGGGCATCATGTTGCGCCCCGTGAGCATGAGCGGCGCCTCGTTCCCGATCGCGATGGGGGGTTCGACCTTGTCGTCCATCGATCCGTCGGGCGTGCCGCTCTCGCCCTTGCCGTACCCGCAGCACTGTGCGTCGATGTAGCGCCCGAGCCACCCGTCGCCCGTGCCGGTGGTCTCGCCCGTGTGCCAGATGTCCATCGAGGTAAAGTGCGATCGGTTTGGGTTCGGGTATCCGACGCCCTGGATGATCGCGCATTGTCCTTCGTCGTAGAGCTCGCGGATCCCCGTCATCGCCTGGTTGAGCCCGAGATCAACAGCGCCGTTGGATCCGTTCTTGCTCAGAATGTGCAGCCCATCGGGTTTGATCCCGATCGAGGGACGTAATCGGTAATACGCGTCGTCGCGGTAGGGCACAACCGTGTTGAGCCCATCGTTGCCGCCCGAGAGTTGGATGATGACGAGGATGTTGTCCTCGTTCACGCCCGCGATGGACGACAGCCCGAGTTCAGCCTTGGGCATCGCGAACGCGGAGGATTGGATGAACGCGGGAACGGTCATCGCAGCCGACGCGAGCATCGCGGAGTTCTGGATGAACGCCCGCCGGGTGTAGGCCTTCGCGTTGGTTGGGTCGTTGTGCATGTTCATCGTGTGTCCCTCTCGGTTAGCAGAGCTGGTACTCGGGCATCGAAGTGGTGAGGAGGAGCATGGTGCGGATCCCGTTGGTGCTCGCGGGCTTATCGACCTTGTACGCAGCGGACAAGAGTTGTTCCGCAGCGCCATACGGGCGACGCCCGAGCACAAAGTCCATGACCTGCCCCGCGATCAGCTCATCAGGCGGGTCGCCCTCGATCCGCGGGTCGTTCATACAATCCACGATCAGTCTCGGGTCGTAAGGCGTGCGATCCGTGAACAACCGGTTCGTCTGCGCCATCTGCCCCGTGAGCATGTATACGAGCGTGTTCTGCCGCGTGAACAGGGTCGAGGTGTTGATCCATGCACGCCCGCCGTCCCATCCCTTCACGCTCGGCGGGAGGAACAGGCTCTGACCCATTTTCTCAACCGCTTGCGAGAGCACCGTGAGGTTCCGCACCGGCGTGTTGAGCGAACGCACCGCGCCCACAACGAGTTCGATCGGGCTTTTGATCTTGTTGCCCATGATGCTTGGGTCGTAGAAGTGCTTGCTCAGGAAAAGCTTCTTGAGGACGGGTTTGATCTCGTATCGGGACTTCTCGAGTGTCTGACTCAACGCACGGATCACGGTGCGTTCGGGACCCTCGAGCTCCTTGGTATCAGTGGGGACCTCTGCGACGAAATACTTGTAGAGCTTGGCGCAGATGTATGGGGCACAGTGGGGGGATCGGATGATCGCGTTGACGAACCCGTCGCCGTCGATATTGCCGTACACGCCGAGCACGCGTTTCGATCCCTCGTCGTGCTGGCGCTCGTTGTAAAAAAATGCGTCGTCGCGGTAGGTGAAACCGGTGAGCGCTCGTGCGCCTTCCTTGATGTCGCGTTCGGTGTAGTTTCCCTCGCCGAGCGAGAAGAGTTCCATAATCTCGCGTGCGAGGTTCTCGTTCGGTGCGCCTTTCCGATTCTGATTATTGTTGAGGTACCGGAGCATCGCGGGGTCGCGGATGATCGAGGTGAGCAGGTCGCGGAAGTTGCCCAGCGCGAGCCCGCGCAGCATCCGGTTCTGCTGATACATATGGTACGAATCCTCGATCGTTCGGTAGCTCGTTGCGAAGTGCCCGTGCCAGAACAGGGTCATCTTCTCCTCAAGCGGGCGCGGCGTCTGGATCATCCGCGTCAGCCACCAATGACGGATGTCGCGCATCTGTACGCGATCCTCGCGCTGTGCGCGTTGGCGCATCTCGCGGAACTTGTTCAGGGTGTTTTCGTCGCCGGACTGTTGCGCGCGACGAAACGCCATGTTTTCCTCGCGCGAGCGAGGAGACATGATGTCCTTGTCAAACAGCGTCGGTCCATCGTTCTCGAATGGGATGTCCTCGTAATCGACGATGAATTCGACCGCCTTCTTCGGCCCCCAGGACGCGAGTGTACGGATCTGCTCGTCTGTTCCACCGAACCCTGCGCGCCAGAGAAGGTGCCTTGCTTCGCGGTACCCAAACTCCTCATTCGAAATGGGAAGCAGCGACGTCTCAATGCGTTCGTTCGGCTGGGTCTGTGTCGTGTGTGTAGCCATACACCATCTCCGTGTGTTGTCCGCCCAACGAACAGCGACCCAATGGATTGCATTGGTATCCGGATCATCGGGTTTTCACACGCAGATTACTGGATTTTGGGACGTCGAGCGAGCCTGAAGGCCCAGATGAGCGCACACGCGGTGGTCGCAAGCAATGCTGCGCCCGACACCTGGTGCATCGTTGCAACGAGTGCGCCAATGGGGTCGATCGCGTCCGCAGCGTGCAGCGTGTCCGCGGTGGGCAGGTCCGGGTCCTCGCTCGTCCACGCGAGGGTCAGGGTTGCGAACCCGAGAGCGAACTGCCAAACGACAATGCCGTGCATGAGGATCCCGTACATCCGGATTGGACGACCGGTGTTGTCGACTTTGCCTGTGCGGATACAGAACGCGCCGCCAACGATGATGAGGGACATCACAACCATTGCAAATCCCATGTGTGTCAACATCGCATGGGAAGAGTGCATATGGCGAGTGACGGCTCCAAGCACCAGTTGAATCAAGAGCGCGACAAACGCGAGCATCATCACGGTTCTGGTCTTCTTCGCGATGACCTGCACTTCCTGACTCGGGGAGGTGTTTGTCCAAGCGCTTGTCAGCATGATCGCGATCACAAACGCGAGCGCGAACACGAGCTGAGCGAAGACGCCGTGGATAATCGCGAATGCGGTGCTCGCATCCGCAACGCGGATGATCCCGAGAATGCCCTGTGCGCTGACCGCGATAAAGAGCACGACGCTAAGTCCCTTGGGAAGCGCCTGCACACGCGCGGTGACGACCCGGAGCATGAGCACTAGCGTCGTCAAACCCGCGAGTGTGCCGAAGAGCCGATGCGAGTGCTCAAGGAAGATTCGAGGCTCAGCCATCAACTTGAGCGGGAAAAGGACCGAGATCGCGCCGTAACTCGTCACGGCGTCGGGGACGGCGAGTCCGGAATCGGTGCTTGTGACGGCACCGCCGACCGCGATCAGGGGGATATACGTCAACGCCGTTACCCACGCGAACCGGGAGAGCCAGAGGCGGGGTGCGAGTGGTGCGGATTGCTTGCCTTTCACGAGCACGGACGCGATCAGCGCGACGACGATCGAGACCGTCATCGATCCAAGGATGACCACGAACGCGTTAGGGGCGAGGTTGTTGGCCTTTTCCGACATCTCCGCCGTCGTCTCGGGTTGTTCTGTAATAAAGGATCCGAGGATCAGCAGATTGACGAGTCCCGTGACCAGCCCTGTCATCACGCCGACTTTGATGCGATTGGTGGGGGAGACCCCAGGGATCCAGAGGAAGCACATCACAAACAACGGCACGAGCAGAAGCGGGATCGCGATCCCGTTCGGCACGTGCATCCCCGGCATATGAAGGATCCATGCGACGACCCACATGAGGACGGCGGAGCCGAACCCAATGGACAGCGCGGGGGCAATCGGGGCGATTGATTGCGGATTAGATTGTCCAATATCCGGAAGTTCTTGTGTGCTCGTCATTTGGGAATCTTTCCGCTCTAGTTGAAACTGAGTCGCAACGATTATTGCTGTCAGATCGTGTGTTGTTGCCGAATACTACGCAAAAACAGACAGAATTTCGGTTGGGCAGAACAGTTTGCTTGGATTCAGGATGCTACCCTAGTGGTCAGTAGCGCCCGAATCGCATTCGGGCATATCGCGTCCTTGGACGCTTGTCTATTTTGACACCGGTGGAGATTCGCCTTGAAACCCATCTTCCCGAAATGGATGAACGCACTGCCCACGCTGCTCTTCTTCGTCGTCAACGGCGGGGTCGTCTGTGTGATCGCAGGGTTCTGGTACTACGCGACACCTAAGTTCTGGGAGGTTGGGTACATGCCCACCCAGCCAGGATCAGGGTTTAACCATCAGATCCACGCGGGCAAGCTCGGGATGGACTGTCGGTACTGCCACACGAACGTCGAAGACTCATGGCACGCGAACGTACCCGCGGTTGAGACCTGTATGAACTGTCACGTCGAGAACCGTCTGAGTACGGAACTCTCGAGTGCAACAGACGATAAGGTTCAGTTCATCCGCGACGCGTACAACGAGGGCGTCGGTATTGAATGGCGCAATGTCCACGTCGTGCCCGATTACGCGAGCTTCCCTCACAACGCGCACGTCAACGCGGGTGTAAGTTGCTACTCCTGCCACGGACAGATCCAGGGGATGCCCGTCGTCGCACAGGCCGAGTCGCTCTCGATGGGGTGGTGTCTTGATTGTCACCGCAACCCCGAAGAGAACCTTGTTCCCAAGGACAAGGTGACGGATCTGTACTGGGTTGAAAACCACTGGTTCAACAAGCATGGCGAAGATGGGAATCTTGTCCCGCTTTCACCTGAGGAGCGTGCCCACAACGGCATTGATCCGCAGGCGCTTGTTGACACCCTCAAGCGGAACCCGCCCGAGCACTGTGCTGCGTGTCACTACTAAATGACTCCAGAGTCGCAGACCGCCGGCCGAGTCCCTCGCACACGACTGAACCAACACCCTCAGGGGTGATGAAGAGACGATACCATGAGCAACCTCGATCAATGCCCATCGAGCAAGGGAAAAGAAGAGATCCCGACCAAGGCACCTGAAATGGGTCGCCTGTCTGGTCGCGCCTACTGGCGATCTCTCGACGAGTACTCCGGAACCTCCGAGTTCAAGGAGTTTGTGGAACGTGAGTTCCCCGTCGATGCATCCGTGATGTCCGAGCCTTCCCGCCGGAGCTTTGTCAAGATCATGGGTGCGGGGCTCGCACTTGCTGGCGCCGCAACCGTTCCTGGGTGTCGTCGTCCAGATCGTAAGATCGTTCCCTACGCGAAGAATCAACCAGAAGTTGTTCCGGGTAAGCCGCTCTATTTCACCACCGCGATGCCATTGCCCGGAGGCGGGTGTGAAGGGCTCCTCATCGAGACCCACACCGGACGCCCAACCAAGGTTGAAGGCAACCCGCTCCACCCAGGAAACCAGGGGAAGTCCAGCGCGATGGCCCAGGCAAGTATTCTTGGTCTCTACGACCCGGAACGCCTCAAGCACCCCGTCTACAACAACCCCGCACGCGGCAAGATTGTCGGCACGTGGGATGACTTCGACTTGTGGGCCGGTGAGCACTTCGCGAAGTTCGACGCGAACAACGGGCTGGGGCTCGCGTTCATCATGGACAAGCAGAGCTCGCCGACACGTGAGCGCATGATCGCTGCGGTTCGCAATCGATTCCCACGTGCACAGTTCGTGTTCTGGAACCCCGCGGAGTCCCGCGCCGCGATCGACGGCTCGGCTCTCGCTTTCGGATCTGCCCAGCACGTCAGTTACGACTTCAACGGTGCTCAGTGTGTCGTGTCCGTCGGGTCCGATTTCATGGCCGATGGCGCTGGTTCGCTTAAGAACGCACGCACGTTCAGCAGCACCCGTAAGGTCATCGATGGCGGCGACGATATGTCGCGCCTCTACGCCGTCGAAGCGAAACCGACCTCTGTCGGCTCACTCGCGGATCACCGATTCCGTGTTGCTCCATCGCAGATGCATAACTTCGCGATGGCGCTCGCGTACGCCGTCTCTGGACTTACCGGGACGAGTGCGGCGGGTCTGTCCAACGCAACAGTCGAAGGCATCTCCCAGCACGACATCGACGAGATCGCGAAGGACCTTGTCGCCAATCGCGGGCACGCTGTCGTCGTCCCCGGCGATCAGATCGGCACCGAAGCATGGGCGATGTGCATGGCCATCAACAACGCGCTGGGCGCGATGGGATCGATGGTCAAGACATCCGCGATGTCCGAGTCACTCGCGAGCAACGGCGCTGTTGATCTCACAGCCCTCGCGGGTGCGATGAACAACGGACTGATCGACACCCTCGTTACGATCGGTTGCAACCCCGTCTACGACGCGCCCCCATCGATCAACTTCGTGGACGCGTTCGCGAAGGTGCCTAACACCATCACCTTCGATCAAGGGGTCTCTGAGACAGAGCATCTCTCCACCTGGTCGCTCAACGGGACGCATTACCTTGAGCAGTGGGGTGATGTGATTGACATCGACGGCACATACTCCGTCATCCAGCCAATGATCGCACCGCTCTACGACCCCGCACGCTCGGACATCGAGTTCTTGAGCATGCTCGCGGGGCAGTCCGGCATGCACGGGCTCGATCTTGTCAAGCAGACCTGGTCGGGCATGGGTAACTCAGGCGATAAAGCCTGGGATCGCACCCTGCATAACGGGTTCGTCAACGCGAACGCCGGGAACTCCGCATCGGTCCGCACCGGCGCGATCTTCAACGCGGGTACCGCAACAGGTGCACGACCCGCACCGGGTCAGGAATCGATGGATGTGTTGTTCTACACGAGCAACTTCAACCACGGTCAACTCGCCAATAACGGTTGGTTGCAGGAATCACCCGAGTTCGGTACGTCCGTCGTCTGGGACAACCCGATCATCGTGAGTCCATTGACCGCGAAGAAGCTCGGTCTCCTCCCTGAGCACTCCTGGCAGGACGAGTACAACCCCTACACCAAGCAGCAGATGCCCCAGGCGCAACGCGTCACCATCACCCTCGGCGATCATGAGATGGAAGCCGCGCTCTGGATCCTTCCAGGAATGGCGGACAACACCGTCGCAATCAAGCTCGGGTACGGGCGCGAAATGGTCGGCAAAGTCGGGTTCAAGGTCGGGCATAACACCTACAAGATCAAGTCTGCGTCTGGATCGCTCGCGGCGCGTGGCGCCAAGATCAAGAAGGCGGCCGGTACCTACACGATCGCATCGACCCAGAACCACTGGTCCATGGAAAGCCGCACCTCGATCGTGCGTGCGATGGACAAGTACTGGTGGGACAAGTACGCCGACAAGAACGTCGAGTTCACGGACGAAATCTACGGGCGTGATTACGAAGATCTCAATATTGCCGAGAAGCTCGGCGAGCTGAGCCACTCCCCACCCATCATCAGCATCTACGACAACCCGCAGAACGAGTCGAAGCGCGATCCCGATCCCGCGGCTCGTACTCACGACGATCAACTCAACGCGGAAGTCCCGCATCGCTTCGCGCAGGGCCCGCAGTGGGGCATGTCGATCGATCTGAACGCATGCATGGGTTGTGACGCATGCACCATCGCGTGTCAGAGCGAGAACAACATCCCGATCGTCGGCAAGAATGAAGTCGCGAAGGGACGCGAGATGCAGTGGATCCGCATGGATCGGTACTTCGTCGGCGACGACCTTAACAACCCCGATGAGATCTTCGTGCAACCCGTCGCGTGTGTGCACTGTGAGAACGCACCGTGTGAAACCGTCTGCCCGGTCAACGCGACCGTCCACGGCGACGAAGGCACCAACGACATGGCGTACAACCGATGCATCGGTACACGCTACTGTGCGAACAACTGCCCCTACAAGGTGCGTCGATTCAACTTCTTCGATTACGCACCCGTCAAGTTCAACGGCGGTCTCAACCCGCAGTACACCTCGAAGGACATCGCACAGGAGTTCGAGGAAACGATCGGGCAGGATCGCACATTCAACCAGAACTTCATCCCGCCGCGCCTTCGTAAGAAGCTCGACGAGATCTCCAAGATGCACATGAACCCCGACGTCACGGTACGCAGCCGTGGTGTCATGGAGAAGTGCACGTACTGCATCCAGCGCATCCACCAGGCACGCCAGGAAGTCAAGATCCGTGGGATCTGGACGGATCGCGATCAGGTCGGCCCGATCCCTGATGGGTTCTTCCAGGTCGCATGTCAGCAGGCATGCCCAAGCGATGCGATTAGCTTCGGCGACATCCTCGACCCCAACGCACGCGTCTCCAAAGAACGTGACTCGGGTCGCAGCTACCTCCTCCTTGGATACCTCGGAACGCGTCCACGCACGACATACATGATGCGTGTGCGTAACCCGAACGAGGCGATTCGTCACAAGGAAGAGGACCCGCTCGCGCACTACAACCACGACGATCACGGGGATTCGCACGGCGACGACCACCACGGGCACGATGATCACGGGGGCGAATCACACTCGTCTGCCTACATCGATCGCACTAAACGATTCATGGATCAGGGATACTCAATGAGCCTCAAGGTGCTCAGCGGGGTTCACGCGTAAAGCAGCGGAGCACGATCAGCAATGAGCGACATGCAACCTGATGAAAAGATTACCAAACAGGGCTCCGGCGAAGTGTCGGTCCAGCCACTGCCCCGCAGCATGCCTGTGGTGCCGGGCACGACGGACGACGGCACGCTGATTGAGGACCCGAGCGTTCGCGCTCCGCTTGTCCTCGGCAAGCGATCCTTCCGGGAAGTCACCAACATCGTGTGTGGATACGCGGAAGCGCCCATCCCCAAGATCTGGTTGGCCGCCTTTACCGTCTCCGCGTCCGTCGCGGGGATCGCGAACATCATGATCCTGTACCTGATCATCACGGGTGTTGGTGTCTGGGGTCTCAACAACCAGGTTGACTGGGCGTGGGACATCACCAACTTCGTGTTCTGGATCGGTATCGGTCACGCGGGGACGCTGATCTCCGCGATTCTCTGTCTGCTCAAGCAGAACTGGCGTACCGCCGTGAACCGATCCGCGGAAGCGATGACCATCTTCGCGGTCATCTGCGCCGGGATCTTCCCGGGTATCCACGTCGGACGTGTCTGGTTCGCATGGTTCCTCGCACCCGTCCCCAACTCCAACGGGATCTGGCCGAACTTCCGCTCGCCGCTCCTCTGGGACGTCTTCGCGGTTTCGACCTACGCGACGGTCTCGCTGCTCTTCTGGTACATGGGTATGGTCCCCGATCTCGCAACCCTGCGTGACCGCGCCGCTGCTCGTCTCCACAAGGGTGTCTCGCGTGAGTTCAAGGTGCCTATGCCGATCGGTGATGGGCTCCCTCTCAAGTTCATGCCTCGCCCTGATGCGATTCGCCTGTTCATCTACGGGTTCGCATCCCTCGGCTGGCGTTTCTCCTCACGCCACTGGCACCGCTACGAAAAGGCATATCTGATGCTCGCGGGCATCTCGACCCCGCTCGTTCTCTCCGTGCACTCGATCGTTTCGTTCGACTTTGCGACGTCCGTGATCCCGGGGTGGCACACCACGATCTTCCCGCCGTACTTCGTCGCTGGTGCGGTCTTCGGCGGCTTCGCGATGGTGCTCTGGTTGCTCATCCCATTGCGAGTGATCCTGCCCAACTTCTCCGACTTGTTGACCCTGCGTCACCTGGAGAACATGGCGAAGATCCTTCTGCTCACGGGCACCATGGTCGGTTTCGCATACTCGATGGAGTTCTTCATCGCTTGGTATGGGGCAAACCAGTACGAGTTCGCGGTCTTCGCGAACAACCGCGTGAACCCTGCAGAAGCACCATACTGGTGGGCCTACTGGACCATGATCACATGCAACGTGCTCTTCCCCCAGCTCTTCTGGTTCCGCAAGATGCGTCAGAACCCGCTCGTCATCTGGATCGTTGCGCTCGCGGTCACGATCGGGATGTGGTTCGAACGTTTCGTCATTATCGTGACTTCGATCCATCGCGCGTTCCTCCCCGGCGAGTGGCAGATGTTCTTCCCCACATGGGTCGACATCCTCACCTTCGTGGGATCGTGCGGGATCTTCCTCACCCTGTTCCTGCTGTTCCTCAAGTTCCTCCCGGTGTTCGCGCTTGCAGAAGTCAAGATCGTGATGCCTCAATCGCACACGGATGACCACCACTAAGGAAGGGCTCTGGAAATGAAGATGATCAATGATCTCATGACCGCTGCGGCTGATTACTTCCCGATGTTGTTCGGGAAGGGGTCTCCCAAGTTCGTCACCGCAGCGGGTAAACCCGTGTACGGGATTATCGCGGAGTTCGACGAAACCCCCAAGGTCTTCAAAGCTGCAAAGCATGTCCGCGACGCGGGGTACACCAAGTGGGACGTCCACTCTCCCTTCCCCATCCATGACATGGAAGAGGCAATGGGGATGAAGACGACCAAGCTCCCCCTGATGGCCGGCGGCGCTGCCATCGCGGGTGTCTCCACCGGTGCCCTGTTGCAGTGGGGGACCTCATTCGTGCTCTACCCGACCGTGGTCCAGGGCAAACCCTTCGAAGCATGGCAGCCCTTCGTCCCCGTCATGTTCGAGCTCGGGATTCTGTTTACCGCGTTCATGTGTATCTTCGGCATGTTCGCACTCAACGGGCTCCCACGTTGGCACCACCCCCTCTTCACGCACGAGCGGTTCATGCGTGTAGGCAACGATAAGTTCTTCATTGTGATTGAAGCATCCTACCCGGACTTCGATCCCGCAAAGGTCAAGAAGGTTCTCGAAGACGCCGGCGGGTCTCACATCTCGCTGATCGAGGACGCTGACTAAACCGCACCGGACCAAGGACCCATCACGATCCGCATCGTGTTCCAATCAAGACGACAGGATTCACAATGATCCCATCAGTCAAGAAAACAAAGCACACCACTCGGAGCGCACTGGCGTGCATGCTCGCGCTGGGTGCGATCGCGACCCTCCCGCTCGGCGGGTGTCGCGGCGATCGTACCGATAAGCCCCCACGCCAGTTCTTCCCCGATATGGACGATCAGCCCAAGTACAAGGCTCAGTCCGAAACCGAGTTCTTTGAAGACGGCATGACCCAACGCCCGCTCGTCGAAGGCGTCGTTCCATTCTCGGATCACTCTGTCCTCCCCACAGAGGGCGATGAATCCGATTGGGCACAGATGCGTCTTCAGGATCGCGCGAACATGCTCCGCGAGGACGAAAGCTTTTACTTCGGGATGGTCTCAGGCTCAACCCCCGAGAACCCTACCTGGGTTCAGCGGATGCCCGTTGAAGTGACGCAGGAACTCATCGCTGAGGGCGCTGAACAGTACAACATCTTCTGTGCGATGTGTCACGGCTACGACATGATCGGGAACGAGTCGGGCACCGTCGGGCGTCTGATGAATGTCCGCCCTGTCAACCTGCTCGAGGCGAAGTACCGCGATCGTGCGGGAGAGTTCGGTTCCGACGGATATCTCTACCACGTGATCCGCGATGGACTCTGGTCCCCCGATGGATCGAACCGCATGCCTGCATACGGATACGCCGTGGACTAGCAGGAAGCCTGGGCGATCGTCGCATACATCCGCGTGCTGCAAACCGCATTCGACGCAGAAGGCAACGGCACCGTTTCGGGCGCTAACTCCAACGGGGGTGACGAATGAGCCAGATCATAAGAGAATCTGCGAACCACCCAGCACCCGAAGCGACCGCACTCAGCGGTGCCGAGTGGCAAAAGCGTCTTGAGAAGATCGCGAACGATCCTCGCATGAACGAGGACAATATCACGATCGGTCGCTCACCCCTCGCGATCCCATTGATCTTCGCAGGGCTCGTCGCGACCGTCGTTGCCGTCATTAGCGGGTTCGCCATGACCGGCCATGGAATGCACATGCTCGCGTCGATCGAAGTGGGGCTCTTCACCGCACTCGCGATCTCGCTGGGCGGGATGTTCTGGGTCATGGTATTCCACTCGCTCAACGCGGGTTGGTCCATCACCCTCCGCCGCCAGTTCGAGAACCTCGGCGCAGTCATCTGGTTCCCCGCGATCCTCCTTGTGATCATTGCAATCATCGAGGTTGTTTCGGGCGGGATCATGCTCAAGTGGATTGACCATGAGGGTTATAACCATCTTCTAGAGGTGAAAAAACCATACCTGAATACGACAGGGATTCTGGGCCTCTTGGTTCGAGTCGTGATCTATGCAGCCGCGTGGATCATCATCTCCCGATGCTTCATCGGGTGGTCAAAGAAGCAGGACGAGACAGGCGATCGACGTCTGGGCCGCAAGTCACGCCGTGTCGCTGGTTTCGCGATCCCCGTGTTCGCGCTCACCACGACCTTCGCCGCATTCGACTTCCTGATGTCCCCCGATTACCGGTTCTTCTCCACGATGTGGGGCGTCTACTACTTCGCGTCGTGCGGTCTCGCGGGCGCGTCGGGTGTCGCGATCATCGCGTTCTTCCTCCGCCGCGCGGGCAAGCTCGAAGGACTCGTCACGAGTGAGCACTCGCACGACTTGGGCAAGCTCGTCTTCGCGTTCACCGTCTTCTGGGCGTACATCTCCTTTTCGCAGTACTTCCTGATCTGGTACTCTAACATCCCGGAAGAAACCGCATGGTTCTACAACCGTCAGGAGTACGGGTACAACTGGCTCTTCTGGGTCATGGTGATCGGGCACTTCGTGTTCCCGTTCCTGCTGCTCATCTGGCGTCAGACCAAGCGTTCGCTCAACCTCCTCGCGATCATGAGTGTCTACATGATCGTCATGGTCGCGCTCGACATGGTCTGGATCCTCCGCCCCATGGCGGACTTCGGATCCACAGGCGTCGATGGTGCGAGCCCTGTTCGCATCGCGCTCGATCTCGTCGGGATCTTCGGCATCCTCGCGATGTACTTCGGACTCGTCGCGCTCAAGGTCGCAAACGGACCGTTGCTCCCGCTCAAGGACCCATTGCTCCACGAAGCGATGAAGCACAAGAACTACGTCTAATCCCGCACGAGCCGTGGATCGGCTTGGGTGGTTCAAACGAACTCAAAGGTTGGTGAAAACCAGCCAAAACCAAGTGAAACCGGGCATCGAGGTGATGCCCAGACATACCAGGAGGCACTCGCATGAGCGCTGACGGACACGACAACTGGCACCAGCACACCGCCGCAGAAGGGGTACCCCAGGATGAGCACGGGGCGCAGGCCAGCGCTAAGGCGCTCGGGCTGACCTTCATCTTCATGGTGCTCGGCGTGCTCTTCGTGATCATCGTACTCAAGGTCTACTTCGACTCGTACATGTCGTCGTACCGCGCGAAGATCAACGAGAACACCGAGCAGGCTGCCGAGATCTGGCACCAGAAGAACGACATGCTCAACGAGATGGCACCCTCCGTGCGCGTCGCGACCGAGCAGGTCATCGCGGAATACGCGTCCTCAAACTGACCCAGACCCTCTGAGACCTCAATGAACCTCAACGCCACGACCAAAATGCTCACCACACTCCTCGCGATCGCGAGTGTGTGGTTCGCCGCGCCCAACGCGTCGGCGCAACGCATCCTTGATCGTGACGAAGTGGTCGAGCTCAACGGGGTCGAGGTCACAGAGCACCTGGGCGAGGGCGTCCCTCTCGACGCATCCTTCACGGATCACAACGGCGAGTCCGTCGTGTTCGGCGAGTACTTCGACGGCGAGACCCCCGTGGTCCTCGTCATGGTTTACTACCAGTGCCCCGTCGTGTGCCCAACCGTCCTCACCCAACTCACCAACTCGCTCAATGAGCTCGAGTACACCGCGGGTGAAGACTATCGCGTGCTGGTCGTGTCGTTCGATCACGACGAGACCACCACGATGGCGCTGGGCGAGCGGACCAAGTTCCTCGACGCATACAACCGTGGTTCGGAAACCAATGCTCGCGCTGGGATCGCGTTCCATACGGGCGATGTCCTCAACATCCGCCGATTGGTGAACTCGATCGGGTTCAACTTCAACCCGACGGACGCGGGGGAGTACGCCCATCCGATCTCGTTGATGATCCTCTCTCCCGAGGGACAGGTTTCGCGATACATGTACGGGTTCGATTACCCGTCGCATGAACTCAAGCTCTCCTTGCTCGACGCATCCGAAGGCAAGATCGCCCAAAGCTTCGGCGATCGACTCCTGCACTTCTGCTACGCGTTCGATCCCAACGCGGGCGTGTACTCACTCCAAGCGTTCCGGGTCATGCAGATCGGTGCAGGCCTCACCGTGGTGATCCTCGCGATTGGTCTCACCCTCCTCTTCATCGGGGATCGCGCCCGTCGGCGCAAGTACCTCGCCGAGCAGGCAAAGCACACAACTGACGAATCAACCAACCCATCCGGCGCGATCGCCGGAGCAAACACAGGGCATGTGTCATGATGATGCCAACCCTCGCGACCGCACAAGTCGGCGGTCTTGAAAAGCTGATCTTCGGGCCCAAACTCCCCGCGAGCGAATCCGCCGCGTGGGCAGATGGCTTGTTCATGATGATCACCTGGTTCTCGGTCTTCTTCTTCGTCGTTCTGATGGGGTTGATGTTCTACTTCATGGTGAAGTACCGCCGCCGTGAGGGCGTGCCCACCGAACCGAGCCCGCACCACAACACGTTGCTCGAGGTGTTCTGGACCGTGGTCCCTTCGTCCTCGCTGCTCGTGATGTTCGTGCTCGGGTTCCAGGGGTACACCAAGGCCATCGTTTCCCCCGACAACGCGATGGAACTGCGTATCGAGGGCAACAAGTGGAACTGGCTCGCGACCTACCCCAACGGGGCAAGCTCACCTGAGTTCCAACCGCTTTCTAAGAAGGTCGCCCAGAGCGCCGATGGTATGTCGAGCACAACCACCGTTGGACGCAACTATCCGATCTTCTACCTCCCCGAGAACACCGCCGTCAAGTTCCGCATGAACTCGCAGGATGTCATCCACTCGTTCTGGATCCCAGAGTTCCGCGTCAAGCGCGACGTCATGCCCAACCGGTACACAACCTACGGCATCCAGACACCCAAGCTCACCGCTTCGGATACCTTCATCCATCAGGAAACCGGTCAGGAGATGATCGGGCGCGACATGTGGGTCTTCTGTGCCGAGTACTGCGGCGACGAGCACTCACGCATGGCCGCAACCATCCGCATCGTCCCGCAAGAGATCTTCGATCAGAAGATGGAAGAGTGGGGCGTCGTCGGGCTTCCTTGGGAAGAGGGCGAGAAGATCTGGCAGCAGATGTGCGCATCGTGCCACCAGATCAACGGCACCAAGCTCGTCGGTCCACCTTGGAACGAGAGTTCCGACGCGAGCGGGCAGTACGGGTGGGGTTACCCAGCTTCGATTTCCGACGGCAGCACCGTTGAGCGTGATCCAAACTACTACCGTGAATCAATCCTCGATCCGAACGCGAAGATCGTGAACGGATACGCACCCGCGATGCAGAGTTATCAGGGTCAACTCGACGAGACCGACATCAACAACATCATCGCCTACATCCAGACATTGTCCGAGGTGCCCCCAAACCCGCACCTCGAGGGTGAAGGCAGTGAATCCGAATCAGACGCAGGCAACCAGGCGGAAGAAGCCGCCGGGAGTGAATCATGAGTACGCTTGATGCACACGCCGGACACCACGACGAGGGGTCCTACCTCTCGGGTCCTCCCGGGATCATGGCCAAGATCTGGCAATGGGCAACCACGGTTGACCACAAGAAGATCGGTGTCATGTACCTCTTCGCCGTCCTCTTCATGTTCTTCGTCGGCGGGATGGCCGCGCTGCTCGTCCGCTACGAGCTCATCGACCCGATGCGCGACGTCGTGACGCAAACCGTGAACGCGGACGGGGATCTTGTCGAGACAACCGTCGCGACAGGTGAGAATCTCAAAGCCCTCTTCTCTGGGCTCGGGCTCTCCGGCGATCTCACCGGAACGCAGATCTATAACCGTGCGTTCACCCTCCACGGCGCGGTCATGGTCTTCATGTTCATCGTCCCCTCGATCCCCGCATCACTTGGGAACTTCTTCCTCCCCGTGATGCTCGGCGCCAAGGACGTTGCGTTCCCACGACTCAACCTGCTCAGCTGGTACATCTACCTGTTCGGTTCCACGTTCGGGGTCCTCTCGATCCTGATGGGTGGTGTCGAAACAGGATGGACGTTCTATACGCCGTATTCAACTACGACGGACGCGGACCATTGGCGTGTGGTCCTCATGGTCACCGCCGCGTTCATCCTCGGGTTCAGTTCGATTCTTACGGGTCTGAACTTCGTCGTCACGGTGCACAAGCTCCGCGCTCCGGGGATGGGTTGGTTCGATATGCCGCTCTTCATCTGGGCGATCTACGCGACGTCGATCATCCAGGTCCTCGCGACCCCCGTGATCGGGATCACGCTCTTGCTGCTCATCTTTGAGCGCATCATGAACATCGGGATTTTCGATCCTGCGATGGGCGGCGACCCGGTCCTGTACCAGCACTTCTTCTGGTTCTACTCGCACCCCGTCGTGTACGTGATGATTCTCCCCGCGATGGGCATCATCTCCGAGCTCCTCGCGATCCATGCCCGCAAGCACATCTTCGGGTACCGCGCGATCGCGTTCTCATCGCTGGGTATTGCGGGCGTGTCGTTCCTCGTCTGGGGTCACCACATCTTTACTGCTATGGGCGAGCTCGCCGCGATCCTCTTCTCGGGTCTGACGTTCCTCGTCGCGATCCCGACGGCGATCAAGGTGTTCAACTGGATCGCGACCCTCTACAAGGGCTCGATCGTCCTCAACACATCGATGTGCTACGCACTCATGTTCCTCTTCACCTTCTCGATCGGCGGATTGACAGGTCTTCCTCTCGCGACCCTCGCGACGGACCTGCACCTGCACGACTCGTACTACGTCGTGGCGCACTTCCACTACGTTATGATGGGCGGCACCGTCATCGCATTCATGGGCGGGATCCATCACTGGTGGCCCAAGATGTTCGGGAAGATGTACAATGAACCAGGCGCCCTGCTCGGCATGGCGCTCGTCTTCATCGGGTTCAACGTCACCTTCTTCACCCAGTTCTTCCTCGGAACCCAGGGCATGCCCCGGCGTTACGCGAACTACGTTGACGAGTTCCAGACCCTCCACCAGATCTCGACCTACGGGTCGTGGATCCTCGGGCTTGGGTTCCTCGTCCACCTCGCAGTGTTCGTCCACTCGCTTATCGCAGGTGAGAAGGCACCCGCGAACCCATGGGGTGGTCTTACACTCGAGTGGGAATGCGAATCTCCACCCATCGAGCACAACTTCCACCACGAGCCGATCGTCAAGCACGGCCCGTACGACTTCGAGACCACCGTGCCCCCACATTGGGACCCCAAGGATTACCCGATCCATCCTGATGCAGGTAAGGCCGCGCACTGAACCGTTGAACTCAACCAGCAGCTGACCTCGCCGATCACGCGGGTCCAAGCAAGGGCTGACACATGAGCACGATGATTGACACCAACC
>SPJK01006015.1_pt1 | contig 18745 bp, 13 predicted proteins | sample 3741771 | NCBI WGS metagenome assembly SPJK01 (sample SAMN10925997, study PRJNA522277) | cold seep metagenome | isolation source: Elba SIP-enriched marine methane seep metagenome, extraction at timepoint T2 | place: Italy: coast of Elba, Mediterranean Sea
CACACTGGTATCTTGATTTAACAGGAGCTCACCAAAACTAGCCGGCATAGATATCCGCACATGCGGCGCAATTGTGGCCGTATCATTCAAGCTCTCCAGCAAGACATCCGTTACAAAGGTGGTATCAAAGCTTGGCCGGAAACTTGCGCTAGTCAGCGGCATTGGCTTGGTCATGAACGAAGCGTTCGAGTAATACTCTACACCCAAAGTCTCGTAATCAAAGAGTTCATCGAGCTCAAAAATGTCCATATTAAAGATGCTGTTGATTTGGCCATAAACATTCGCCGAATCAATAGGCAGCACCAGTACGATCGAATCCAGGATCGACGCATCGGAATAGACAAAATCTGCATAAAGACCTGTCGTTTGACTACGCTGCAATAGCGGTGTCATGTAGATGGAAGCCTCCGTCGTTCCGAATAGAGGCTCTTGCATTCGGCCAAACAGATAGGTCGTTAACTGACCACCGAGGCTAGACGAATACGTTCGCACTGAGTCGCCGATAATCGTAACAGCATTAATGTCCAATGTATCTGTAAAGCCCACAGAGGCGCGATCTTCGTCCAACAATTCAGCACCAACTTCGATGGGGTCCGTACATGCATTAAGCAGCAGGACGAGCAGGCCGACCACGAGGGCTGCCGCTGGGAACAGGAAAGTCTTCTTCATAAAAAATTTGGCTTTGTGAGCTACTCCCCTTGTCCCGACATTGCGCCGGAAAAAGGGGAGCGCTGAAGCCGTGATAGGGGAAATTAATTTTCTACTTCTTCAGCCAGTAGAGACTGATAGAATTCAATAACATGTGCCTTTATACCGTCTTCTTCATCACCAGCACTCAATACTGGTTTTTCCGAAGCTTCCAGTTGTTTGACCAAATCACCGTTTACATCACCATCTCCAATGACTAGCGCATCCGAAAAAGTGATGGCCCCTTCATCCAGGGTAACACCTTCACCATTTTGGTAGGCACTCAGATCACTTTCATCCATATTATTGATGGATGCCTTGGTGATGAATTCGTCGTCAAATTTGCTGGTATACTGCTTATTGCCGTACAAAGAATACACCACCTTCGCTTGTTGGAAAAGTGGCTCATTCTTATAAGCTGTTTGCAAGTACAATGGAATCAGGCTTGTCATCCAGCCGTGGCAATGCACGATATCTGGTGGCCAGCCGAACTTCTTAACGGTTTCCAATACACCTTTGCAGAAAAAGACCATCCGGTCTGCATTGTCGTCAAATTCGTTGTCCTCCTTGTCTTCAAAGATGAACTTCCGCTTAAAGAAGTCTTCATTATCCAAAAAGTAAACTTGCATCCGGGCCTCGGGCAAGGAAGCCACCTTAATGATCAATGGATAATCATCATCATCCACGATAATATTCATACCGGAAAGACGCACTACTTCATGCAATCGGTGACGGCGCTCATTAATGGTGCCGAAACGAGGCATAAGTACTCGAATCTCCATGTTGTTTTCCTGAATATAAGGGGCGAGTTGGCGAACAGTTTGAGAAATTTGCGACAGGGTGGTGTAGGGTTCCATTTCCTGGGTAACAATCAGCACTTTCTTTTTGCTCATATGCCTGCAATCTCTAGAATGTCAAAAAATGTGTACACCTCAGAATACTGCTCAAACCTTGATCGAATCAATTCAACCTGGAGCAGCTTCTTAATTTAAGTGTGCAAAGTTAGTAAAAATCAAGCACTTTTACTCGATTAGATCCATCCAAAAAGGGTCTACGCAAAAATCAACTATATTTGCCAACTGCACATGACAGCTAGGAGTTTGCCTCTTTTGACAAACCGCTAATGTCTGTGCTTAGTGTCCACAAAAAAGTTTGGGTGTCCCAAACTTTTTTGGTTCCTGGACAAATTTTTCATCCTCCATCAAGCAAAAGTTTGCCAGAGAAAGGACCATTTTAACGCCAGGGCAGTTTTTGGGGCCTATTTTATTCGACCCACATGTACCTCTTTCAAAGAACTAAGGATCTGGAAACCTACCTGCGAAGCGAGCGTGTCAACAATCGCACTGTCGGCTTCGTCCCAACCATGGGAGCCTTACACGAAGGCCATATGGCACTGATCCGTCGATCACTCGCGGAAAACCAAATAACGGTCTGCAGCATTTTCGTCAACCCTACACAATTCAATAATGCAGAGGATCTTAAGAAATACCCGCGTACACCCGGTAAAGACCTCGGAAAACTAGCTTTGGTTGGCTGTAATGTCGCTTTTTTGCCCGCCGTCGATGAAGTCTATCCACCAGATCAAGCTCCAAGACCGCCCTTAGACTTGAAAGAGTTGGACAAACACATGGAAGGTGCCAAGCGCCCAGGGCATTTCGCCGGTGTGGTGCAAGTCGTCCATCGATTGCTGGAGTTGGTGCAGCCCGATCACCTCTATATGGGGCAAAAAGACTTCCAACAATTACAGATCATTCGCTATATGATCAACACCCTGGACCTACCGGTTCAGTTATACATGGTGCCTACCGAGCGACAAGCCGATGGTTTAGCCTTGAGTTCCCGAAACCTCCGGCTAAGCGAGGAGCGTCGCCGGGAAGCAGTGCTGGTACACCAAACATTAGCAGGAGCTCAAGCGCGCTTAAAAGAAGGACAAACGGCTGAACAGATTACCAAATGGGCGATGCAGGAACTGGACCGGACCGGGTTTCAGCCCGAATACTTCACCCTCGCCGATGCCTCTACCCTTCAACCTGTTCAGCAAATCCAAGATCACGACACCATCGTCGCCTGTACAGCCGTATGGGCCGATGAGGTCCGCCTAATAGATAATATGGTCATAAAAGGTAAGATCCGTTAGACCGCCAAAGAAGTATCCTAATTGTAACTTTTCCTATTTCCATCGTCTCAAAAGTGAACCGCAAGCGAAAATTCGCTTGCAACCAATCGCAATATTATTTGTTTTTACACAATAGAGGCATAAAATCCTTGCGATCTAGTGCTTTGATTGAATTCAAACAGAATTTTATATTTTTGCGCCACTATGCTAATACAACGATTCAAATCCAAGATACACCGGGCCGTAGTAACGGAAGCTAACCTCAGCTATGTAGGGAGCATCACCATTGACGAAGACCTGATGGATGCCGCTAACCTCATGGAAGGCGAACGGGTACAGATCGTCAATAACAACAATGGCGAACGCTTTGAAACCTACGTCATCAAAGGGGAGCGAGGCGCTGGCATGATCTGCCTCAACGGTGCAGCCGCTCGTCGCGTACAGATCGGAGACGTTGTCATCATCATCGCCTATGGCTGGATGACGCCCGAAGAAGCCAAGACCTATCAACCTGATATCGTCTTTCCGGGAGAAGGGAATAAATTGGTCTAGGAACTTATTTATTACCCACCATTGTTTACATTTGTACAAATGAAACCACAACAGCACATAATTAGCACCATTATTATTATCGGATTGCCCGGCGATCTGTAGGTGCTTCTATTTTGGTTTCAAAAGCTCCGGCAGATCACGATTTGCCGGAGCTTTTTTTTTATACCCACTTGACTAATGTATTTTTGCGGCCTTTAGGCTTCATCCTTTTCTGAAATTTCATACGTGATGTACAAGGAATACCAGCAGCTTAACCTCCCTGAGATCGATCGCGAAATCCTCCAGTACTGGCAGGACAAAGAAATCTTTCAAAAAAGTGTCGATCAACGGGACCCCGATAACAGCTACGTCTTTTACGAGGGACCGCCCTCCGCCAACGGCCTGCCCGGTATTCACCACGTGATGGCACGGACGATCAAGGATATCTTTTGCCGCTTCCATACCCTCAAGGGGCAGCGTGTCGAACGCAAAGGTGGTTGGGACACGCACGGCCTACCCATCGAATTGAGCGTAGAGAAAGAGCTGGGTATCACTAAGGATGATATCGGCAAAAGCATCAGCGTAGACGAGTACAACCAGAAGTGCCGCGAAACGGTCATGCGTTACAAGGATATTTGGGACGACCTCACTATGAAAATGGGCTACTGGGTCGATTTGGATAATCCGTATATCACCTATAAGAACGAATACATTGAGTCGGTTTGGTGGCTACTGAAGAGGCTTTATGATAAAAACCTCCTGTATAAAGGTTACACCATCCAGCCGTATTCTCCTGCCGCAGGAACCGGCCTGAGTTCACATGAGCTGAATATGCCCGGCGCCTACAAGGAAATCCGTGATGTTTCAGCGGTGGCACAATTCAAGCTGATCGACCAGGAGAATGTCTATGTCCTGGCCTGGACCACCACTCCCTGGACACTGCCCTCAAATGCCGGCCTGGCTGTAGGTAAGAACATTGCCTACGTAAAGGTGCGCACCTTCAACCGCTATACACAGGAGCCGATCAGCGTCATCCTCGCTAAAGATCGCCTGAATGCCTACTTCAGCGAAGCGAAGCCGGACATGACGCCTGAGGACGCTAAGCCCGGCAACAAGCCGTACCCCTATATCGAGATCGAAACCGAAATGACCGGTGCTGATCTGGCTGATCTTCGCTACGAGCCACTCTTTAGTTACGTTACCCCGGAAGAAGGTGATCCTTATCGCGTGATCATCGGTGATTTCGTAAGCACAGAGGACGGTACGGGAATCGTACACATTGCACCCACCTTTGGTGCCGACGATATGCGTGTTGGTAAAGCCAACAACATCCCGCCCGTATTGGTCAAAGATGAAGACGGCAACCCCTCTCCACTGGTAGATAAGCAAGGCCGCTTTGTGGATGCTGTGACCGACTTCGCCGGCCGCTACGTCAAGGACTATGGCCAAGAGGAAGATCGCCCGGTAGATGCCGACATCGTGATCAAACTCAAAGAAGAAAACAAACTCTTCCACTCAGAGAAGTACTTGCACTCCTATCCGCACTGCTGGCGGACCGATCGCCCCGTTTTGTACTACCCGCTGGACAGCTGGTTTGTACGGGCCAGTTCGATGAAGGATCGCATGTATGAACTCAACCAAACCATCAACTGGAAACCTAAGTCAACGGGCGAAGGGCGCTTTGGTAAGTGGCTGGAAAACCTGCAAGACTGGAACCTCAGCCGCTCGCGCTACTGGGGCATCCCGCTCCCAATCTGGCGTACAGAAGATGGCAAGCAAGAAAAATGTGTGGGCTCCGTAGAAGAGCTACAAGCAGAGATCGAAAAGGCGAATGCTGCCCTGAGTTTGGAGCAAGAGGTGCCTAAAGACCTTCACCGGCCATACATCGATGATGTAGTATTGGTCAGTGATGATGGCCAGCGCATGGTTCGCGAACTCGATCTAATTGATGTTTGGTTCGATTCCGGCTCCATGCCTTATGCCCAGTGGCACTATCCCTTCGAGAACGAAGAGCAGTTTAAGCGCAGTTATCCCGCTGACTTCATCGCAGAAGGCGTTGACCAAACGCGGGGTTGGTTCTATACGCTCCATGCTATTGCCGTCATGGTATTTGACTCGGTGTCGTTCAAGAACGTCGTATCCAACGGTTTGGTACTGGACAAGAATGGGCAGAAAATGTCCAAACGCCTCGGTAATGCAGCCGATCCGTTCGAAACGCTCAAGGAGTATGGTGCGGACGCTACGCGTTGGTACATGATCTCCAATGCCGACCCATGGGACAACCTGCGCTTCAATCTGGACGGCATCGCGGAGGTGCGTCGGAAGTTATTTGGCACGCTATACCATACCTATAACTTCTTTGCGCTATACGCCAATATCGACCAGTGGCAAATCGATGAAATGGACGTCACGCCAATCGCTGACCGCCCTGAGATCGACCGTTGGATCATCTCTAAGTTGCATAGCCTGGTGAAAGAGGTCAGTGCGTTCTACGAAGATTATGAGCCAACCAAAGCCTGCCGCGCTATCGACACCTTCGTTGATCAGCACTTGAGCAACTGGTACGTGCGCCTAAGCCGGCGTCGATTCTGGAAGGGGGAAATGAATGAAGATAAGCGTTCCGCCTATGAGACCTTGTTTGAATGCCTGATGGTGACCGCTCAGGTGATGTCACCTGTGGCACCATTTTTCTCCGATTGGTTGTATCAAAACTTGTCTGATGGCATCCGAGATAAGGCCATCGCGAATGACACGCCATTAAAGCACGAATCGGTACACCTCTCGCTTCTAACTGAAGCAGAGGAAGACATCATCGATCAAGATCTGGAGACGCGAATGGATTATGCCCAGCGTATCTCCTCTTTAGTGCTCAGTATTCGCAAGAAGGACAAGATTCGGGTGCGCCAGCCACTACAAAAGATCTTATTGCCCGTATTGAATACCGAATTCGAACGACAAGTAGAGGCGGTAAAAGACCTCATCTTGGCAGAAGTCAATGTAAAAGAGATTGAATACCTCCGCGATGATGAAGACGGTTTCCTGAAGAAAAAGATCAAACCGAACTTCAAAACGCTTGGCCGACGGCTAGGCAAAAACATGAAGGTGGCTGCGCAAGCGATCAATGCGATGGATCAAGAAACCATTGCCAATATCGAGCGCGCTGGCAGTTATACTTTGGTCGTAGATGGTGAAGACTTCGAATTAACCTTAGATGATTTCGAAATCACTACAGAGGATATCCCCGGCTGGAAAGTAGCCACGGATGGCAAAATCACGGTTGCCTTGGACATCACGCTCAGTGAAGCCCTCGAAAATGAAGGTATGGCCCGTGAACTGGTCAATCGGGTCCAAAATAGCCGTAAAGAGCAAGGCTTCGAAGTGACGGATCGGATCAATGTGGCTATTGAAGATCACCCTCAGGTGCGTGCTGCCGTCGAGCAATTTGGCCGCTACATCAAAGGGGAAGTCTTGGCAGACAGCTTCGAACTGGTCAATAATTTGCCGGATGGTGAAGAACTAGATCTACCTGGTGATGTTAAGGTAAAGGTGAGTGTGGTCAGAAGTGTATAGGTTTGCCCGTTGTAACTGTTTGTCACAATACTCAACATGCCAAGATATTGAATAAGAGAAACCAACTCAAAACCAAGGTCGTCAGCATTGTAATGCGTTCAGTACTGATTTTCATCGCTATAGTTCTAATTACTGGATGTAAGAATGAACTAGAAGTCCCTGAGATTTTACCCCCGGAGGGTCAGTCTAAGCAGGCCTCTCTTACCTTGTCCTCAATATCGCACCCAAGTAAGGATGTACGTACTGCCTTGGATTTAAACACCCGACAGGTCGCTGTTGCGAGTGCTTACTACATTAATTTATGGAATTTAGATTCTAAACAAATAGAAACGAGAATAAGTACTGAGGTAAAGGAGAAACCCGAGAGATTAGCATTTTCTAGTTCAGCAGCACGTCTCAGGTTATATACTACCAAGAAAAAGTTAACTATTTGGAACTTAGAAGACCCATTTGAACTACCACATACCTATGAATGTGCCTATGCTGTGTCTAATAATATTCGTTATGCTGTAATAGCATACGGAGATTCTTTGGGGATTATAGATCTTGAAGTATCGCAATTTGAAGAAATTACTTTCCCTAGTGGTCAAATGAGTGCTTGCTTTAGTCCTAATGAGAGGTTTTTTGTGTACCAGAACCACGCCGATTTGAGTTTCCAGGCCTATGACCTAGAAACCGATGAATTGATTTTTACCGGGCAACTCCCTAGCAAAGCGCGCTATTTATCGATTAGCAACACGGGCCACGAACTAGCGTATTCTATCGAATCAGGAATCTATCACGACCTTGCCATACTTAAATTGGATAGTGTAGCAACTGAGCCTAAATTCATCGACCTAACAGACAAAGAGCAAGCTCCTAAAGGGTTGACTTTTTCAAACAATGGTCAATTTCTCTTTTTCAACACTTATGAGTACTTACCCAAAATTTACGACTCACATACCTCTCAACTAGTATATCAAGCCGCTCAGGATTCCCGAGGTTACAACCATATGGTCATTGATTCATCCTATATGATATATGTAACAAAGCAGGGAATTATTAGGATCAATCAAGAAATAACAAGTGAAATAGATACGATCGGGGAAAACATAGGTAGCCTTTCAGGTCTTTCAAAAAACCAAGCGGTCGTTTGTGGGTTTAATGGGACTGAGATGGTGACACTTGACCTGATCAATGACACGATGGATACGGTTTTTACGAATGTCCTTCAGGAATTGAGCTCATTTAGACAGATTGGAGGTAGGTATCTATCACTTTCCAGCAGCAGCAATTGGTTTGATCTTGACAGCTTTCGTGTGGTAAATAGCCGGGATTTGCTGACCTTAAACACTGGCCTACCCACCAACATCGCTTATTACACCCCTGACTTACAATACTATAGAAAAGAGGACGGTTTCTACTTCGTAAAAACCAATGCGAGAGTTATTAGATTTATCGACCCTGAAGTAAAGCGATATAATCGACATGTCGCTTACTCTGAAGATGGAAAAACCATCGGATCATACAGCGGCGAGAGCGGTCAATTAGTTTTCTATGATCTCCCGTCTGGGAGGGTTTTATTTAAGAAATCAGTAAGTCGATACTCAGATCTTCAACTATCCCCGGATGGCCGTTTTTTTATTTTTTCTGGTAGGGCTCAAGGCTTTATGTTAACTAGCCTCAAGGGGGTAGTAACACAGCCCAAGTGGATAAGTCACTATGGCATATATGCCTCACCTAGATGCATAGATATCAGCCCAAGTGGAGAATATATTGCATTGCAAGTAGAAACGAGTCGTTCTCTATATGACTTAACTGTTTGGTCACTTAGAGATGGGGAGCTTAAATATCGTATTGAAGCAAAGAGCACCTTTGAATATGACCTAGACCCTCATCACCTTTCTTTCATCCCTGGCACAGAAGATGTCTTAGTTCATATTTCTGATGTGGGATTAATGCGAGTAAACATCCCTTCAGGTACTACAATTTGGTCCCAGGAACCGCCCGGTAAGTTGAGTCATTTTTACGTACATGAAAATGGTAATGCCTTTTTTTACCTAAAAAATGAAGATCGGTTGTTCATGGTTGATGTGAGTAGCGGGGAGGAGATTTGGGAACTAGGAATGTTCGAAAAAAACTATCACGATTGGTATATCAAAAGTTGCGAATATCCGATTGTTTTTCCGTCATCAATGGAAAGGCTAACTCATTTTTACCCAATGGAACAAAATAGATTATACGATCAAGGTAGCTTAACAGATTCCATCTATGATAAGAGCCAATATTTGAGGAGATTAACGAATACCTATCTAAGCTTAAACCAAGAAGCAGCAGAATAGTAGATACTAACCAACGACTAACACATATTCTTTCATCATCATCATGTTTGTATCAGCCGTTAGGTACCTTATTACATAAATCTCAACCACACAACCTGCGGCCAAGGGCCGCCCTCATCATCCTGTACGGTCTATTTGATCCGCTGAACAATTGGCCGCCCTGGGCGTAAAATAGTTAGCCAGAGCAGTACTCTATTGATAAATAATCTTCTCCACCTTGGTTCTCCCCTGAGACTCGAGAAAGAGATAGTACAGGCCTTTGGCGTCACTTTCTTCAAAGGAGAAGTAGAAGGTCTGTTCTCCGCTAATGGTTTGCTGATCCAACAGTGTTCGATGAAGCCTTCCCAGTTGGTCGATCAGTAGGGCCGTCAAGGGCTCGGGCTCGTCCATGCTCACATCCAGGCGAAAGTCATTATTGGTCAGGTTTGGTGAAACGCCAACAGCGATTGATCTATCCGTTAGGTTGTTGGTATTGGTAGGGCTGAGAAGCCCCGTAATCATCCGTATTTTAGATGGGTTGAGCGGACGCCCTCCGGCGTTCGTTACCGGGATAGAGCTATTCACGAACAAGGTGTCGCCGCTGAGGGATACAGCCAGGCCATTGGGCCGCGAAAAGGTAGCCTCCAATGCCGGGCCATCTTGGTTGCCGCGTTCGGAAGTGCCGGCAAATACCTCCAGGTTGCCCTCCAGGTCGAGCCGGTATATTCGATGCGAGCCATGGCTGGCCACGTACAAAACATTCTCAATCGGAGAATAGGTAATATGTCCATTGCTCGCTGCGGAATTGAACGTTCCGGGCGTAGTAGCAAAAATGGACGGGCTGCCATCTGGCAGGATCTTCACGATATGCCCATTACTAAAGTTAGACACATAAAGGTTACCGTCTCCGTCGAAGGTAATCCCATTCGGGCAGGAAAAAATATTGTTACCGGAGGCAAATAAGGTCGACGTGCCTTCCGGTGATACTTTGCGGATGGTGTTGCCATTAGCCCCACAGCAGTTGCAGACGTAGAGATTGTCTTCCGCATCGATTGCGATGCCCACATTACACGAAATCCCGGCACTGACAAAGGTGGAGACATCCCCCTCTGGCGTAATCTTCGATACCGTCCCCGCCCCAATACTGCTTTGAAAGAGATTTCCCTGGCTATCGAAGTCATTACCTGATGCGCCCGATAATCCGCTAGCGAACAGCATGACCTGACCATCAGGTGTTATTCTATGAACATTGGTGCCATTGGCGTTATCGAGCGATTCTCCAAAATCTGCCACGAACAGCTCACCGCTAGCATTGACCTTTACACCGCCTGATGCATCAATCTCCTCGACGAGGGTAGAAACATGAACTTGCGAAAATAAAAGAGCAGGAAGCGCGCACTGTAGGATAATGACCAATATCGTCTTCATCTTTTTCTTTCAAAGAAATGCGAAGCGATAAGGAAACGCAAGTATTTGCGTTTCGCTTTTTTACATGAGGAATGAATACCACCGACCTGCCCTTTGCCTGAAAGCCGCTATGCCTGAACGATAATCAACTGACCATTCTGGAACACACTATTGGCGTAGGCAGAAGGCGAGCGATCAAAATAATAACGCATGTCTTTCGAGAAGTGAGACCAATCGTGGTAGCCAAGAGTACGCACATTGAGTGGTGTCAGTTTTTTTTGTTGCATAAACCGCATCGCTGCTCTAAACCGAAGAATTCGCTGGTATTGCTTGGGACTCAGCCCGGTGGCGTGCTTGAAGGTTTGTTGTATCCTTCGCTGGCTGTAGCCATATTTCGCAAAGATCGCGTTTAGTGGTAAGCGGTGATTTTGTTGAAGGCGCTTCGTAATATCATGGAGAAAAGGTCGATGTTCGCCGCTGACAAGCTGATCATTGATCCAGGTTTCAGCCACAGAAATAAGTGAAGACGCATCAGGATCTTGAAGAAAGGCATTACCCAGCATTTCAAAGAGTAGGGCTAATTCCGGAAGCGAGCGGATTTCGTTATTATACGCGGCAATGTTGTCCTGGAAAATAGATGCCAGGCCCGCTGGCTGAAATTTGATGAAAAACACGTATTCATTCGGATCGATATTCGACTCCATGTATGGAAAAAATTGACCTAGAATGCCAAACTTGTCTGCGTATAGTCTGTTTCCATAGCAAAACCTGATGCTATTTTGTCCCTGGAGGTGAAAAAATATCTCCGGATGGCCATCCGGAGCATAACGAAATGTTCCTTTTTCGCCTGGCGAAGATTCGATGATCCAAAAGTATTTGATATAATCGCGGAGAGGGAGCGACGGCATGTAATGCGTACACTTCATAGTCGATGGTTTTGAAATCAGACTCCAAAACCCTAGTGTTTTCCCTAATATGGACCCGGATTCTTACTAGTTCAAGATAACGGAAATGCAGTGAGCGCCTTTAGGTATTTTGGGTAGCTACCTTACTTACTATGGACTTAAACCACAAGATCTTCGGCCAGGGGCCACCCCTGATTATCCTGCACGGGTTGTTTGGTATGCTAGACAACTGGCAGACGCTGGGTAGGCGCTGGGGCGAAGATCATACTGTTTTTTTGGTCGACCTGCGAAATCATGGCCGATCGCCGCACGTACCAGAGCACGACTACCCTAGCATGGCCGAGGACGTGGTGAACTTCATGGCCGAAAACGGCATGTACGAAGCAAGCATTCTCGGGCACTCTATGGGCGGCAAAGTAGCCATGCAAATGGCCCTCCACCATGCCGATCAAGTGTCGAAACTTGTCGTCGTGGACATTGCTCCCAAAGCCTATCCTGGTGGTCACGAAGTCATTTTGGAAGCCTTGCAAGGCGTCAATCTTTCGACTGTTGAGGAACGTAGTGAAGCCGATGCCTCCTTACAAACGCGGATTGAAGAAATGGGCATCCGCCAGTTTCTACTCAAAAACCTCAGTCGGCAGAAAGAAGGAGGATACCGCTGGAAGATGAATCTTCCGGTGCTTATCGAACATTACCAGGAGGTACTCGCTAATATAGAAGAAGGCTACCCTTACGAAGGCTCCGCACTATTTGTGCGTGGCGATCGCTCTCGTTACATCCAGGATGAGGACATTCCCAACATCCTCGATCACTTCCCGCAAGCAAGAGTTGAAACGGTCGTTGACGCCGGCCACTGGGTACATGCCGAACAGCCACAAGCCTTGTTCGATCGTGTTACTGCCTTCTTACACGAATAACATTGACTGCACCAACCCCCTTTTTCGTTGCTTATCTTCGGCTGGTCGGTCAGTATCACTTATCTTTAATATCTACTGATGCAAAACATTGCATCCGCAAAAACGTATCTATATAGGGTTTGACATCATCGGTTTTCTATCAGAAAAGCGGTAATGAATACTTCGAACCCTGGACGCCGACATCGGACCAAACAAAGAATTATGCTAAAGCGCTATCGAAACCTCCTCGGCCTGTTGGCCATCCTTTTCCTGGGACTTGCGTTCACCTCTGCCAAGGTAAACGACAAGTACTTCGAGATCATCAAGAACATTGAGATCTTCACCAATCTCTACAAGGAGGTCAACACCAACTACGTTGACGAAATCGACCCTGGTCAGTTAATGCGTACGGGTATTGATGCCATGGTAGGGTCGCTGGATCCTTTCACCAACTATATCAGCGAAGCAGACATTGAGGGCTTCCGCTTTCAGACAGAAGGCCGCTACCACGGTATTGGCGCAAAAAGTGAGCGAATTGGTGAATTCATAACCATCACCGAACTCTACAAAGATCAACCTGCCGATCAGGCTGGATTAAGACCTGGTGATCGTATCGTATCTGTTGACGGGCAAAGCGCTGTTGGCCGCTCTATGGAGGAAGTCAATGAAATTATGCGTGGCTACCCTGGTACAACTATGGTGCTGCAAATTCGGCGGCCTGGCGTTGCAGAAGACATGACCATCAACCTGATCCGTGGCGACGTAAACGTACCGAACGTGCCTTACTTCGGCATGGTCAGTGGAAATGTTGGTTATATCAACCTGACAATATTCAGCCGCGATGCTGGTCGTAATATTGCCAATGCACTTCAGGAATTGAAAGCAGAGAACCCCGACATGAGCGGGGTCATCCTCGACCTACGTAGCAATGGCGGTGGCTTGTTGCACGAGGCGGTCAACATCTGCAACATCTTTATTCCACGCGATGAATTGGTGGTGACCACCCGAGGCAAAGTCAAGGAATGGGATCGCAGTTTCAAAACATTGAACCAGCCATTAGACACCGAAATCCCGCTCGTGGTACTCATCAATAAGAGCTCTGCTTCGGCCTCCGAAATCGTTAGTGGCGTGATGCAAGACTACGACCGCGGTGTACTAATCGGCCAGCGCTCCTATGGAAAAGGCCTGGTGCAGAACACCATGGAAGTTGGCTACAATGCCCGCGTAAAGGTTACTACCGCTAAGTACTATATTCCTAGTGAGCGCTGCATTCAAAGTGTGGAATACGAAAATGGAGAGCCCGTTATCATCCCCGATGATAAACGCGGTCGCTTCCAAACCCGCAATGGCCGCACCGTACTCGATGGCGGTGGCGTGAAGCCCGATATCGTACTGGATCCTATTACCGACGAAAGCATTGTACAGGCGCTACTGGATGAGCATTTGATTTTCGATTTTGTCACCGATTGGGCGCATGATCACCCGACAATCGATACCGTTACCGAATTCAGCTTCACCGAGTTTGATCAATTTGAACGCTTCCTTCACGAGCGCGACTTCTCGTACGACAGCGAAGCTGAAGGCATGCTAGCCGAATTACAGGAACAAGCCGCAGAAGAGGGTATTGATATCAGTGCTGACATCCAAGCGCTCCAAAGAAGCATAGATGCCGCTCAAGACAACGAATTGGCTCAATACCGGGACGACTTGATCGATATGATCGAGAAAGAAATTGCCGGTCGCTATTTCTACCAGCGTGGCAAAGTGCAAATGGGCCTTCGCAATGATGTGGAAATCGAAGAAGCCCTACGCATACTAGGCAATCCGGAGCAATACCGAGATATCCTGGGACTGTAGCTCAGTTGGCAGTTGGCAGTTGGCAGAATATCCTGCCAACTGCCAACTGAATCACCCCCTCATCTTATCCAACAGGCGATTCAGCGTCATCATTTCACCGAGCGACAGGTTGTTGAAGACATCGTCGACCTGTTGATCGTGTTGATCCATTCGATCAAGGGCTTGCATTCCTGTATCAGAAATCGTGACATCTACTAAGCGGCGATCTTTGTGCGACACGACTTTGATCACCATATCCTTCTTGACCAGCCGGTCGACCAGACGCGATACACCCGCATTCTTTTCAATCATCTCCTCTAGTATTTGAGAAGTCGTCATGGCTTTCGGATGGTGATCGCGCAGGATACGCAATACATTATATTGTTGTGCAGTGAGGCCGAATTGTCCAAAAAAAGCTTGCAGCTGCTCTTGTGCCCAGGTATAGGAGTACATCAAGTTGATGTTCAACTTTTGCTGCATCGACGGGAAGGATTCGATATTGATCTCGTCTTCGATACGCATGTGTAGATAGTTGGATGTTTGCAGATCGTCCCCCTAATCTAACGAATAATCATCAATGACCAGTCATTAATAAAAGAGTTTTTCTCCACACCCCCTATTTACCAGCGAATTACCTCTAATCTGCGAAGCTCAACGCATAAACCGGCGCTAAAAAGTGATTGAGCGATTGCCATTCGTCACCTCGATTAGTAGAGAAGAACAGATTGCCAGTAGTCGTGCCAAAAATGACATCATCTCCACTCGCTACCAGAGCGTGCCGGTACACAATGTCGAAACAAAACTCCTGCGGTAACCCCTTGCGCAGATCTTTCCAGCTTTTTCCCCCGTCATCTGTTCGGCAAATGCAGAGCGCCTTGTCTATAGCCACTCTTTTCACATCGCTGACGGCAGGTGCTACCCAGGCTTGGTCGGGATTGTCATCGGCCACTGCAATTGCAAAGCCAAAGTTGGCCGGGCCTCCCTCTTGAGATACATCCTCCCATTGCTGGCCACCATTTGTCGAACGGAAAATACCACAATGGTTTTGCTGCCACATGATATCCGGATTGCTAGGAGCTGCTACCAATAAATGGGGATCATGCCCAACGGCCGCATGCGGATCAGGCAAAAAATCGGCGCGTAGGCCATCGTTTCGGTATTCCCATTTATTGCCTCCATCGCGGGTTTCCAAGACCCCTGCGCAACTGATCCCGATATATACATGGTCTTCATCGCGCGGATCAACCACAATGGAATGAATGCCCGGATGGTCGAAGCCCCCACCAAACCAGTGGTCTTGCCGATGCGGGTCGTTCCACAAAGATTCCATCAATTGGAAGGAGGCCCCGTTGTCATCTGACCGGAATAGTCCGCCTGGAATCGTGCCCACCCATAGTCGGCCAGGGTAACGCTGGCCGCCATGCTGCATGGCCCAAATATATTTACTGCTAGCAGGAACCCCTTCTTTGATCTCGAACCCTTCCGGATAGGCCGGTGCTGGCACTTCTTCCCAATCAGCACCCTGATTGGTCGACCGATGGAGCTTTACGCCCCAGTGACCGTGATCGAGCATGGCCCACCAGGTGCCAGAACGGGGGTCTTCGTAAGTAAGTGTAACAGGAATGCCATCGAAGTGATGTTGCGACAAGTCCCAGCCGGAACTGCTGCGATTGGCCACTAGCAAGCCCTTGCGAGTAGAAATAAACAGTCTGGATTTCATAAGCGAGTTTTTTCAGTGAATAATCGAATGCGGGTTCACAAGAATCACTGACTGCTGTTTGCCTAGCCCCCTGACAGGGCCTGCATAATATATATCTCGCTGTTTTTTTGAAAAGAATCCGTTAGTTGGCGCCGATCGGTGATCTGGCTACCATCGATGAAGATATTGACGTGCTGGCGGAGTTCGCCTTGTTCATCCAAAATGTACCCGGTGATTCCCGGGTAAGCTGCTTCAATAGCTGTCATTACATCCGGGAGCGAATTGCTCTCCACCGGCGTATCGGTCAAGGTCGGAAAAAAGCGCTTGAGTGCGTAAGTGAATTTTACAGTCGGCACGTAAATAGCAATTTGGTCAGGGAATCCTATCTAAAGATAAGGAAATTCGGACTTAGGTGATAGGTATTGGGTGATGGGATTTAGCCGGTAAGAAATATACAATGGATAACTAAAACCTAATTCCCAAAACCTATCACCTCGCACGATTTACGCCAAACTCCAGCTGGCACCGTCCTTACCGTCTTTTACCTCGATACCGGCCGCCTTAAGTGCGTCGCGGATCTGGTCGGAAGTAGCCCAATCTTTGTTGGTACGAGCTTGCTGACGGATATCGAGCAGCAAAGCCATTACTTGGTCGAGCTGGCCACCACCATTTGCTCCACCAGTTTCGTCGTCATCCAGTAGGCCAAGCACATCGAAGATGATACCGCGGAAGGCATCCTTCAATCGCTGTATCGTGTCGGCGGTTACCTCAGCAAGAGGCAATTGCCCACCCTTCAAGCTATTGATCCGGCTAACGAGTTCGAATAGACGAGCCAAAGCTTTCGGCGTATTGAAATCGTCGTTCATTTCGGCATACACCTGATCGATGAGGTCGTTGATCTCTTTATCCAATGCCCCGGCCTGAGCACCAGCAGGCGCTTCTAATCCTTGCAACACCTTATTGCCTTCCATCAGGCGCTTGTAGCCTTTCTCGGCCGCCTGTAGTGCTTCATCAGACAGGTCCAGTGTAGAGCGATAGTGCGATTGCAGCATAAAGAAGCGCAACATCATTGGCGTATACGCCTTGCTCACGTGTGGGCCTTCACCCGCAAAGAGTTCTTCCGGAGAAATGGTATTGCCATCACTCTTCGACATCTTGCGGCCGTTCATCAGCAGCATATTGGTGTGCAACCAATAGCGAGCGCCATTGCAGTTGCAGGAGCCTGCGTTTTGCGCTATTTCATTTTCATGATGCGGAAACTTGAGGTCGTTTCCACCACCGTGGATATCAAATACTTCGCCCAGGTATTTCGTACTCATTGCCGAGCACTCCAGATGCCAGCCAGGGAAGCCTACACTCCATGGGCTATTCCAGCGCATGATGTGTTCAGGCGAAGCCTTCATCCAAATCGCGAAATCGGATGGATGCCGCTTTTCATCCTGGTTTTTCAAATCGTCACGCGATTCAGCAATTAATTCATCCACTTTGCGGCCGGAGAGGTCGCCATAGATGCCTTTCTCCTGGGCAAATTTCAAGGTGTCGAAATAGACCGAACCATTTGCTTCATAAGCATAGCCATTATCCAGGATCGCCTGCACCATTTCGATCTGCTCAGGAATGTGTCCGGTCGCACGCGGCTCGATCGTAGGTGGTAGTGCATTGAAGCGGCTCATCATATCATGAAAGCTCAGGGTATACTTCTGCGCGACTTCCATTGGCTCCAACTTCGTCTGTTGCGCGCCGCGCATCATGCGATCTTCACCATCATCAGTCAGGTGACCAACATCGGTGATATTGCGCACATAACGCACCCCGTAGCCCAGGTGTAACAAGTAGCGGTAAATGACATCAAAACTGACGAAGGTGCGGCAGTTCCCCAAGTGTACGTGGTTGTAGACGGTTGGCCCACATACGTACATCCCCACATGCCCCTCCTTGAGGGGTTCAAAAACTTCCTTCTCGCGCTTGAGGCTATTGTAAACGGCCAGTTGTTGATTCATATTCATGCTATTGTATACGCAGCTACCTTTTCGTAGGTTCCGTAAGTGTTGGGGTTCGGCGCTCCACGCCTGATATCGTCTCTCGTTGATAGCTCCCGACAGGTAGAATTTTCCGCGCAAAAATAGCGACTGTTTTTGGAACAAAGGCTATTCTGAAGGGGCCAATGTCGCTCGAATCGCCCGGTGATCAGAAAACGGCTGGCTGGAGCGGGTAAAAGAAGTGGTTTTTAGGCTAGAATCATGCAAGACATAGTCGATACGCAAACCCGGCAAGCCTCCTCGGTAAGTAGCACCCAAGCCCCAGGCTTGTTGCAAATGAGCATCCTGAAAGCGCCGACTCAGCATTCGATAGAGGAAGGAAGCTGGCACATCATTAAAATCACCGGCCAGCACCACCGGATAAGGTGAAGCTTCAATTTCAGCGAGGAGCTGACGAGCTTGCTCGACGCGAGCTTTACTGGATTGTCCATAGCGGCCAAACATATCCTTGATAGTTAACCAGGTATCTTTATCATCCAGCTTACCCTCGGTGGTTACCTGGGCCGCCATACCGGAAATGGCATTGGTTTGCAGGTGTACATTGTACAGGCGTATCCAGCCCGATGGCGTCTCCACATCTACGTGCAAATAGCCATTGACCCGATTCGCAAAAAAGGTCGTTTCGGCATTCCGTAAGGGAAAGCGAGAATAGACGATGAGTCCGCCGGCCTGGTCGTGATAATGATGGTCGAAACCGGCCTCTTGCAAAGCTCTCTCGGAGAGTTCTCCTGCCACGCGGCCATGCCAATATTCCTGTAA
>SPJK01044996.1_pt1 | contig 18720 bp, 11 predicted proteins | sample 3741771 | NCBI WGS metagenome assembly SPJK01 (sample SAMN10925997, study PRJNA522277) | cold seep metagenome | isolation source: Elba SIP-enriched marine methane seep metagenome, extraction at timepoint T2 | place: Italy: coast of Elba, Mediterranean Sea
GCGATGGCGAACTGCCAAAGCCGAAAGAAATAAAGGCGGAGCTGGATAATTATGTGATTGACCAAGAGAGCGCAAAAAGGATTTTGGCGGTAGCTGTTTATAATCATTATAAACGCTTGCGTTGTAAGGATAAAAAGAACGATGTTGAATTGGCGAAAAGTAATATTTTGCTAATTGGACCCACTGGTTCAGGAAAAACCTTATTAGCGGAAACATTGGCCAGGTTGCTTGATGTGCCTTTTACGATAGCTGACGCCACGACATTGACTGAGGCGGGTTATGTTGGCGAGGATGTCGAAAACATTATTCAGAAAATTCTGCAGAAATGCGATTATGATGTTGAAAAAGCCGAAACAGGGATTGTCTATATAGATGAAATCGATAAGATTTCCCGCAAGGCGGATAATCCTTCTATAACCCGTGATGTTTCGGGGGAAGGAGTGCAGCAGGCATTGCTGAAGTTGATTGAGGGAACAGTAGCTTCGGTGCCGCCGCAAGGCGGGCGTAAACATCCGCAGCAGGAATTTTTACAAGTCAATACGGCTAATATCCTATTTATAGTGGGCGGCGCTTTTGCTGGTTTGGATAGGGTTATTAAGGCACGCTCTGAAAAAGGCGGGATTGGTTTTTCTGCTGAGGTCAAGTCAAAAGATGAAGACAAAAACGTTGGCGAGGTTTTTTCTGATGTGGAGGCGGAAGATCTGATTAAATACGGTTTGATTCCGGAATTTGTCGGTCGATTGCCTGTGGTTGCCACGCTGGAAGAGTTAGATGAGGCCGCTCTGGTTAGAATTCTTACCGAACCGAAAAATGCATTGACTAAGCAATATCAGCATTTGTTTGAAATGGAAGGCGCAGAGTTAGAGTTTAGAGAAGATTCTCTGGCGGCTATTGCGCGTAAATCAATGGAGCGCCGAACCGGCGCCAGAGGCTTAAGGACTATTGTTGAAAATGTTTTACTGGATACCATGTATGAATTGCCTTCCAGTGACGATATTGTCAAGGTCGTCTTGGACGAGAGCGTTATAGAAGGAAAATCGGATCCTATTTATGTCTATGAATCAGAGAAAAAGATCGCCTCTTCTGATAAACACTAGTTTAATTTTATAAGCAATTAATATGACAGATTTTATTCAAGAAGAAGGCTTAATACCGGTATTGCCGCTACGCGATGTGGTGGTTTATCCTCATATGGTTATTCCTTTGTTTGTCGGGCGGGAAAAATCCATTGACGCTTTAGATGAGGCCATGAAGGAAAATAAACGAATTCTGTTATTGGCTCAAAAAAATGCTGAAGAGGATGCGCCGAAGTTTGATCAACTTTATACGGTCGGTACTTTGGCGAATATTTTGCAGTTGCTGAAATTACCCGATGGCACGGTTAAAGTACTGGTGGAAGGCGAGAAGCGTTGCATTATTAAGTCTCATCAGGAAGTTGATGGGTATTTAGCGGCCACAGTCGATATTCTCGAAGAAGTAATTGATATTTCCGAGCAAGAGGCGGATGTGTTGCAACGGACGGTGATCAATGCTTTTGACCAATATGTCAAACTGAATAATAAAATTCCCCCTGAAGTACTGAACTCATTGGCAGGCATTGATGAATTGGGGCGTTTGGCGGACACTGTTTCCGCACATATGACCTTAAAGGTGGAAGATAAGCAAAAAGTGCTTGAAATTGCTGAAATCGTACAGCGCCTGGAATTGCTCATGAGCTTGATGGAAGGCGAAGTTGATTTGTTAGAAATGGAAAAGCGCATTCGCGGTCGCGTAAAAAAACAAATGGAAAAAAACCAGCGTGAATATTATTTGAATGAGCAAATGAAAGCGATTCAAAAAGAGCTGGGGGAAATGGATGACGCGGTCAATGAAATTGAAGAGTTAGAAAAGAAAATAGCTTCCGCCGGAATGTCAGCTGAAGCTAAAAACAAGGCTGAAACGGAACTGAATAAACTAAAGCTTATGTCGCCAATGTCGGCAGAAGCAACAGTGGTTAGAAATTACATCGATTGGATGGTCAGCGTACCTTGGAAAAAGAAAACCAAAGTGCGAAATGATTTGAAATTGGCGGAAAAAGTCTTAGAAGAAGAGCATTATGGACTGGATAAAGTTAAAGAACGTATTCTTGAATATTTAGCGGTTCAACAACGCGTTAAACAGCTTAAGGGGCCGATTTTATGTTTAGTCGGGCCGCCAGGCGTGGGTAAAACTTCTTTAGGGCAATCTATCGCTCGCGCGACCAATCGAAAATATATTCGGATGGCTTTAGGCGGGGTTAGGGATGAGGCGGAGATAAGAGGGCATAGGCGTACCTATATTGGATCTATGCCGGGCAAGATTTTACAAAATCTTTCCAAAATTAAAGTTCGCAATCCTATGTTTTTATTGGACGAAATTGATAAGATGGCGGCGGATTTTCGCGGCGACCCGGCTTCCGCTTTACTGGAAGTTTTGGATCCTGAGCAAAATCATACTTTTGCCGACCATTATTTGGAAGTTGATTTTGATTTGTCCGATGTGATGTTTGTGGCGACTGCCAATACATTAAATATTCCGCCCGCATTAATGGACCGAATGGAAATTATTCGTTTATCGGGTTATACCGAAGATGAAAAAGTTAATATCGCTTTGAGATTTTTGATTCCTAAGCAGATCAAAAATAACGGCTTGAAGAAAGCTGAAATTGAAATCAGCGAGTCGGCGGTGAGCGATATGATTCGTTACTATACACGTGAAGCGGGCGTACGCGGATTGGAAAGAGAAATTTCCAAGGTTTGTAGAAAAGTTGTAAAAGACTTATTGTTGGATAAAGATAGTAAAAAAGTCGTCGTTGATTCTGATCAGTTGGATAAATATTTAGGCGTCAGACGGTTTAATTACGGTATCGCTGAAGATAAAGATCAGGTCGGGCAAGTCACTGGTTTGGCCTGGACTGAGGTCGGCGGTGAATTACTAACGATTGAATCTGCAGTAATTCCGGGGAAAGGCCGACAACAGGCAACCGGTAAGCTGGGTGATGTCATGAAAGAGTCTATTGACGCCGCCGTAACTGTCGTTAGAAGTCGCGCTGATGTTTTGGGTATTGATAAAAAAGTATTTCAAGAAAGCGATTTGCATATTCATGTGCCTGAAGGAGCAACGCCTAAAGATGGCCCCAGTGCGGGGATCGGGATGTGCACAGCGATTGTTTCCGCGATGACTAAAATTCCGGTTAAGGCGAATGTTGCAATGACTGGAGAGATTACCCTGAGAGGGCAGGTGTTGCCTATCGGCGGCCTGAAAGAGAAACTATTGGCCGCGCATCGAGGGGGAATTACGACCGTGTTGATTCCGGCGGAAAATGAAAAAGACTTGGTCGAAATCCCCGATAACATCAAGGAGAATTTAGACATCAAATTAGTGAGTTGGATTGATGAGGTGTTGGAAGTTGCTTTACAGCATTTACCTGCTCCCGTAAAAAATATCACTGAAGAAAATGCGGCTAAGGAAAGCGCCAATGAAAAAACGGCAAACGTTGTTGCGCATTAATCTAAGTTGATATTTAACTTGACGGCTATTAAATCAATTGATATAAATATCGAAGTTTTTGATAATAGGCAGGAATGGCCTTAAGAAACAATCGTGCTGCATCTTTGATAGGGGCTTGAGGTTTTGAGAGGTTCGAAAAGGCGCAGCACAAGATTAAATTAACTGATTAATTTAATGCCGCTACAGTAATCCATTTACGCAAACCGTTCAGTATTCAACAGATTTATTTTGTTAAGCTGGGTTGGTTTTTATTTTTTAAAACAGTTTGAAATAAATCAATAAACTGAAGAGTATGGACGGTTATACTGTAGTTTGTTTTTGTGAGCTATATTCTAAATAAAATTAACAATTCACATCCTAAGGGGAAATCAATGAATAAATCGGAACTTATAGATGCAATCGCTGATTCAGCGGGATTAACAAAAGCAGATGCAGGTAAAGCTTTAGACGGTTTTTTAGATTCGGTAACTGAGGCTTTGAGTGCTGGCGATTCAGTCGCATTAGTGGGTTTCGGTACTTTTCAAGTGAAGGAAAGAGCGGAGCGTAAAGGCCGTAATCCGCAAACCGGCGAAGAAATTACTATCAAGGCTGCTAAAATTCCTTCATTTAAAGCTGGTAAAAGTTTAAAAGATGCTGTAAACTAGCATATCTTTAGTCGGGTGCTTAGCTCAGCTGGGAGAGCATCGCCCTTACAAGGCGAGGGTCGGGGGTTCGATCCCCTCAGCACCCACCAAGACTTTGGAGCGGTAGTTCAGTTGGTTAGAATACCGGCCTGTCACGCCGGGGGTCGCGGGTTCGAGTCCCGTCCGCTCCGCCAAAAATGTAAAACCCCGGACCGTTCGGTTCGGGGTTTTTTTTTGCTTGAAATATAAAAAACTTTGCTGTTTCAGATTCAGCGACTGTTGAAGGGTTATGTGTGTAATAAAGGCTGATAATTATGCTACTAAAGATTAGAGAAAAATCGCAGGGTATTTTTGCATGGGTCATTTTGATATTAATTTGTGTGCCTTTTGCGCTATGGGGCATACAAAATTATCTGGGTGGAGGAAAGGAAGCGCCGATAGCGACGGTGGGCGATAAAGAATTTTATCAGCAAGACCTAAACAGAGCTTACGCGCAGTATGCGCAAAATTTAGCCGGTCGCGACTTTGACGAACAAATCGTTAAGCAACAAGCATTTGAAAAGCTGATCAGCGATGAAGTGTTATTGCAATATGTTGTAGATGAAGGTTTGGTTGTGGCTGACGATACCGCGAGAGCTTTTATTAAATCCTTGGAATATTTCCAAACGGATGGTGAGTTCGATAAGCAAAAATATAAGTCTTTATTAGCTGCGCAAAGAATGCCGACTTCGGAATTTGTCAATCGAATCCGCAAAGCTTTGATTATGGATCAGTTTCAAAAAGCGGTAACGCAAAGCAGTTTTGCTACTCAGGCGGAAATCGATAATTTTTTTGCGATTCAAAATCAAAAAAGAGATTTTGACTATATCACCGTACCGCTGAAAACCATTTCAGAATCGGCAACGGAGGAAGAAATTCAGAGCTATTACCAGCAAAACCAAGGCAACTATCAAACTGAAGAGCAGATAAAAATTGAATATGTTGAGTTGTCATTGGATGGCTTGGCGAAAGATGTTGATTTTGACGATCAGCAATTAATGGATTTCTATGAAGAGCGCAAAGATTTATATACGACAAAAGAGCGTAGAAAAATCAGCCATATGTTGTTTTTGGCTAAAGATGGCGAGGAAGAGGCCTTGAAGCGTGCAGAGAGCGCTAAATTACGCGTATCAAGTGAAGATTTCGCCAAGCTGGCGCAAACGTTGTCGGATGATGGTTTGACGGCTAAAAACGGCGGCGATTTAGGGTTATTTAATGCAGGCGATATGGAGCCGGCATTTGATGAGGCGGTGATGAAATTACAGTTAGGCGAGGTTTCCGAGCCAGTGAAATCATCGTTTGGTTATCATTTGATTAAAGTCACTGAGTTAGTCCCGGGCGATGTGAAACCTTTTGAAAGCGTTAAAGCGGAATTAACGAGCAACTATAAAAGAGCTCAAGCGGAAAATAAACTGGTGGAAATGGGTGAAATGCTGGCTGAAGTGAGCTATGAAAACCCGGATAGTCTGCTCCCGGTAGCTGACGCTTTAGGCGTTGAGGTTAAACAAAACGGCTATTTCACTAAATTAACAGGTGAAGGCGTTGCTGAACAAGATTCAGTGCGAGGAATGGCTTTTTCAGAAGATGTGCTGAAGGGCAATAATAGCGATTTAATCGAATTAAGCGATAGAATTGTTGTGTTGCGCATGTTGGACTATAAACCGGCGGCGACAAAGCCTTTGGAAGAGGTTAAAACTGAAATAAATCTTGCCGTTCAGTCTAATAAGGCGAAAGCGCAGACTAAGCAATTAGCTGAAACGATTAAAGAGGCATTGAAAAACGGCGATGATATTAATGCGCTGGCCGAACAAAATCAATTAACCGTTGAGTCGAAAACCGGGTTAACGCGGAATAGCCGCGAGCTGCCGTGGATGATCAACCAAGCTGTGTTTAAGGCGGCAAAACCAACTGCGGATAAGCCGACAATTGTGATCGCCGATAAGCTGGATGGTTCTCAGGCAATTGTTAAGCTGACTAAAGTGGAAATGGGCGCAATGAGCGAAAGTGATAAACAAAAACAAAGTCTGGCGGAAATGAATATCTCTCGAGCCTTTGGTCAAAGTTTATTTGCGGCGGTATTAAGCGGCTTAAAAGAAAAAGCGGAAGTTTCCGTCTTAGCCCAACAGCAATAAGCTTTTATTCGTCTTTGATGTTGTACAAATAGTTTCCAAGCACAAGGATGTGCGAGCGTCGCTTAAAGCGAGACGCTGATTGTCGAATAGCAAATACCTTTATGGCGTTGAAGGCAAAAAATCAACTGTGTCGATTACCGAGCTTACACGTTCCGTAACTTGATAAGGATGTTGAGTATAATGGAAGCAGAGAAATTGCTAAATTTACCGAAGAGATATTTTGTGTTTTTGCGGCTTATTTTGCGAGTTAGTGGTTTTATTGCTTCCCATTTCATAGTTCTTTTATTTTCGCTTTGCCCGATTTATCATTATAGGCGATAAGATTGCTATGACTATTTAGCTTAAAAAAGGTACAATAAGCTCTTATTTAAATCTAAATAATTCTCATTCGGTTTTTTCTGGGGTTTTCCATTATCCCAACTATACTTCCGGTATTGATAAGAAAGGATGGGCGTCGCTTTTAACATGAAAAGTCCAGAACAGCTAATTAGCGAATTTTGCACAGGTTTAATGAGCCGACAACAAGCGCAAATTGAAGAAGCAATTCAATTGGTATCGCAATACGAAAAAGACATATTGGATCATCGGCCAAGAGGAATAGATGTTGCTGCTTTTATTTTGGAATATCGCGTCGATGCGGAAACAATTTTAGCGACAATTTTGGCCGACCCGGTACTCCATGATAGGCTTCCTGATTTTGATTTTCAGGCGGTTTTCGGGGAAACGGCGACTGTTTTATTGAAAGATTTGCAGTTGCTCAATCATTCGGGTATTTATTCCCAACAAATCGCCAGTATCCCAGGGCAGACTGAAATCTTAAGGCGTATGATATTATCCTTGGTGAAGGATGTTCGAGCGGTTTTCATTAAATTAGCCTTTAGAGTATTGCGTTTACGCCAGTTAGCGGGTGAAGATTACGATCTGCGTCACCATATTGCTCAAGAAACTTTGGATGTATTCGCTCCTATCGCCAATCGCTTAGGCGTGAGTCAATTAAAGTGGGAGCTGGAAGACTTATCATTTCGGTATTTACAACCACAAGATTATCTGAAGCTGGCTAAATCTTTGGACGCCACGCGTCAACAACGAGAAGTCAGCATCAGCAACTTTATTGATAAGCTGCAAAACTTGCTGTCTCAGCATAATATCGTTGCTGACGTAGCCGGTAGACCTAAACATCTATACAGCATTGCCAAAAAAATGCAGAAAAAACAGCTACCGATTGATGAGTTGTATGATTTGTTGGCGGTGCGGGTTATTGTTGGTGAATTAATTACTTGTTATACCGTATTAGGCGTGGTGCACGAACAATGGCAGTACATTCCAAAAGAATTTGATGATTATATCGCCAACCCCAAGTCCAACGGATACCAGTCATTACATACAGTGGTATTGGATCAAGACGGCAACCGAATTGAAGTACAAATCAGAACTCAGGATATGCATCAATTTGCCGAGTTGGGTGTAGCGGCTCATTGGCGCTATAAAGAGCAAGGTAAACACAGCGATGCCATGGATAATAGCATTGCTTCCCTACGGCAATTGCTGGAAAATAAGGATGAAACGCAAAGTCTGGATAATTTCAAAGCGGAATTATTTTATGACCGGGTTTATGTTCTCACCCCTAAAGGGCAGCTCATCGATATGGAAAAAGGGGCGACGCCGTTGGACTTTGCTTATGCGGTGCATACAGAAGTCGGCCATCGTTGTCGGGGGGCTAAAGTTAACGGTCGGATAGTGCCGTTGACTTATGAACTTCAGACCGGGGAACAAGTTGAGGTGTTAACACAAAAGGAAGGTCACCCTAATCCGCAATGGATAGATCCGAATTTAGCCTATCTAAAAACCGCCAGAGCGATTCATAAAGTAAAAAGTTGGATTGCCCAACAACATCAGGATCATTTTTATTTGTCTGGAAAAAAAGTTTTTGAAAAACTTGAAGGGCAATTGACAAGTCATTTCAATTTGCTTGATGTCAGTTTAAAAGCTTTTAAAAAAGAAAGTGAAGAACAATTACTGATTGCTATCGGGCGGGGTGAGATTAAAGAGGAGCAACTCGCCGGGGCGATCAAAAGCAATGATGCGGATGTAAGGGCTAATCGAAAGAAGGCGGAATCGCCTAAAGACGATAGCGATTTCAGTGTGCTGGTTGATGGGCTGGAAAATGTAGAAACAAAGCTGGCGAATTGTTGCAAGCCGACCCCGGGTGATGACATTGTCGGCTATATTTCGCATATTAACGGGATAAAAATTCACAGCCTGGATTGCTCAAATATTACCGCTTTGCCGGCACATAAACGCACCCAATTAATCAGTGTCAGTTGGGTGCAAAGGGGGCATTCATGAAGTGGAATATGATGCTTGTTATTCTACTTTAATCATGTTCATCATGCCCGCTTCAGCATGTTCTAAAATATGGCAATGATGCGCCCATAAACCTTTGTCTATCGGCATTAAAACAATATCAACCGTTTCCCGGCGTTTTAATAGCACAGTATCTCGCCAGAAGTTTTCTCTTTCTACGGCCCCGTTACGGGCTATGACCCTGAAAAACTGTCCATGCAAGTGCATGGGGTGTAGTCTGGCGGATTTATTACTCAATCGAATTCGGGTAAAACGGCCATATTCTAATGTTTGTGTCGTACTGTCCGGCCAGGCTTGGTCGTTAATTGTCCAGCTTATGCCGTATTTGCCGCCTCGCTTGGCATCCAATTCGTAGTGCTGAGTGACCGGCATATAGGCAGCTTTTAGCCAATTAGGGAAATGTTTAGCCTGCGGCGGTTTGAACTGAGGCGTTTCAACGGGGGCATTTTTAGCAACCTGTAAAATCGCAAGTCGAGTCGGTTTCCTGGAAAAGGTATTGATGATTTCCAGTTTTTTACCGGCATAAGTGTTGGGGATGGTTATGTCAAGGTCAATGCGATTTCCGGGGGAAAGCAAAAAGTTGTTTAAAGGGAAGGGTTGCGCCGCCAACATGCCGTCAACAGCGAAAATTTGCGGCGATAAATCAGGAAAAGCCGGTGAGAACACCCGGCCATTTGCAACATTGACCAGCCTTAGGCGAATGCGTTCTCCGGGGGTGACCGGAATAACCGGTTGGTGACGGCCGTTAACGGTTTGCAAGTTCCCCCAACGCCCATCATGAGCCAAATCGTGGCGGGTAACGAATTGATCATAAATTTGCGCGTTTTTCTCTAATAGCCAATCGTCCAGCACCATGACTAAATCTTGAGAGTATTGCGGCTCATTGCTATCTTCCACGATTAACACCCCATAAAGGCCTCTCTCGATTTGTTCGGCGCTATTAAAATGCGGGTGAAACCAAAAAGTGCCGGCGTCTTTAGGCGTAAAACGATAGACGAATGATTCGCCGACGGCTATTTTCGGTTGAGTGACGCCAGGTACCCCATCCATTGCGTTTGGAACCCGTATGCCGTGCCAATGAATGGTCGTTGGCTGTGGTAGGCGATTCGTTAATTTTAGCTCCAGCGTATCGCCAAGCTGTATGCGGATGACCGGCGCCGGTACTTGCCCGTTATAAGCCCATACATTCGTTTGATAAGGCGGAAACACGCCCCATTGCGTTTCAGCAGCGACCAATTCCAGTTTTTTTACTTCGCCGTTGGCAATAATTTGTTCAGGATAAGCCTGTTTAAATTCCTGCTCCAGCTGTGTTCTGATTGCTTGATAAGCTGAAGGTTGGTCCTCAGCGGCTATCGAAATATTATAATAAGATAAATAAGCCAATAATATGGAAATAAAAGTGCTGTTTTTATACATTTTGAAAAGAGCTATATATTGATGTTCAACTATAATAAAATCATTGCTATATAGCTTCATTTTAAAGGAAAAACAGCCGTGAGGTTTGATATTGAGGTAAAAAACTTTGGAAAAATCAGTGATGCGACCATCAAAGTGCGTCCGTTTACTGTGATTGCCGGAAAAAATGCAACCGGAAAAAGTTTCATTACCAAGTCGCTGTATAGCTTTTTTAGTATGATTAATACTGATCATGTGAGCCAAAAAGCTTATGACTATATCCGTGAGCTTAAGTCTGTATCCGAATATTTGGAAGAACAAACGCCCCGTTTGAGCAAAAAAGAAACCCAGTTATTTAAACAACTTACGGAAAGAATTACCGAATTAGAAGAACATGTGGATCAAACCTTTGGGTCAAATACGTTTTCTACTCAGTTATTGAAGTCCCATATGCTCAAAGAGCCTGTAGCGGATTTAAAAAAAAGTTTTGATGAATTATTGAGTGAGGTTTCTCCTAAGCAAAAATATATTTCCAATGCAGAATATTTTGATTATCTGAGGGTATACATTGATAAATTCAATCAGCTTTTATCATCGCCCACGGATTGTATGGTGCAGGGGATAAGCGATAGTTTGACGATGGCTTTAAAGGAAAATTTTCAGGTTTCAAGTCTGAGTGAATTGCATAACTTCAATTCAACAGAGGCAATTATACATTTTGATTTTGATTCACTTGGCGAGGTGGAGATCATAGAAGAAAACCTGGTTTTTTCTTTGGAAAGAGAGAGTATTGATGCTATCCAACTGTTGCATAATGTCGTCTATCTGGAGTCGCCGGTCTATTGGAAGATGAAACGGGCATTGGAAAATGAAAAATATCGCAGCAAAATGTTTGCGCAAAGGCGGCTTGGTAATAAGGATAATGTATTAACGGGAGTTCCTAAGCATTTTTATGATTTAGTGGAGCTTTTGAGTGTACAAACAATAGCGCCAAGTATCGAATTGTATACAAACCTGAATAAGGCAGTTGGCGGTGAAATAGTGCTTTCGAAGTCGGGTGAATTATCATATTCAGAAAAGGGTTCTGAATTTTCAGTAAATTTACACAACACGGCTTTAGGCGTAGCTAACCTTGGAATCATTTCACTTTTATTGAAAAAAGGCATTTTATCAAAAGGCAGTTTTCTATTTATTGATGAGCCGGAGGTGCACTTGCACCCATCATGGCAAAAAGTAATGACGGATACCCTTTATGAGCTGAGTAAGGCAGGAGTTAATGTGGTGATAGCAAGTCATAGCATTGATATGCTGAAGTGTATTGAAAATATAATGAAGACATTACCAGATGATGAATTGCAGAATCATTTTGGCATTAATCAGCTTAATTTGTTAGGCGAATCGATTCAGAATGATGATTTTCCGTTACAACAAATCGCCGGGATTAAAGCGGATTTGGGAGAGTCTTTTTATGAAATGATGATGGATAATGATTTTGATTGGGGATAGTGATGGAGGCTTGGAATGCTTACAGGGAAAAAATGAATCATGAATTAGATGATACGCCTGTTAGGATTTCGTTATTAGTTAAAGGTTATAAGCTGGATGGAGAAAATGGGATAAAGAAAGCAATAGGCGTAGATAAGCTAAGGTCTGTTGATTATATTGCCGAAAACGATTCGTTAACTTTGGTTGAATTTACTGATTTATATCGGCAGCAAGATGAAATTTTAGATTTGATACGCGATCTTCGTAATACGCATGATCTTTCCAAAAAAAATACGCGAAAAGTAAATAAAATACTGCGGCAAAGCGTTCTGAAAGAATTAAGGGAAAAATATTTACAGACTCTGCTTATTATTGACGAAATGCAAAAAATTCACTTTTGTAATCAATTAGCAGAACGTTCTAATAATCAAAAATATTGGATTATCGTTTCTCCCTTTCACCCTGCAATAGCACAAGAAAATAAGAGTGAAATGGCGCGTTTCTTAGATATGCTTCAGAATACACTGACAACAGCCTTTCCTAAAAAGTGGAATATTAAGGTGCAAATCATTGTTATAGAAAAATTTGCAATACCAAGAAAGTAATAAAGGGATATTGCTTTTGTTTTCGTGTTCACAGTTCTGTATTTAATGTTCGATTAAGCACTTTAGCCACAGCCGCAGTCCTTGTCGGCACGCCCAGTTTTTCAAAGATGTGCTCCAAATGTTTGTTGACGGTGCGGGGGCTGGTATCCAGGATCAAGCCTACTTCCTTATTGGTTTTGCCTTTGGAAATCCACATTAATATCTCCGCTTCGCGCACGGTTAAGCCGAAAGATTTTTTCAATGAAGCGCTATCCCAATCTTGCGAATTTTTCTGAATCAGTAATATATATTCGTTAATTTGTTGACAAGGAATAATCAACCCGATGAATTGATCATCGATTTTAATTTCATTGTTTGCTGCGTGTTTGCCTTGTGACAGTTGATTAATGACCGGGGTGGCTTGCGACAGAATAGACAGCGGTAAATAATCGCCGCATTGAATTTCGCTGGAATTGTTTTGTTGAGGCTGCAAGTCGTAAAGAATTTTGGTGGCGGGCGCTGTTAACCAGGTGATAACGCCGTTTAAATTGAAAGTTAAGGCGGCAAACGCCAATTGACTTAAGGTGTTTTCAACCCGTTTGAAATTTCTGGTTTGCGATAATTGCGCTTCGACTCTGGCTAAGACTTCAGCCGGGCGTATAGGCTTGACAATATAATCAACAGCGCCTTCGCTGAAACCCCGCAATAGGTTATCCAGTTCACTCAAGCCGGTCATAAAAATAATCGGAATATCCTTGGTTTCAGAATCTTGTTTTAATTGATGGCAGGTTTCAAAGCCGTCAATACCGGGCATCATCACATCCAGCAAAATAATATCCGGCTTCAGATAACGAATCTGTTCCAAGGCGGATTGACCATCGGTGGCGACTAATACGCGATAGTTTGCTTCAGATAACATATCGGACAGCACCGCCAGATTGCCAGGCGTATCATCAACAATCAAAATGGTGCCGTTACCGCTAAGATGAGGATGGCTGCTCATGTTTTACCTTTTTCACTGAGTATGCGTTTAATTTCGGCGATTTTGAATTCGTTAGCCAGGGTTTTAAGTTTATGACAAAAAGGATGATATTCGGGGCGGCTTTGTTCTAATTCCTTTAACTGCTTTTTCAAACCCAACAAATCGCCAATGCGGGTATAAGCGGATAGTGTTTCCAAAATATCTGCGTCCGGTTCAATCAAGGTTTCTGGCGTATCGCTGTGAGTTTGCGACTGCAAAATGTTTTTGTTGTCATAGATCCAATTAAGCCCTAAATGCAATTTAAGTTTTTCCAACAAACGCGCCATTTGTATCGGCTTGGTGATAAAGTCATTGCAACCGACTTCAATAGCGGCTTCACAGTCGGAGGGGTAGGCATTAGCGCTGAGCACCAGAATGGGCATAGGGTAATCCAACTGACGAATCTGTTCGGCTGTTTCAATGCCGCCTATGCCTTCCATGGATAAATCCAGCAAAATTAAATCAGGCTTCACCACGCCGATGATTTCCAGACAATTTTCGCCGGAAGTAGAGCCTTCCACCTCAAAGCCTAAGGGCGCCAATAATGAGTGAACCAAATTAATTTGCTCTTGCTGATCGTCAACCACCAGTACTTTTTTCCGCCGTCCCTGATAAGAAATGACATCATGCTTGTTCATTTCTCGGGCGGCGGAAATATTATTGGATAAGAGTAATCGAAAAGTAAACTGTGAACCTTCATTAGGGGTTGATATCACGGTAATTTCACCGCCCATTAATTCGGCCAGCGTTTTACTGATGGTCAACCCCAGGCCACTGCCTTCTGTGGCGTTACCGGTGGATTGGCTATACCGGGAAAAAGGCTGAAATATGTTTTCCAGATTCTCCGGGGCGATGCCTTCGCCGCTATCGCTGACCACAAATGTGGCGACTTGACTGCGGTAGTGTACTTTCAGGGTGATCTCCCCGTTAGCGGTAAATTTGACGGCGTTATTCAGCAAATTAATTAATATTTGGCGGATTCTTTTTTCATCGCCCCGCACTTTACCCGGTAATTGCGTGGCGATTTGGCAGCGAAACAGCAATCCTTTCTTCTCGGCTAAAGGATTAAAAATATTGACTAAATGCTCCAGCATCGAGTGAGGAGAGAAAGATTGGTAATTTAATTCGAACTTTCCCGCCTCAATGCCGGCTAAGTCCAGAATATCTTCTATCAGCGTCGACAGATGTTCGCCGCTGCGCATTAAAATGTCGATGGCATCACGTCTGTGTTGTGGGATGGCGGGGTCCTTATGCAGGATATGCGAATAGCCGACGATGCAATTCAATGGCGTACGAATTTCATGACTCATATTGCGTAAAAATCGACTTTTAGCGGTATTGGCATTATCGGCGGTTTTAATGGCGAATTGCAGCTTTTGGTCGGTTTGTTTATGTTCTTCAATTTCTTTCAATAATAATTGGGTTTGCTTCGCGGTTTCTGAATTGGCGAAATGCTGGCTTTCATTGGTTAAAATGATCCACCAGGTACACAAACCGATGAAGACCAGAATTGAAGAATAAACTTTGATAAAGTTGTCAAATAACAGGGTAAAGGAACGGCTGTCGGATTGAGTGGTTAATAAATCTTGAAAATAAATAATGCCGATAAAAATGCTGGATAATACCGCCAAAAACAAGAACAGTAAGACAAAACGAATAAATCGCAATCGAGAACTGACGGTAAATGAACTCGGAAAAAAATCGCGGGCTATTTTGACCAGATAGTCATCCAGTCTTGAGCCGGGTTTGCAGGCGTCTCGGCAACGCGCATCCAAAGAACAACACAGGGAACAAATGCTGTTCTGATAGGCCGGGCAATAAGCCATGTCTTCATGTTCGAATTCATTTTCACAAATGCAGCATTTGCGAGGAGCGATGTCGTGTTTGTAATGGCGGGCGCGCGCCAGAAAGTGGCGAGGCTTGGCGAAACAAGCAATCAATGGCGATAAAACAAAAGCGACGCCGAGGGCGATAAAAGCAGAAAAGGCTTGCGCCATGTCGCCGAACAGACCGGTATAGGCGAATATGGCAATCACCGAAGCCAAAGCCGTTGATAGGGTGCCGACCGGATTTAAATCCGGCAAGTAAGCGCGTTTGAATTCAACAATGTTAGGGCTCAGTCCCAATGGCTTGTTAATCAACAACTCGGCGGTCACCGCGCTGATCCAGGCAATGGCGATATTGGAAAATAATCCCAAGACTTTTTCCAACGCGCCGAAGACCCCGAATTCCATTAATAATAAAGCGATACAGACATTAAACACCAGCCAGACAACGCGCCCCGGATGACTATGGGTGACCCGGGAAAAGAAATTCGACCAGGCCAGGGAACCGGCATAAGCATTAGTGACATTAATTTTTAATTGGGAGATGACGACAAACAAGGTCGTAATCGCCAAAGCCCAATCCGCATCATCAATGATTTTGCTGTAGGCGACGAAATACATTTGGGTCGGTTCATGAGCATGTTCCGGGGATATGCCTTGATGAATGGCTAAATGTGCTAAAAAGGCGCCGGCGATTTGTCTAACCACGCCGAATACAATCCAGCCGGGACCGGCAATAATGGTGGCCGCCCACCATTTCACACGATTAGAGTGTTTTTTTTCCGGCATGAAGCGGAGAAAATCGACTTGTTCGCCGATTTGCGCAATCATTGAAAAAGCGACGGTGGCGGATGCGCCGAATAATAACCAATCAAAATCGCGACCTTGGGCGGCAATGCCGAGATATGCCTTTAGAGTTAACAATGATTCCGGCTCTCGGCTGATCACCGCGTAATAGGGTATAAATAATAAAATCAACCAAACCGGCTGCGTCCACAACTGCATATGGCTGATGGTGGTGATGCCGTAGGTAACTAATGGAATGACCACCACCGCGCTGATAATATGCGCCATCGCCAAGGGAATTTGAAAATACAATTCCAGCGCATGCGACATGATGGAGGCTTCCAGCGCAAACAGGATAAAGGTAAAGGAAGCGTAAATCAGCGAGGTAATGGTGGAGCCGAAATAACCGAAACCGGCGCTGCGGGTCAGCAGATCCATATCAATATTGTAACGGGCGGCGTAATAACTGATTGGAAAGCTGGTGATAAAAATAATCAGCCCGACCGTGATAATCGCCCAAAACGCATTGGTGAAGCCATAGTTAATCGATAAAAAGCCGCCGATTGCCTCCAGAACCAGAAAAGAGGTGGAGCCGAAAGCGGTGTTGGCGACTTCAAACTCCGACCATTTACGGAAAGTGCGCGGCGCAAAACGCAAAGCATAATCCTCCAATGTTTCATTGGCGACCCAGGAATTATAATCCCGACGGATTTTGGAAATGCTTTGTCGCGGCGCACTACTCATTTATTTACGCTCATGACCGAATTTGAAAATAACCGGACTACCCTGATTGTGAATAATGATTCTTTTTCTGGGCTGTTGGTTTAGAGGCGTGGGCTGAGCGTCCGGCTTGTTGTCGCCTGTTGAATTTTTTGGTTGCGATTTTGTTGTTGAAGCGGGGGCAGGCGTTACTGTTTCGATGCGTATCGATGGCATCCAACCGGGATGAGTGGTTTGGGTTTCGGTAGCGGCAAAGGTTGCGGTCGGAACCTCCAGCGAGCTTAGCAAATTGAAACAAGTCGTGCTGAAGTCATCCACCAATAATGCAGTGGTTTGTGCTGACGATTTAGCTTGTTTATCCAGGGTCAGATATTCATCAGCGATCACTTCCATGGTTAATTCGGCTTTTTGGCTTTGATCGTCAAACAACGATAAAGCGCAATAAATCGGCATAATATCCGCTTTCTGAAAATCCAAGGCTCGAGGATTGGAGTTACCGGCTGTGAATGAGAAACCGCTAGGCGTTGTACCGCGTTTTTTTTCACCGACGGCAACCATCATCTGATGCGTATATTTTTTTGAATTGTCGGCATCAATGGGGTAGCCCCAGGCGCTTAAGTTGCTAATTACTTGTTGCGTAATCTGTCTGGGCGGTAAAGATGAGAAAGCGTTGCCATCAGGGTGGTAATTGAAATAGATGTTTTTTACCTGATCGGCCTTAAACCACGCGTTATTTTGATCAGGCATAGTCGTACAGGCGGATGCCAATATTGATAAACAGGTGAAAAGCAGCTTTAATGTTAAGCGTTCGGAAGATTTTTTTTGCATCATTGTCGTAAAAAAATAAAAGGGTTCTTAGAGAATAACAATAATCGACTGAGTGTGTACTGAAAATACGTCATTTAACGCATAGGATTAATTCACACTGTCTTAAATCCGTTGATAAATCTCAGTGTGGCGGATAGACACCCCCTTTAATTCAACTATTGAAGTCAACATTGATCACTATTCTCTCTCTTTTGAGCTGCTATAAACCGAGAATAAGACAATGTCAAAAGGATATACGGAACTGTTCCGTATTTTATCGTTAGCCTGAATCTGGGATTTGTTTGAAATTGTTATTAAAGATGTTAGATTAACGAAAAAAATACGGCGAAATTGCATGAGCTCACTTAATTTTCAGGAGGGTGTTATTTGCGGGATAGGTAGAAAAGGGCTGTGTTTTAATAGAGCACTTTGCTAGATACTACAATGTATGCTTTATAAGTCTCCCAACAATCAGTTTAGTGCGATATACTGTACCAAATTTTGTAAATTTAAAGGTACAATTATGCGTAGAATGGTCATAGAACAAGATATTAGACCAATGTCCGAGTTTCGTTCAGGCGTAGCATCTTTTGTAAAACAGGTTCATGATACTAAGAGACCATTAGTAATTACTCAACATGGAAAAGGTGTTGGTGTTTTATTGGATGTTGGCGAGTTTGAGGCAATGCAAGAAAAAATTGAATTGCTGGAAGATATACAAATCTCAATTTCTCAGTTAGAAGCTGAAAATGGCGTTAGTCATAAGGTTGCATGGCAGGAAGTTTTGCAGAGACTTGAAAGGTGAAAATAGTTTGGTCTTCATTAGCAATTGACCGTGTGACCGAAATTGCACAATATATTGCTCAGGATAGTCCAAACTCTGCCCAAAAATGGGTTGAATCAACATTTAAGTCTGTTGAACGTTTAGAAAAATTTCCGAAGAGTGGCCGTATGGTTCCTGAAATAATGTCACTTCAAGGGGTCAGCCAACTTGAATTTCAAAACTTCAAGAAGAACCGTCGGTGTCAAAGAACCATGGGTATAAGGTCTTGCGATTTGCTAACCTTAATAGTTGCATAGAAAAGTGAGGCAAAAGGCAAGCCCCGACACCTTTTCGTGCAACGTTTGAAGGTAATCCGAGCTTTTAGAGTGATTCACAGAAATTCAAGTTGGCTGACCCCAATACCGCGTCCAGTGGATAATTAACCAACTGAATTACAAAGAATTACGCAATATATTTAGACTTAAGACTTGCTATTTTGTTGGGTATAATTGAATGGATAACCCCCTGTCCAAAGAAGATATCGTAATCCATGAAGAAGCCCAACAGAATCAGCCTACGCTTACAAATTCGCTCAATCAAGAATGCCTTTTTTCAAGTCGGCGACCTGCCTTTTAAGCATCTATTAC
>SPJK01060238.1_pt1 | contig 18713 bp, 16 predicted proteins | sample 3741771 | NCBI WGS metagenome assembly SPJK01 (sample SAMN10925997, study PRJNA522277) | cold seep metagenome | isolation source: Elba SIP-enriched marine methane seep metagenome, extraction at timepoint T2 | place: Italy: coast of Elba, Mediterranean Sea
GACTATCTCGATCTAAACCAATTCATGGAGGAACCAGCAGATCCGGCAGCTACGAATTCCGAGTCTGAAGCATCTACCGACTATGGTGTCATTCCAGTGCCGCCAAATATTGACATGAGGATCGATGCAGACTTAAGAAGTGTCAAATACACAAATATTGACTTGCGAGATATTAAGGGAAAAGTATTAATCGCTGACGAGAGTGTGGTGATCGAAGACGGCAGTACGCGTTTACTTGGTGGTGAAATGGCTTTTGCTGGTGCCTATGACACACAAGACCAGGAAAAGCCCGGCTATCGCTTTATGTATGACATGACTGATGTAGACTTCCAAGAAGCCTTCAGTATCTTGAATACCTTTCAATCTCTTGCGCCAATTGGCCGGTATATACAAGGCAATTTCTCGTCCAACATGATCATGGAAGGTAGCTTAGGAGATGACTTAATGCCGAATTTAAGCGACATTAACGCAGAGGGCTTGTTTGAAACAATCAACAGTTCCCTAGCAGGTTACCAACCTCTCCAGGCAGTTGGCAATGCCCTGGACATACAGGAACTTCGTAGCGACGTCAAGCTAGACAATATCAAAAGTTGGTTCACGATCACCAATGGAACCGTAGAGGTAAAACCATTCGATGTGATTTTGGCAGATCTCCCCATGACCATCGCCGGCACGCACGGCCTTGATCAACAAATGGACTACACTATTGATACCGCTATCCCCAGAGAAATGTTAGGCAATAATGCTTTGGGTAACACGGTGAATCAAGGTGTCGATGCATTGCTATCGCAAGCCAATAGCTTGGGATTAAATATAAATAATGCTGAGATCATCAATGTTCAGATCGGCCTAACGGGTTCGATGACTAATCCGAAAGTCACCTTTAAGCTGCTTGGCACCGACGGGCAAGTTTCCCTTGGCCAGGCGGTGGAGGATGAAGCCCGTGCTGCCGTTGGGGAGCAAGTCGACGAAGTAAAGGAGCAGGTAAGCGAGCAAGTGGACCAAGTTAGGGAACAGGTAACTGCACAAGCTGAGCAGGCCCTGGATTCTGTTCGCAATGCAGCTACACAGACACTTGAAAATGCCGGACAGCAAGTTGGCGATCAAATACGCAACCAAGCAGGTGCATTGATCGATTCAACTGGCTTGGGCGACTCTCTGCTGCAAAACCAAGGGCAGGAAGTCATCGATAAGATACAGACCGACCTCCGCAACTTCAACCCCTTCCGGCGAAGAAGCGGAGGAGGTGGAGGCGGTAGGTAGACTACAAGAAGGAATCGAAGAGCGATCGTATTTCGGTCGCATCTTCGGGTTTCATGCGGCCAGCCAGAATCAAGCGCATTTCCCTACGACGGGGGGCCGCATCAAAACGGATCTGCTCGATTTCTGTGACTGCAAGCACAGGTGGCACATCAACGGGGGTGCCATTATCCTGATCTAATGCAACGAAGGTGTAGTATGCAGAATTACAACGTCGTGGATTATGGCCCTTGATATCCGCTGCATAAACTTCCACATATACTTCCACCGATGTTCGAAAAGCGCGGGTTACGGATGCTTCGAGCGTAATCACCTCCCCTACCCGGATCGGCTTATTAAAACTTACGTGGTCGACTGATGCCGTGACGACTGGGCGTTCGCAGTGTTTGCCAGCGCAGATCGCACAAACAATATCCATCCAGCGCAAAAGATTGCCTCCCATCAGATTACCCATTGGGTTGGTATCATTTGGCATGATCATTTCCGTCATAACGGTATGTGAGAAAGCAGGCCTTTTAGCCGTTTGCGTTGGTTCCATGTTGTGATATTAAGACAGTGCATTCGCTTAGCTTAGCGTATCATGACGCCTTTGCGATTGATAAATGGGATGGGCGTAAAATTGGATGCTTCAATACTTCCTCTGACGAAGACAAATTTCTTGTCGTACATCTGCCCGTCAAAAGTAAAGCTTACCCAATATTCATTCGTAAGTTGAAATACCTCTGGCTGGATAGGTTCCACCTTCAATATAGCAAGTGGCGCTATTTCCGGGAAGAAATGCCGCATCGTTGTGGTTTTACGAGAACTACCTCCCAACTCACCATATCCCTTTGCAGCGATCAATACATTCAGGATGGGTTCCTCTTTCAGGTTAAGCATGAACACATCCCACAAGTCGTGATTATCGCCCGACTCAGGTGGCACTACCGCCAAGGCAAAATCTTCCATCTTCGGGCGTGGAATATCCTTTATCATAAATTACTTTTTGGCTTTCTGGTCCGTTCCGTTTTAGAAACGTTCACCGGTCGGGTCGAGGTATTCAAATTCAAACAGGGCTTGAAAGTGTCCTTTCAATTTCTCCTGTACTGCGAGTTTATCAAGCGTTTTCCCCAGTTCAAGGGACATACTCGTTACGGCTTTATTCTCATCACTTATTCCGCAGGGAACGATATGCTGAAAATGTTGCAAATTCGGTTGGAGGTTAAAGGCAAAACCATGCATCGTTACCCACCGACTGAGGTGGACCCCGATCGCACAGATTTTGCGTTCCGGAAGCACATCTGTCGCGGCTAACCATACACCGGTGTATTTCTCGATTCGTTGTCCTTTCAAGCCATAATCGGCAAGTGTTCGAATCACCGCTTCTTCTAGCATGCGGACGTATCGATGCACATCGGTGAAGAAACAATCCAGATCAAAAATGGGGTAACCCACGATCTGCCCAGGGCCGTGGTAGGTGATATCGCCACCACGATTAATCTTGTGGAATTCGATGCCCTCTCTTCTCAGGGCCTGCTCATTCAGCAAAAGGTGGTCTAGCGAACCGCTCTTACCTAAGGTATACACCGGCGGGTGTTCACAAAATAGAAGATAGTGCCGCTGTCGCTCCTGTTCCTGTCCCGCATCTCGCCGTTTTCGATTGGCCAACTTGCGGTCAATCACCTCCCGATGCCGTTGGGTCTGATAGTCCCAGGCTTCCTGATAAGGCATCAAACCTAAGTCTTGGAATATGACTTTTTCCATACACTATCTTAAAGCCACAAAGAAAAGAAAAGTTTTACGACCTTCGCGATTGTCCAAATAGTCGATAAATCATGCCGAAAACAATCTACTTCCTATTCGCTCTGTGTTTACTTGCCGGAGCCTGCCAATCTTCCACTGAAGAAGCTACTTCAGAAGAAGAAACTACCACTCCTGAAAATACAGATAGCTTGCGCTTCGAGCAAGAAGTCCATCTGCAAAACGTGCAGCAACTTACCTTTGGTGGTAACAATGCCGAAGCCTACTTTAGTTTCAATGATGACGCACTAACCTTGCAAATCGAGAACCCGGCGTGGGATGTGCCTTGCGATCAGATCTACACCATGCCCGTTACTGGATATACTGGTGACCGGCCACAACTTATCAGTACAGGTAAAGGTCGAACTACCTGTTCGTTCTTCATGCCGGGAGATAGCACAATTCTTTATGCCAGCACCCACTTAGGTGGCGATGAATGTCCACAAATGGAACGTAAAGAAGGCGATCCATATACCTGGCCCATCTTTGCCGATTACGATATCTTCGTAGCCGACCTTCAAGGAAATATTGTTCAGCAACTAACCGACGATCCTGGTTATGACGCTGAAGCCACCTTGTCTCCAGATGGGAGTAAGATCGTTTTCACTTCTACCCGCTCTGGCGACCTGGAACTCTGGACCATAAACACCGATGGAAGCGGGCTTCATCAAGTTACCGATGGCCTAGGTTATGATGGTGGTGCGTTTTTCTCGCCAGATGGAACGAAGTTAGTCTTTCGAGCTTCACGCCCATCAACACCAGAAGCACAGCAAGCCTACAAGGATCTTCTGGCTGCAGGAAAGGTACAACCTACTCAGATGGAGATTTACGTTTGTAATGTTGACGGTAGCGATCTTCAGCAAATTACTTCGCTCGGCAAGGCGAACTGGGCACCTTACTTTCATCCATCTGGCGAAAAGATTGTATTTGCCAGCAATCATCACACCGATAGCGGCCGCCAGTTCAATATCTTCAGCATCGACCTGGACGGAGAGAACCTGACTCAAATAACTTTTGACGAGACCTTCGATGCTTTTCCGATGTTCAGCTACGACGGGAAAAAGATCGTATTTTCCAGCAATCGTTTCAATGGAGGCAATCGCGATACCAATGTGTTCATTGCTGATTGGGTAGACTAATGCTGCCACTCCCGCCGATCGAATAATTTGATGGCTTGATTTAACTTGATAAATCCATGCGACTTTCATTCCCGGAGGGCTTCAAATGGGGTACATCTACGGCTGCTGCGCAAATAGAAACAGCGTCGGATCACAACTGGCGTGGTGTGGTAGCCAATGATGGTGCCGTTTTCGAACGCACCACTGATCACGAGCTTCGTCGATCTGAAGACCTCACCTATATCAGTCGTTTTGGAACCATCTACCGCTGCGGCGTTGATTGGGCTCGATTACAACCGGAACCTGGCGCTGAATTTGTCGAAGAAGTCGTTGCAGAGTATCGGCAGTTCTTTGTTGAGCTGAAGGATGAAGGGATGGAAATCATGTTCGTGATCCATCATTTCACTCACCCGCGTTGGTTAGAAGATATTGGAGGATGGCTCAATGAGTTAGCCATTCGACACTACGTGCACTTTGCCGAGCGCTGCATCGAGGCCTTCGGCGATCTGGTGAGCTATTGGAATACCTTCAATGAACCAAATGTGTTCGCCTTAAACGGCTACCTGCTGGGTAATTTCCCCCCGTTTAAGAAATCATATCGCAAAGCCAATCGAGTATTAAAGTACATGGGACAGGCCCATGACATTGCCCACGAATTGATCAGAGACCACTACCCTAGCGTACCCATTGGAATATCGTTTAATACCGGTTGGTTCGAAGGTTTGAACTGGTTGGGCAAGTTGCCAGCTGCGTTCATGGATTGGTGGTTCCATACCCGTGCTGCCCGCCTGTTTGAGCGCGTAGATTTTTGGGGCTTAAGCTACTATGCTTACGTTCCCTTTAAGCCATTCCCAATTACAGAAATCGACCAAGCAGGCAAGCTGGCCAGCATGGGCTTAGCTCATGACCAAATGTGGGGCTACCGGCCGGAAGGTTTAGGGCGAATCCTTCGTCGTTTCTGGAAGAAATACCAGAAGCCATTGATTGTAACCGAAAATGGCATCTGCACGGATGATCCGCGACGGCGTATCCAGGCAATCAGAGACTATTTACAAGTGTGCCATGAAGTTATTGAAGAGGGAATCCCTCTTCAAGGCTACATTTTCTGGAGCACTTTTGATAATTTTGAATGGAACCTTGGCAATACCTATCGTTTCGGATTGGTGAGTGTCGATTTTGATAACATGAATCGGACTGTGACCCCTGCTGCCGAATTTTACGCTAGGGTTACTGCGGAAAATGCGGTCGACATTTAAGCGCCATATTCACCTCTTACTACTGATGAAAAGATTACTGCTTATTCTTCTCATTTCCCTCGCGTGGATGCAATCTGCTGTAGCACAGAACGGCCTTCCGTCGGTGGCAGGAGGAAGAGGGCTTGCCATGGGGGGCGCCGGGATTACTTTCACAGATATCCATAGTGTCTGGACAAATCCTGCAGGCTTAGGTGGCTTAACGACCAACAGTCTCGCGCTTTATGGCGAACAACGCTTTTCCCTCGCAGAAATCCGGCAGTTCAGCGCTGTAGGTGCTATCAAAACCAATTCAGGTGCATTTGGCATCAACCTGGGCTATTACGGATTCGAGGCCTACAATGAGCAGCGAATTGGCTTATCATACGGTCGAAGCCTGGGCGATCGGCTACGAATTGGACTTCAGGTCTTTGCGCTTAACACTCGGATTCCGGAATACGGTAGCAAGACCAATATCAGTTTCGAATTCGGTCTGCAAGCAATCATCAGCCGCCAGCTAAGCTTGGCTGCCAAGGCACATAGCCCCGCCCGTATCGCTTTGCTTGACGACGAGTATTTACCCACTGTTCTATCTTTTGGGCTAAACTATCAGCCCAGCGAAAAGGTGACCATCCTCGCGGAGGTCGAAAAAGACATCGAATTTCCCGCTCGATTCCGCGCAGGCATCGAGTATGAGCTCGTGGAGGCCTTGTTGCTAAGAATTGGAGTGGCTAGTTCGCCATCAACTTTTAGTGCGGGTATTGGTTATCGGATCAGCAAGCAATGGACATTAGATTTTGGTAGTTCCTACCATCAATATTTGGGCTTTACACCAGGTCTGAGCTTGGTTGGAGGCTTCTAAAACATCGCGTTGATGCGCATTCTCCTGGTATCAGCTACGCCATTTGAGCTCAAAGCTTGCCAAACCTTTCTGGATGATGAGTTCAGAAAAACAGGGCCGTTTAGCTACAGCGGCACACGAATCCAAATCCAGCTTTTGTTATCAGGTGTAGGGCTGCCAATTAGCGCTTTTTCGCTCGGTCACACCTTAGCAAAGAGTTCTTTTGACTTCGCGATCCAGGCTGGCGTTGGTGGGGCATACGACCCCGAAATTGCCTTGGGAGATGTGGTAGAAGTCATCTCCGAATGTTTTGCCGACCTAGGCGCGGAAGAACAAGATGGCACATTTCTGACAGTACATGAATTGGAGCTGATAGGCCAGGACGAATTCCCTTTTCGCCAGGGGCGTTTATGGAATATGCCTGAAGTTGAACGAGCCTTTCTTCCGAAGGTACATGGCCTGAGTGTCAACAGAGTTCATGGAAGTGGTACATCTATTGAGGCGACCCGCAAGCGGTATCCTTTTGCACAGGTCGAAAGCATGGAAGGTGCAGCGTTCTTCTACGCATGCTTAGTGCATCAACTACATTTCTTACAAATTCGAGCAATCAGCAATTACGTGGAACCTCGCAGGCGGGCGAACTGGGAGATGGACCTGGCTATCCGTCATCTAAATGATACATTAATCGATTTGCTAACGACATTAGAAACGAACGATCATTAGTTTTTTGACAAAATAAGTAGCACAAGTTTGCAATCGTTGCAAACTTTATCTAGGTTTGCTTCATAAGAATTAAGCACAATCATGTTGAAGGCGAATTGTTTCTTTTATTTTTCTGGTTTTTACTTTTATGCCAACGCATAAGGGACTACCGGATTTGTTCGACTTCAGTGACAAAATAAAACCAGGTGGTCCCGTAAGCGGGACCATTTTTAGTTTAAAGCCTATGCGTCCTAACCAAGCTGCCACATATTTTGGCTTTTATAGCTATTTCTTTTACGGAACATCGTAAAGGGACACACTGATATTGATATTTATCAACGTCAAAAAAGGTCCCGCCACAACGGGGCCTTTTTTGTTTACCTCATGAAAATGGATAACGTACAAACAGCTATTGATGATTCGGCCGAACTGCCATCGACCTCTCCGGTGCGCATTGGTATCCAAGGTTATGCAGGCGCTTTCCACGAAATCGCTGCGCGCCGGTTTTTCGGAAATCAGGCTATCTCTATCGTCCCCTCCGACACTTTTGCCGGAATGATCCAAGGCATTGAAAAGGGGGAATCCTCCGATGTCGGCTTAATGGCGATTGAAAATACACTGGCCGGTTCACTTATGGCCAATTACCGCTTGTTGTTACAAAGTGAGGTAGTGATCACCGGCGAAGTCTTCCTTAGAATTGAACAAAACCTGATGGTTCTTCCAGGAACAAGGATAGAAGACCTGCAAGAGGTCCATTCTCATCCGGTAGCTATTGCGCAGTGCCGGAAGTTCTTTGCTCAATACCCACACATACAACTGGTGGAGGCCATTGACACGGCCCTTAGTGCGCGGGATATCCGCGATAATCAGTCGCGACAAGTTGGCGCTATCGCTTCCAGTTTAGCTGCTGACATGTACGGGCTCGACATCCTAGCGCCAGGTATTGAAACGAATAAACACACTCATACCCGCTTTCTTGTACTGGAGCGAAATACCGTGTTGACCCCTACCAACGCCAATAAAGTATCGCTAAGCTTCACTGTGGACCATACCATAGGAAGTCTCTACAAAGTACTGGCTGTTTTGGCAGCCTACAACGTTAACCTGACCAAGATTCAATCAGCTCCGATTATCGGTAAGCCTTGGGAGTACTTGTTTTTTGTCGACTTTGTTGTCGACGGCGATGTGAGCTGGAAACAAGCACTGGAAGCTATCCGTCCCATTACCCATGAACTACACTTGCTCGGTGCCTACGCGCAAGGCAAAAAAACCAACATATGAACAGCGCTGCCAGCATAACGACCATTATACCTCCCTCTCATCGCCTGGGTAATGTAGAGGAGTATTACTTCTCTAGGAAATTGCGTGAAATCGCACAAATGCGTGCCGAGGGGAAAGCAGTATTAAACCTAGGGATTGGAAGTCCAGATTTGCCGCCTCACCCGGATGTAATTGAGCGTTTGAAGCAATCGAGTGCCGAAGCCGCTCACCATGGTTATCAATCCTACACAGGTCTTCCCGAGCTGCGAACAGCTTTTGCAAGTTGGTATGAGCGCTTCTTTCACGTTCAGTTAGATGAACAACAGGAAATTCTCCCCTTAATCGGATCGAAAGAAGGGATCATGCATATCAGCATGGCTTTTCTGAATAATGGCGACCAGGTGCTGGTTCCAAATCCAGGCTATCCGACCTATCGCTCCGCGACCGAATTAGCAGGTGGTGAAGTTCGCTACTATGAACTCAGTGAAGAAAACGGCTGGCTTCCTGACCTTCAGCAGTTGGCACAACAGGATTTGACGAAAGTCAAAATAATGTGGATCAACTACCCACACATGCCAACAGGGACCAAAGCAACGAATGCTTTTTTCGCCGATTTAGTTGAATTTGCCCGCCAAAAGGAGATTCTCCTTGTAAACGACAATCCCTATGCTTTTATCCTCAACGATAGTCCAGGTAGCATACTCTCCGCCCCAGGCGCTAAGGATGTTGCTTTAGAGCTGAACTCCTTAAGCAAAGCACATAATATGGCTGGCTGGCGAGTGGGAGTCGTAGCAGGAGCTGCGCCATATATTCAGACGATCTTACGCTTCAAGAGCAATATGGATTCCGGTATGTACAAGCCAATTCAACAAGCTGCTGCTACCGCCCTGCAGTTACCCCAACAATGGTATGATGAATTGAATGCCACCTACCGCCAACGCCGGACGATCGCCTGGCAACTACTGGAGAAGCTAGGCTGCGAATTCCAGCGAGACCAGGTGGGCTTATTTGTTTGGGCAAAAACAGCTGCCAAGTTCAAAGACGGATTCGAGCTGTCAGATGAAGTACTCTATAAGCATCACATTTTTCTGACGCCGGGAGGCATTTTCGGAAACCGTGGTGATGGCTTCGTTAGGATTTCGCTGTGCAGCAATGTAACGGTCCTCACAGAAGCAATTGATCGACTGTAAGTATTATCTATAAATTGAAGTACTGGCACATAACCAAATGGAAACCAATACAATAAAGACTGTTAGCATCATTGGGATCGGCTTGATCGGCGGCTCTCTTGCGATCAGTTTGAAAGAAAATGGATTTGCCGGCCAGGTAATTGGCGTCGATAGAAGTCAAGACAACCTGGACAAAGCAATCCGTCGCCGGCTTATCGATAAAGACATGCCACTTGAACAGGCCATCGATGCCTCAGATATCATTGTGGTAGCCACTCCGGTTGATAGCATGTTGGAGTTGATTCCATTCATCCTGGATCGCGTAGATCAGCAGATCGTAATGGATGTTGGATCAACAAAGGCAGCGTTAATGGAAGCGGTCAAAGGACATCCTAAGCGAGGCCGGCTCGTAGCAACGCACCCCATGGCAGGAACCGAACATTCAGGGCCCGAGGCCGCTGTGCCCGGGTTGTTTGATGGGAAGTGTACGGTATTCTGTGATATAGAAGACAGTGACAAAGATGCCGTTTCACTAATCCAAGCCCTATATGATAGCATTCCGATGCGGATGGTATACCTAAATAGTACAGAGCACGATCTACATACCGCCTACGTGTCGCACATATCTCACATTAGCTCCTTTGCCTTAGCACTCACTGTGTTGGAAAAGGAACAAAATGAGAATCGAATCTTTCAACTAGCTAGTGGTGGATTCAGTTCTACCGTACGCCTAGCGAAGAGCTCTCCGGATATGTGGGTGCCCATATTTCGGCAAAACAGGGATTATGTGCTGGATGTATTAGATGAACACATTAATCAACTGGCCAAGTTTCGGAGTTTACTGATCAAGAAGAATTTCGAAGAATTCTATGAGCAAATCGAACAGGCCAATCAAATCCGGAAGATATTACAATAGCATCTATTGATTTCGACCATAAAACACACAACCATGGATATGCAATTTCAACCTATCGGGGAAAAAACGGAGCGCCCATTCATCATTGCCGGGCCCTGTAGTGCAGAGACCGAAGGGCAAGTAATGGCTACTGCTCAAGCATTGGCCAAGCAAAACATTGATCTCTTCCGATCAGGCATTTGGAAGCCGCGGACTCGCCCGGGCTCATTCGAAGGTGTTGGCAAGGAGGGCCTTGCCTGGCTCAAGCGAGTAAAGGAAGAGACCGGCCTGAAAGTAACGACCGAAGTAGCCAAAGCTGACCATGTTTATGAGGCACTGAAGTATGGTATTGATGTATTATGGCTTGGTGCCCGCACCACAGTCAACCCTTTTTCTGTGCAAGAGGTAGCGGATGCAATCAGCGGCATGGACATTCCTGTACTGATCAAGAATCCTATCAACCCAGACCTAAAGCTTTGGATTGGTGCAATTGAGCGCATTTACAAGGCTGGTGTCCGTAAGATTGGGGTTATTCATCGTGGCTTCTCTTTTCATGGTGAGACCAAGTATCGCAATGTACCCCGGTGGCAGATTGCGATTGAGTTGAAGCGGCAGTTCCCTGATTTGATGATGATCTGTGACAATAGTCACATCTGTGGACGGCGCGACCTGCTACTGGATGTCGCCCAGGAAGCGATGGATCTCAACTATGATGGTGTGATGACTGAGGTACATCCACGGCCTGATGAGGCATGGAGTGATGCGGCCCAACAAATCACGCCCGATGTTTTCCAAGAGCTGGTTAATCAACTCGTTATCCGACAGGAAACTTCCGATAACGCAGAGTTTCTACATCACATCGATGATCTGCGGCACAAGATTGACGAGCTCGATGATGAATTGATTAAATTACTGGGAGAACGCATGACGATCTCGGAAAAAATCGGGGAATACAAGAAGCGCAACAATATTGCTATTCTGCAAACCTCCCGGTGGAATGAAATCCTGGATCAGACGATGGATAAGGCTGCCGTTCATGGTTTAAGCAAGGATTTTATGAACGTTATTTTGCGTGCGATTCACCAAGAAAGTATTGATCGCCAAGAAAAGATCATGAACCGCCAAACAGCGGAATAATGACTGATAATTTGCAGCAAAATGGCCTTGTCGTAATGCGGCAAGGCCATTTTCTGTTTGAATGCCTTACGCTGCTTTACCACAATTTGTTGAGAATCCTTTATTTTGGGGAAATTCTCATACCCTGGTGTAATCGACATTAATTACCACGAAAAAGCAAACCGATGAAACACATAACACTTCTTTTACTAGTTGCACTGCTTCCATTTGCCGTACAAGCCCAATTTAGTGGTAGCACGGATGACGGGTTAACGATCATTGTAACCGATGGTACTTATCAGGCGAGCGACAGCCCGCAGCGCGCACCAGGGAATGCAGAATATCGTGATCCTATTCGGCCTTTAGGTATGGTCGATGCGATCCAGGCTGGTGCCTTCCTGGTTCGCCCCCGGTATGGCAAAGTGGGCTTCATCCTAATCTTTTGTGTTAACGATTCAGTGGGCGGAAAGCAGGGGACACTTGAAATGAATGGACAGACTTTTCAGGGGATTTACCGCTTGATCCGGCAGAAAATTCGCCCCGACGAAGAAATCCCTGCTGGCATGACCACTTATCGATTAGGGGGTACAGTCTTCTTTCTCGGCATTTCATGATAAAGAAAACGTCTTCTCCCAATCAACTTTTCGTTTACGGTACGCTTCTCCTGGACGTGCCCTCTCCGATGAGCCAGTTTTTGCGTCGTAGCGTTCAGGTTAAACAATCGACTAGTCTACCCGGCCAGCTTTATGACCTTGGCAGCTATCCTGGCTTCATTTACGATGCACACAGCAAGATGAGCGTGCAGGGTGAATTATTGTCCATCGATAATCTGGCAGAGGTTCTTCCTGTACTTGATCGCTATGAAGGGATACACAACCATCCCTCAGAATACGAAAGAACATTGGTTCCGATCGATAATTCCTGGTGTTGGACTTATCAGTTCGTCGGAAAAATCGAAGGCTTAGCTGTCATCAAAGGTGGTGATTACCGCTCCTACTACCAGCTAAAAGAGCAACACCTACAATTTATCAGAGGAAATGACTGACATTAGAACTACTCTCGTAATTGCCATACTTGGATTTCTCGCTTCGGCCTGCTCGATGATGCCAGGAGAACAGCATGCTTATTCAAATCATCTCGTTGGTGAAAGTAGCCCCTACTTGCTTCAACATGCTCATAACCCGGTAGATTGGCATCCGTGGGGTGAAGAAGCTTTAGAAAAGGCGCAACGCGAAAACAAGCTCATTGTGATCAGCGTTGGTTATGCTGCCTGTCATTGGTGCCATGTCATGGAACATGAGAGCTTTGAAGACACCACTATCGCTCGAATTATGAACGAGCATTTCGTTTCCATCAAAGTTGATCGTGAAGAACGCCCCGATGTGGATGATATTTACATGACGGCCTGTCAATTAGCCTCTGACAAAGGCTGCGGGTGGCCACTAAATGCCTTCGCACTGCCAAACGGACAACCCGTATGGGCGGGCACCTATTTCCCGAAGAAACAATGGCGGGAAATCTTAGAATACTTCGCTAACGAATATTCGACTAACCCTGAGCAAATGCAGGCTTATGCTGAGCAATTAACAGAAGGGATCGCCAATGCAGGCTTAACCCCGGTTGATACACCTGCTGAATTCGCGGCCCCAGGGCTAGCATTGTTTGCGCAAAACTTACTGGGCACCCTCGACATGCAAACTGGTGGACGGAAAGGGGCACCAAAATTCCCCATGCCGGACAACTTCGCCTTCCTGATGGCCTACCACCACTACTCGCAGGACCCTCTTGCCATGGAGGCAGTGAAAGTGACTATTGATCATTTGGCTCGAGGCGGAATATACGACCACCTTGGAGGAGGGTTCTCTCGATACTCTACCGATACGGAATGGCTGGTTCCTCATTTTGAAAAAATGCTTTACGACAACGGCCAGCTCGTCAGTTTATATGCACAAGCCTTCGCCGCAACGGGTGATTCCTCTTATTTACAAATTGTGGAAGAATCCCTGGCGTTTGTTGCTCGCGACTTAACCGATAAAAACGGTGGGTTCTACTCTAGCCTTGATGCCGACAGCGAAGGCGAAGAAGGCAAATACTATGTCTGGGAGCAAAGTGAAATCGATAGCCTTCTACTCCCTGAAGAAGCCCAATTGGTAACAGCTTATTACAACCTGCTGCCAAGAGGCAATTGGGAACATGGCAAGAACATTTTACATGTCACCGATTCATTGGAAGCGGTGGCCGATGAGTTGGGGCTTGCCATAACGGATGCCTCTGCTTTACTTTCGTCGGCTAGAGAGAAACTGCTGGAAGCACGTCGTGAACGGCCGCGTCCTGGGCTCGATGACAAGGTGCTAACCGCCTGGAACGCCTTAATGCTGCGTGGCTATGCCGATGCTTATGCCGCCACCAGCAATGAAGAATATTTGGTCACTGCGCTGAAGAACGCCAACTTCCTCCTCGACGAAATGATGAGTAGTGATGGTCGATTGAACCGTAATTTTAAAGGTGGTAAGTCCAGTATCAATGCCTTCCTCGATGACTATGCACTGCTTGCACAAGCATTTACCCGTTTGTACGAAGTTACTTTCGATGAATCGTGGCTTGACCACACCGAGCAATTGCTCGAATATGCATTGGACCATTTCCAACATGAAAGCAATAGCTTACTATACTATACTTCAGATATTGATCCACCGCTGGTCGCTCGGCGACTTGAAGTGGAAGATGATGTGATCGCCTCTTCCAACTCCTTATTTGCAGAAGCCTTGTTCCTTACTGGCACTTATTTATACCGCGAAGATTTCATCGAAAGGAGTCGCTCTATGCTGAGTGCTATCTCTGAACGCATTGCTACCAGTCAGGCTCCCAGCTTCTATACGAACTGGGCGCAGCTCTATTTGCAGTTCGTACGCCCTCCGTACGAAATAGCCATTGTTGGACCAGACTGGCAGTCTCTACAGGTCGACTTGCAGCAAAACTACCTCCCTAATGCATTATTACTTGGTGGAGAAAACGAAGGGCAATTAGCGCTTTTGCAAAACAAATCAGTTGAGGGCGAAACCTACATCTACGTCTGTCAAAACAAGGTTTGTAAATTACCGGTACAAACAGTGGTCGATGCGCTTCCGCTCATGCAATAGCAAAGCGATTACACAGTCCTAGCGGAAAGCTCACCAGGCTTGTTCCACCTGTAGTCATGAGAAAAGATGAAATTTGGAAAGCTACCTGATATTTCGGGGGTTGACTTTAGACTTCCCACAGATCCATCAGCGAATACCACAAGACTGGCATCTTCCGCAGTAGAGGAAGATGCACTAACCACCTATATTGGCTGTACTGGTTGGTCGATGCCGCCGTGGGTTGGAAAGTGGTATCCACCGGGAACAAAAAATGCTGATTTCCTTAACGCTTACAGCCAGCAATTCAACACCATAGAACTAAATACGACCCATTACCGTACGCCAGACCGGGACTTGGTAGAGCGATGGTGCAGCCAGGTGCCGGCTGATTTTCGATTTTGCCCAAAAGTATTGCAGCGGATCAGTCATGATCGTCAGCTGGGCTTAGGAGGAGAGCAACTTCCTCTATTCTGGGCGGCAGCGGAAGCTTTTCAGGAAAAACTTGGCTGCTGCTTTATCCAATTACCTCCTTACTTCGGAGCCGATCGCCTCCCTTTGTTAGAAAGGCTACTTAGTATATGGCCGGCACATATACCCCTTGCCGTCGAAGTCCGACATGAAAGTTGGTTCAATAACCCTTCTAGTACCGAACAATTAGCAGAAACGCTTCATCAGCACCACAAAGCAGCGGTCATTACAGATGTAGCAGGCAGGCGTGATGTACTTCATATGTTGCTGACTGGCCCAGTCAGCATGGTCCGCTTCGTGGGCAATGGCTTGCACCAAACGGACTTCGAACGCGCCGATGATTGGTGCGAACGTTTGCTTTCCTGGCAGAAAAATGGCCTAAAGCAAGTATATTTCTTTCCGCATCAGCCAGATAATGTCGCAGCTCCGGAAATGGCGCAGTATATTGCGAACGCACTGCTCCAATCTAGTTTCATCCATACTCGCGGCCCTAGTCCTTTCAAGGCAGATGATGACCACGGGCAGCAGATGGCCTTATTCTAATCGGAATCATTGTAATTTTCACTGGCATGGAAGAAAAACACTTCATCGCTCGCGATATCAGCTGGCTTTCCTTTAATTATCGCGTTTTGCAAGAGGCGAAAGACCCTTCTGTTCCGCTATTTGAACGGATAAAGTTCCTCGCCATTTATAGCTCCAACCTCGATGAGTTTTTCCGGGTGAGGATGGCTAACCACCGCAACCTCCTACGTGTTGGCAAGAAAACCAAACGCGAATTAGATATTAGCCCCAAGAATACGGTACGCACGATTCAGCGGATCGTCAACCTGCAACAAGAGGAATTCAGCAGGATTTTCGACCGGCAGATTATTCCCGAACTGACAAAAAACCGGATCATCCTGAAAAGAAGGCTTAGCCTGAATGAAGAGGAACGGGATTTTGTAGAAACCTATTTTCGGGAACACATGCTTCCCTTTGTACAACCGGTGCTTCTCGTCAAGGATAAAATTCGCCCCTTTCTGAATAATGCTCAGCTCTACCTTTCCATCCTCATGCAACCGAAAGGTAAAGAAGAAGCCCCTCATGAATACGCGATTGTGAAGATCCCATCGGATCACCTCCCTCGACTTATCCAGTTGCCTAGTCCGCCCGACGAATACCACCTCATCATGCTGGACGACATCGTGCGCCATAGTGTAAGCTGGATGTTTCCGGGCTATGAGATTCTCGATACCTTCTCTATCAAACTGACCCGCGACGCTGAACTATACATCGATGATGAATTCTCCGGCGACCTGATCTCCAAGATCAAGAGCAGTTTGGCAAAACGCCATGTAGGGCCGGCAAGCCGCTTTGTTTATGACCGTGAAATGCCGGCCGAATTTCTAGAATTCCTCAAAGACGTCTTCGATCTGGAGAAGTACGACACCTTGCGCGAGGGCCGCTATCACAATAACTTTGACTTCTTCAAATTTCCAAGCTTTGGGCTTTCGCATTTGAAGAATACGCCAATGCCGCCCCTTCCATATTTGCCATTGGAAAGTACCCACAATTACTTTGAAACGATCAAGGAAAGAGATCATTTGATTCACGTTCCGTACCACAGTTATGAATCGACCATACGTTTCTTCGAGGAAGCCGCACGCGATCCCAATGTTACCCACATTAAGATTATCCAGTACCGGGTAGCCCGCAAGTCGCGGATCATGAAAGCACTGATGAATGCCGTTGCTGCGGGCAAGCAGGTGTCAGCATTTATTGAGGTAAAAGCACGTTTTGACGAAGAAGCGAATCTCGAATGGGGTGAAAAACTTGAGCAGGCCGGCGTTAGTGTAAACTATAGTTTCCCCGGAGTAAAAGTCCATTCAAAATTGGCGCTTGTGCGTCGCATAGAAGGGCAAAGCGCGCAAATGTACACCTACCTCGCTACAGGTAATTTTCACGAGGATACAGCCAAGGTATATAGCGACTTTGGCGTGTTTACTGCCAGAAGTGAAATTGTTAACGAAGTAGCTCGCGTGTTCTCTTATTTGGAAACCGTGCAGCGCCCTACTCAGGCTTTCGAACACTTATTGGTGGGCCAGTTTAATCTGCGTAGCGGGCTAGAGGAAATGATCGACTATGAAATTGCCGAAGCGAAGGCGGGTCGGCCAGCCTATATCATCTTGAAGATGAACAGCTTGCAAGACAAGTTGATGATCAACAAACTATATGAAGCAAGTCAGGCCGGTGTGATCATCAAAATGGTTATTCGAGGAATATGCTGCCTCGTGCCTGGCCAGAAGGGAATTAGTGAAAACATTCATGCCATCAGCATCGTTGATCGCTTTTTGGAGCACGCCAGGGTATTTGTCTTTCACCACGGTGGTGAAGACCGCATGTATTTGTCTTCGGCCGATTGGATGGTCCGAAATTTGAGTTACCGGGTAGAAACAGCCTTCCCGATCTACGACCCGGCCATTAAGCAAGAAATCATGGATTTCCTCAATATCCAATTGACCGACAATGTGAAAGCCAGAATTCTCGACAAAAACCTGAGTAATAAATACTACAAATCTGGTGATGATATGGCTATTCGCTCACAAATAGAAACCTACTTCTACATAAAGCGCAAAGAGGAGCAACGAATTGCTTCGTCGACCTTGGAGGAGAGTTGATCCAAATAAATCTATTGGCGAAGGTTGAGTAGATACCTTGCAGGCTATTGATCATAAAGACTCTGCATATGTCTCGTTACCCGACTCTTGCTTTTCTCTTTTTGTTGAGTGTCCTTACTTTCTCTTGTCAGAGTGATGTAAGTGACGCCGACCGCGCCTTAAGATACATTCCTGCCGAAGCTGACGCTGTTGCGATCATTCGGATTCCCCAACTGCTGGACAAGTCGAATTGGGACGACCTGCAACAGTCGCCACCGTTTGCTACCCTGATCGATGCTGTTGCAAAGGATGATGCAAAGGCCGCCGCGATTCTCCGCGACCCCGCCACGTCAGGCATTGACGTTGAAGGCAATCTACATCTTATCGGAGATCTTCCGCTGACCAACGCACAACAAGGCTATATGGCCATTGGGATGCCAATTGCTGATCGAGCTGCACTGGAAAACCAAATGAGCAATTATGATTTGCAGTTTCAACAAGTAAATGGCGATGATGGCCTGTGGGAAGAGAACGAAGTGAGCATGGCCTGGAATGATGAAGTGCTATTCATTGTCAACCAGGAAGGCGATAAAGGTATGAGCGCTTCCGACCTCCTTCAGAATCCCTCTGCTAATTCGATGGCCAAGCAGGCGAACCTGCGCGATTACCTACAGGAAGATTTCGATCTTGGTATGTGGATGACAAGTAGTGCGTTAGCCCAACAGGTTTCTGATAGCCTGCTCAACCTCCTTCCGGGCTGGAGCCGAGAAGACCTACGCGAAAACTTCATCCACGGCTTCTGGCGGTTCGAAGATGGCCGCATGGTCGGTGAACTTACCCCCGACTTGCAAACTCGCCTGGCTGGTGACCTGGATCTCTTACTACGCAACCGCACAGAAGTAGATCTAAGTGAAGGTCTCCCCAGTGATCAATTGGTTGGCTTGATGTCCGCTTCCATAGATTTACCCGGGATGCATCAACTTCTTCTTGAGAAGATGATCGAAGGAGGTGCCCGGCAGCAACTCGAAAGCCAAGGCATTAGCTATGAAAAAATCAAAGCGGCATTAAGTGGAGACCTCTGCCTGGCGGCCTATCAAGCAGACACCTTGGATAACGAC
>SPJK01105543.1_pt1 | contig 18713 bp, 16 predicted proteins | sample 3741771 | NCBI WGS metagenome assembly SPJK01 (sample SAMN10925997, study PRJNA522277) | cold seep metagenome | isolation source: Elba SIP-enriched marine methane seep metagenome, extraction at timepoint T2 | place: Italy: coast of Elba, Mediterranean Sea
GATCGCTCAGCTTCTCCAGGGTTACTCCTATCTGTACCCAGGCCGAGGCTTCCGAAGCCAAGTATTGCGCTCGCTGCACCGCTTCTCGGGCCGCCTGGAAATGCTTCTCATCGATCAGCGCTTCGGCGAGCTGGTGCCAAACGGACCAATCTTGCGGATTTTGCTGAGCCTCCTGACTGAGCTGTTCGAGCAGACTCATGTTCCTCCCAATAGGTCAGGAGTGAACCTCATTTTGGGCCTCGTGGCGAGGCCTGTGCTTGTGAAACTCATTTAAACTAATCTCGATTTGGGAATGCACTTAAGAGAGTCCAACGGTTTGCGCCAATTTCTAGGCACTGGCATACTACGTCGAAGCCGTGGAAATAGATGGATCCAACCAGCTGCCCCAAGAAGATGCCGTTTCTTTGGCCAGCGCCGAATCTCAAGATGTGCCCGTGGTGGAGAGCAATGAGTTTCAGGAGCTATCCAGTCCGGTAGCCCCCAGATCCCCATCTCATGGCGAAACCCAAATCGCCGACTCCGCATCTATCCAGGAAGAAAAGCCGGACACACCGTCCGAGAACCCTCCGATCAAGCGTTTTCGCGTGGGACATGTTCTTAGCGGCAAGTATCGTTTAGAGCAGATGATCGCCAAAGGAGGCATGGGCTGCGTCTATCTAGCCACCCAGATTCCTTTGGGACGAAAAGTCGCCATCAAGATACTTATCCCCCAAGGCTACGACAAAGAGTTCCGCCGTCGCTTCTTACTTGAAGCTTCCACCTGCGCCCGACTCACCCACCGGCATATAGTTACCGTCCATGATTATGGTGAGACCGAAGACGGGGATCTATTTACCGCGATGGAATACTTGGATGGCGAACCGCTATCCCGAGTAATTTCTCGCGAAGTTAGAATTCGTCCTGAGAGAGCTTGCCGCATTGCCATTCAGACTTGCCGTGCTCTACGCGCTGCCCACCGAGCGGGCGTGGTTCATCGCGATCTCAAACCCTCCAATGTCATGCTTTTGCAGGACGAGGACGACGACGGAAATGAGTTCGTAAAGGTTCTTGACTTTGGTTTGGTAAAGATCTTCGAGAACCAACCCTCGAATAACTCCCTCACCGAGGACGACCTCGAACTCACTCGGGCGGGAACTATGTTGGGTTCTCCAAGATATATGGCCCCGGAACAAATCCGCTGCCAAACTATCGACCCGCGTACCGACGTTTATTCACTGGGCATCATCCTCTATCATATGCTGGCCGGACGCCCACCTTTTGTCGGCGCTAACAGCGTAGAGATACTTAACCAGCACCTGAAGGACCAAGCCCCTCCCCTTTGGAAAGTGGCCCCCGAGGCCGACTGTCCTCCTGAGTTAGAGGTTATCGTCAACCGGTGCATGTCAAAGGCTCCCGCTGAGCGCTACCAGTCGATGGACGATTTGCTCACGGAGCTCAAAGCCGCCTATCGGTTGATTTCGGAAGCACCGCTTGCCACCGATTCGATGGTTAAGAGCCTCGGGGATGACGACAGCAGTCCCCGCAGCGCTTTTAATTCGACACTTCAGTCCGAAATCATTCGGCCTATGTCTCCATTGGTGGGAGATCCTTCGTCGCCTTCGCTCAACGCGATACTTACCGGTGAATTTAGTCGAGCCTTGCCTCCGCGGGCGGACAGCGTGGCTCAAACCACTTCCTCACTACGCGCGCCGACTTCGGGAAGCTTTACCATTCCAGTCGCGGCACCTAAGTCAGCCGAGAATACCTCCTTAAACTCTCCAGAAAGAGATGAACTGGAGAACTCGATAGTCATCGCACCGCCGCCAAGGACTAGAATTGCCGTCGCACTACTCTTGATGCTCATCGGTGGGGTGATCTTGGCGCTGCTACTCAATCGAGGCAAGCCTGTGCAGAATCCAACTGCACGACAACCGGCTAAGACAGCCCCCGCTGAGGCTCCGGTAAAGAGACTGGCTGAAGTAAGACTTACCTCAGCGCCCAAAGGCGCCGAGGTCTATCAAAATGGCAAGAAATTGGGCCAAACACCCATGATCTTGCAAAGAGAAAAAACTAAGGCAGGCGAAGCTGCCATCTTTGTATTTCGCTTAGAAAACTATCAAGAAACCACGGTGCCCGCTGAACTCAACCGGGACAGCGTAACCGTGCATGCAACCCTTCGGCCCATGCCGCAAGAAGTAGTGCCCGAGGCTTCTGCTTCTGTGGCCGAAGCGCGCTCAGAGCCCACTCGTGAGCGCTCCAAGGCAAGCTCTCGTTCCCGAAACTCTTCGCGCAGCCGCAGCCGAGAAAAGGCGCGCGCCGAGAGAAACGATCGGGAAAAGATAGATCGCCAACCGCGGCCCGATAGTTCAGCCTCCGAGGCCAAGGCAACAGCCCAAGCTACGCCCACCGAAACTAAACCGGTATCCAGTAAGCCGGTTTTGGTGGACGATATTGACCAGAACAGAGTTCAGGTTGTTGACCAAAAAGTACCGGTGGTGGACTAGGCGGAGTGACCTGTCCAATGGGGGGACAAAACATGAAGCGAATTATCGCGCTATCAACGATAGCTCTCTACGCTAGTGGCTGCTCAGTCTTGCTCGACCCGCAGCTGGAAGAAGGCCAGGGAAAGATAGATGGAACTATCAAGGCGGCCTTTTTGTACGTGGGTCCAGTGGGAGACCACGGCTGGACCAAAGCGCATGATGTGAGTCGCGAATATATTCTCAACAACGTGCCCGATGTACAGGCGGAGTTTACGCCCACCGTCGCGGCCGCTGATGCCGAAAAAGTTATCTCCGACTATGTTGCAGGGGGAAGCAACGTCATCTTGGCCACCAGTTTTGACTTTCTCAACCCTGTTTTGAGTTCGGCCGCCAACAATCCCGACGTTAACTTCCTGATTTGCTCCGGCTTTAAAACCACCCCTAACTTAGGTTCCTATTTCGGCCGCATGTATCAAGTCATGTATATGGCCGGTGTACTCGCTGCTCGAACCACCAAGACTAAGCGGGTAGGTATCGTCGGTCCGGTAGTTATCCCTGAAACGGTGCGCCACATCAACGCCTTTACTCGGGGCGTTCGCTCCGTCGATGCAAGTATCAAGGTCCATGTATCTTGGGTAAAAGCTTGGTTTAACCCACCCGTAGAGACTTCTGCGGCTCAAGAATTAGTTCGCGCCGGTGCAGACGTAATCTTTGGTCACACCGACACCACCATTCCTATCGAAGTCGCCACCGCAACCAATACGCCCTCCGGCGACAAGGTTTACGCCATCGGCTACGATAATCCTGACTCCTGCCGTTTTGATAAAGGCCCCGATACTTTCGGCGAGCCCCGCTGCTTGACTTCGGCCTTTTGGAACTGGGGTCCCATGGTGACCCGGGAACTCACCAAAATGCGCGAAGGAACCTGGAATCCTAAAGAAGAACTGGTTTGGGAGAGCATGAAGTCTACCAAGGATGCCTCAGTGGCCTATTTGGCAGACATCAATACTGACATCGTTCCTTCAGAAGACCGTTTGGCGGTTGAGCAGTTGATTCCTCAGCTGGCTCAAGAGACCGACCAAGCTAAACAGCTGCCTTTCAAGGGCCCGGTGACCGACAATAATGGCACCGTACGCCTGCAAGCAGGCCAATCCTTCACCGATAATGATCTCTTGCGTATGTGCTGGTTCGTAGAAGGCGTATACGACGCAGAAGATAACCTCGCCGTCGTTCCTAGCGAATGTATCGGAGACAACTAATCATGAAAGCACTCACTCTTTCCTCCTTAGTTCTATGTGCCCAAGTGGCTGCGGTGGCTCCGGCCTTCGCCCAAGATTTCGATAGTTTGGTCAGCCAGGCGATGACCCACTATCAAGCCAATGAGTTCCTGCAGGCCATCGAAGACTTCGAAGCGGCCTATCTCATTAAGCAGCAGCCTGAGCTGATCTACAATATTGCTCGCTCCTATGAAAAAGCCCTGCGCCAAGAGCAGGCTCTGGAGGCTTATGAGCGCTTCGTGAAGCTGCCCGGTACTACCGCTCAGCTTCGAACCAAGGCTTTGAGCGCCATCGCCGCTTTGAAAGCCGAGCGGGCTGCCCGCACTGAGGCCAACCGGCCTGCGGTCGCACCGAGCAACCCTCAGGTGCTCAACGACCGCTCAGTGCGCCCCTCAGGGACCGTCAGCGGTAATGTAGGCGAGGAGCCCTCGCGGACCTTGGAATGGACCTTAGTAGCTGGGGGAGCCGCTGTAGCCGCTGCAGGCGGCGTCTTTGCAGGCTTGGCTTTTAGCTCCAACAGCGACTTTGACGCGGAGAAGACTAAGACCCCTTCTGACCAAAACCGCCTCAAAGACCTACAAGACCAGACCAACCGCAATGCTCTGATCGCCGACATCATGATCGGCACCGGCGCCCTGGCTGCAGCTGTAGGTGTGGTGATGTTCTTGATGGCCGACGACGAGCCCAGCGACCAGGTGGCCGTGGCTCCTTGGATTGGTGGCGAAGGACAAGGCGGCGTCGCCCTCTCCGGCTCCTTCTAGCTCCCACCAACTATCTATCTTATCTCTTCAAAGCCGCCCGGCTCGCCTCAGCTTTCGCTAAAGCATCGTCCGAATCTTCACCCCAAACGGTGAGATGCCCCATCTTGCGGCCAATGCGCGGAGCGGCTTTGCCATAAAGATGAAGTCTGCCCGACGACCTGAGCGCTTCACACCAGTTGGGCGCTTGGCTGACTTTACCGTTTTCATCATAGCTCCAAAGGTCGCCCAATAGATTGGCCATGGCTGCAGCAGGAACTATCCGAGAGATAGTTCCTAGAGGCAGAGCGCAGAGAGTTCTCAGCTGTAACTCAAACTGACTCATAGAAAAGGCTTCATAACTCAGATGCCCCGAATTATGAGGCCGGGGCGCTAGTTCATTGATCAATAGTTGCTCGCCTTGAGTGTAGAACATCTCAATACAAAGCACGCCCACCACGCTGAGCTTATCCATCACCCCTTGTGCGATAGTTAGCGCCTGCTCTTCAAGCTGAGAACTAATACGCGCCGGACTCACGGTGAGGTCGAGAATATGGTTGTGATGCAGGTTCTCGAAGACACCAAAGTGGGCAAACTCCCCGTCCTGGCCCCGGCCGCAAACCACTGAGACTTCTTTTTGAAAGGGCACAAAGGCTTCTAAGATAGCTTCTTGAGTGCCTAAGGACTGCCACACTTGAGCAAGGTCGCTATTGGCATCTATCTTTGCCTGACCTTTGCCGTCATAGCCAGCCGAAGCGGTCTTCAATACCGCCGGCAAACCGAGCTTTTGGACCCCGCGCTGTAGCTCAGATAGATTACGAACCGTGCAAAAGGGAGTGACCGGCAAACCTACTTGGGCCAAACTCTCTTTTTCCCGCAATCTATGTTGGGCAATATGTAGCACTTGTGGGTCTGGAAAGACGCGGGTATAGCGAGCGACGCCTTCAGCTGTAGCAGAAGGCACGTTTTCAAACTCAAAACCGACCACATCGGCCTGTTTGGCAAAGCGCTCCACCGCGTTGAGGTCATTGTAGCGCCCCACTACTTCAACGTCGGCTACTTGCCCAGCGGGACTATCTGCCTGCTCGCTAAAAACGACGAAACGATACCCCATACGCCGGGCTTCTAGCCCAAGCATACGGCCTAGTTGACCGCTGCCTAGGACACCCACTGTTGACCCGGGAAGAAGTGTCTTGGGCATGCTCATGGTAAAGTTTCCGCTAATACTTGGGCTTGGCGATTTTCTCGATACTTTTGCAGTCGCAGCTTAAGCTCGGGGTCATTCAGGGCCAAGATAGATGCGGCATAGAGAGCGGCATTGATGGCGCCCGCTTTGCCGATAGCCATAGTTCCTACCGGAACTCCCGCAGGCATTTGATTGATAGATAGTAGCGAATCAACCCCCGAAAGGGCCTGGCTTTGCACGGGAACACCGATGACCGGGAGATAGGTTTCTGAGGCGGTCATTCCCGGCAGGTGGGCCGCGCCCCCTGCACCGGCGATAATCAGCTTCAAGCCTCGCTCCTCCGCCGACTGCGCATACTCCATCATTCGCTGCGGCGTGCGATGGGCAGAGACCACCTGGCACTCGTGAGGAATCTGCAAACTATCTAGGGTTTCATGAGCAAACTGCATCGCCTTTGCCCAATCGCTCTTCGATCCCATGATCACCCCCACCAGGGGCTGGTTCGATTGCATGACGGGCGCAGTATGCCAGAGGCGAGCTGCTCAGTCTTTAGCCTTCTGCTCTGGCCGAGGGGTCCCCGGGATAGGTTCCGGGATTATCAAGGGTTCCGCCTTGCTGGGGACTTCTGGCTGGGGCTTTTTGGGACGAAAGGGCCGGGAACGGCGGTCTCGCAGCAGTTTCTGAGGCCCCAAGATGGGCTTGCCGCCCCGCCAAAGGCTCTTAGTGTCCTCCAAAACCTTCTCTCCACCTACACCCTCAGCAGAATCGATGAGGCTGACCACGGCCCGGCGCATAGCCAAGTCCATCAGCTCACTCATGGCCCGGACCGCGTGGGCAAAGTCGGTATCTCCCACCAGCTTGCGTTCATCGAAGTCGAAGGTCCATAGTTGCTGACCATCATCGAAGCGACTGACTCTTAAGCTCAGGGCCAAATGGGCGTACCAAATATCGTCGCTGTCATAGATCTCTACCGCATGTAACTCACCCGACATCACGAAATCAGGTCGAGCCTCGGAGAGTTCCCGGGTGACCGCGGCAAAAACGCCAGTTTCCTGTAAAGTTCGCGCGATAATATCAGAAATCATTGCCTGGGGGCGTACGGCCCAGAGGTGAAAGCCACTGTAACGTAGCTGCCAAGGACTTCGACGAATAACTATCTGGAACTTATCGTAGACACTTTCAGCATTAAGATCGCGAACACGAATCAAGCCCTTGAGTACCGTACCTATCGGTGCGGCCTCTGAGGTTGAGTGCATCACATAGAAGGAACGCTGCACTGTTCGAGAACTTAGGCAGCTGGTAAAAAAGAACGCTACAATTAGGAGCGAAAAGCCTCTGAGATACTTCATTCAGCCAACTCCGTACCCCTCAACAAGACAGAGGGGTCCTGAGCGATAATCCGGCTGAACTCCCTGAGGTCTTCACTGGCCTCACGAACGTGTTTGAGACTGAGCACAAAGTCCTCTCGACTAGCCCTTACTGCGAGATCCATCTCTCCCAGCAAAGTAGTGACTTGCCACAGCGAGCGCTGGAGGTCTTCGACCAAAGCCGCCAAGTCAGCTTCATTGATCTTTTGATCGAGACCGGTCACCGCTGATTGAGCAGATAAGATCGTCTGAGCCACAGCTTTATCATCTACCGCAGCTAAAATGCGGTGGGTTTCCTTGAGGGAGGCCCGGGTCTCTGAGATAGTTGCCCGGATTTCCTCACGGTTATCCTTAAGAACAAAAGCCCCTTGTAGTGCAAGTTTCTCAACCGCCGCGCTGGTAGCATTGAGTTGAACCATGGTCTTCTTAATATTGACCCGGTTTTCAGCGATAGTTGTGTCGACAGTACCGAGCAAACTATTGAAATTATCGAGAATGGCTTCTACTCGCTCTCGATTACGGCGATCGGTCCATTTGGTGAGCTGGTCTGCTACCAAAGATACTTTGGCCGCGATGACCTCTGCATCATCGCCCAACCTATCTACCAGAGACTCACCGGTGGGAATCAAACTTCCTGGCTGGATAATCTTATTGCGCTTATCTCCAGGTTGTAGGTTGACGGTTTTGAGTCCGGTAATGCCACTGAGGTCCAAAATAGCCTCGGTACCCTCATAAAGTATCGTTCCCTCCTGTAAGGATAGTTTAACCACGATAGCCGAAGGGTCGTCCGGAGCAATATATAGCTCCTCCACCCGTCCAACCCGCAGGCCTTGATACTTTACCTGAGAGCTGCGCTCCAAGCCGCTGACACTGGCTTTGAAACGTACCAGATAGACGTCTCTTTTTTCCCAGACCCGCAGGCCTGCCAAAACTAAGGCACTACCAATAAAGAGAACTAGGCCCGTGGCTACGAAAGTGCCAAGGCGAACTTTCTGTGCTTTGCTTAATTCCATGAGTTGGCCCCACTGAGGCTTTGCAGGAGGTTAGGAGGCGGTTCATTGAGTTCCGCCTTGCGGTCGAAGAAGGCCCGAACCATGGGATGAGAGAATTGCTCAACCTCTTCCAAGGGGCCATCGGCCACCACTTCGCCGTCGTGCAACATCACCACGCGGTCGGCGATAATGCGAATACTCGGGAGTTCGTGGGTCACCACCACCACTGACATAGAAAAGCGGTCGCGAAGATTGAGTAAAAGGCGGTCAAGCTGGGCAGCGGTGATGGGATCCAGGCCGGCACTCGGTTCGTCACAAAAAAGCACTTCAGGGTCGAGGGCCATAGCCCGGGCTAAGCCAGCACGCTTTTTCATGCCTCCAGATAGTTCCGACGGATAAAGGTCCAGGGCGTGAGATAGTTCCACCAAATCCAGTTTCATACGCACAATCTCCTGGATGACGTCCTCCGGAAGGCCCGGATCTTGACGCAGCGGCAGAGCAACATTTTCGGCGATAGTTAGGGAATTTAGCAGGGCCGAGCCCTGAAAAAGCATGCCGATGCGGCGCAGAAGCGCCTCTTTTTGCGGCTCGTCGAGGTCCGATAAATCGTGGCCCAGCAAGTTGACCTGACCGCCGGCGGGCCGAATCATCCCGATCATGTGCTTGAGCAAGGTGCTCTTGCCACACCCCGAGCCGCCAAGAATTACGCGGACTTCGCCCTTTTTCACCCCGACGCTGACTCCGTGCAAAATGGTGCGGGTGCCGTAGCGGGCCACCAGATCCACCGTCTCCACTAGATTTTGAGAAGCTTGATTCAGGCCCTACTCCTATGGGGAGCTTGGCTAACTTTGCGCCTAGGCAAAAGGACTATTAGCGCCGCCAGACGCTCGGCCGTTTAGGAACCAGCTCCACCTTGCCGGTACCGGGGCTCACATTATTGAAAGCAGCGCACACCAAAGTTGAGGTTTCTGGAGCTAAAGCCATGCGCAGAGTGCCTAAGATCTTCGGCTCGGCCATCAACTTTAGACGGGTAAAAGCGCCTTGCTGGGCCTTCTCATCTAGGACTCGAGCGACGCGTCGAGTGTATTCTCTGACCTCAAATACGGTGGGTTCACCTTCGGCTAAACCGGAACTCATCCGCCCCAGACAAGTCAGCTCTCCGCCTCCGGGCGGTTCGATGAAGATGCGCGTCTCCTCGCGGTCGGCGATCACTAACCAGGTCTCTGCCATTTCGTCCCCCATTTTTTGAGTACGACCTGGGAGAAGAATGTCCCGGGCCTTCAAAGTACTCTAAGTATCGGACGAAGCGGCCTAGGCTTGAAATTCATTCGCCGAAATAGAACAGCAAACTGGCAATTGCGTCGGCGACAATGACCGCGAAAATTCCTGCAACCACACTAGTGGTGGTGCTACGGCCCACGGCGTCGGCACCGCCCTTGGTGCGAAAGCCGCAAAGCGCGCCCACGGTGACGATTAACTGCGCGAAAACAAGGGACTTTATCAATCCGGTGAGCAAGTCCTTGAGATACATAGATTCCTGCAAGCGATCGAAGAAACTTGAGGGACCGACATCAAGATAAAGTATCGCCACTAAGAAGCCGCCAAATATGCCGGCCACGTCGGCCAGCACCGTCAGCAAAGGTTGCGTCAAGGTGATGGCTAATAGTTTGGGCACCACCAAAAAGCGGATGGGATTGATACCCATAGTTTCCAGAGCATCTATCTCCTCGTTGATCATCATGGTCCCGATCTCCGCCGCCACAGCGGAGCCCGATCGCCCCGCCACCATGATCGCCGCCATCAAGGGGCCCAACTCCCGGGTCATAGAGATACCAATCAGGTCCACTACGAAGATGTTGGCGCCAAATTGGCGTAGCTGCACAGCACTTTGTAGCGCCATGGTCGCGCCCACCAAAAAGGCGATCAACCCCACCACGCCCAGAGCCTGGGAACCCAAGGCCGACATCTCATACCAAAGGACCTGCCAACGCATTCTGCCCGGCCGGCGCAGGGTTTGAACAGTGAACCACAGGACGTCGGCACAGATAGATAGATAATGGAGAACTACCTCATAGATGTTGAGCGCACCCTGCCCCAACCATTCTAGCCGAGATACTTTATCCTCTTCCTCCTCTTCCTGCGGTAAGCGAAAAGGAAATAATTTGAGGGTTTCGGCCACAGTCTCGGGTACGTTTTGCAGCCGTAACTCACCGCCAGCCGCAGCCATCTTTTTGGCGATCACCGCCAAAAGGGCCACCCCAGCGCTATCTATTTGCTCAGCCTGAGCGAGATCGAGGCTAAATACGCCTTCCTGAGGCATATTTTTAAGTAATTCACGCCTCAATTCGGCGACTTCGCGCCGGGTGATCCTTCCCGATACTTGCATTTTATTCAGGCCCACTCCTACAAGAGATCGAAACTAAAGCGCAGTAGCACATCGTTTTCGATGCGGTCCACGTCGGAAAGAGCCCGGTCCCGGAGATACCGTAAAACATAGTTTACACTGATATAGCTGGTCAGCTTCAAAGCCACCGAGGCTTCCATCTCTAAGACCGTGGCTTCGATGTCTTGAGGCGGCACCAAAGTATCTACCTCAAGGTTAATCAATACCCAGCGAGTCAGCCGAGCCGTAGCTAATAAGGTGGCTTCGACGCCGTAGTTGTTACGAGAAGGAATGCGCTCATAGACCAAAGTATCTCGTAGTCGCTCGGGACACATGGGCGGCCGGGTGGGAACCCCGTTCATCAGCGGCCAGTTCTCTTGATAACAAATCGGATTTTCGGCCACGGGACTATCTCGGAGAGGGTCTAGACCACCATCTTGGGCTTCGAAAAGGTCCTGGGTAAGACGGTGACGAGCACCGAAACCGGTGCGCAGAGTGACTTCGGCGAAGATGGATTTGAAGACACGTAGATTGATGCCAATGCCTTCTTTGAGGGTGGTCAGCCCCAGGGAGGGAGATAGATCAACCTGGGTGGCATTGGTCTCGGTGCGAACTAAGCCGCCTTCTTCATCGCGATACTCCACGCGCCAAGCATCATCAAAGTTCTGCGCCCCCGGCAGCACCGCCGTCTCCGCGCCCACACGAATATAGGGACCTATCCAAGGAGCCAACCGGTAGACATACAAACCATCGAAGTCCACCCGGTCATTGGTCTTCTGCCACGGCGCATCGGGCCCCTTAGTTTGGCCCTGCTCCACCTGTAGCTGCAAAATCAGAGGGTTTTCTAATAGTTCGATACTAAAGCGGCCGTCGATAAAACCGCGCAACGCAAAGCTCAAACCGTCGGAAAGACCCACCACATTACTTCGAGAGTTGAAAGAGACATCGCCACCGAGGATAAGGCTGCCATAAAGGCCATCTCGAGGCTTAAAAAGGTCCTCTTCGGGGACTTCTCCGCCTCCAGCAAAAGCACCGGTATCTTTATTGAGAACTAGGAGAAAGTGGGTATGTTTGCCTTCTATGAGGCGCACGGTGGAAAAGTCGCGACGTGCACGATAGTTGTCGCCTACTTTAACTATCTTGTAGAGGCCGGGGCGTGAGATCCAGGTACTAATGGGCTCACCAGCCTGCTCATCGGTACTAAAGCCGATGCCCATATATTCGCGGTCTTCCACCCGGATAAGTTCGTAGGAGGAGCGCAAACTGCCATATTGCTCATCAACAATATGCACAGTCAGGCCGGCCCAACTTACGGGAAGCACGGTGGTATGCAGCTCCCGCACAGTGGCTTGAAACTTAAGGCGTTGCTGACTGGCTCCGGAACCTACGCGAACTTCATAAGTACCTGGAGATAGTATGATGCGCTTGCCCGTGGTGCCTTCGGCTACCCGGTTGCCACCTTTGAAGGCCACCACCGGAGGTTCATCCAACGGGTTAGTCAGGCTGGGAACAAAGATGGCGCCTTTGCCAAAAGGCACCATGGTGGCATCGCGATCGAGCTGCTTTTCAATGGAACCGGCGGGCCACTGGTCGGAGGCCGTTTCAGTCTTCGCTGGAGCCTCTGCGGGCTGCGCCCAAACCGGTCCCCCGAGGAAGATCGCACTCAAGGCCAACAACGCCCTAGCCCGCACCCAGCTAGCCATCCAACTATGCCCTACTCGAAACGGAAGCTGGTGACCACGGCTTGGCGTAGGCAGAAGGCTAAAGTGCCACCTGAAGCTCATCGAGAAGCAGTGTTGAAATGCAGTTTTCCCCGACGAAGGTAAGTATTCAAACGCAAGGGCTCCCCACCTTCGTCACGAAAGCCGGTCAACTGCAACTCGTAGGCGCTGTCCGGCATGAGTGAGCCCACCAAGGGCAGACTGAGATCTTGGCTGCTAGACCATTGACCAATCAGCGGCGTGGGTTGGCGACGTCCGAGGAGAAACACTTGGCCGTGCCGGCGATCCATCGCTTCGCTGAAGCGGATAGTTATCCCTTGGAGATAGGGATTGACCGCCATCTCGTCCTGGGCAGGCAAACTATAGACCACAAAGGGTCGCTGCCCATCGGCCTCCTCAGCCACCCGGAAACTAATCCAGCCATTGGGGCTACCCGGGCCTGGCACGACCGCATTACCGGAACGGTCTTTGAAACCGCTGAGATCAATCCGATGTGTGGTTCCCGGCACTAACTTGTCGGTAAGATTAAAGTGGATGGCACGATCTCCTGTCCACCAACGCCCACTAAGCAAGCGACGACCGCCTAGGTCATCCAGTAAAGGAGCAGTGCTGGAAGTATTGTCCATAGGTTCGCTGAATTCGACGATCAACGAAGGCCAATCAGCAGGAACGCTTCCGCCCTCAGCGGGACTAGAAGTAAGGACATAGGGCGGAACACGGTCAGGCGCAGGGGCGGTGCTAAAACTCAGGTAGCCCAGGACTAGCGTGCTAGATACTTTAAGCGGGTTCCCGGCCAGATCTTGTATCTCCTCAAAATGAACCTGATAGGAAGTATCTGCCTTGAGCATTCCTTGCACATCGAGAGATAGTTTCTTGCCTCCGCGACTCCAGGTTTGAGCCAGCGGTTTCATCTGATCTTGAAAATGCAAGCTGATCTGCCCATGGGAAATATCCATTCCTTCGGAAAACTCAACCTCGATAGTTTGCAGACTCGCAGGGACCGCAGAGCTTTGGTCCGCTGGTTCGGTGAAGCGGATCTTTGGAGGCTCGAAGTCTGCGGAGACCGTCGAGAAGTCCAGAGAACTATCGACGAGATAGTTTGAAGCAATAAGTTGATTCCCTGCCAGATCTTCAAAGCCATCGAAGAATACTCGGTACTGTCGGTTAGGCGCTAAGCCAGCAATGGGAATCTCTAGCTGCTTGCCCCGCATCTTTGGCGTGCCTAGAGCACCAGGGCCACCCTCGAGGCGAACCGTGCCCAACTGCGTGGACATAGTTTCGTCGAAGATCACCAATAGACTGCTCACATTCACGGCAACCTGCTGATCCCCTTCTTGAGGGGAGCTTTGAACTATCTGCGGTCCTACCCCGTCGCCATCGATCTCTGTGGTAAAGGTCCAGCTGAAAGTATCTAATGGCTCTCCAATCTCGGAGAGAAAACCTTGGCCGGTGACGGTGACCCGAGTTCTTCCCGGTAGACCGCCTGGAATCTGTACTGTGAAGCGATGGAAGGAACTATTCCAGCTGCCTTCCATCGAAGGAAGCTGCAGAGCGCCAGGCTCAACCATAAGTTGCCCAGAAAAAGGCTGCATCCGCTGAGAGAAATCTAGGGTGATCGGCGTATCTCGCCGTACGCCCTGCTCTCCAGCGCTGGGGGTGCTGCGCAGGAGGAAGAGAGGGTTCTGGGGCAAATCACCCTCAGCATTCATGCAGCCCTGGATCAAAGTGAGGGCTGCAATCCCTAACCAACGCCTATGCGAAGCCATCTTCTGCCAGCCTTGGAGCATAACTCTTGCACGGTCCAGTCAAAAACCGACCTCTCCTCATTATACGAGGCTAAGGCTCTATTTGGCGCAAGGGTGGTGGCAAAGGCCCTAATAAAAGCCCTAATGAAGCACGAAGTTAGCCCGCTTTGCGCATCTGCCGATCGGCTTCACGGCGCTCTTCTACCTGGCCTACAACGTCCAGGGCGGCTACGCGGTAACATTCAGCAAAGGTTGGGAAGTTAAAAGTATTGTCTATGAAAACGCTGATATCGGCCTTGGTCAAAATCGCCATTTGGCCCACGTGAATGAGTTCGGTCGCGCTTTCTCCCACGATGTGGATGCCTAAGACTCGGCGTCCTTCGGGATCACTGACCAGCTTGAGCAAGCCATCGGTGACGCCAGAGACATGTCCGCGGGCAATCTCTTCAAATTTGGCCCGGCCCACCACCGCGTCGCCATACTTTTCTATTGCCTGAGCCTCGGTTAATCCCACCGAAGACATCTCGGGGATAGTATAGATACCCGAGGGAATAGTATCTAAGTTACCTGGGGTGGGTAGCCCCAAAGCATGGCAAGCAGCTCGACGCCCTTGTTCCATGGCGCTGGAGGCCAAAGACGGAGGTCCGATCACATCTCCCACACCATAGATATGGGGAATAGATGTGCGCAGATTTTCGTCCACTGGCAGTAAGCCCCTAGAAGTGGGTTCGATGCCAATGCCTTCTAAGTTGAGACCGCGAATATTTGCCAAACGCCCCAAAGCACAAAGCAGCTTTTCGCTTTCGATGACCTTGCCACCACCGAGATAGGTTTTGGTCATCATCCCATCAAACTCGACCGACTCAATCTTTTCTTTGGGCAGGTAAAGCCCGCCTTTGCGGCGAAAAGCAGCTTCGAAGCGATCGGTAAGATCAGAGTCCAAAAACCCCACCGGCCGATCGCGATTATCGATCATGGTGACTTTAGTCCCTAGACTGGCAAAGATAGATGCATACTCACTGGCAATCACCCCAGCTCCAAGCACAGTTAGGGAGCGAGGTAGATAGTTTAAAGAGAGTAAGGAGTCAGAATCGAGGATGTGTTCATGATCGATAGGCACATTATCGGGACGCCTTGGAGACGAACCAGTAGCCACGATAATCACTTCTCCATAAACCAAGGAGTTTTGGGTTCTACTAACCGACTGCACCTCAATCTTGTGGTCGGAGACGAAACGTGCCCTGCCTTTGCGCACCTCGATACCATTTCGCTCCAGCTGGTCACCGATATATTCCTCATGTCCGCGAACCACTTGCTGTAGCCGGGTCATCAAAGAAGTGACTTTGGTACCTTCGGGGATAGATAGATCGAAAGCACCAGCGGCTCGGGTGCGGAAACCTTCTAGAGCTACGGTAGTTTCCCGCAGAGTTTTGCTGGGAATAGTTCCATAGTGCACGCAGTGACCGCCCACTGCTGTCTCTTTCTCGATCACCAGAACTTTCTTATTGGCCTTAGAACCCTGAATCGCCGCCTTCTGGCCAGCGGGACCGGAGCCAATCACCACCATGTCAAAATGATTCTCAGGACTCATGCCATACTCTCCACATAGGAACGGACGGCATCTTTTTGCTCGAGCAGTTGGTCTACTTCGTCCGGGTAAAGGTTGAGGGCACCGTATACTGGTAGTGCATTATCCGGGACAGCATCCTGATGCCCACGCTCTAAGAAACGAGCCACTAATTGCTGAGCTGCTGCGGTAATCGCCACAACCTTCTTGTGAGACTTCGCTTCGGGATATTTGCGGTGATAGGCAATGGAGATCAAAACCGCCTCCGGAAGCCCCCAAGCCACCGCCAAACGCTTGCCAGCATTAACGTAATGCCGCTCCATCATGGCATTGAGCTGCTCAGGGCTGAGGCGAACCCGGCGGTTCTTTTCGATCTCGCTGATCAGCTGAAGCACCACGGGTTTGCCGATGGCGTGCAGCAAACCGCAGAGAAAGGAAGTCTCCACATTACTGCGCATGATACGGGCGATCTCTCGAGCAATACACGCCGCACCCGCGGCGTCGCGCCAGATTTCGGCAGCTTTCTTCGATTTGCCAGAGGTTTGGAAGACCTTGGTCTTCATCACCACCGCCATAACGATCTCTTTGAGCCGCTTGATACCCAAGCGAACCATAGCTTGCTGAAGGGAAACTATCTTGGTGCTTCCGGACATCGCTGCGGAATTAGCGATGCGCAATACATGTCCCGCCAGAGCCTGGTCGCGATGGATGTATTCCGAGAGCTTCTTGAAGTCGAAGTCCTCTTCCGTCGATGAAATGATCCGGGCAGCGACATCGGGAAGCAGCGGTACCTCCAGCGAATTGCTGGCGATGCGCTGGACCAAGGGCTGATGCACCACGGCATCTAGTTCTCGGGCCTCCAGGGGTCTGCTGAGTAGTCTTGCTGCGGTCATGAGGGTGCTACCCACCCCATGACATCGACCATCGTCGTTAGGACTAGAGGTTTAGCTCGCCCAACTGCACAGGCGATCGATAGCGGCGGTCACATTGGGGCAGTAGGCGTGCACAAAGTTGTCGCCCAGAGGCTCGGTCTTGGGCACCGCATCGGAGGCCATCAAGGCTCGGGCTCCATCGAAATCCACATAGGCTAGGCGGGCGAAAAGCTCGTTTTCGCTCCTTCCGAAGGAACTGCCGGGTAAAATAGCCACTCCGGTATCTTCAAGCAATTGCTCCACCAAAGCTCCGCTGCTTTTAAAACCCAGCTCCTGTGCCTTTTTGGAATGGCTGAAGTCCGGAAAGAGATAAAAACCCCCTTCTGGCGTCAAAGTAGAGAGTCCTGCCTGGTTGAGCTGCCCAGCGCACCAAGTTCCCAAAGTGCGCAACACCCGCCGGGAGTGAAACAAGTACTTCTCAATATCTAGGCCCCCGCGAAAGGCCCGAATCGCCGCATACTGGATGGGTGCTGAGACCGAGGTGTAGGTCTCACTCGCCGCTGCGGCCATAGTGTCGAGCAGCCAACGCATCGCCCGGGGAAAGGCGAAGGTCCCTAAGCGCCAACCACCTGCGCCGCACCACTTGGAAAGGCCTGAGCTAACAATGGTTCCTTCGGGATACATACGAGCGATAGACTGATGCATTCCCTGATGATGGACCTCACCATAGATTTCGTCGGAGAGCAGAACCAGCCGATACTTGCGGGCAACATCGGCCAAATCCCGCAAATCGGTCTCGCTATAGCTACCACCAGTGGGGTTACTCGGATAGTTCAGAATCACGATACGAGGGCGCTCAGGATCCTTAGAACACTCCCTTTCTAATAGTTCTGCTGTGAGCTTCCACTGATTTTCCACCTTGGTATGTATCCAGCAAATACGCCGGCCAATAATGCTCGCCTGCGGCGCATAGGAGACCCAGGCAGGGGTGGGAATGAGCAGGTCTCCATAATAGACCAGCTGCAGGAGAAACATCAGCTCCTTAGAACCAGGACCAATCAGCACATCCTCAGCCGCACAAGTCATCCCCTGCGTACGGCGATGATAGTCTGCGACAGCGGATCGCAACTCATAAAGTCCCTCGACCGATAGATAGTCCTTTTGAAAAGCATTGGCCTGAAGCTCGGCAATCACCGAATTTGGCACCGGAAAGGGACTTTGTCCCAATCCGAGTTTAAAGACTTCACGACCTTCTTTACGCAGCTGATTACAGCGTTCGTTGATAGCGACCGTGGCCGACTGCCCCATGCCGCGAACATTGAGATTCAGATGTACGTCCGGAGACTTCATGGGCAGATAGGGTACGCCCATTTATTGGGAAAGCCCTAGCGACAGCAGGCCCTAAAAAGTAAATCCCGATTTTGCGCCTAAGGAGACAGTTCGCCGAGGCGCCGTAGGCCCTCTTGAGCCTCCGTGAGACGCTTATTGAAATCCATGCGGTGCCCGTAGGCGATGTAGTAACTGGTGCCCACGGTCCACATGGCACTCATAACCGCAATAGACCCCGCCAAAGGTCCAAAAAGCCACCAAACCATGAAAGAAAGCGGCAAAGTCACCGGTGAGAAACGAATGTATCTCCACTGCTCTGCCAGCCGCTCTAGGTCTTCTTTGGCTTGCGATTCTTGCTTTAAAAGAGCGCCTCGCGCTTGCTCTGCTCCACTCATCTATCCACTCGTCAAAGACTAATCGGACGCAGATGCTTCTGGCTTAGCCCCCGAGGGACCAAGAATACGCAACTGGCCGGTCGCCAATATTTGCGCCAAAGTATCTTCCATCCGCTCTGGTTTTAGCTGCGCCAAAACCGGACTCAAAGAAAAATACAACCGTAGTTCTGAGCCCGGCTCAAAAGCAGTCGGCGCAAACTCATAAGTGTATTCTTCCCGAAAGCTGGTCTGACGCCAGCCTTTATTAGCTTCAGCGTCAATTTGCCTCAGGGCCAAGCTCTGACGAGCCATTCTTCCCTCGTGGATACTATTATCTAGAGGTCCTGCTAATAGTACTAGCCCGCAGTACATCTGCTCCGGGGGCCATAAGGTAGTGAGATAGTGCTCGGTGTGGGTAAGGTCCACCACCAATCCCTCCGTGAAAGCCAAGGGGTCACTACCCTGATGAGCGTGGGCGGTGGATATGGGCCACAGCAAGTCGGTGGCCACTTGATACCAAGCCAGCTGCGGACAGGGTTTGAGACGAAGATGGCTCAAGGCTAGGTACCCCTGCTGTAAGCTAGTCACCTCTTCTAGCTCGATAGTTAGCCGGACTTCCCCCCCAGGCTCATAGCCTTCACAAGCGCTCAGCCCCAGTGCGCCCCAGAGAATGACTTGCTTATAGTTCATAGATAATTCCC